>Ga0334901_1000477_pt1 | contig 55116 bp, 56 predicted proteins | sample GraSluR3_MG_3_FD_207216 | JGI IMG/M metagenome (GOLD analysis project Ga0334901, IMG submission 207216) | Sludge microbial communities from methane-producing bioreactor in Wageningen University, Netherlands - Granular Sludge_15_08-R3 | ecosystem: Engineered > Bioreactor > Anaerobic >...
AATAGCCTAATCCACCGTCATTGTAAAGATGGAATTAGGCTATTGTCGGTATGTAATTACTTCCAAGACTGACAAATATATTGGCGAATTTATTAAGATATGGCGTCATAGACAGTGATTGAAAACACTATTTATCCAAGAGGGAAATGATGAAAAAGCACGACACTTGGCTAAGTTAGTCTGAGAAAGACTCTCGAAGATGGATTGCTGGTACTCACTCGAATTAAGATTAATCAACACTATTCTCTACATTTTCCCAATGGAAACACAGATATCTATTACCCGTATCGCATTAGAAAAGCTGCGCGAGATATCAGCTGATTCTAGAGAATACATGACTCTCCGTATTGCATTTCTACTAAATAGTGGATTGTTATTGATTAATCAAAATAGATATACTGAAGCATTAGATCGCGTTGAAAAGGCATTAGAAGAAAGCTTATCCATACAAAGAATAGATTTTACAACTATATCTCTGTGTAGAAAAGGGGAAATTTTAATTCATTTGGGAAACGCTCAACAAGGAATCACGCTAATCGACAAAGCTATACTGATTAATGAATCTCTCGGTAAAAATCAACTATCAGAAAAATTGAAAGACGAAGTCAAGAAAAAGATTGGAGACATTAAGGAATGTGGCATTAACTTTGAGGCCCATCTCGTGTAATCACCATTTGTTCCGAAAGACAAGCACCTCGCCGAACACCTAACCAATTCAGTTCCAAACGAATACACAAGACTCTTTCCCTTTTTACAATACCAATTGCTTTAAACTCATAAATCGCGTCAATAGTTTCCGATCAAACGCTTCATTTTTTTTGACGGAATGGAGCAGCTCATGAAATACCGGCTGTAGTCCATAAAATGTACTTATGCGATCGAACATCGCTTCAATTGACTCATCTATATGATAGAAAGAAAGTACTTTTCTCGTATACTCAGGACCATAATTCCAGTAGATTCCGGCAAAATCAAAGGCCGGATCACCCATTTGTGCATCTGTGAAATCGATGATCCCGCTGATTCGATTTTCAGCTCTGTCAAAAAGGATGTTAGACGCTGAAAGATCACCATGAATCGACACCTTTTTATAGCTGAATGCTGGGTATTTGTTCAAAAAATAAGTGAACACCTCTTCGATTGCCTGTTGTTCTTCGCCGTGTAACTGTGTGAATACCTTTTTTCTAAGCGATTCAAATAACGATTGCCAATAGCAAAAAGTATGAATTGAAGACAAATGACTCCCCTTGATTTGATGCAGCTTCGTGAGAAAATCGCCTAGTAATTGAGCATTTTCCGGGTTCTTCCTTAAATCAAATGGATGTTCATTCAACGATTCTCCACTCAAAAAAGGATAGGTGACCGCTTTGAGCACATCTCCTTCATAAATCATTTTGTATCGTGGAATTTGCAGAACAGGATTCTTTCGTGCAAGTTGCTCTAAAAGCTCGCATTCATTCTTAATTTGGTCAGTAATCTGATCTGTTTTCGGGAAGCGGAAAACCTGCTGTTTGTTTATGATCAAAATGTCATTGTCCCAACCGTTCGTCTTTACTTCACTCGTAGCAATGGGCAGCTTCGGCACAGCGCTTCGGACAAAACGGATCATTTCTTCTTTTCTCACAAACACTCATCCTCTTTTTCTACAAAAGAATAAATTTTTTCCGCTATTACGCAATGACCACCGATCCGCGGTTTCTCACATGAGCTCACTCCTCATCGGGATGGAGTGCCTCCCATCCTTCACTGACAATGAAGAAAACAAGAATCAATGCCGCCACGGAATCAGCCCACCACCAATTGAATAGTGCGGTAAATCCCGCACCAATCAAAACGGTAAACGCCATATAAGCGCAGACCAGATTGCACATGCCGTCTTCAATCAAGGCATCACTGCCAATGGCATGACCGATCCGCTTTTTGGCAATCATCAGCACCGGCATCAGCGCGCACGAGCCGATAACCAGAGCAATTCCTAGCACACTCGTTTCCGCAGTCTGTCGCGTGACCAAACGATAAATGGACGACAGGACAACGTAGAGTGCGAGCAGCATTAAGGCGGCGCCGACCACATACGAAGAGATCCGCTCCGCATGAGCAACTTTTTCCTCGCCGGATTGATTCTTTTCCGTCTGCAGCCGCCAGAGCAGAAACGCTCCGGAGATTAATTCAATCAGACTGTCTAGTCCCAAAGCAACCAGCAGCAAAGAGTGTGCCATCATGCCTGACCATAACGCAATCATGAATTCGACCGCCATCCATGCAATAGAAAAGCTTTCAATTTGAATCCCTCTATTAATTAAACGCACATCATTCGTGTTCACGGTTGTTTTCCTCCTCTGAAACAAAGCACTATATAAAATTGACGCGATGCGATCCATTCTCTCTATAAATCAATCATTATAGGAAAACTTATTTAAAGTCTATTATAGAGGACGATTTCCAAACATAGCCACAAGAACTTGTTTTATAAATTTAACCGCAAACGAACCATATCCTTAAGAATTAGTTTGTTTTCAATAATTGGCTCGCTATAATGCTTAACAAAGAAATCGGTATCAATGGAAACCATCCGAAACCCGCATTTCTGGTATAAATAAAGCTGACCAAAACTTGTACTTCCCGTTCCAATCTCAATAATTTGATAATGTCGCTCCTTGGCACATTGAATCGAATGTTCAATCAGTGCCTGTCCGATCCCTTTATTACGTTGTTCAGGCACTACCGCAATATTAACGATTTCAATGGTTTCTGGTCTTGTCGGCAACAAAATGACAACACCTGCCATTTCTCTTTGCGTATATGCTTCAATACAGATGCTTTGCGGTAAATAAGCGTCAATGAGCTTCTTTGATGGATCAGCATCGAGAAGCAACTGGTAGTGTTGGGGTGTTGGTTGAAGAAAATTTTTGTATATGAGATCCATAACATACACCTCACTTATATTGAGATTGTAAGTCCTATGATTTGCTTTGTTAGGGCTTGATTGGCATGCGTCTAATCATCATATGGAGCAAAGCAATGAGCAGGGCAAGAATCACTGCACTGCCGACAAACCCTGTAACAAATAAAATCTGTGTATCAGGTAGCCAGCTCATAAGTAAATCCAACCGCCAAGGAAGCTTCATATAGGAATTCCAAAAATATTCGGACAAACCGACCAGAACGATTGATAAGGCAATGGAAAACATACCAGACAAAAAGCCGTACCGTGAAAATGCCAGGCCGATCAACCATCCGATCGCAAAGTAGATCACGCAAAGCAAGAAAAAGATAAGAAACAGAGATAGAAACTGATTATGATAAATCTGTGATAAACCATTAGATTGCCCAAATTCATTGCCGAAGATCCATAATGAAAGACCATAAAGAATCTGTACCACTAGTGACAGAACACCTACCGTGCAAGACATGCCGATAAACACGCCGTTGAACATATTTTTCCTAGTTACCCCATTTCTGATGTACGCGCCGGGCACCGAAAGTGCAAGGATGATCCCCACAACAAGCATGTAAACTTTTGCCGACTGTATTGTGCCGTCAAAAAAGTTAAGGTCAATCTGAATTTGCGGCACAAAATGCTCGATAATGAAAAAACCGATATAAAAAGGAAGACACCAAGCCATCCAAGTCGATAGCCTCCAAAAAATATCCACAGCGACTTTTCGAGTGACGTGATTCATGAATCCGCTCATTCTTCATCCCCCTCATGTTCCGTTAAATAAATAAACAATTCCTGCAATCCGATCGGACCAAGCTCAAATCCTGCTGACTCAAATTCTGCTCGTCGTCCGCTCTCTAGCTGCCCATAAATCATCACCGATTTCGTTCTCCCCAATTGTTGCTGTTTCAATAGGTGAAGACCACTTGTCAATTGGTCCACCTTTTCAGCCGGTCCTGTAACACTAAGTCCATGGCTCATGAACGTGTCGACCGATTCATGGAGGAGCAGTTTGCCACAATCAATAATCATCACTTCTTCTATGAGAGAGGCTACTTCAGAAATCAAATGCGTCGACAAAATCATGCAACGTGGGTGTTCAGCATAATCCTTGATCAGTTCTTCATAAAATACTGACCGCGCCGGAGCATCCATGCCTAAGTATGCCTCATCGAAAATCGTGACCGATGTACGCGAAGCAAGACCAATCACCACATCCAGTGCCGACTGTTTTCCTTTGGACAACGCGTCGACCTTTTGATCCAATGGCAATTTAAATCGCTTCACAAGCTTTAATGCATACTCGGCATTCCAATTCGGACGATAGCGTTCGGCAAATTCGAGCATTCCTTTTACTGTTTCCGTCTCATTACTCTGATCTTTTGCATAGACAAAATTAACTTGATTCATCACTCGATCATTCTCAAAGGGCATCTCATCGTTAATTCGAATCGTTCCCTCCGTTGGTTCACGAAAAGAGGCGAGCAGTGACAACAACGATGTCTTGCCTGCTCCATTTCTTCCAAGCAAGCCGTATATTTTATCTCCCTTTAATTGAAATGAGATGTCCGATAAAACATTGTGATTTCCTAACCGCAGCGACACATGATCGGCTTTAATTTCAGTTGTCATAATATCCTCCTTTGCTTCAATCACTTTTGTCCGTCTTCAATCATCTGAATTAATGTTTCTTTTTCTATCTGCAGTTTTTCTGCTTCGTGAAGCATGGCAGCCACATAGTCATTGAAAAAGGTTTTTTTGCGTTTCTCGATCAATTTTTCACGCGCATGCTCGGCAACAAACATGCCGATCCCTCTTTTTTTATAAAGAATGCCTTCATTCACGAGCAGATTCACTCCTTTTGCTGCTGTTGCCGGATTAATTTTGTAGAAAGTAGCAAATTGATTGGTTGAAGGGACTTGGCCTAATTCCTCAAGTGATCCCTCAAGAATTTCGTTTTCAATGTGTTCAGCAATCTGTACAAAAATAGGCCGACCATCATTCATTGGTTCACGCATCGGTTCACCACCCAATCGGTTAATTACTTATGTAGCTAACTATATAAGATAATCTATTCTATGTCAATAAAAGTAAGCGATCAAATCGAGGAGCAAAAAGCCGATTTGAATTTACTATTCATAAAAAATTGACATCCTACACTCCGTGACGGCTCTGATTACTTTCGTTGAGTGTTTTGATTTGACTTGAACATAAGTGCATACTAATATAATTATATTATTATATAAGTGAGGATAAATATATGAATGATGAAAAAGAGATTGAATCCATGTCCGATTTGCTCAAGATTGTCGGTGATAAGACTCGGTTGAAAATGCTCGCCTTCTTAAAAAATGGTGAACGATGTGTCTGCGAGTTTGTCGATTTATTTGATTTATCGCAACCGGCAATCAGTCAGCATTTGAAGAAAATGCGTGCGGCCGGTTTAATCAACGAGCGCAAGCAGGGAACTTGGGTCTATTACCGTCTTAATGACCAGCTCCCAAGCTATGTATCAGAGATTATCCAGGCACTGCCGTCGCTGAAGGCAAAAACATGCGATTGTCAAAAAGCCGGCATGAGCATTCCATTGGAGCCATTAAAATGAAAAAGCTGTCCTTTCTTGATCGCTACTTAACCGTATGGATCTTTTCGGCAATGATTTTGGGAGTCTTGCTCAGTTATTTGATTCCATCATTTGTACGTACGTTAAATCGTTTGCAAGTCGGAACAACATCCATTCCGATCGCTATCGGTTTAATTGTGATGCTTTACCCGCCTTTGGCAAAAGTTCGTTATGAAGAATTGGGGATGGTCTTTAAAGATGTAAAAATCTTGATCTTGTCTTTGGTGCAGAACTGGCTGATCGGTCCTGTTCTCATGTTTCTTTTGGCAGTCATCTTTCTCCATGGCTATCCGGCCTATATGACCGGGTTGATTATGATCGGTCTTGCGAGATGCATTGCCATGGTCATTGTCTGGAATGATCTTGCTCAAGGAAATCGTGAATACACTGCCGGATTGGTCGCATTTAATTCTATTTTTCAAATTCTGTTCTACTCTGTATTTGCCTATTTTTTTGTTACTTTATTACCGGGATGGTTGGGATTAGACAGCCTTCGCATCCCGATCACTATGCTGGATATTGCGCAGAGTGTGTTGATTTATCTAGGTATTCCTTTCCTTGCCGGCATGCTGACTCGGCTTATTTTCGTCAAGATAAAAGGAAAGGCATGGTATGAAGCTGTTTTTTGTCCGCGGATCAGTCCGCTTGCTCTGATTGCTTTGCTTTTCACAATCATCATTATGTTCTCAATCAAAGGCGACATGATCATCCAGCTGCCTCTTGACGTCATTAGAATCGCCGTACCACTGCTGATCTACTTTGTGATCATGTTCTTCATCTCGTTCTTTTTGGCGAGAAAAGCGGGTGCTGATTACGGAAAAACATCCGCGCTTAGCTTTACCGCAGCGAGCAATAATTTTGAACTTGCCATTGCCACAAGCGTCGGAATCTTCGGCATTCAATCGGGCGAGGCATTTGCTGCAGTTATTGGCCCACTCGTTGAAGTTCCGGTCATGATTGCACTCGTCAACGTTGCTCTGCGACTTAGAAATCCATTCAATCGCCAGGATAAGGCGTAAAAAGGTGGTTCACGAAATGGAAAAGAAGTTGATTTATTTTCTCTGCACCGGCAACTCCTGCCGCAGCCAAATGGCTGAAGGATTCGGAAAAAAGTATTTAAGTGATGATTACGAGGTTCGATCGGCAGGAATCGAAGCACACGGCTTAAATCTAAACGCAGTTGCCGTCATGAAAGAAGTCGGCGTCGATATTTCCAACCATGAATCCAAGCTTATTGATCCCGATCTGCTCAACCGCGCATACCTTGTCGTCACACTATGCGGCGATGCGGAGGATCGATGCCCGATGACTCCGCCGCAGGTAAGAAGAGAACATTGGGGATTTGACGACCCGGCCAAAGCGCAGGGAACTCCTGAAGAAATCTGGAGCGTCTTCCAAAACGTTCGAGACGGCATTGCAAATAAAATAAAAGCATTCGCTGAAGAAGAAAAATAATCCAATAAAAAGGAATGGTTTTCATGGCACTATCAAAAGATCAAATTAGACAAAATGTCCGCAACCGTTACAAACAAATCGCTCTGCAAGACGTGTCGGCATCATCTTGCGGATGCTCTTCCCCTGATGTCGGCTGCTGCGCGACACAAGAAAACAAAAATGATGTTTCCGAGCAGCTCGGCTATTCAACAGATGAATTAAACGCTGTACCTGATGGCGCGAATCTTGGATTAGGCTGCGGCAATCCTCAAGCAATCGCGTCACTGAAACCCGGCGAATGCGTACTGGATTTAGGCAGCGGCGGCGGATTCGACTGCTTTCTTGCCGCCCGGCAAGTCGGCGACAATGGAACGGTCATCGGCGTGGATATGACGCCGGAAATGATTAGCCGAGCAAGAGCAAACGCGGAAAAAGGATCCTTTTCAAACGTTGATTTTCGTTTAGGCGAAATCGAGCATTTACCGGTCGCCGATCAATCCATAGATGTGATTCTGTCCAATTGCGTCATCAACCTCTCCCCCGACAAGCCGCAAGTGTTCAAAGAAGCGTACCGCGTCCTGAAGAAAGGCGGCCGGTTGGCCATTTCCGACGTTGTTCTGACCGCCGAGCTGCCGGAAAAAATTAAAAACGATTTGGATGTATCTTATTCCGGATGTGTTTCCGGCGCTTCTTCCATTAATGATCTACAGCACATGCTCGAGCAAAGCGGCTTCGCACAAATTGAAATTAAGCCCAAGGATGAATCAAAATCATTCATTAAAGAATGGCTTCCAGGGGTTGGCATTGAAAAGTATATCGTCTCATCAACCATTCAAGCAGTAAAATAATCGCATATGCAAAAAATGAGAATCCGAGATCATATGATCCTAAGGATTCTTTTTCATTATTGGAAATCACGCGTCTGAATGGCAAGCATCATTCATAACGTTTTTTTCTTAGCACGCGAACCATCCTTTGTCCCGCTATGAACACACAAATAATGAGTGGATAAAGAATAGCAGATCCAACAAAAAAGAACATGAAAAGCGTGGCAAGCAACGCAACGAGGCTGATGAGAAATTTTTTCTTCTCCTTTCTGAAAAGAATTAATCCTGCCGCGCACCCGCCCATGTAATTAAGCAGAAAAGTCGCGTTGGGCAATTGAATCAATTTTGTCAGTGAAATCAGGCCACTGGAATAAGCGGTCATGACAATGAGAAAGCAGGCTGCTAAAAAGAGAAGTCCGCCGGTCGGGGTCTGATATTTTTCCGACTGCTTATTGAGCCATCGCGGCGCAGCCCCTTCCTTTGCCATAGCACAGGCCATTCGTGCTGCAGAACCGATATAGGCGATGACTGTCGCCAGGCAGATCAACAAAGCTGCCGCCCCAATAATAATCGCACCGCCTCGCCCAAACACTTGCTCCGAAACAATAACCAAGGCTGCCTGTCCTCGCACATGATAATTTCCTGTACCTACAATAACAAATGCGGTCATGAAATAAAGGATGCCTAAGATGAGTGCGGATATGATCGTCGCGCGATGCACATCTTTTTCAGGATTCACGAACTCCGTTGAATAATTGGTGATTGCTTCCCAGCCAATAAAACACCAAAAGAGCAGCGTTGAAGCATGCCCAATACTCCATGGACCGTTTGGCATGAACGGTTGAAAATAGTTCACTTGTATATGCGGCAATGCCCCCGCCAAGGTAACCGTCAAAATGATAAGGATCATGGCAATGACTGCGACCTGCACTTTTCCCGCAATTTGCATTCCCCGATAGTTGATAAATACAGCCAAAAGTAAAACCAAACCGGCTAAGGCAATGGTTACCGATTCTGGTAACCTTAACGCCGTGCTTAAATAAGCAGCTCCTGTGATGGCGGTCACCGGTGCCCCGATTGGAACCGACATTAGGAAAAACCAGCCAATCACCTGTCCCGTACGATGACCAAAGGCCTCCGTAACAAAATAAGAAACACCACCGGAATGTGGATATTTTTGGGATAAATAGGCCATGCAAAGAGCCAGCGGGAGAACCAAAATCATGAGTAATCCCCAATCAATCAATGATGCCGGACCTGCAACTTGAGCAGCAAGCCCTGGTACAAGAAGAATTCCTGCGCCAAGCACAGCACCTATATATAATGCAATCGCTTGTGGCAAACGAATCGTTTTCATGTTCATCCTTCTTTCAACACTTGTTTTTCTCGCCTCCTCATCATAAAATGAAAGGATCAATCAGGAAAGATGATTATTTTGTATGAATCAATCGAAATATTCGATAAGGAGACTAGATCATGGATACAAAACAGCTTTTGACATTCAAAATTGCCGCAGAAAATCTTAATTTCACATTAACCGCGCGTCACCTGCACTTTGCTCAATCCAGTGTCACTGCTCAGATTCAGGCATTAGAGCGCGAACTCGGACAAGTCCTGTTCGAACGACTAGGCAAAAAAATTCGATTGACAGAATCCGGGCGGCAATTTAAAAATTATGCCGATCAGATGGTACAGCTCGCCCGAGATGCGGAGACAAAACTGATGAATACTCCGCCAACCTTGACGATTGGCGTTACGGAAAGTCAGTGCACCTATCGGCTTCCGCAACTGCTGAAAAAATATATACAGCATGATCCAAAAGCACAGCTGATTGTTAAGCCGGTTAATTATGACTCGGAAGTTCGTGAAGGGATCATGGATGGCAGCATTGACTTAGGCTGGATGATGGGTACGCATCATCCTTCACCTTTAATGACTGAAGAAGATCTAATTGACGAGAAAATGGTGCTGGTTGCCGCATCAGAAAAGTCGATATGCAGACATCCGCTAATTACAGATGAAGATCTCAATGGTGAAACCTTTTTACTAACGTCTAAAGGCTGTTCTTATCGCAACTTCCTAGAGAACGCCTTCGAAAAACACGAAATTATCCCTGAGACCGTAATGGAATTTGTTACGGTTGAGGCCATCAAACAATGTGCCCTCGCCGGGATTGGTCTGGCCTTTTTGCCTGAGATCACCGTTCACGCAGAGATTGAAAAGGGACTGCTTACCAAACTCAATTGGCAGGCAGCCCCAAAATCGATTTCCACGTATATCGCTTGGCATAAAGACAAAGTGCTCACCGGAAACATGCGCTTTTTTATTGACTCGGCCCTTGCTATGTATGGAAAAGCTCAAGCTTCGGTACATCCATCGAAATAATCGTGTAAAATTTTTCGGTGTTCCGGAAACAACCGCTCAGGCAGTTGGTCGAAAGCTCGGAATTCAAACGTTTCCGATTCGACGGCATCAATTTTCAAATTGCCGCTGTAATCGGTCGTTTTGTAAATCGTCGAAACCGTATAATACTGATCGCCATTTTCCGCTTCATACAAAGGTGAATCTGAATAAACATTGAACAGCTTCAAATTTGCAAGCTTCAGACCCATTTCTTCCTCAATTTCGCGAGTGGCGGTGGTTTCAGTCGTCTCACCAAGCTCCATCATTCCTCCTGGGATGCCCCAAGTATCCTTGGGAAAGGTACGCTTTTGCAGAAGCACCCGATTCTCATCATCAATAATCAGGACGCCGCTGACAACGAGAATCATCGGCTGATGCCCGACCACCGCACGAATTTTTTGTACATAGTTCATCATTACCTCCGCCAATCAAATCGACTTATGAAGCAGGAACATCTCGCCTTGCCCGCCCATTGCCCGCTTGCCTGTGTCCTTGAATCCTGCTTTTATGTAGACATGTTGGGCAATCGTATTCCTGTGATTGACCGCTAAAATGATTTCGTTAATGGAAGGAAAATTTTCGTTTACAAATGAATCCAGCAACTTCAGGGCTTTGGTGGCAATTCCTTGTCCTTGGAATGTACTGTTTACGGAGAATGCGCGCAATAAAAAAGCATTCCGATTATCACTATATGCCTTCACACCGCCCCAGCCGTGCAGAATAAAAAAGCCGGCGACTTTTTCTCCGTCACGAATCACAATCGGATGTCTCTCATTGTCCTGAAAACAATCCTGTAAACATTCAAGTGGATGGCCGCTGTACTTCAGCTGTTGCTCCGTTAAGTGATAGTTTTCTAAAGATGCCTGATCCTTTTTCTCATAGAAACTCAATTGAATGTTTTGTTCTTGTGTGGTCATCTGTCTTGTTACCCTTCCAATTTTAATAGGTTAGGTTAGTGCGATTAATAGAAGACACGCTGCAAAAATCGGAGCGCCAAAAAGGAACAGCTTCTGCATCATGCTTGTTCTTTGACGTCTTTCTTCCCTATCTTCACCTGCAAGATTGGCGCGATTACGGTCGCCGCTGACAAATGCACCCGATGCCATCCCCGAAATCACTAGGCTCCCTGCTCCCAAGATACCCGAGACAACGATAAAAAAATAATGAAACTGAGTAAAATGACCAAGTAAAAAGAGTAAGACACCTACGATGGAGCCAACACCAAATAATTTCACTGCAATCCCCTCTTTCGCGAAAATTTTTGTATGCCTTATTCATGAATGTGTGATTTTTCTAGCGATCAATTTTTCAAATTCCTCTTCCTGTTCTTCATTTTGAAAAAAACGTTTGGGTATCATGATCCCTTTTAGTGTTGATCGATAAAGAATAAACATCTTTTTATCATCAATAATTATCTGAAACTTTATTTAATTATTATAGCAGAAAACGGCGTGGCACAAATGGAAAAAGGATCATTTTGAAAACCTGCAAGTAACCTAAAAATTATTAATTATATGCATGAAATTATATATAATATATATCATAATATATAGTGCACTATTCATCCCTTTTTCAGTATAATAATTACAGGATAAGAAATAATCAACAGGAGGACTTTAAGAATGGATGGTGAACATGTTATGACAAAGCCTACATTTTCTGAAGACCAGATTATACCTTCGTCCGTGGTCGTGAAGACGTTCAGCGCCGTTCGGAAGCGAGCAAAAATCAAACCACAGGTCATTACCGATAATCAGAAATTCGATTCTGTGATCCTCGATTACAAACAATATGAAAAAATGTACGAACGCTTACACGATCTAGAGAATCGTTTGATCTATAGCGAAGCCGCCGCACGCATAAAAGAATATGATTCAAAACAAGCGATTTCACTGAAGCATTTAATGTCTGCCGAAGACTATACGCGTTATCAGCTTTCGAATCCGGATGACATTGCAGACGAGGATTTATTTGAGTAAATGACCAAATTCAAAATTGAATTTATTAATCGAGCCGCTGCCATTGAATTCAGCAAATTGGATGGTTCATCACGCCTGTTTGTTGAAAAAGCATTTCGTAAATTAGAATTTCGTGCTGACGAAATTGGGAAAACGTTAGGTAATACGCCTTATGCGCTGCTTCGTGGATGTAAGGAAATCAAGCTTAGACGTTTAGGCATACGGATTATTTACCGAATTATAAATGGACAAGCCCAAATTGTTCAAATCGTCACCATAAATCAACGTGAGAATGACAAAGTATTTCGCATTGCATCAGAACGTTTGAACAAACAACCTGAATAATTTTAATGGATCAGAGCGGATTGGGAAAATTGTGCCTGATCCTTTTTTTGTTGTGTGTGGAGCTTACCTTAGCGCAAAGTTAAGACGTACTGCGCAACAAAGGAAGATTTGGTTCAACTTTTCGAGCGTTCAGTCTAATTTTTCACAGGTTCGGTCTGACTTTCCATCGGTTCGGCCTAACCTCTACTTTTCGGTCTAATTCTCACTAGATTCGGTCTAGCTTTCCCTGGATTCGGTCTAACTTCTTCTCTTCAATTCAGCTTTCTTAATATTATTAGTGTTTTTTCAATTGATACGATGTTGCGCCTCTTCCGTCTTCTATTCAAAAATGGCAATGAAACATGAACTCTATGAAAGCCATGATTCTCCAGAAATTTGCCCATAAAAAAGCCATACCTAATTCATAAACGAATCAAGTATGGCGGAAATACAAATTTACTTCACGTTGCGAATAATAAAGGCTTCGTATGGTCGCAACGGTTGATGCGGATCAACGGATGAATAATTGCCAATCACAGGTTCCCATTGATCGTAAAGGAATTGAGAAAGCAGGGTTGTGTCCGTTTTCTCCTCTGAGAAGTTGGCAACCACCAGCCATTTTTCATCACCATAAGTGCGCTCGTAAACAAACAGGTTCGGATCATCGGCAAGATAAAGCTGATAGGTTCCCTCTCTCAGAATCGGTTCCTTGTGCCGCAGGTCAATCAGTTTCTTATAATAGTAGAAAATGGAATCCGGATCGTCGAGCGCTTCCGCCACATTAATCTCCGGATAGCGCGGATTCACTTTGAACAATGGCTTGCCGGTCGTGAATCCCGCTTCAGCTCCTGCATCCCACTGCATCGGGGTGCGTGCATTGTCGCGACTGACCTGCCAGACCGCTTTCTTAAAGTCTTCCTCTGAGATCGATTTATTTTTTAGAACGTATTCTTTATAGGCGTTCTTGATTTCCACATCATCATATTCATCAAGTTCGTAGTGGGCATTCACCATACCGATTTCCTCGCCTTGATAGACATAAGGTGTACCTTGCATACCATGCAGAACGGTTGCGAATGCCTTGGCACATTCCTTGCGGTAATTCGTGTCATTGCCCCACCGTGAAATAATGCGCGGACGGTCATGATTTTCAAAATACAGTGCATTCCAACCACAGCCGCGTAAGGTGTCCTGCCAGTCGGAAAGCACCTTCTTTAACTCTGTGAATTCAAATGGTCGAAGTGCCCACTTGCGGTTAGGCGATCCTTTCACACGGTCAAGTTCGACGTGTTCAAATGTAAAGATCATATTCAGTTCTTTACGCTCAGGATCGGTAAACAGCTTGGCAAGCTCAGCATTTGACCCTGGTGCTTCGCCGACCGTCATACTGTCGTTCGGCGCGAGCACCTTGCGATTCATTTCTTGAATAAATTCATGCAGGCGCGGTCCGTTTTGATGCATTGATCCGACAATAAATTCTTTTCCAGGCTGCGGTGGATAATCAGGGAAATCGGTATATTTAGAGATTTCAGCGATCACATCCATACGCCATCCGTCGACACCTTTATCCACCCAGAACTGCATCAAATCATAGATTTCCTGACGCACCTTTTCATTTTCCCAGTTCAAATCAGGCTGTTTTTTCGTGTAAAAGTGCAGGTAATATTGACCGCGTTCCGGTTCATACTCCCAGGCGGATCCACCGAAATGTGAACCCCAATTATTCGGCGCGCTTCCGTCCGGCTTCGGATCCTTCCAAATGTAATAGTCACTGTATGGATTATCCTTGGATTTCTTACTTTCCTGAAACCAGTAATGCTCATCCGAAGTGTGATTTGCGACTAGATCCATAATGATCTTAATCCCGCGCTGATGCGCTTCGGCAATCAAATGCTCCATGTCCGCATTTGACCCGAACCGATCATAGATCTTGCGATAGTCGCGAATATCGTAGCCATTGTCATCCTGCGGCGAATCGTAAACGGGACTGATCCAAAGCGCATCGATGCCAAGTTTTTTTAAATAATCAAGTTTCTTAATAATTCCATTCAAATCGCCCCAACCGTCGCCGTTGCTGTCCTTGAAGCTTCGCGGATAGACTTGATAGATGACCGCGTCTTTCCACCATTCACTCATCGTTTTTCCCCTTTCATGCTGTCTTTCCCGTGCCATTAAGCAATATGGAATACAGATAATAGGATACTTAATCCGATTACGCCGAAGATCAAGTAATTGATGCTGACTTTTTTATTCAGCAGATAGAAACAGAGCAGTGTAATTCCGAGCGGAACAATGCCAACAAAGATTTGATCAAGCATGCCTTGCAACTTAAGCACCGACTCGCCCTTCATGCTCATGGAAATCGTTGTCGTAAATTTGACCATCTGACTTGTCATCCCGCCGACCATGATGAGTCCAACAATACTTGCTGCCTTCGTCAAAATGTGAATCAAACCACTCTGGTATATCTTTTCAATATAGGTTGAACCTAGGGTGTAACCAAGGAACGTTCCATAATAGCGTACCAAAATTGTCGGGATATTGAAAATCAAAAGGAAAACAATCGGTGCCAGAATATTACCCGACTGGCCCATGCTGACTGCGATTCCGGCGGCAATGACACGCAGTACGCCCCAGAAGAACGAATCACCGATACCAGCAAGCGGGCCCATCAAGCTCGACTTAATCGCGTTGATTGAGTTTGCGTCAAAATCTTTATTTTTGCTATTCTCTTTTTCCATTGACGCCGCAATACCCATGATAAATGTGGACAATGGAATCGTTGTATTGAAGTAAGCCATGTGACGAACAAGTGCATCTTTCTTTTGTTTCGCATCTTTATAAAAATGATCGATAAATGGCATCATTGAGTAGCAAAAACCGGAAGCACCTTGTTTTGCCGGCGTTACGGCTGTGTACAGCGTAAACGCGCGCCAGAACATTTTACGCAGCATCTTTTTCTCATCTTTGGAGACGTTCGTCATTTTACTCATCAAAGAAGTCCTCCTCTTCTGTATCCATTTGGCCCGCATTTCCTGCAGGAGCAGCTGTGGCAGGAGCAGCATTCATTTTTTTCGTCAATTGACTTAATTGATAGTCCCGTTGTGCAATGGTTACCGCAATAATGGCGCCAAGAACAGCCAGCGCAACGAGCGGCAATTTCAAATAAGCAACCAGGATAAATCCAAGGAAAAAGAATGCATAGATTTTCTTATCCCAGAGCAGCTTCAGCAGCATCGCCATGCCGACTGCCGGAAGCAGCCCGCCGCAGATGTTCAAGCCGTTCATAATTACTTGAGGGATCGCTTTAACAAAAGCGTTGATTGCATCGGATCCCGCAAGGATACCTATGAATGGCAGCAGTCCGTAGAGGCCCCACTGCAAGACCCATGCTCCATAATGCAAGAGTACAATTTTTCGTTCCTTGCCCTCTGCCGCCAAGCGATCGAACACCGGGGCAAAGAAGCCAATGACACCTACATATAAAAGCGTTTTCACTTGCAGGCCAAGAATACCGATTGGAATCGCAAGCGGCAGGGCAACCCCCGCGCCTCCGCCCAATGTAATGGCAAATGCAGTACCAACTGCGGTTGCAAGACCTGGTTCAGCAGCACTGGCACCGCCGATATTGACAACGCCCATGAAAACAGCCTCGAGAGACGCGCCAATGAGCACGCCGGATTGAATATCACCAAGTGCAAGACCGACTAAGGGACCGATTACGATTGGACGGTTCAACATGGTCATACCAAGTAATTCAGCACCGCCGACTGTGGCAATAACAATCAATGAAACAATAATTGCTTCGTATAACATTTTTTCATCACCTAGTTTCTGTTATTTTTTTAACTGTGCCAATACATCCACAGCCAATTTCTTTTCCGCTGAAGGAACAACCTGCAATGCGGTCTTCGGTTCGAGTTCAACAAGTTTCTTTAGATTTTCGATTTCTTCGTCTGTCAAGAGAACAAAGCTGCTGAGTTCCGTTTTGTCACCGCTTACAGATTTGCCGACGTTTCCAATATTTACATATTGAATATCCGGTACGTTCTGAACAATGGTCAATGCGTCTTTGATTGTTTTTACAAGAACCAGCATGCGCATAGCCGCTGCCTTCGGATTATTAAGTACCTTGATGGCTTCGTTTACCGGTTTAATTAACACTTTGATGTCACTTGGAACCGCCATTTTCAATGCCATCTTCTGCATTTCGTTGGCCGCTGCTTCATCATTCGGCACGACGATTCCTTTAATTTTCAGTTCCTTCGACCAAGTCATCGCGATCTGTCCATGAATCAGCCGTTCGTCCACTCTTAGTGCTACGATCATTTAAATCAGCTCCATTCTTATTTTTAAAGCTCCGTTTAGCCTGCTGTCTCAGCTTAAGAAATCTTCTTCCGAATCTTCAACCGTTGCCAGTTTTTCCGGTTCAACAAGAACCATTGCTTTCCTGCATTCTTCAAGTTTTTGGTTTAAAAGTTCCTTGGTTATCGGCGCGGATGCAAGCAGTACTTCCAAAATAATCGGCAGGTTAAATCCTGCAATGATAAATGCATGATGCTTCTGTGCACGCAGCGTTACTTTCTGATTGACACTACCGCCAAGCAAATCGGTGAAAATGATCAATTCATCATCTTCTGCAGCATCTGCGAAAAATCGGTCAATCGTTTCATCCACATCTTCTTTGTTTACGTAAGCGTTTAGAAAAGTAATCGAATCCGTTTTACCGACTAAGATTGACAGGCTGCTTTTTACTCCGTCGGCAAATTGCCCATGAGTTGCTACTAATATCTTTTTCATTTCTTTCCACCTCGCCTTCTCTTTTTACTAAGCAATTTTCGTGCCAACTTTTTTAAACACTTTGTAAGCGCATTAAAAAACGGCCAAGAATCCGCAAAATGCGTCACTATCTGACCATTTGCGATTCATTAACCGTTTTCAAAGCACGTATTTTATTTACCTTTAAACACTTATACACAAATCCAGTGTCTTTTTTAAACACATCATAAAACCGTTTAATTTTCCTGTTCACTATTTCGTTTAATAAACGGTTTCAACAGTTCATAAAGCAGTGAAAGTTCATAGCCGTTTACGCGAATATTGTACTTGGTTTCCATATCATGAAAGATTTCTTTTGTGATCGCAATAAATTCCTGTTCTTTATTAGAAAGTTGAACGCTGACATTGTCCCGCACGCTGCTGTCTTTGGTCGTAATTAATCGTTCCACCATCAAGGCAATATGCATATAGAGATTCAACTTGACCTTGCCGTCCAGCCGAACTTCGTAATAGTTCTCATATAAAGAAATCACATGCTCAACTTCGTTAATAATGACAGTCGGATTTAAGAAGCTCAGGCGGCTAGAAATGCCTTCAATCGTGAAATTCTTCAAGAAGTCCTGAATCATTAATTCAAAATGCGGACGTCCGATGAATGGCTTCAACCCTTTCCACAGATACCCCTGGCCTCGGTCCTCAAGAATTTCATAGATATTAACATTAGGAACATCAAGTGTTGACGGCAGTTCTGATGTGGTAATAATAAACAGCGTCTGTTTAAAATACGACTTGTCATTGCGTGCAATCGCATCTCTGAGCTCCTTGTACTCCATGGTCAAAACATCCAGTCGATCCTGAGGAATGTAGTGTGTCATGATTTCACGTACACGATTGGAAATACCAACACCGGACATACACGAAATAATGATATTTTTTCCTTGAGTCAGCCCTTCAAAATAACGAGCATCAATCGTGTAATTTGTCTTTGCCTGCTCCGCAATTTTCCGAAACGGAGTGTTTTGTACCATTTTCATCCCAATATCAAGTGCAACTTGTGTCGTTAGATTGTTGATAATCAGAAGATCTCCATTGAGCTGATTCTTAATAGAAGAGTACAGTCGTGTCAACGAGCCCATATCGACAAGCAGAATGAGTCCGTCGCTTGTATCCTGCCTCTTCAAATAATCCTTAACCTTGACAATGATTTCTCCAAGATCGGTTGAAATCGGCATATCAATCGATTCAAATACGAACGTGTGACAGAGCTGATTCGCCACTGCCTGAATACTGCTCGCCGTATGCCGTCCATGGGCAACGATCAGACCGTGCAGGCGAATATTCTCTTCAATATAAGGCTGTAAATAGAAGGTGAACAGCTGTGTAAGTGAATTTAATCCATGATCGGTTAACGCCGCTGAGCGCTCAGCAAAGCGTTCAGCGATATAATGTGCCTTTGGAAATAAGGTAGCTGTCTTTTTATTGAGCACATCACCTTGATCTGAGGGCAGCACCATTTTTTGGAATAAGATAAACGCATGGAACATCGCGTCAATCGTATTGGTTGAACACGTCACACCATAGCGTTCCTGCATCCACTGCACCTGTTCATCAAATCGTTCACGAATTGCAGAAAATCGATTGATAATCTCGTTATCTGTTGGCTTGGCTTGGTCAATACTTTGTGCCAGCTTCTTAAATTCCAAGATTAATGCGGCGCGATCCTTGGCTGTATCCTCTTCAGGGTACTGCGACAGATAGGAGAAAAAGCCTGTCATTTGCTTCTTCTGATGACGAGGTTCATTTGCCACAGCAGTAAGCTCGTCATTCATTCCAATCTGCAACGGGGAAAAATTCCGTTTAAGAACATTCTCACCTGTTCTGTCCTTTTTTGAGAGCGGAAGCTGGTCAATCGTGATCTGCAAGGATTCCCGGCTCTGCTGTTCGGTGAACGCATGAGCACAGCTGATTTGAATTATGTTCCGCAGCATCCCGATATTGCCTTCAAGTCTTTGAAAGCATAATTGATTGAGCACTTCACTGCTCACCTCAAGATTTTTGCGCATCTTTTTGGCTTCCTGAAGATAACAATTATAGACCAGCTGCAAGCGCTCGGAGAATGGACGCTCACTCAAATCGCTGATATGGATTTTTAGCGGAATTCTTCTTCGAAATGTGGCAAGAAGAACCTCATCGTTTTGTTCGGTGGTTGCAAAAATCAGTCGAACCTTAGCTGACTGCCATTGTTTATTTTCACCAATTGGACGGAACTGTCCCTTGTCCATAAAGACAAACAGTTTTTCCTGATTCTCGAAGGACAGCCGATGAATTTCATCAAAGAACAGATACCCGCCGTCCGCTTGCTTCAGCAAACCCTCTTTGTCCTGATCAGCCCCGGTAAATGCCCCTTTTTTATGACCAAACAGAGTGCTAGAAAGCAACTCGGGATTATTGGCATAATCCGCACAGTTCAAAATAATGAACGGCGCATCCGCGCCAATCGCGCCTTTGTCCAGAGCATAACGGTAGATTAGACTGGCGAGAAAGCTTTTGCCTACGCCGCTCCTGCCATTGATGATCAGGGGCAAACCATTCGGCGGATAATTAACGGCCGCCTTGCATTGTTCAATCACCGATTTTTGGCTTCCGTCATGTCCAACAAATGCTTGGAAAGCGTCTGTTTCTTGTTTCGGCTCATCTGCTTCACGCTGGACAGCGCTCCAATAAACCGGCTTTGTTCCCTTCTTCTGAGCACGGCCTTCTTTTAACAATCCACTCAAATAGTGACTGACGACCGGCCGACTCAACCCCATCTGTTCTGCAAGTTCTGAAGCGGTAACACCTTCATCGCTGTGATCGGCTGACTGTATTAAGGCATTATATACTCTGTCCTGTGCTTTCATGAAGGCTGTTCTTCCTTCCGTTTTTTTGCTATATCTTTTATTATATCAAAGGCAAGACTAATAGACGATGCGTGTCGTAATATGATCAGCGGATACGGCTTGACTGCAGTGAAGCATGGAAAAGATTTACCGTAAAGAAATAATTGATTTCACCATGATTGTGATACCATAGTCGTAGAGGTGGTACTTGTGACAATCGAAGACATTAAGTCTTATTTAGATGATCCGTCAACTGCCATTGATGCTGCGAAAAACTCTTTATACACGGAATCAGATATTCAAGAAATGCTCGATCAAGTCTATAAGGAACTTGATCCGTCATGGAAAAAGCTTGGTCCTTATCAGAAACTCATTTTCGGCTGGTCAATGAGTGCCCCAAAAATACTGATGTCGCAGAACTATTTGGATGAAACCATGAAACCATTCATTAACCAATTAAATCAATCACTGAATTGGCACCTCAGAACGCCTGCCGATTTCATGAAGTAACTGCTTCTGCATAACCTCCGCAAATCAAGCGGAGGTTTTTTTCAATAATTCGAGATGGTTATGGCTAATTTATCGGATCTTTTCTTGACCTTCACGCCGGACATCATGTAATATAATAGCATTGCCATAAGGTAGAGCTTATCATTCTTGATTGCGGGGCATTAGCTCAGCTGGGAGAGCGTTGCGCTGGCAGCGCAAAGGTCAGGGGTTCGAGCCCCCTATGCTCCATAATAAATATGAAAATAGAAAAAGGCATCTGAGTAGGTTCCTCAAAACCTGAACTCAGAAGCCTTTCGATCTATTTGTTTCTTAATGGAGACGGGTCAGATGCATTTGCTGCTTATGTGCGATGTGCTTCAAGCCCCATTCATGCATGTCTTCTAGAATTGGTTGCAGACTCTTCCCGTATTCGGTGATTGAATACTCAACTTTTGGCGGCACCTGAGGGTAAACGACACGCTTCACAATGTCCTCCTCTTCCAGTTCACGAAGCTGCTTAGTGAGCATTTTTTGCGTAATACCGTTCACATTTCGTTTCAATTCGCTGAATCTCTGGGTGCCGTCTCTGAGCAGATACAATAAAATAATCGGCTTCCATTTTCCCACTAATATACTCAATGCGTTTTCCACATGGCATAAATCAGGTTCAATTTTCATATTCATTCGCTCCAATAGTATCCATTTGTATACTATACCACTTGAAAGTGTGTACTTACATAAATAGGTATTATCTTTTATAATAACATTACATGAAATATATGAGAAGATCTTTTCGTAGGAACATAAAAGACAAAGCTTGTGAAAATAGAAAAGAAGGCATGATGATCCATGAGAAAATATCGTATTGATTCAAGTAAAGGGCTTGAATTCGGCATCTATACGCTAGGCGATCACTTGCCGGATCCTGTAACCGGTGAGCGGATTTCGGCCGAACAGCGCATTCATGAAATCATTGAGTATGCGAAGCTCGCCGATCAGGCGGGTATTGATTTTTTCAGTGTCGGCGAGAGCCACCAGGACTACTTTGCGACCCAGGCACATGCCGTTGTGCTTGGGGCTATTGCACAGGCGACGAAAAAGATAAAAATCGGAAGCTCGTCCACAATTATAAGTACTTCAGATCCGGTCCGCGTCTATGAAAATTTTGCAACGATTGATCTGATCTCCGGCGGACGTGCGGAAATCATTGCCGGACGCGCATCGCGAATCGGCCTTTTCGATTTGCTGGGCTATAATCTTCGGGATTACGAAGAACTGTTTGAAGAAAAATTTGATCTGCTCTTGAAAATAAATGAAGAAGAGATCGTGAATTGGAAGGGAAATTTCCGCGCCCCTTTAACCAATGCAAAAATACTGCCACGTCCCAAAAACGGTTCGCTGCCGATATGGAGAGCGGTAGGCGGCACGGCTGCCAGTGCAATGAAGGCAGGCTATGCCGGCGTTCCCATGTTTATGGCCCACTTAGGCGGACCTGCCGCCATTTTCAAGCGTACCATTGATGCTTACCGAGAGTCGGCTCAAGCGAGCGGCTTTAATCCGGCCGAGCTGCCCGTGACTACTGCCGGATTTTTCTACACTGCGGAGAGCACGCAGCAAGCACTTCGTGAGCTGTATCCGCGTATTAATGAAGGCATGAAAAAAACGAATGGTCAGGGATTTTCTAAGCAGCTTTTTGCACAAGGAGCCGATCCTCATAGTATTATTAATGTGGGCAGTCCTCAGCAAATCATTGAAAAAATACTTTACCAATATGAATTATTTGGCCATCAGCGCTATATTGCTCAAATTGATTTCGGCGGTATGCCGTTTGATAAGGTCATGAAGAATGTAGAAGTGATCGGCACAGAAATAGTACCGGCGATCAAGAAATACACAGCAAAAAAATAAGAAGGTGGAAACATGAAGATTGTCGGATTAGTCGGCACAATTGTCGGTCACAAAACGCGGATCGCCATGGATTATATGCTCACAACGTTAAGAGAAAAAGATCCGAATGTTGATGCATCCTTGATTGATCTGGCTGAATATAATATTCGATTCAGTGATGGACGCAATTATTTGGAGTATGACGGCGACACGCAGTTCGTTGCCAAGAGCTTAATGGATGCAGATGCGATTATTATCGGGACACCTGTTTTTCAAGCATCAATACCTGCTCCCTTAAAGAACATCTTTGATCTGCTGCCCGTAAATGCCTTCCAAGATAAAATAATCGGCATGATCGTAACCGCAGGTTCGCCTAAACATTACTTGATTGCCGAACAGCAGTTAAAACCGATACTCGCTTATATGAAAGCACAAATGGTGCAGAGCTATGTATTTATTGAAGAAAAGGACTTTTACCAAAAAGCAATGATTAATGAAGACATCTTATTTCGAATCAGTCGTCTGGCTGAGGACACCGTTGTCCTGACAAAAACCTACGCAGCGATTCGTGAGGAACAAGAAAAAGCTTATGGATTTTAATCACTTCGTGCAATCTCCTTTCCACTCCAGGTGAGTTGGAAAGGAGATTTTTTCATAGCAACAACTAGTGCGATCACTTCATTTCATTTTGATGATTTGCTTTGAGAAGCAACATTGACAAAGTGATCAGAAAAAAAGCAGTTGCGGACATCAGTGGAATCGTAATAAAACCAAGAATTGAAAATTCCTTGTCGGTACATGGATTGTTCGGTGAGCAGAACTGCGAAGTACTGACATTCGGCAACATCTGAATGGTATAATGGTAGCACGCTAAAACAAAGCCTGGGATAGAAACGGGCAAAATATATCTTCTAATTGAAACATCGTTATGTAAGTAGGCAATACCGAGGCTGATGACCAGCGGATACATGAGAATACGCTGGTACCAACACAATGTGCAAGGCACGAAATGCATGACCTGGCTGAAAAACAAGCTGCCTCCTGTAGCAAAGATCGCGGCAATCCAAGAGAATAAGAGAAGATAATGATTTGGAATTCTATTTTTAATCAAATGAACCATTCCTTATGGATTAATGATTAAGAAGCATGTGTCTCTCTCATTTTATCTGAAAAAGGCTCATTAGGATACGAATTGTTCCCGAGTAGGTTATTATTGTATGAAAGTCTGGTGAATAGCAATGGAATCAGGAACACCAATTGAAAATAAAACACTTTATCTCGAAGAAATTGAAGAAGGATCCGTCTTGAAAAACTGTGAAATTGACAGCCATCAGGAAAAAAAGCTTTTGAGCGATGTTCAATTTAACCATTGTGTCTTCCTCTTTGAAGATTTTACAAAAACGGAGCTGCTTGACTGTTCGTTCGCACACTGTGATTTCTCAAATTGCGATTTTGAGAAATCAATCCTGTATCGAGACACTTTTACTGCGTGCAAATTTTTGGGAACCAATTTTATCAAAGCAACATTTAAAGACACTACTTTCACGGATTGCTTGATGACCTATATCAATTTTTCTGATTCCAAGTTCACAAATGTCACCTTTGAAACAGATAAACTAAACGAGAGTTCCTTCCAAAATGTGCAAATGAAAAAAATGAAATTTAACCGTTCATTGATTGACGGTTCCGATTTTAGTGAAACAAAGCTCAAGGATATCAACTTGTCCAGCTGCGAATTTTCAATGATTCGAATTGATGTTACTTTATCCCACGGGCTTAAAATCAATCAATTTCAGGCAGCAAGTCTGATTTCATCTTTTGGAATTAAAGTAGTTGAATAACCTGTACTTATTGGTCGACCCACCATCAAATAAGAAAAACCGGTCAAAAAGCGCCCGCTCCTTACTTCGGCAGAATGCGGTGATTTTCGCGTTGCATTGAGCATCCTTGCCCTTCAATAAGGAACAAGTAAAATAAGCGGAGATATTCCGGCTATTTGCACTCCGAAGCTTGTTTCACTGGTAAATAAGGGGAATTTTTCCGCTTATTCACAGAAAAGCCCTCCATTTTCACGTTTTTTTTATTCAATAGGCGGAATTTTTCCGTCTATTTAGGCTTTTTTCTCGTTCATTTTCGAATTAAGCGGAATTTCTCCGTCTATTTATCAGACTGGGCGCTTAACTGATCGCCTAACCGATCCATGCGGATTGGGAACTAGCAGCTTGTGATCTTATCGGCGTACAAAATCATATACTTTTATACGTAAATACAAGCTAGCTTCTCAGTTCCATAGTATTTTCATTCAAGTGGTGTCCCTCGCCCCCTCAAGCAGGTCATGGATGTTTCTTTACTTGTCAAAAAGACAGCCTGAGATTAACTCAGCCGTCTCTATTTAAAGCAACAATAGACAGGTTATTCATGTACCCAAACACAATCATTTATCTCGTCGCGCTTTTTTTTACTTGCGAGGTGCGGCGTTCATCAAGTATTCGATCGATCCTGTTCAATTTGATCCGATCCCTCATTATCTCTTCTTTATTTTTTTTCACTAATTGCAGATACGTAACCTTTTTTCTCATTTCAATCATCCTCTCTTCTTGTTAACTAAATCATAACGCAGTTATTTGAAGAAAAGATTAACGAATTGTGTGATATTTTTGACTTTAATACCAAGTCACCGTGCAACATGTTTCTTTTTCATTTTTTTCACCTTTTTGGTCTTCTGGTCAAGGTCGAAGCCGAATGTAAAGTTGTCTTTGTTTTTCTTAAATGCATGCGTTCGATTCACTTGCGGCGAGAAGGTGCGCACATAAATTTTATCATGCTTTAGGTCAAAGCCCATGACACGAATGTAGCCTTGCCCGCCTTTCACCGATTGATAATCAGACAAAATTTGCATGACCTTCCGATCCGGTTTTCCGTCGAAATTATCGTCAATCTTATCAATTCGACGCGCGGCCCCAAAACTGTGACCATTCATGACCATTCGAACATTGGGATTGGGACGCACCACATTTTCAAAGAGCATCTGTCCCTGCGCAGTACGCCTCCCATAGCTTCCCAAGTAATCGTGCACGAACAGGATTGCTATCCGTTTGCGATAGACCTGCAGTACATGATTCATCCAGGAAATTTCTTCACCGCCCATGCCCCACCCCATGCCAAGCATAATGTACTTTTGACCATTTGAGTTAATTAAATCAAAATGGCCTTTATTGTTATCATAGGAACCGCCGTACCATGGGTTCAGCTGATAACGCTGTTCTCCAAAATAACGATCGAATGACGCATATTTTTTTTGAAAACCAACATCATGATTACCTGTAATAATCCCATAGGGCACATTTGCCTCATCCAGGATTTTCATTGCCTTGTCAGCTGTTTTCCATTGATAAGGCTGATCATAATTATTAACAATATCACCCAAGTGAAAAATATATTTCAGATTTAATGAATCTCGGTTAGCGACAAACCAGTGATTCATCCGTTTAAATATGTCCGGATGCAACTTACTGTAGTATTGTGTATCCGGAAGTACACCAAAAGTAAAATCAATGGAGTGAATTCCTTTAAACAGCTCATGTGCTACCTTTGGTTCCTGATGATCAACCGGACTTAAACTCGGCCGTTGAAAAAATACATGGTGAGCTATTTTTGTATTCACTGCATGCCGCTTAACACTAGTCGTTTGAGCATTGGGTTCCGTTTGTTTACCTGGGAAAAGACTAAGAATCCCTGAAATGACGCAACAAAGAAAAAGAATAATAATCATTATCTTTACAGCTAAAAAATCTCTCCAGTTCATATGCTGCATACTGCCTTCTCCCTTCCGTATCGGACGATTGTCCCGGAGGGCAAGCTCGCCATCTTCGGTTCGCCTTTGAGTCCCTTCCCGTTTTAACTGTGAAAAAATATCGATTCTCACACGAGCAACTGTATTTAAATTGCACGATTTCTGCTCATTTCATGCAATAAAAAAAGAACTTTCTCCCAAGTTTCGGAAAAAGTTCTCTTTAAATGTCTGCTGGAAAAGGTCTTTCCAATTTTCAAATATCCACTTAAAGCTGATTTTTCGTTATAAACTAGATGGCGTTACATCCGGCGGAATCAAACATTCATAGGTTTCTCCGTCAAGTCGTTCTTTGAATTCCCGTTTTGCCTCAGCAAGCAGTTCCGAATCTTCCAATGCCTTGAGTGCAGTGCAAGCCATGGCTTCTCCGGCGTAGAGAGCCGCATTCAAAGCAAAGTCTTGAGTTCCCTGAGCAACCACTTGCCAAGTATGCGGTACCGTTGCAAATGCCCATGTTGATGTAAAGCATTGCGCAGTCGGAACATTCCAGCTGACATCGGAAACGTCAGTAGAGCCCTCCATAAATGTATCGTGTTCAGGACATGGAATCACCCAATCAGCAATAGGCTTTTCATCAATCGTTTTACGCTGTTCAGTCGTAAGGAACTTTTTCGCAAAGTTCTTTTCATTATCTCCTAGCGATGCATAGATATCTTTAATGAAAGCAAGATCTTTCTCTGATGGTTCAGGGTAACCGATTTCTTCCATTAAATCAGCCATCACTTGATGCAGCGCAGTGTTCGGAATCAAATTACAGCAGCCGCCCTCAATCTTATAGCTCATTTCCGTATCTGTCATCAATGCTGCGCCTTTGGCAACATTAACCACGCGTTTAAACAATTCTTTAACTTCATTTGGTTTCGGCGAACGAACCAGGAACCGCTCCTCAGCAATGGCTTGAACAACATTTGGTGAGACGCCGCCAGTGTTCGTTACTGCGTAATGGACACGTGCCTTATCTGCCATATGTTCGCGCAAATAATTGACACCGACATTCATCAGTTCTAATGCGTCCAGTGCACTGCGCCCCAGTTCCGGCAAAGCAGCTGCATGCGCACTGACTCCTTTAAACGTAAAACGTGCTTCAATGACCGCATTGCTTGAGAGATGCTGCACCGCATTTTTTGAATCCGGATGCCACGAAAAAGCTGCATCTACATCTTTAAAACAGCCTTCACGGGCCATATAGGCTTTACCGTTTCCGCTTTCTTCAGCCGGGCAGCCGTAATAACGAACCGTTCCCTTGAGTTGGTGCTTCGTTAAATATTCTTTGGCAGCAAATGCCGCAGCAAGCGAGCCGACGCCCAGTAAATTATGGCCGCAGCCGTGACCGTTGCCATTCGGCACGATCGGATCGTGAACCGTTTTATTACGCTTCTGACTCAACCCTGCAAGCGCATCGAATTCACCAAGGAATGCAATGACCGGCTTACCTTCACCATAGCTGCCGACAAATCCGGTTTTTAATCCTGCTATCTCTCTTTGAACTGTAAAACCTTCATCCTCAAGTGCTTGACTCAGCAGCTCTGCTGATTTCACTTCGCCAAAATGGAGTTCTGCAAAATCCCATACCTTTTCGCTCAGCGCTTGGTAGCTGTCTCTTTTTTCATAAATCATATGCTTTATCTCATCAATTAGGCCCAAGTTAGATTCTCCTTCTCTCTTTTATTGCGCAGCGAAATCAGTCAATAAGTAAGCCATGTGCAGGCTTCCATCCACATAATCTTTCATACGAATCGATTCATTCGGTGCATGTGCTTTAGATTCAGCCCAGCCGACACCAGTGCTGACAATCGGAAGATGGAGGTATTTATCGAAAACATACATCGGACCCGTTCCTGCTGAATTCGGATACAGGATGGCCTCAGACTGATAAGCCTCTTCCGCTGTTTTTTTAACTAATTTAAGAAATGGATCATTAATATCTGAGCGGAAGGCACGCTGTGATTCGATCATGTCCACCTTGACGTCTGAAAAACCGTGACGGGCAAGATGACGCTCGAAACAAGCAAGCAGATGTTCTCCAGTTTGTCCGGGAACCATGCGGCAATCAATCTTAACCTTTGCTTCCTTAGGCAGCACGGTTTTAGCGCCTTCACCGATATAACCGCTCACCATACCGCAAATGGTCAAAGTCGGATGCAGCATGAGTGCGTCTTGGGGCACCTCGCCGCGCGCCTCTGTAATAAACGGACGACTGAGTCCAAACGATTTTTTCAATGCTTCATCATTAAAAGGAACGGCGCGAACCGTTTTAATTAATGCCTCATCGGGTTCCTCTATCTCGTCAAAAAATCCTTCAACAGTTATGTCGTTATTCTGGTTTTTCATGCTGGCCAGTGCCTGCACCAAACGCCAGGCCGGGTTATCAATGACAGCGGCAAGTGATGAATGGATATCGATATTTGCGCTCTTCGTAGAGAATTCATAATAAGCAGATCCTTTTATTCCTGCAAAAAGCGAAACGCGTTCCGCTGCATCCTTATTGCCGAACTCCCAGATACATGCGTCAGCCTTAAAAAGTTCTGCATATTTTTTTAGATATGCGGTGAGACTGGGACTCCCGATCTCTTCTTCCCCTTCAATAAGAAATTTGATATTGCATGGCAGTCCGCCGGTTTGTTCCAATGCTTTAATCGCCGCCAAACGCTGCATCAACGTTCCCTTATTATCAGCAGTACCACGTGCGTAAAGAATGCCATCCTTTAAATAAGGTTCGAATGGCTCTGAGTTCCATTCATCAAGCGGATCCGGTGGTTGAACATCATAATGATCGTAGAAAAGCAAGGTTTTGTTTGCATTGCCCTTTTCCCCCGCAGGTAAAAAACCGTAAATAACGGGGTTGCCACCCAAATCGTCAAGAACCTTAACTTCTGCGCCAAGACCATTCAACAATTCAGAAACAAAATTGACTGTTTCCGGAATTGCCAAGTTCTGAGCAGAAACTGTTTTAAGCCGCAAATAGCTGTAAAGTGTCTCAATCGACCGATCCGCTTGTGCGCGTACTTCTTCCTCCAGTGCTTTTCTCTTGCTGCTCTCCATGATATCGCTTCCTTATCTCGTTTTATTAAGTCGCTAAAGCGGTATAAAAAATTTAAACAGCTGACTCAGAAGAGCAGCTGTTTAAATTTTTAACCATTTAATTGAGCTGGATCCAAAAGTTCAAGCTTGTTTATTATTTAAAAGCCCATTTTTGGAAATTGGCAACTGTGCCCGGCCAGTAAGCAGAAGCACCGCCGTAAGCAAGATCCTTACTCTTCACAACAACTTCGTTGTCAGAGTAGAGCGTAATTACAGGCATATCCTTTTCCCAGATTGATTGAAGCTTGCTGTAAATAACCTTTCTCTTCGCGCTGTCCGGTTCAGCCTTGCCTTCGGCAATAAGCTTCGTTGCTTCCTTATTTTCATATTTCATGAAGTTGTATGCACCTGTTGGACCATAAAGTGCGGAAACATCAGGGTCAAGGTTGAACGTAAATCCGATCAAGAGCAGATCGAAGTCGCCGGCAGCGCCTTTTTGCATGATTGTCGGGAAGTCATAAGTTGTTTCCTTAACTTTTACACCGATTGCTTTGAAGTTCTGGACAATGATGTCTGCGGATTGTTCACGCACTTTGTTTCCGATCGGAACAACGAAATTCAACGTCTTGTTGAAATCCCATCCAGCATCTTTCAACATTTGTTTCGCTTTTTTAGGATCATATTTAATCACGTTTGTGCTCTTGTCAAGATAAGGGCTTTGTGATGTGTATGGTCCATCGACAATTTCACCATTTCCTTTGAGCAGCTTGTCAACGATCTGCTGACGGTCAATTGCATACGCAAGTGCTTGACGAACTTTCGCGTTTGGCAATGTCTTTGTGTTGTACTGCATTGTCTGGAATCCGATTTGCGGATGAATTTCTGTTACTACATTCTTAAGTTTCTTAGCTGTTTCAACATCTTGGAACGGTAGATTTCCGATACCGCCTGATGTGTTTGCCTGAATGGTTCCTGCTTGCAATTCAGCTAAGAGGTTAGAAGCTTGCATAATCTTGATGAAGAACTTAGGTGTCTTAGGTTTACCAAGGTAGTAGTCATTATTTGCTTTGTATTGAATGTATGTGTTCTTGTTGTAGGTTACAAATTTATATGGTCCGTCCGTTACATTAGGTGCCTGTACAAATTTACTCTTAGAGAAATCTGCCGGAGCGATATCTTTCAAGACATGTTTTGGCATCGTAATGATCTTCGTACCGATCATTTCTTTAATGTAATTAGGATCAACCGGTTTCTTCGTTTTGAAAGTAACCGTATGTTCGTCAACTTTTTTCAGATTAGGAATCGTCGTCGCGCCGCCGGTCAATTTACCATTGGCATCAACGCCTGTTAGCGTCGAGATATTCGTTCCGACAGCTACTTCTGATTTCGGGTTGGCAATCAAGTTGAACGTGAAAATAACATCATCAGCGGTAACCGGTTTGCCATCGGTCCATTTCGCTTTAGGATTCAAATTAATTGTATAGGTCTGGTTATCGGTCGTGTCGATCGACGTTGCCAGTTTCGGCTGAAACTTCAATGGTGACGTCATATCAAGAAATGCATCGAACATAACGCGAATCGCGAATTGTCCCCCAATATCTCCGGTATTAATCGGATTAAAACCGCCGGGAGGGTTTACGGTTCCAACATAAATTGTATCTTTCTTCTTGCTGCTTCCTGATGATCCTGAACCGCCACCGCAAGCTGCGAGAAAAACGAGGGACAGAGCCATAAAGGATGTGATCACATATTTTAAGATACGTTTTGAAATGATTTTGTGTCTGTTCATTGTGTTGTTTGCATCCCCTTTTATTGTTTCTTATTTTGCGTTCTGTGACTCAATTGCATCACGGAGGCCGTCACCGATAAAGTTAACCGATAGCACGGCAAGTAAAATCATCATGCCCGGCGGAATCCACAGCCAAGGCTGCGATGAAAGCACGGTAATCGATTCCGCCTGTGTGAGCATATTTCCCCAGCTCGCCGCCGGCGGACGAACGCCCATTCCAAGGAAGCTTAATGACGCCTCCATGATAATGGCCGACGCAACGCCGAATGTGGCGTTAACTAGGATTGGCGCCAGCGCATTCGGAAGAATGTGCTGGAATAGGATCTTCGGCGTTGAATAGCCGAGTGCAACACCTGCCTTTACGTAGTCCATTTCTTTTATAGAGAGCACACTGCCCCTGACCAAGCGGGCAATAGCGGGCCAACCGAGAAGACCAATAACGATGGTAATATTGAAAAGGCTAGGTCCTATAATACTAACCAAGACAAGAATAACCATGAAGTATGGAAAAGACATGAAGATATCGGTGAGCCGCATAATAATCATGTCGATCCATTTGCCGAAATAACCGGCAACAAGTCCTAAAACAATACCAATTGCAACATAAATGGCCACAGCTCCAATCCCAACAGAGATGGATACTTGAGCGCCATAGATCAAGCGGCTCATCACGTCGCGCCCGACGGGGTCGGTACCTAATATGTGTGTTGCTGATGGTGCGGCCTCAAATTCATTAAAAATCTTATTTGGATCATGAGGCGCGATCACAGGAGCCAGCGCAGCAATAAGGATAATTAACAGAAAGACAATTAGTCCGATAAAAGCGAGCCGATGTTTAAAGAAGCGCCGGCTGACCATATGCAGATAACTTTCTTCATCTCCAAGCTTTGCAATCATTTGTTCGGAAGTCGCAAGGCCGTCTGCTTCCGGAACATTTTTATTCGGGTTTAATTTCATAGCCATCTCTTCCGCTCCTCCTTAGTCATACCTGATTCTTGGGTCGGCGACGGCATACAGAATATCTGTCAGCAGGTTAGCAACAAGTACGGTTAATGCTGCAAGCAAGTTGATCGCCATCAGTGTCGAGTAATCCCGAGAAGTAATTGATTGGATCGTGAGCAGCCCAAGTCCCGGCCATTGGAAGACCTGCTCGGTAACAATCGCACCGCCGATCAGCATCGGAATATCAATTCCAATTACAGTAATAATAGGAATCAATGAGTTTCTCAGCGCATGCTTATTCGTAATTATAAACTGTGAAAGTCCCTTAGCCTTCGCTGTTCTCAGATAATCTTTGCCGAGGACGTCCAGCATACTGGAACGAACATAGCGCACCATGTTTCCAGCGATTCCTGTTGCAAGGACCAGAACCGGAAGAACGAGGTGATTAATCGTATCCATCAACCCTCCGTCTCCGCCAAGAGTATTCATGCTACCCGTTGGGAACAGCAACAGTTTGCTGGCAAATACATAAATAACGCCGAGTCCTAAGAAAAAGTGAGGAACTGAAATGCCGAAAAATGAAAAACCGGTAACAAGATAATCAATCCAAGAATTTTGCTTTCGCGCGCAAAGGATACCGAGTGGAATGGCAATGAGATAGCCGACAATTAGTGACACACGCATCAACATGACCGTAGGACCTACATGAGCAAGCAAAATCTGCGTTACGGGTTCACGTGTTGAATAGGAAAAGCCCAAATTACCATGAAACAACTGAGTAAGCCAATTCCAATATTGCACCCAAACCGGCTGATCCAAACCAAGCGCATGCTTGGTGGCAGCAAGCTGCTCCGGTGTTGCGGAAGGATTGACCATCATATCCACGGGATTTCCTGGAGCAAGATTAATAATGAAAAAGTTCAGTACGGTTACCCCAAAAAGCACGGGAATAGCGATTAAAATTCGCCTAATGATGTATTGAAACACTTAAAGTCCTCCTTTCATGCATTTACTGGCTCAAGCGGAAAATGACAAGCAACGAGATGATCTTTTCCTGTGAGCGCGGGCACTTTTTCGCGGCAGATATCTTTTGCGAACGGACAGCGCGTATGGAACACGCAGCCCTTCGGCGGATTCGCCGGACTCGGAACATCGCCTTCGACAACCATCTGATTCCGACCGCGCATATGCGGATTCGGAATTGGATAAGCGTTAAGCAAGATTTCCGTGTAAGGATGTTTCGGATGTTCAAATATTTCTCGTGTCGTCGCAAGCTCCATAACTTTTCCCAAATACATGACAGTGATCCGGTCGCTTATGTACTTTACAGCGCCAAGTCCGTGTGCAATAAACACATAAGTCAGATTGAGCTCTTTTTGAAGATCTTTAAGCAGATTCAATACCTGAGCTTGGATGGAAACATCAAGAGCAGAAACCGGTTCATCACAAATGATCAGCTTCGGATGCAGCATCAAGGCACGGGCAATCCCGATTCTTTGCCGCTGTCCGCCGGAAAATTGATGGGGGTAACGGTTTTTATATTGTTTCGAGAGACCGACAATTTCCAGAATTTCATTCACCTTTTTGTCTGCCTCGCTTTTGGTCGCCAACTTATGGGCGATCAGTGGTTCAGCAAGCAAGTCGCCGACGCGTTTTCTCGGATTTAATGAGGAATATGGATCCTGAAAAATGATTTGCAGATCGGTTCTCAGCTTCCGCATTTCCTTATGCGAGATACTCGCTAAATCCTTGCCCTGAAATAAAACTTGTCCGGCTGTCGGGTCTTCCAAACGAACCAGCGAGCGTCCGGTCGTGGATTTTCCGCATCCGGATTCGCCAACCAGACCCATCGTTTCGCCCGGATAAATGTCGAAGCTTACATCATCGACTGCTTTTACGTAGCCGACTGTTCTTGAGATAACGCCTTTCTTAATTGGATAATACTTTTTTAAATTCTTGACTTGGAGCAACGGCTCTTTTTTTTCAACGGATGGCATGTTATGAACTCACTTCCTTTTCTGCATGCTTCGTTTCATATTCTTGCTCTTCTTTTTCATATAAGAAGCATCGAATGCTGTGAGCCTGCTTGTCCTCAATTGGCTTAAGTTCAGGCTTTTCTTCCAAGCAGCGCTTCATTGCGTGCGGACAACGGTCATAGAAACGGCAGCCCTTCGGCATATTATGAACACTCGGTACGGAACCCGGGATGGAGTTCAAACGCATATCGTCCGGATTGGTGATGTGCGGAATGGATTTCATCAATCCCAGTGTGTACGGATGTTTCGGGTTGTCAAAAAGGGTATAAACATCCGTTTCCTCAACAACCTGACCCGCGTACATGACCGCAACTTTATCCGCCATCTCAGCTACAACACCTAGGTCATGAGTAATCAAGATAATTGCGGTATTCGAGTCTTCACGCAAATTTTTCATTAGTTTCAAAATCTGAGCCTGAATCGTCACATCGAGCGCTGTCGTTGGTTCATCAGCGATCAGCAGCTTCGGGCGGCAGCTGAGCGCCATGGCAATCATGACACGCTGCCTCATACCGCCGGACAGCTTATGCGGATACTCATCAATAATTCCTTCAGCTCTTGGAATACCTACTTTTTTCAACATTTCTACCGCATATTTTTTTGCTTCACTCTTTGAAAGCTTCATATGCAGCTTGATACCTTCAGTCAGCTGATCGCCGATAGTAAGGACAGGGTTGAGTGACGTCATCGGTTCTTGAAAAATCATGGAAATATCATTCCCGCGGATTTTTCGCATGTCTGATTCAGTTGCATGTGCGATATCCTTGCCGTTGAAAAGGATAGAGCCCTCAGTTACTGAGCCGTTTCGATCCAGGAGATGCATGATCGAAAGTGAGGTCACTGACTTCCCGCAACCTGACTCGCCGACAAGGCAGATCGTTTCTCCTTCATTTAAATCGAAACTCACTTCGTCAACGGAAGTAACGGGACCTTTTTCCGTTTGAAATTCGGTTTTAATTTTGTCTACCTTTAAGAGTTCACTCAAAACGTTGTCCCTCCTCAGTTATTTTACGGCAGCCGCATTGTCGGTTAATTGTGGCGTTTCCTTCGCACATAGATATTTATCAACCAGCGACAGGAATGCTTTTCCGGCTACCAGCATCACGCGTTCATCAAAATTGAATTTCGGATGATGATGCGGATAGCTGGCTCCCACTTCCGGATTGCCTGCTCCGGAAAACCAAAACATACCCGGTTTTTTCAGCAGGAAGCTTGAAAAGTCTTCGCCGCCCATTTGCGGAGCGATTTCAACGGCTGTACCTTCACCGAATGTCTCATCCATTGCCGTTTTGAAAACATCGGTCTCTTTTTCGTGATTGTAAACCGCCGGGTAGCCGTCATGATAGTCGACATGACCTTGTGCATGATACGCAGCACAAACATTTTCAACGATAGAATCTAATTCCTTCTTTATTTTTTCGCGAACCTCCGGATCAAAAGTTCGAACAGTTCCTTCAAGTGTCGCCGTATCTGCGATTACATTCGGAGCAACGCCCGCATTGAATTTTCCAATCGTTACGACTGCTGCTTTTTGCGGATCGACTTCCCTGCTGACAATCATTTGCAGCTGATTGACAACTTGAGCGGCCACTGCAACAGAGTCAATGGAAATGTGCGGTGCGGATCCGTGTCCACCCTTGCCTTGAATTTCAATTTTTATATAATCGGCTGCTGCCATGAAATAGCCTTTACGGTAGCCAATCGTGCCATAAGGTACCGTACTCCATAGATGTGTTCCAAAGACCAAGTCCACATCATCCAGGCAACCATCTTTAATCATTGCCTGAGCTCCTCCCGGCGGAAATTCTTCAGCTGGCTGGTGCAGCAACACAACGTCGCCGGCGAGTTCATCTCGATGCTCTTGGATAACTTTCGCAACCCCAAGCAGAGTGGATGTGTGTCCGTCATGTCCACATGCATGCATCACATTCGGTACTTTCGATTTGTAAGAAACATCGGTTTCTTCATTGATCGGAAGTGCATCGAAATCGGCGCGCAAAGCGACAGACAATCCCGGTTTTGTTCCATGAATTCTTGCAACAATTCCGTAACCGCCGACATGAGTCTTAATATCGGTGATGCCAAAGCTTTTAAGCTTTTCTAAAATAAACGCCGATGTTTCTGTCTCGTGATATGAGAGTTCCGGATGCTGGTGAAGAAATCTTCTCCACTCCACCATTGAATTGAATGATTTTTCCAAATCGTCAGACCATGAAGTGTTCATTTTCTGACCCCCTGCTATGAATTAATTACGAATAGTAACAAGTTAAAACAATGAAACTATAAATTATTTTCAGAATTCACAAAAACTATAAAGCAATTATAAATGACGCAAAGCAATTAGTCAAAAAAATTATTAAAATGATAAAATGTTTTTACAAATATGCGTTAAGAATCCTAACACATCAGTCATTATTATGACTACAATGAATTATTTTTCACTTTTTTTTGAATAACGAGCTTTAATTCGGAGAGATATGATAGAATTTATTACAATAATAATAAATTATTTATGATTTGACAATAAGAAATACTATAAATTATTTAAATAGTGTATTCTAATAAAGAAAGTCAGACATCTTCTGACTCATTAATTTTTCTATTATTCTTCCAGGGGTGAGTATTTATGGATGGTCAGAATCAATCACCGAACTTCAGCAAAATTGTTCGCGACTTGCGGGCACTTTCCTCCGTTAATGATGCATTGACGTATCTCGCTGCGGACAATGACAGGACCACCACAGAACAAATCGAGTTGACATCGATTCCTGCACCGCCGTTCAAAGAATCTGAAAAGGCAGTCTGGATGGTTCATCGTTTTCAAACACTCGGCTTGACAGATGTACATACAGATGATGAAGGAAATGTCATGGGATTGATTCAAGGTAATTCGGATGCAAAAAAAATCGTTGTTTCCGCTCATCTTGATACGGTTTTTTCCGAAGGAACACAAATCGAACCTATCATCAAAGATGGCATTGTGTACGCTCCGGGCATTTCTGATGACGGCCGTGGCCTTGCCGTACTTTTGACTCTGATTCGTGCGTTGAATGCATCCGGAATTAAGCCGCAACGCACGGTCCTTTTTGTTGCCACCGTTGGAGAAGAAGGTCTAGGAGACTTGCGCGGCGTCAAAGCACTCTTTAAAGCACGCCAAGACATTGGCGGATTTATTTCCGTTGAGCCCGGCAGTCCCGATCGAATAACGGCGACTGCAGTCGGCAGCCATCGTTATTCAATTACGTTTACAGGACCGGGCGGACATAGCTTCGGAAACTTCGGCATTCCGAGTGCCATTCACGCACTCGGACGAGCTATTGCAAAAATAAGTGAGATTCAGGTTCCTGACAATCCGGTAACTACATTCACTGTGGGTACAGTCAGCGGCGGCACATCGATCAATTCGATTGCACAGAATGCGGAAATGGGATTGGACATGCGTTCGATTTCGCAGGAAGCGCTGCTGGAGCTGGAGAATAAGGCGCTTGCCTGTATCCATCAAGCGGTTGAAGAAGAGAATGCGCGTTGGAAAAAAGGAGCATTGATTAAAGCAGCGATTCGGATCGTCGGGGACCGCCCGGCCGGAGCTCAAATGAAAGACGCTCCGGCGGTTCAAACCGCAATGGCTGTCATTCAAGATTTTGACCTTGAACCGAAACTGCTGCCGATGAGCACCGATTCCAATGTTGCCATCCATTTAGACATTCCCGCGCTCACTCTTGGCGGAGGCGGTGAATGCGGCGGTATGCATACTTTGGAAGAATTTTATAATCCAAAAAATGCCTATATCGGTGCACAAACGGTTCTATTGACCGCACTCGCATTCTCAGGCATCGCGGAAGCTTCACCCTCTGTATTACCCTAACTACTTATTTTTTGCTTAGAACCGCATCCTGCGGCTTTAACGGACTAATAAACGAAACCGTATAAAGGGGACTTACCATTGACTAAAACTCTCGAAGAAAAAGAATTAGAACAGAAGCTGATTGCATGCCGCCATCAGCTGCATGCAAATCCCGAGTTGTCCTTTGAAGAATATGAAACAACGAAAGCACTGAAAGACTGGTTGTCCGAAGCTGGTGTGGAAATGCTGGATTTACCGCTGGAAACAGGAGTGCTCGCAGTTATTCACGGAGAAAAACCTGGTCCGGTCATTTGTCTGCGTACAGATATTGACGCCTTACCCATCCAAGAGACAACCGGACTTCCTTTCGCTTCCAAGGTTCCGGGCAAAATGCACGCCTGCGGTCACGATTTTCACACGGTATCGATTCTCGGCGCAACCTTGCTGCTCAATGAACGTAAAGATGAGCTTGAAGGAACCGTTAAAATCATTTTCCAACCTGCTGAAGAAAATGGTGGCGGTGCAGTAAAGGTATTGGAAACCGGCGTCCTTGACGATGTACAAGCCATCTTTGGTATGCACGATATGCCGCATATTCCAACGGGAACCATCGGTATCAAGCCAGGTGCCCTGATGGCCGCGGTTGATAAATTCACCATCGATGTTGAAGGGACCGGAACTCATGCTGCAGCACCGGAAAAAGGAATAGATTCCATTCTCGTTGCAGCGCACATCATGACTGCGCTTCAATCCATTGTCGCTCGAAACATTTCGCCTTTGGATAATGCCGTAATCAGTGTCACACGCCTGGAATCCGGAAATACATGGAACGTCATTCCGCAAACAGCTCAGATGGAAGGCACTGTGCGCACTTTTCAAGAACATGTGCGCGACCAGATTCCTGCCAAAATGCAGCGGGTTGTTGAGGGAGTTGCCGCAGGACTTGGCGCAAAGGGAACCTTGCACTACACGAAGCTTGGACCGGCAACAATCAATAACGAGAAACTGGCGAATTGGGCGGTCGATACCGCTAAAGCATCAGGTTTGAATGTCATCACACCGATTCCTTCGTCTGCCGGTGAAGACTTTGCCGAATATATGAAAAAGATTCCCGGTGCCTTCTTCTTCATGGGTGTCTCCGGAAATTCCGGATTGCATCATCCCGACTTGATTATCGATGAAACAGCAATTCTCCCAAGTGCCAAATTCTTCGCAAATCTAGCGGTCGATATGTTAAAGAAGGTCACAGATTTATAATCTCATCTGGTTCAAACAGAAAATGCCTGAAAGATCGGAAACCGGTCTTTCAGGCATTTTTTTATACGATAAAGAAATGAAGTGGTGGGCTGTATATGAAAGCGACATGAACGGCAGCAACATTGCAAGCTAATGCGGACCCGAGAAAAGTGAAAACTAATGGCGGAAAACTTAAAGCTAATCCATTAAAAATTAAAGCGAAACCCCAGAGTTTAAAGCCAAACCTATAAAAGTGAAAGCGAACCGCACCTATTATTATCTCGTTACCGAACTTCATTCGTTTCCACTTTTCGTGATTTCGTTACGACTTTTTCTCGATTCGTTACAAGTCCAGACATCCGCACATCTTACGGGTTCTTGAGCATCTTCCGACTACTGTTCAGAAAATCCATTAAAATCTTCACTTCTTTTTTCTTCCAAGAACAAAAAGAACCGGTATCCTGATCTGATCCCCAAAATTTGGATCTTGTTGTCCAATTTATGGGGCAGTTTATTCAGGACCGGTTCTTTCACTATTTTTTCACACACTGCCGTGCACTTTTTTAACCTTGCTCAGATAGCGGTAGATCGATGCTTCCGAAGTGCAGAGTTCCTCAGCAACAATGCTGACAATCCCCTTTAGCAGGAAGATTCCGTTTTCATTCAGTTTCTCAATGATTTCCAAGCGTTCTTCTTGAGACATTCGCTCCGGCGGTATATTCACGCCGCCGACAATTTCTTTAATACTTGCCTTGGCAAGATCTTCAATGGACGGGCTTAAATGTTCAACAGTCGGCAAGCTCTTCTTTTCTTCCGGTTTGCGGACACCGATAAACTTACTTAGATAGTCTATAACTCGTTCCATTTTTTTATAATCAACGTTAATACAGAGCATGCCGATGATCTCATCTTTTTCATTACGAATAAAGAAAGTCGACGAACGCAAAATCGTGCCGTCTTTGGCTACGCCTTCATAATTTGTGATGAACGATTTGTTTTGCGATCTGCCTTCTTTAAGCATTTTAAGAATCAAATTGGTAACCGGAGAACCTATTTCGCGTCCACTTAAATTGGTTTCACTAATCGCTACAATCGAATTCTCGAGATCCGTCACATCATGAAGAATAATTTCAGTATCATCTCCAAGCACTTCTCCCAGAAAATCGACCAAATCTTTATACCTTTCTAATTCCGCGTTGATAAAACCACCGCCCTACTTGTTCATCAAATATAAGAAGAAACAATTATCATAATAAAAAAATAAAGGTATATTTATTGTCCAATATACATTCATGCTTGTCAACGAATGAGCAGCTGCGCCGCTATATAGTGGAAGATCGATCCACACGTCTATTCGATCCTTTAGCCATTTCGTTCCATGCATAGACCGCAATGGACAGCCATATGAAAATAAAGGATACGATCTGAATCCGATCCATCGGTTCGTGAAAAACAAAAAGGCCAATAAGGAAAGCAGCCGATGGTGTCATGTATTGGAAAAAGCCAATCATTGTTAATGGAATACGTTTCGCACCTTCGGCAAACCAAATCAGTGGAAGCGCAGTAAGCACACCGGCGCCAATGAGCAACAGTCCTGTTGGTTGAGAAAAGACGCTTATGGATTGTGGTATTTGAATGCCACGAACGATGAGAAAGATCAATGCAAACGGAACAACCACCAGCGTTTCGATGGTCATGCCGACGTATGCTTCAAAGAGAACGAATTTCTTGCTGAGACTATAGACACCGGAAGTCGCGGCAAGCGACAATGCCAGCCAAGGTACATGCCCATAGCTGAATGCCATCACAAGGACACCAGCAGCTGCGAGAAAAATAGAAAAGATCCCTTTATTCCCCGGTCTTTCACTTAAAAAGAGAATGCCCATCAGCATGCTGACCAGTGGGATAATGTAGAGACCGAGACTTGCTTCAATTACATGTTCATTGGCAACAGCCCAGATATAAATGATCCAATTAGCACTGATTGATAACGAGCTTGCGATGACAATGATCAGCTGCTTCGGCTGCTTCAGCAGCCATTTGCTTTGAACGATCAAATCGTTAAATTTCTTGCGAATCAGGATCATAACTACCATAAAAACAAATGCCCAAATGATGCGGTGAGCAAGTACCTCACTTGATGGAACAGACCCCAGCCATTTCCAATAGAGCGTGAGGAAACCCCAAATCGAGAAGGCAAAGAATGTATAAATAACTCCTGAACGCATGTCATCTCGTGAATTCATCCTCGGCGCACCGTCAAATCGCCAGCGGTAAAAGATCTGGAACGGATCCCTTTATTCATCTTTAGACAATCCCTGTCAGTTAAGGAAATCAAGAGCAATTTTCTTATAGATCTTAATTGAATCAAAATATGGTTCACGCTCAACATACTCATTCGGCTGATGCGCGACCGGGGGATAGCCCGGTCCGACAACGGTAATCGGAAAGGTCTTTTCAACTTGAGAGAAAAATGCACCATCGGTATATCCGGAAAAGCCATACGGCTCAACTTTTTTCCCACGTACTTCCTCAATGACTTTCACAAGCCGTTGCACAAAGTCATCATCCTTCGGTGTTTTGACCGGATGCATATCATTGAGAATGTCGATTGTCGCATTTAATTCAGGAATATCATTTTTAACTGTATTAATTAAAGACTCTATTGCAGCGATGATTTCTTTATGATTTTGTGAAGGCAGTGTCCGCATATCGATTTCCACGGTGCATTTGTCCGGAATGACGTTCGTTCCATTTCCGCCGTGCATAACATCTATGCTGGAGGTCGGCTCACTGAGCAGATCGTCTGCTTCATAGTCGAATTGAAATTCAGATTGAAATTTTGAGAGGATCGCAATCATGTGCTCGTTAGCGTTAATTCCGCAGCTCGGCGTTGATCCGTGTCCAGTTTTTCCAAATGTAGTCAATCGAACCCACAATGCTCCCTTTTCCGCGATTGAGAGCTCATTATCGGTCGGTTCGCCGATCAGCACTGCATCAAGATCATCTGCGTAACCGCCTTTAACCAGCTGCTCCGCTCCGATCGAGGAGGTTTCTTCACCGACAGTCGCAATGAATTTAAGTGTTCCTTTTATTGACGCACCCTCCTCCTTCAATTGAATCATCGCTGCAATCATTGCCGCAAGGCCGCTCTTCATATCTGAAGCACCGCGTCCATAAATCTTTCCATCTGCCTCTTCAGCACCGAACGGAGAATAATCCCATGGAATTTCTCCTACCGGTACAACATCCATATGCCCGGTAAAGGCCAACGTTTTTCCTGGTTCTGCACCTTCTAATGTCGCAATTAACTGGTGACGCTTTCCGCTGTATGCAACAACTTCAGTATCAATACCCGCCGCTTCAAATAAAGGCCGAATCAGGGCAACAGCCTCAGCCTCATTTCCCGGAGGGTTCGTCGTGTTGATTTTTAATAAGTTCTTGAGCAGCTCAATTGCGCTCTCATTATCCATTGATTATACCTCTTTTCTTAGGACGAAAGTCTGTCTATTTTATTAAAAATGCGTTTACCGATCTCTCAATTCCACAAATATAATCGGCATTTGGCAAGCAGCTTGACGTATGGCACTCTGACAAACGAGAACCATGGGCGGCTGCCCTCCAATCGTGCCAATGTTCAGAACAATTATGGTACAATGTGTTTCTCAGTTGTTTCGTTCCCCCTTTAGGAGCGATTTTTTACGACTCGCAGTAATGGCTCTGTTGTCTTTGTCTGAAGGTGCAACTTTACGGAAGTCTAACCCTTAACGCTAAGTATAGCAAAATTCTGTCGATTTCTGCACTCCCTTGCAATATTTTCTAACAGAAACCATAGATAAAGGCAGAGGCTCTTGAATAACCGTTGGTTTTTCAAGAGCCTCTGCTTAAATTCTCTATTATGAAAGTCTTGTTTTAAAATTTTCGTAATTGAATTGCTTAATCACATGAATGCCTTCTGTATCGTTGTACGAAGCAATGGCAGGCAGTGCAATCCCGTTAAACGTATTGTTTTTAACCATGGAATAGATCGCCATATCGCAGAACACGAGACGATCACCGACCTGAAGCGGATGGTCAAAAGAATAATCGCCGATCACGTCACCGGCGAGACAGGTTGGCCCGCCGAGTCGATACGTATGCGCTCGCTCCCCCGGTTTTCCGGCATCAATAATTTCAGGACGATAAGGCATTTCCAACACATCGGGCATATGGCAGGTCGCCGATGTATCCAGAATCGCAATCGGCATGCCGTTTTCGAAAACATCGAGTACGGTGGAGACAAGGTAGCCTGTATTCAAGGCAACAGCTTCTCCCGGTTCAAGATAAACATCAAGATCATATTTTTCTTGAATCGACGTAATGCATCGAGCAAGGCGATCCATATCATAGTCCGCGCGTGTAATATGATGTCCACCGCCGAAATTAATCCATTTCATTCTCTTAAGGTACTTGCCGAATTTGCGCTCCACTGCTTCAAGTGTATGTTCGAGCGCGTCCGAATTTTGCTCGCACAAAGTATGAAAATGCAGCCCGTCAAGACCATCCAAAGCGTCAGGTTCAAAGTTTGCTTCCGTAACGCCCATGCGCGAAAATGGAGCACAGGGATCGTATAGTCCAGTCTCAACTTCCGAATACTCCGGATTGACACGCATCCCGCATTGAATCCGGCGCGGCGATGCTTTTACTTGGTCCTTGAATCGTGCCCATTGGCTGAACGAATTAAAAACAATATGGTCACTGACCTTAAGAATATCGGCAAAATCCTTTTCGTCATAAGCCGGTGAGTAGATATGGACTTCCTTATCCATTTCCTCGCGTCCAAGTCTTGCCTCGTATAACGAGCTGGAGGCTACACCGCTAAGATAGCGACCGATGAGCGGATAAAAGGCATACATCGAGAATGCCTTCTGGGCGAGTAAAACCTTGCAGCCGGTGCGGTCCTGAAGCTGCTTTAAAAGCTCTAAGTTCTTCACAAGCAGGCGTTCATCAACAACATAACTTGGCGACGGAGCCGCCGAGAAATCAATAGTCATTCACAGACTCCTCAATCAATCAGTGCCGGCGCGAAGCTCTCATGCCAAGGCAACCCGAATTTATTTAGGGCATCCATGAATGGATCCGGATCGAATTCTTCAATATTGAACACGCCCGGACGCTTCCATTTACCCGTCATGACCATAGAGGCTCCGATCATTGCCGGAACACCGGTTGTGTAAGAGATCGCCTGTGAGCCGACTTCTTTGTAGCATTCCTGGTGGTCGCAGACATTGTAAACATAGTACGTGCGCGGCTTGCCGTCTTTGACGCCTTGGAAGATACATCCGATATTCGTCTTGCCCTTTGTCCTCGGTCCTAGTGACGCCGGATCCGGTAGAACGGCTTTCAGGAATTGTAGCGGAACGATTTGTTTTCCTTCAAATTCAATCGGTTCGATCGAGGTCATGCCGACATTTTCCAAAACCTTAAGATGGGTCAGATAGCTTTGACCAAAGGTCATCCAAAAACGAATCTTCTTAATGCCCTTGATGTTGAGGGCGAGTGATTCCATCTCTTCATGATGTAGCAGGTAAATGTCCTTTTCTCCGATCTGCGGGAAGTCATAAACACTCTTGATCGACATCGGTTCGGTTTCGATAAATTTTCCATTCTCAAAATAGCTGCCGTTCGCCGTCACTTCACGAATGTTGATTTCAGGATTGAAGTTCGTCGCAAAAGCATAACCATGATCACCGGCATTTGCGTCAAGAATGTCAATTGAATGAATTTCATCAAAATAATGCTTTTGTGCATAAGCTGAGAATACACTCGTCACACCCGGATCAAAACCGCTCCCGAGCAGCGCAGTGATTCCCGCTTCTTTAAAGCGATCGCGGTATGCCCATTGCCATTTATATTCAAACTTTGCCGTATCTTCCGGTTCATAGTTAGCCGTATCCACATAATCCACTTTAGTCGCAAGGCAGGCATCCATAATCGTTAAATCCTGATAAGGAAGCGCGACGTTGATTACGATGTCCGGCTTCACCTTCTCAATGAGTGCAATCAGTTCCGAAACATTGTTTGCGTCTACTTGCGCCGTCGTAATTTTCGTCTTTCCGCCATCAAGCTTCGCTTTAAGCGCATCACATTTTGAGACAGTGCGGCTCGCAATACAAATTTCTTCAAACACCTCAGAATTCTGACAACATTTATGTACCACAACGCCAGCAACGCCGCCTGCGCCGATAATTAATGCTTTACCCAAACTAAACGCCTCCTTAAAAATTTATCTCTGTCAGCAAACTGTATTGACCCATACGAATTAGGGAACTTGAGGACACGATCAACATTTAGCCTGTCCACATGATTCCTGCATTAGCCCTCAGACACACAAGGCTTTATTCCATTTCTTCCAACAGTTCCTTTACATAATTTGGCAATGCAAAGGCGCCAACGTGAATTTTATCATTATAATATTTGGTTTTCATGCCTCGCACTTTCCATCCGGCGGCGTTAAAGTCTTCAACCGGATGGTACTTCTTCGAAGCGAACCCGAAAAGCCAATGACCGGATGGATAGGTCGGTATATGAGCCTGATAAACACGGCTGATCGGAAACGAATCAATGATCCGTTTATGCGCGCGCTGCATGGCTACTGCGTCAACAGGATAGAACGGACTCTCATGCTGATTCACCATTGCGCCGGTGTCCGTAAGTGCTTTATAGCAGTTGCCGTAAAATTCCTTCGTAAACAATCCTTCACCTGGACCAAACGGATCAGTCGAATCGACGATGATCAAATCGTATTCGTCCTTCTTTGAACGCACGAATTTCAAACCATCGGCATAGTGAATCGTCACTCTTGGATCATCCAATTTTCCCGCGGTCTGCCGCAGATACTTTTTGCACGCCTCAATCACCTGTTGATCGATTTCCACCAGATCAATCTGCTCAATTTCCGGGTAGCGCACGAGCTCGCGAACAGCACCTCCGTCACCGCCTCCGATGACAAGTACCTTTTTCACATTCGGAAGTACGGACATCGGCACATGAACGATCATTTCATGGTAGATGAACTCGTCTTTCTCAGTCAACATCATATAACCGTCCAGTGTCAGAAAGCGTCCGAATTCAAGTGAATCGAAAATATCAATCCGCTGAAATTCACTTTGGCCGCTATACACTTGACGATCCACTTTGATTGAAAAATTGACGTTTTCTGTGTGCTTCTCAGTAAACCATAATTCCATTCCGATCACTCCTTCACGGTCTGTATTCGGTTCACCAGACTGTCCTGGGTACCGGTCAGAAAACAGCCCTTTTCCTTTGCGTACTGAATATACTCGAGTACCCGGTCCGTCACCTTTTCACCCGGTGCGAGAATCGGGATGCCCGGCGGATAGCACATAACGAACTCGCCGCAGATGCGTCCAAGGCTCTCCTGCAATGGGGTCGATTCGCTTTCCGCATAAAAAGCTTCCTGCGGACCAAGCACGACCTGTGGACGAATATATTCCTGGCTGAGCATTCCCGCGCGATCTTTCGCATAGCGCCTTTTGATCTCGGACAGTGCGGACACAAGACGCTCCAAATCAAGGATTCGATCGCCAATTGAAATATAAGCCAGTATGTTGCCGATATCACCGAACTCGATCTGAATGTCATACTCATCGCGTAAAAGGTCATAGACTTCAATCCCTGCAAGTCCGATATCCAAGGTCAGCACCGACAGCTTCGTACGATCAAAGTCATAGACTGAATCTCCATTGATCAATTCGCGTGAATAGGCGTAATAACCGCCGATCTGATTAATCTCCGTGCGTGCATATTCAGCCATTTGGGCAACTTTTTCAAAAATCGCTCGTCCTCTGAGTGCCAGATTCCTTCTGGAAATATCCAGTGAAGAGATCAGCAAATAAGAACCGCTTGTTGTCTGTGTAAGGTTAATGATCTGTCGAACATAACCCTCGTCAAGTCCGTTGACCAAAAGCAGCGAGCTCTGGGTCAAGGAACCTCCGGATTTGTGCATACTGACCGCTGCCATATCCGCGCCAACCGACATTGCTGAAGCCGGGAGTCCATCTCCAAAATAGAAATGTGTCCCATGCGCTTCATCGACGAGCACAAGCATCTTATGCTTATGTGCAAGCTCAGTAATCGCCTTCAGATTGGAGCAAACGCCATAATAAGTCGGATTATTGACCAAAACGGCCTTCGCATCCGGATTTTCCAGAATCGCCTGCTCCACATCGGCAAGCGCCATGCCAAGTGAAATACCCAATTCATGATTCACACCGGGATTGACATAAACCGGTACCGCCCCGCTCAAAATAAGCGCATTGATCGCGCTGCGGTGCACATTGCGCGGCATGATGATTTTCTCACCGCGTTTGCAGGCACACATCACCATGGATTGGACCGCAGAGGTCGTGCCATTGACCATAAAAAATGCGTGCTTTGCACCAAAGGCTTCTGCGGCAAGCGCCTCCGCATCCTTAATCACCGAAACAGGGTGGCAGAGATTATCGAGCGGTTTCATCGAATTAACATCGACGGTCAGGCATTTTTCACCGAGAAAATCAGTCAGTTCGCGATTGCCTTTGCCGCGTTTGTGACCCGGTACGTCAAATGGAACGACGCGCATAGATTTATAACGATTAAGCGCCTCAAGAACCGGCGCACGCTCTTGTGATAAAGTCGTCATGTTCTCTCCTCACTAATCAAAATATGTTCGCCCCGCTAAAGATCTCAATCATTTCTTTGCGAAGATTGTTGCTGATCTTCAGACGCTCTTTTGGCGGAATTTCCAGCACATCACGATTAAACAAATAGTTCTGCAACTCAGGTTCTTTAATGAGCATTTTGGTATGAAAAAGATTGGCCTGATAAACATTAATGTCCATCGCGTCATATTTTTCAAGCGTCTCATCATCAATATAGTTTTGAATCGATGCCATCGGATGGTCCATAAACAATTTTTTACCATCTACATCTCGGGTAAAACCGCGTACTCGATAATCCGCAGTAATGATATCCGAGTCAAAGCTGCCTATTAAATAATTCAATGTATTTAAGGGGGATATTTCTCCACAGGTAGCCACATCAATGTCGACGCGGAACGTCGCGATCGCTGTTCCTGGATGGAATTCCGGATACGTATGCACCGTCACATGGCTTTTATCCAAATGGCCTACGACAGTGTCTGCGTACTGACCGAGATTGCATGAACGGTCGATTTGATCCTTCGGAAATTCCTGCTCCGCAATCAGGATGGTGACACTTGCGCCCTGTGGATCGTAATCCTGCTTGCTGATGTTGAGGACATGGGCGCCGATCATTTCCGTTACACGGCAAAGAATATGGGTCAGTCGCTCTGAATTGTACTGTTCGTCAATGTAAGTAATGTAGTCTCTTTGCTCACGTTCACTCTTCGCATAGCACACATCGTAAATGTTGAAGCTCAGTGATTTCGTGAGGTTGTTAAAGCCGTACAATTTCAGCTTATTTTCCAACCCTATCCTCACAACCTTTCCCGGTTATTCATGATCTATAGCGCCGCTTCGTTTCAAAGAGGAAGAAAATAATTGCGCATGCAAAGAAATGAATTCATTCGCTTATGTTAACAAAAACGCGGCAAAAATTCTATTTTAATTATATAGACAAGTACGTTTAAGTCAAGTAGTTAAATCCATTCAAGAAACGAATTTCTTCTATTATTTATTAACATATCGGCAAGTATTATCCAAAGAAAAAAAGCAGGCAGAATGCCTAACTTTTTAGCGGAAATTTATTCTGCGAAACATCTGCTTAAGTTTATTTAACCAGATCAACTACAGTCTTTTCTATCACAAATAGGAAAGCATTTTTTTAAAAATGATTGGCCAATCCTTTGTTTTTGCGAATTCCTTGCGTGCGCGTATCGCTTCAGAATCAAAAGCGACTGGTTCAAGATGTTCGCACGCTTGAATCAAAGATTCAGGATCAGAAGAATCCAGACAGAGGTACGCAGATTCTTGCTCATACTTTTTCGTTGAAGGCAAATGAATGCCGATTGCTGCCTTCCCTGAAGCAAGAAATTCAAATAATTTTAACGGGAATACTGCATTGTTATACGGCGATGCTTTATAGGGCATCAGCCCGATAGAAATCTGATTCATGAAGCGCGGTACATCCTCCGGAGGAACAGCATCAATCCAGCGTACATTATCCTCCTCAAGCAGGCGTGAATAATCAGGATCTCCTTGAGTCCCATTAGGACCGACAAGTAGAATCTGCCACTCCGGCTTTTTGCGCGCGACTTCACGCAGCAGAACAAAATCAAGTTTTGGCTTGATTCCGCCAATATATCCGAGAACCGTTCCGGTACTCTGCACAGCGAATCCATCATTACCTGCAAAAAGCGAATAATCCACGCCGTTTTCCAAAGTCACAATGCGGCTGCGTTTTTCCGCAGGCATTTCCAGATCAGTGACATGATGCAGATAATCGGATGTGCAAAAAATTAAATCGGCGCGATGCACTATTTTTTGTTCCGAGTGCGCAATCAAACGTCTTCGCAGCTTTGCTGCAAGTGACATTCTGCCGCTTATTGGCGCCGCCCATAGATCACTGCGATCATAAATGACGCGATCCCACGTGAGGAGATCAGCTAATTTCGAAAATCCGGGAAAGGTATACCATAAGTAGAGATGATCATGACCGACATGTGACTTCAGCAAACGTGCCAATTCGGACAGTCGCCGCTTATGGAAGACCGACAAATAACGTGCAAAACGAAAGAATTTGTGCGGAAGCACGTCGGTAATCGTCCACTGTTCAATGGTTTCGGATTCGCCAACCTTTCGATCCGTCAGCCGTTCTGGCGACGGACAGATCCAAAACACATGTTTCGTGTTCGGCTGCGCAGCTAGAAATTCAGCAAGTCGGTGACGGCGATAGCGCAAACCGTCTTGCTGCCATGTGCCGGCGCCGACAATAACGTGTATATCCTTCACAAATTTGACCTTCCCTCTTTATTAAATGCTGATAAACCGTTTAATAACCGCATTCGCTGCATAGTTGACGAAATACCAGCATGAAGGCAGAAGCGGCAGGTGCTCAACACGCCGATACACAAACCATGTTTTTTTAGCCGCCTTCCATTTATTACCCGAAAGTGATTCTTTGCCGCTTATACGGTATTCTGCCAATATCTTATCAAGTCCGTAAGCGACAGCCCCCTTTTTCAGCAACGACAGCCAAGTAGCCAAGTCCTGACGCGAACGAAGATCAGGCATGCGAAAATCACCGACTTGTTTCCGGTCAATCATCACAGTCAGACATCCGACGATCGTGTTTTTCAGCATGCGTTTATAGGTGACACGAGCCGGTGCACTGATTATTTTGTTGAGCAAATGCCCATTTGTGTCCATCAGTTCATAGCCTGTGAAGGTAAACGCATAATGATGAAGCTCCATAAATTGCAGTTGTTCCTCCAACTTTTTCGGCTTCCAGCAATCATCACTGTCAAGAAAGGCAACAAAGCGACCCTTGGCTTGCTCCAATGCAGTATTTCTGGCAAATGCCGCACCATGATTCTCGTTGAGAAAAACGGGACGGATACGGCTGTCCGCCGCAGCAGCTTCCTGCAGCAGTTGACGTGTTCGATCGGTCGATGCATCATCAACAATGATCATTTCCCAATGGGGATAGGTTTGCTCACGTACCGAACGTATCGTTTTCCTTATTGTCCTTTCCGAGCAGTAGGTAGGCGTGATAATTGAGATAAGTGTATGTTCAATAGCCATGAACCCTCCGCCTCTTTTCTATTCTTTTTTCCTTACAAACTCAGGCAGTGCGGCACCGATAATGACCAATGTAATACCGAGCATAAAGCCAAGTACCGCTCTCTTTTTCGAAGAAATCGTCGAAACGCCTGACCCGCTTTTCTTTTGCGCCGACTCGAGAACCTGAGCACGCCTCATTTGTACTTTTCTTGACTGAAGTGTATAGAGAAACCGAGCGCGGCTCACAGTCTCTTCACTTGAAACATGCGATTTATTTAAGTTATTTATTGCCTCATCAATAATTTTTTCTTTGTTATCGAAACGATTTTTATCCTCATCTAGAAAGGCGCTCGTCACACGATTGACTCCTTCAACCGCCTCAGCCTCGGATGTTCCTTTATAACTAATTTGAATCAAATGATTGGTTAAATCCGTGATACTGATCTGACTGAGCAATGCTTGTTCCTGCTGCTCCCAAAGTTCAGGCAGCCGTTTTTCATAAAACGGAGCATTCGAAAGAAGCACGATCACTTGATTGGGATCGTTCGTGGTATCGTCTCCATACGAGCCTAGTTGAACCGTTGTTTGCGCTTCGAACGACGAGGGCATTTTCCCAGCCGGAACAAAGAATCCGACAATGCCGAGAATAATAGGCAGAGCAGCAACGATCCACAGGTATTTTCTTAACCTCGTCACAACATTTCTAAACACATTCATTCAATACGACTCTCCCGACTGTATCAATTGATGAAGAACTGAAACCGTGCAAATGACAAAACCCAGAAAAACCCAATGAAAATACAAGTTGCTGACCGAGCTCGGACTGATACTGGATATGAGAAACGCGATCTGAGCCGTCAGACAGGATTCTGCAAGCAGTCGTGTATTTCTGCTGGTTAGCTTTGAATGTATCTTCATTAATGTGAAAAAAAGTGTCAAGTACATGGCTAAATAGCCTGCACCAATTAAAAACCCGAAATTACCCGTCAATTCCATTAGCCAATTATGAACTTCAAAAATCTGATCCGTATTCTGAATCGGCTGATTTTCAAGATAAACAGGTACATTCCCTGCTCCGACACCCATACCAAGCGATTCCTTCAAGTAACTCCATGTGCTTTGTAATAAATGAACACGAACAGTGTTTGACGATGGATTTTCATTTACAGCATAGGTTGCCTGGACAAACAAAATCTCTTGCACTTTTGCAATCACTTTCGGCAAAAGGATGAGCAGTCCTCCGACAACTGTAACTCCGCCAATCCAAAGCGACGTCTTTTTTAGTCTCGGCGGCAGCATTAAGAACAAATAGAGAACACTTCCGGCCGCAACGCCAAGTAAACAGGCACGGGATTCCGTCAGATAAATAAGCCAAACCGAGAGAGCAGCGAATAAAAAACAAACCATGCGCAGCAATGGTTTCCGGAAATTCCGTACTGCCGCTAAATAAAAAAAGAACGAGATCGACAACAAAGTTGCAAAATCATTTTGGTTCGTAAACACCGCTGTCGGATAAGCCTGCTTATATACCGGACCTCCAAAAAGAGTTGACGTCGGCAACTGAATGCGGGCAAAATGGTTGACCAAACCGATCAAAATCAGTGCACCGCTCATCACCAGCCAGATCCAGTGAAAGGCAGCCAACTGACGGACATGTGTAAATGTAAATACGGCCAAAAAAACAAATAAAATACCGATCGCAAGAAGAAGCAAAGCTTTCATTCCTTCAACAAGCGACCAAGCCCAAAGCAGCGACACAGCCGCATAGGCAAGCCATAGCAGAAGAAACACAAGCACTCCTTTAACAGGAGTCGCCGACCATTGATTACCGAATCCGCCAATCCTCGCCGCATGTACCAAAAAAGCAATAAGACTGAAGATCAGAATTAATCGGTATACAAACAAAGTAAAGAATCCGGTAGAAAGACTAAGGAGTTCCTGATTTAAAAAGGTTGATGCGACCAGTACATACATCATGCTCGATAACAGAATGGAGCTTGATGCATGTTTCTTTAAATAAAGAGCGGCAATCGCCGCAAAACAGATCCACCCCAAAGCGAGCAGCATCTGCATCCACGCGTTGCCGATCCAGTAGACACCAATCAGCGCTGCAGACAAAGCTGTGACGATCGCTGATGTTTCAAGCGTCGAGCGATGCGCGCTGAGATGGCTTTTACATAAAGTTAGTGACGCTGATGTCATTGTTTCCTCCGTATCAGACTGCTTCTCTTTTTCGTTTCTTAAGTGAACGCAGGGTCATTCGGAGACCGTCTTTTAATGATACTTCCGGCCGCCATTGCAGCAGTTCCTTTGTCAGCTGGTTGGACAGGACACTGTGCCTGATATCTCCACTTCGTTTCGGGCCGTAATAAACGTCAAGATCAGATCCTGAAACATCCTTCATTAATAGAAAGAGATCCTTAATGCTGATCGCTGTTTGCGATGAAACGTTGACACACAAGCTTTCCTTTACTGAAAGAGCGGCTACTATAGCCGATGCAATATCTTTCACAAAGATAAAATCACGTGTCTGATCACCATCGCCATAGATCATTGGAGGCGTTCCTTTTTGAATCCGATCTGAGAAGATCGATACAACGCCGCCTTCACCCTCCGCATCTTGTCGTGGTCCGTAAACATTGCTGAACCGCAAAATACTGTAAGGCAGCTGATAAAATTTATCAAACATACGCAGATAATGCTCGACAGTCAGCTTTGTCAGTCCATATGGAGACTCCGGGTTCGTCGGATGGTCAATTGTCACAGGTATTTCAATCGGATTGCCGTAAACAGCAGCAGATGATGCAAAAACAATTTTTTTCACTTTTGTCTGCCGTGCTCCATTCATTACATTCAACGAACCGGTCACATTTGTACGTTCGTCAAACAACGGATCGGCAACCGAATGCGACACACTGATCTGAGCCGCAAGATGAACGATGTAATCGGGTTGAATCGCTTGAATGACATTAATAACTGCCGGATCGGCAACATCGCAAATATATAAGTCAACCGGCAGATCGGCAATGTTCTCCCGGTGCCCTGTTGAAAAGTTATCCATGACAGCAACTGCGTACCCTTGTCTTAGCAAAGCCTCAACAACGTGAGAGCCAATAAATCCTGCTCCACCGGTAACTAATACTTTTTCCATGGAAATACCTCCTGATTTTCAAGTTGTTCCTGTTCTTATCGAGCACCGTCTCCGGTCAATAAAACCTTGACCGTGCGCATCAATATGTTCAACTCAAGCGCCGGCGATAGATTACGGACATATTCCAAGTCATAAACGAGCTTCTCTTTCGGCGACAAATCGTAGCCGCCACTTACTTGTGCGAGTCCCGTCAATCCTGGTTTCACAAGCAGACGATTCTTGAATCCCGGAATTTCGCGGTCGAATTCCTCAGTGAACATCGGCCGCTCAGGTCTTGGCCCAATCAGCGACATGTCCCCTTTAACTACGGAAAGAAATTGAGGAAGCTCATCAATTCTTGTCTTGCGAATGAAGCGTCCGATACGAGTGACACGAGGATCATGTGCCTGTGCCCATTGTGCGCCGCCTCGTTCAGCATCCTTCCGCATTGATCGGAGCTTGACAAGTCTAAAGGTCTTACCGCCTTTGCCGACGCGTTCCTGCACATAGAATGGAGATCCAGGCGTCTCCATAACAATGAGCACTGAAAAAATAAAAATAATCGGTGCTGCAATAACCATTCCAACTAGGCCAAGGAGTAAATCAAAGCCTCTCTTAACCAAGAGGTATGTGCGTGCATTCTCTGGGAGAACGACTCTCGGCGGTTTCACCACTGAATAACCGCTATAGACCTCTATTTCTTTTTCCGCCTTCACATGAAACACCTCTCCAGTTCATCGTTTACTTGCCTCTGAACTTGTTTCAATTATAGTGAACGTTTATGTAGCAAATATGGACGATTCATTAAGGCAATGTAAAAGTGCATCCTAAAATTTTAGAAAAATTTACATACTTTTTTCGTTTGCAAGCGGCAAGACCTCTGAAATGCTTGCCGATTTTAGGCCTGCCTCAAGGAAAAAAGGCAGATGAACGGTTATTATCTTTCGACCCGCGCCATTTCATATAAATAGTGATAATCG
>Ga0334901_1000482_pt1 | contig 54771 bp, 39 predicted proteins | sample GraSluR3_MG_3_FD_207216 | JGI IMG/M metagenome (GOLD analysis project Ga0334901, IMG submission 207216) | Sludge microbial communities from methane-producing bioreactor in Wageningen University, Netherlands - Granular Sludge_15_08-R3 | ecosystem: Engineered > Bioreactor > Anaerobic >...
CCGAACGACGACTTGCGGATCCCCCATTCTCCGCTACGCCCCTCGCGAGTTCACGCCGGCAGGCTTCGCGGCCCGGCTGGCGTCGGGGCGATACGATGCCGCCGAGACCTCGCTCAATTCGCTCGCACGGCGCACTGCGGCAGGGCCTTGGCGAGGCGGTCGATTCCGTTCTCGCTTACGGCGGTCTGCCCCAGCGCAAGCTGCCGGAGCGATTTCATGGTCGACAGGGTGTCGAGCGCCGCGTCGGTGACGGACGTCTGGCTCAGATTGAGCGTTTCGAGGCTCGTCAAGCCGGCCAGGTGGGATACGTCGGCGTCGGCAATGCGCGATTGCGACAGGTCGAGCGCCCGCAGCTTTTCGGGATGGGGCAGTCGTGCCAGGCACGAGCCCGTCACACCGACGTCCGACAGGGTCAGCCGCGTGAGATCGTCGTAGCCCGACAGGGCTTCGAGTCCCCGGTCGGTCACCTTCGTGCACTGATAGATGGTCAGATCGGCAAGGGGCAGGTTCGACAGCCGGGCGACGCCCGCGTCGGTCACCGCGGCGTTGTCGAGTGTGAGGGAGGTGAGTTGGCCCATGCCGGCAACCAGGTCCAGCACGGGGTCGTCGATCGTGGGGCCGCCGATCTTCAGGTTTCGAAGCGACTCTTTGGGGGCCAGTTGTCGAATGCCTTCGATCGTTACGCCGCGGCAATTGCGGACGTCGAGTTCGACCAGGCGCGGCAGGGCGAGCAGGGCGGCGACGCCCGCGTCGGTGACGTTCCCGCCCACCAGGCGGACCGCGCGCAGCTCGGGCATGCCCGCCAAGGTCGCCATCGCGGCGTCGGTCACCAGGGGGGCAGCGCGGAGGTCGATCGCGCGAAGCGACGGCAACGCGGCAAGCTGGGCGACGCCGCCGTCGCCGATCAGCGTGTTTCGCATGGCCAGCGACGTGAGGTGTCGGCACTCGGCGATTCGCGGCACCAGGGCGTCGGTGATTCCCGGCCCCTCGATCGTCAGCGAGGCGAGCTTTTCGAAGACGAGAATCTCCTGCATCTGGGCGTCGTCGGCCCAACTGCGGCCGGCCGCCATGTCGAGTCCCGTGACGTTGCCCTCGGCGTCTTCGACGACTTGGGCCCCGAGTTGCGCGGCCATCTCTCTGGCGGCGGCCACCTGCTCCGGCGTAAACTCCGGCGATTGCGGCGCCGCGTCGCTTGCGCGCTCGGGCTCCTGCTCGGTCGGGGCAGGGTGCGTCGACGGCGCGGCGGACGCCGTCGAGGGCATTTGGCGGGCCGGTTCGTCGCCTCGGCGGCACCCGAGGGGTACGATGCCCAGCGTCAGGCAAAGAGCCAAAGGAATCCACTTCATGAAAGGCAAGCTCCTGGCTTGTTCGAACGCACAAGGCCGGCTGACGCCCCCTACCGAGCAAGACCCGAAACGTCCGACCTCCCGGGTTCGTCAAACCGGCCGATTCAACCGGTGTTCCGATTGTTTCCCGCGCGGCTGCAAGGATGCGTCGGCGCGTAAAATGAAAGGCAGTATAGGAAAAGCGACTTGGCATGCGTAGGGGCGCCCGGCGGATCCGATCGCGCGAGGGGCTCAACGCCGCGGAGCCCAACCGGCCACCACCCCGATTCGGGCGGTGGTCACTTCCCCGGCGTGGTTGGGCCGAAAGACGAAGAGAGTGTCACCATAATGAGCCGATGGAGTCGTTTTGATGACAGGTTGAGGCGACCGTGGCCGCGCGTCGTCGAGTGGGCCTGCGCGACTAGCCGCGCCGCAACTCTTGCGTATAGAATGGCTTATGCCAGGTTGGCCAACCGCCGGTTGGAAGTCGGGCGAGAATGGCACGCGGTTGGCAGCGATTACCTTGCAGGCCAATCCAGGTCAACATCCTTTGGCTAAATGCGGGGGCGCCATCATGTCTCACTCTCTTGCACACAAGGTTCGAATCGCGGCCGGCACGGCGTCGGCGCTGGCTGCGGTAGTCATCGTCTTGGGCGTTGCCTGTGCCGCCGCGCAGGCGGCCGAAAGCTCGTCGCGAAGATCGTTCGGCGCATCGTCCGCCGGTCGGGGGTCGGTTGAGTCGCGGGGCCCGTCGATCCGCCGCTCGGACGGACCGTCGAGCCGCTCGACCTCGCGCGGGCCAAGCGCCGGATCGTCCCGGTCATCGCGCAGTACGCCCAGCTTCAGTCGCAGCGCGCCGAGCAGCTCGTCGTCGAGGATCACGACCTCGCGCGGGCCAAGCGCCGGATCGTCCCGGTCATCCCCGAGCGCGCCCAGCTTCAGCCGCAGCGCGCCGAACAGCTCGTCGTCGAGGATGACGACCTCGCGCGGTCTGAGTCTCGGATCGTCGCGGTCGTCGCCCAGCGCACCCAGTGTCAGCCGCAGCGCGCCGAGCAGCTCTCCGCCGGCCGCCGCGACCTCACGCGGTCCGAGTATCGGATCGTTCCGGTCGTCGCCCAGTTTCAGCCGCAGCGCGCCGAGCAGTTCGGCCTCGAACCCGCGGATTTCGGAGATCCCGAGCCCGGGTTCCTCCACTTCTTCGATCAGCCCGCCGCGCGTCGGGCGCAGCCAGCCGGCCGTGACCGGGCGGAGCGGCTCCGACGTCTCCCGTTTCCGATCGCTGCCCGCCGAGCGGTCGAGCACTACGGGTTCCAGCACCGGCCGGCCGAATCCCATCGCCGGTGCGCCTTCGCTGGACCGTTCGACCAGCGGCCGTCGCTCGATCGGCAGCGCGACGCCGGAATCCGCCGGCCCCACGGCTTCGTCGAATTCATCGAACCGGCCCTCGCTTTCCGACGTTCGCGGGCGGCTGCGCGATGCCGCTTCGAACGCATCGACCGGCGCGGCCCGGAGCGAGACGGCCAAGACGGTTCCCGGCGCGGCATCCTCGACGGGTTCGCCGACACGGACGGACGGACGGTCGGCGATCTCCGACGTGCCGAGGCGCTCGCGACCAGCAGCGCCCACGGCGCCCAAATCGCTCGCCGAGTCGGGCGCCACGCCCGACGTGCCGGCCGGGCCAAGGTCGCCGAGGAGTTCAGCTTCGCAGCGGTCGTCGCTGGCCGAGACGCGCGGCGATCTGCCGCGACGGCTCGACTCGGCCCGATCGGCGGGCGACGGCTCGCGCGGAGGGCCGGGCGCGAACGCCTCGCGCGGTCCCGGACGCGGGCGCGGCGATTCGTCGTCGGCTTCGCGCCCCACGCTCGCCGAAATCCGCGACCGCATCCGCGACGATCGGGGCACGGGCAGGTCGCCGTCGGGGGGGGAATTCCGCGGCAAGGGGCCCGAGTCCCAAGGTCCCTCCCAAAGCGAAGTGCGCCGCGCGGTTGCCCACGGCGATCGGGACGGATCCATGCGGATTCGCGGCGACGGGTCGGGACGAATCCGTGACGACGGATCGGGGCGCGGGCCCGGCGGCCGCGCCGGGAGCCCCGGCTCGCACCGGCGAGGATTCGCCGACCGCCATCGGTCGGGCGAGCTTGACTCGTTGACCAAAGGCAGCATCGCCCGCAAGATCAAGCTGGCCGATCAGTACCGCATGCGCGAGCACGGCGACGTGGCCCGGCGGCTCGACCTGCACAAGCACGTGACGAACATCCACAACGTGACGAACATCACCCACGTCGACAACTCGTGGCACGTGCATCACCACTATCGCGGGCTGGTGAGCCCGGTGTACACGCATCACAGCTTCCGCCACCGCTACCACGGCCCGTGGTACTTCCCGCGCTACTCCTGGTATCCGCGCTGGACCACGTGGGTGAGTTGGACGTGGAATTACGCGTGCGACGCCTATTGGGATCCGCGCCCGATCTGGTGCCGGCCCGTGGTGTATGTCGAGAGCCCTCGCTGGGTTTACTACGAAGTGCCCGTGTGGACGCCGCTTCCCGTGGTGAGTTCGGGCACGTGGGTGAACGTCGAGCCCGAGGAGGTTGGGCCCCACTACGACCTGCAGTTGCTGGCGGTCCGGTTCGTCGACCCGGGACATCCCGACGAGGGCCTGGGCCCGCGCTTCCGCGTGTGGTTCCGCAACAACGGCGCCGACCCGATTGGGCAACCCTTCGACGTGATGCTGTTTGCGTCGTACGATCCCCAGCTTGGGCCCGACTTGCCGCAATCGGGGGTCCGCGTCGCGTCGGTAGGGGGCGGCGAGACCCAGTCGGTCGACATCCGCCTGCCGGCCGAGGTGTACGCCATGCGGCACGACGAGCGGGGCGAGCCCCTGCCGTACACGACGCTCCACGTGCTGGTCGACGCGGGCCAGAGCATCGAGGAGACCTCGACGGCAAACAACGGGGCGAGCGTCGCCGTCGAGGAGATCCTGCCGGTCGACCCGACCGCTTTCGAAGTCGACCGCACCACGGCCGCCGGCGGCGAAGAGATCGTGCTGGCGGGCGAGGGCTTGGGGCCCGAGCCGGGGCGCGTGCTGGTGAACCTGGGCCAGATCGAGATGGAAGCCGAAGTGCTCGGCTGGTACGACCTCGGGGTGCGGGCGGTGCTGCCCGACCTGCCGCTGGCGGCGGCGACCCAGGCCGACCTGATCGTGGTGCGCGGCGACGGCGCGGCGACCAACCCGTTGCCGATCACCCTCACCCCGGCGGTCGGGCCCGAGATGGTCGTTCCCCCGCCGCCCGAGTAGGGGGGCTGCCGGGAAACAAGTTGCCGGTTGGGAGCGACGGTCGTTGACAAGGGAGCGGTCGGCCCGTGGAATGATGGAACCGAGAAATGATGGAATGTTGCAGAGAACCAGAACAGCCACGAAGGCGTCGCATCGTGCCGCCTCAATCCTCCATTCCTCGACCATTCCATCGTTCCGACGGAAACCGCCGACCTATTCTCCGGCCGCCCCCTGAGGCGGTGGCGGCGCACCTGCCTTTTCGCCGTGATCTGTAACACTCGGGCTTCCGGCACGTCGTATCGGTAGAAGGGGCCTGCGGCAGGGAATCCGAGCGACGGGGAGCGAGCCTTTGGACCGGCGCCAGTGGGTGCTTTCGGTGTTGGAGGAGCACGAGGGCCGACTCACCCGGTTCGCGGCCCGGATCCTCGGCGACGAGGAATCGGCCCGCGACGTGGTGCAGCACGCCTTTTTGCGCCTCTGCGACCAGGCGCCCGACCAGGTTCGCGACCGGGTGGCGCCGTGGCTGTTTACCGTCTGCCGGAACAGGGCGGTCGACCTGCTGCGCAAGCGGCGGCGGACCGTCTCGCTCTCCGACTCGGATGCCCGCGAGCGCCCCGGCCACGAGCCCGACCCGGCCGCGGCGGCCGAGCGGCACGACCTGTACGGGCAGATTTCGGAACTGGTTGCCGGCCTCCCTTGCAGCCAGCGCGAGGCGATCGACCTTTGGGCCGAAGGGTTCGCGTACGGCGAGATCGCCCAGATCACCGGGCACAGCGAAGGCAACGTGCGCGTGCTGGTGCACCGGGCCCTGAGGACGCTGCGCGAGCGTGCGCTGGGCCGATCGCTCGTCGACGAGCCGGCCCCACCCGTCCCGACGGTCGAGCCCAAACCCGCGTCCATTTGAAACCGCGCCTGGCCCTCAAGGCAGGATCCCGTCATGACCTCGAACCACCGACCCATCGACCCCCGCGAACTCGAAGAGGCCCGGCTCACGGCCTACGCCCTGGGCCAACTCGACGAGGCCGGGCGCGCGGCCGTCGAGCGTGTCCTGGCCGCCTCGCCCGAGGTCCAAAAGACCGTCGACGATTTGCGCGCCCTGGCGGCGCGCGTCGCCGAGGCGCGCCGGGAGCAACCGTGCCCAAAACCGTCGCCCGCGCTGCGCGCGGCCGTCGAAAACCGCCTCAACGCGTGGCAGGAGAAACCCATGACGACCACGGAAGCGTCGCCCGTCTCACGAAGTCCCTGGTATCGCCGGCCTTGGCTGGCCGCGGCAGCCGCCGCGTGCTTGCTCGCGGCCGGGATGGCGTTCTACGTCGCCGTGGTGCGCGGCCCGCACGATCGACGGGCACTCGCGCTGAGTGCCCAAGACCGTGCGGCGCCCGAATCGACTTCCTCCCTCCCCGCGGAAAGAACCGAACGAATCGCCCAGCTAAGGGACTCTCGGTCGCAAGACCGATCGGTTTGGGAATATACCGCGACCGGACGTCAAGGGCAGTCGGCCCAGCCGACCCAACTCGGGCACCACGTTTCCGCAAGCCCGTCGGCCGCTCAAGTCGATTCGTCCCGGCCGTCTTCCCGCGAGAAGCACACGCCGGTTCCCTACCAGGCCGCGAAAGACAAGAAGATGCTCGCCGTCGGGGTGAAATCCGACGCCGCGACGCCGGGCTCGGTTCGATACGGCGGCGATCGGCAGCCTACGGACGGTGCGAGCACGACGGCTTCCGTCGTCGACGAGTGGCTTGTGGCGGGGCGTAAGCAGCCGGTGGTGTTGGAAGACGTTGAGATGTCCGTCGCGCCTTCCGCCGGTGCCACGCGACTCCTGACGATCGATTCGAGCGGGAGCACGGCGCCGCTCGGCACGGCCTTGCCGGCCGAGGGCAGGCAACTCGTGACCACCACCGGCCGTGACGGAACGATCACCCTCTGGGACCTGAGGGGCGACAAGCCCACCGACGTCTACCGGATCGCACAGCCCGGCGTGCCCGGCACCGAGCAATACGAGACGATCGTCGAAAACGATTTCCTGCCGGCCGCGAGCCGGCCCCTGTCGACCTTTTCGATCGACGTCGACACGGCCTCGTACGCCAATGTCCGCCGGTTCTTGAACGAGCATCGGCTGCCGCCGCCGGGCGCGGTGCGGATCGAGGAGATGGTCAACTATTTCCCCTACGACTACCGGCCGCCCGAGGGCGACCAGCCCTTTGCCGTCCACGTCGAAGTGGCCCAATGCCCCTGGAACGTGAGACACCGGCTCGTGCGGATCGGGCTGAAGGGCCGCGCGATCGAGCGCGACAAGCGGGGACCGAGCAACCTCGTGTTTCTGCTCGACGTTTCGGGCTCGATGCGCGACGAAAACAAGCTCCCCCTGGTCAAGCAAGCCATGCGCCTGCTCGTCGAGCAACTCGGCGAAGACGACCGCGTGGCGATCGTCACGTACGCGGGTGAGGCGGGGTTAAAGCTCGAATCGACCTGCGGCGATCAGAAGCCCACGATCCTCCAGGCGATCGACTCGCTGTCGGCCGGCGGTTCGACCCACGGATCGGCCGGCATCCAGCTCGCCTACGAGCAGGCCGCACGGCACTTCGTCGAAGGCGGCACGAACCGCGTCCTTCTGGCCACCGACGGCGACCTCAACGTGGGCATCACCGACGACGACCAGCTCGTCGAGCTGATCAAGAAGAAGGCAGAAGACGGTGTGTTCCTCACCGTGCTCGGCTTCGGCACGGGCAATCTCAAAGACGCCAAGCTCGAAAAGCTCGCCGATCACGGCAACGGCGTTTACGCCTACGTCGACAACCTCCGCGAGGCCCGCAAGGTGCTCGTCGAGCAGATGACGGGCAGCCTGGTCACGATCGCCAAGGACGTGAAGATCCAGATCGAGTTCAATCCGGCCGAGGTGCAGAGCTACCGGCTCATCGGGTACGAGAACCGCCTACTGGCCGCCAAGGATTTCGACGACGACAAGAAGGACGCCGGCGAGATCGGCGCGGGCCACACGGCCACGGCCCTCTACGAGTTGGTTCCCGCCGGGCAGGACGATGCCCCCGCGACCGAGGCGCGCATCGAGTTGAGGTATCAGCGGGCCGCCGAGAATGCGGCAGCCGAGCTGACCGACGAGGCCCGAAGCGGCGAACTATTGACGTTGCGCCTGCGATACAAGGAGCCCGATGATGCCGGCGTCAAGGGGACAGGCACCTCCGCTGCGCTGCGGAGCCAGTCTCCTTTGCGCGGGGCCAGGGTCAAGGGGACAGGCACCTCCGCTGCGCTGCGGAGCCAGTCCCCTTCGAGCAAGCTGTTGGAGCGGGCGGTCAAGGACTCGGGCCGGCGTTTTGGCGAGGCGTCACCCGACTTCCAGTTCGCCGCGGCGGTCGCCTCGTTCGGCATGATCCTCCGCAACTCGAAGCACCGGGGCGACGCCACCCTCGGCGCGGTCGAAGAGTACGCCGTCTCGGGCCTGGGCAGCGACCCCGGCGGCTATCGCGCCGAGTTCGTCGACCTGGTGCGCCGGGCCCGATCGATCGATCCGTAATCGCCCTCCGCCCAGTTCCGGATGCCCCGGGTGGACGAGTCGCGGGGCGAAAGCATGCCAGCGAACCCCGCGGTGCCTCCCACCGTGCACAAGCGACTTGGTCGGCCTGCGGCGATGGCCGGGTTTGGCGCGGGCCTTTCGGGCCATTCCACTTCTCCATTAGCGGGGGCAAGCCGCGTGGACGCGCAAGCGAGGCTGATCTAGAATAGTAGGGTTGCTGCCGCTCCACCCTGCAATCGGGGGATTTGGTGTGCCCTTGCGGAGTGACGCGGCCCTTGCTGGTGCTTCGCGAGCGGCTTTGGGATGGTAGAAACGTCGACCGCCTTTCTGAACTCGGCCGAGCGGCTCCGCACGCTCATCGACCGGGCTCTCGACTCGTCGGTCGCCTTGGGCGACGGATGTCCGGAGCGGCTCCGCGAGGCCATGCGGTACAGCCTGCTGGCCCCGGGAAAGCGGCTTCGGCCCATGCTCGTATTGATGGCGGCGGAAGCCTGCGGCGGCGCCGACGAGGCGATGCCGGCGGCCTGTGCCGTCGAGATGGTCCACGCCTACTCGTTGGTGCACGACGACCTGCCCGCGATGGACGACGACGACCTTCGCCGCGGTCGGCCGACCTGCCACAAGAAGTTCGGCGAGGCCCTGGCTATCCTGGCGGGCGACGCGCTGTTGACCTTGGCCTTTGAGGTTCTGGCTCGGGGCGTCGAGCCGCCCCAAGCGGCGGCGCGGTCGTGTGCGATCCTGGCCGAGGCGGCCGGCGCCTGCCGGCTCGTGGGAGGGCAGGCCGACGATCTGGACGCCGCGTCGATGCCGAAGACCCTCGACGCGCTCGAGTCGATCCACCGCCGCAAGACCGGCGCGCTCATCCGGGCCTCACTGCGCCTGGGGGCCACGGCGGCCGGCGCCGAACGCTCGCAGGCGGCGGCCCTCGACGCCTACGGCGAACGGCTCGGCCTGGCCTTCCAGATCACCGACGATCTGCTCGACGTTCGAGGCCGGCAAGACCACGTGGGCAAACGCCTGGGAAAAGACGCCGAGCAAGGGAAGCTCACCTTTCCCGGCCTGCTCGGTGTCGACGAAAGCCTGCGACGCGCCGAGCAATTGATCGGCGAGGCCTGCGAAGCGTTGGAGCCCTTCGGCCCGGCGTCGGCCGACCTCGAGGCCCTGGCCCGCTATGTTGTGGAAAGAAACCGTTGATGGACAAACTCTTATCGACAATCCGATCGCCGCGCGATCTCGACGGGCTCTCGCTCAAGCAACTCGACCAGCTCGCCGCCGAGATGCGCGAGGCCCTGTGCCGCCTGCTGGGCACGCGCAGCGCCCACTTCGCGTCGAACATGGGAGTGGTCGAGCTGGCCCTGGCCTTGCACACGACGTTCGATTTCACCCGCGACCGCCTGATCTGGGACACGGGCCACCAGATCTACCCGCACAAGATGCTCACGGGGCGCTACGACCAGTTCGACACGATCCGCACCAAGGGCGGCCTCATGGGATATCCCAATCCGGCCGAGAGCCCCTACGATCTGTTCATGACGGGCCATGCCGGGTGCAGCGTGGCCGCTGCCCTGGGGCTCAAGTGCGGCGACGACCTGCTCCACCCCGGCGACGATCGTCACGCCGTGGCCGTCATCGGCGACGGGGCCTTTGCCTCGGGAATCGTGCTCGAGGCGATGAACCACACGGGCGGCCTGAAGAAGAACCTCACCGTGGTGCTCAACGACAACAAGATGTCGATCTGCCCGCGCGTGGGCGGACTGGCCGACTACCTCGACCGGCTCCGCATGGCTCCCTTCTACACGAGCCTCAAGGTCGAGGTGCAGCGCATCCTGAACCGCCTGCCCGTACTCGGCGATCCCGTCGAACGGCTGCTCGACCAGCTCAAAGACGGGATCAAGGCCGGCATGCTCGGCGGAATGCTCTTCGAAGAGCTGGGGTTCCGCTATATCGGGCCCGTCGACGGGCACAACATCGGCCAACTGCAGAAGTACCTGGTCATGGTCCGCAAGTTCCCGGGGCCCGTCTTGCTGCACGTGGTCACCGAGAAGGGGCACGGGTTCGAGCCGGCCGTCGAGGATCCCGTCTCGTTCCACGCGCCGGCGCCGTTCACCCGCCGCAACGGGTCGGCCGTCGCGCTGCAGCGGGGCTCCTCGGCCTCGTACACGCGCGTGGCGCGCGACGCGATCCTCGACCGCATGCGCCGCGACCCGCGCGTCGTGGTCATCACGGCGGCCATGTGCCAGGGAAACATGCTCGAGCCGGTGCGTGACGCGTTCCCCGACCGGTTTTTCGACGTGGGCATCTGCGAGTCGCACGCCGTGGCCTTCGCCGCCGGATTGGCCAAGTCCGGATTGCGCCCGATCGTCGACGTCTACAGCACGTTCCTGCAGCGAAGCTACGATCAGATCTTCCAGGAGGTCGCCCTTCAGGATCTGCCCGTCACGCTCATGCTCGACCGGGCCGGGTTGACCGGTCCCGACGGGCCGACCCATCACGGGATGTTCGATATCGCTTATCTGCGGCCCTTCCCCAACCTGGTCGTCATGGCGCCGGGCGATGCGGCCGACCTGCCGCCCATGGTCGAGTTCGCCCTGGATCGCGACGGTCCCGTGGCGATTCGTTATCCCAAGGCGACGGCCGAGACGGTCGCCCGCGACTTCGAGCCCATCGCGCTAGGCCGTGCCGAAGTGATCCACCGTGGGCTCGACGGCACGATCCTGGCGTGCGGAACGACGCTGGTCGCCGCGATGCGGGCGGCCGACAAGCTTCGCGCCGAGGGCCTTGACGTCGGGGTCGTCAATGCGCGATTCGTCAAGCCGCTCGACGCGGCGACGGTTCGGCAGGCGATCGGCGAAAGCCCCTTCGTGGTAACCTTGGAGGAAGGCGCCCTGATGGCCGGCTTCGGCAGCGCGGTGCTCGAAGCGGCCGTCGACGCGGGGCTCGACACCCGCTCGATCCACCGCCTCGGCGTTCCCGACCGGTTCGTCGAGCACGGCAGCCGGGGCGAACTGCTGGCCGAGTTGGGGCTCGATCATCAAGGCATCGCCGCCGCCTGCCGCCGTCTGGCGGCCCGGCGCCACCTGGCGCGGGGCGCCGATCGGCGCCGAGCTCGCTGACTGCCGGGCGACTGCCGGCCGAAAACGGGCCGTTGCGGTTTTCTTTCCCCGGGGCTGGGGCTATCATCGAGCCCGGTGGCGAATCCCGCTCGAGTAAAGGTCCGTGCCATGCGAGTCATCCTGCTGGGCCCCGGCAAGCAGCGTCCCCACGTGGCCCGCGAGGCCGAGCGGCTGCGCCCGCTCATTTCCCAATACGCGGACATCGTGCTGTGCGATTTCACGGGCGAGGCCGATCTTGCCGGCGTCGAGGCCGATCTGGTGATCGTGCTGGGGGGCGACGGCTCGATCCTCCGGGCGGCCCACCAGATGGGGTCACGGCAGATCCCGGTTATCGCCGTCAACCTGGGGAAGCTGGGGTTTCTGGCCGATCTAACGCCCGACGAGCTTCTCGATCTGCTCGCGCGAGGTTCGGCCAACGGGCTGGAAATCGTCGAGCACCTCATGCTCCAATGCCGCGTCGAGCGGGGCGATCGAATCCTCGGCGAGGGGATGGGGTTGAACGAGGTCGCCATCCAGGCCGGGCCCCCGTTTGCCATGATCGAGGTCAATCTCTACGTTGACTCGGAACTGGTAACTACTTATAGTTGCGACGGCCTGATCGTCAGCACCCCGGTCGGCTCGACCGCGCACAACCTGTCGGCAGGCGGACCGATCCTCCGCAAGGACTTGCAGGCGTTCGTCATCTCGCCGATCAGCCCGCATACGCTGAGCAATCGGCCCGTTGTCGACTCGGCCGACCGGGTGTACGAGATGGTCGTAACCAATGCCCGAGCCGGGGCCACCGCTGTCATCCTCGATGGCCACATGCTGTCGACGCTGACGCCGGGCGATCGGGTGCGCGTGTGCCGGGCCGAACCGCGATTCCAACTGGTCGCCGCACCGGGCCACAGCTACTACCGCACCTTGCGCGAAAAGCTGGGCTGGGGGGGGCGACTGCCCAAGGTGGGTAACTCGCCGTGACCCGGGTCGGGCCTTGACCGTCGGGCACGTTTCGAACGTGCCGTACCTCGATACGTCCCGCGTCTTGGCACGCTGGAAACGTGCCCAAGCCCCGCAACGCGACCCCATCAGCGCGAAAGGAAGCGAGCATGATGAGAGCCCTCGGTATCTGCTGGATCGGCGCCGCCGTGGTCTTGTCGGCGATCGGGCCCGCCGCGGCCGACGACTCGACCCCGTCGCCCGACCCGTCGACCTACACCCTCCGTTACAAGTTCCGTGCCGGCGAGACGATCCGCTGGGAAGTGCTCCAGCAAACGCGAATCCGGACCACGGTCTCGGGCACCACCCAGGTGGCCGACATGGTGTCGAAGTCGGTCAAGGCGTGGCGCGTGACCGACGTTGCCCCCGACGGCACGGCCGAGCTCCAGAACCTGATCGAGTCGGTCGACATGCGCCAGCAGTTCTCGGGCCAGCAGGAAGTGCGTTACAACAGCCAGACCGACGAGAAGCCCGTTCCCGGGTTCGAGCACGTGGCCGAGTCGATCGGCGTACCCCTATCCGAGATCACCATGAACGCGCGGGGCGAGATCCTCAGCCGCCGGCGCCACGCGGTCAAGGCGGCCGCCCAGAACGACGACGGCCTGCTGACGATCCCCTTACCCGAGGCGCCGATCGCCGTGGGCCACACGTGGTCGCTGCCCTTCGAGATCGAGGTGCCGCTGGAAAACGGCACGGTCAAGAAGGTCAAGACCCTTCAGAGCTTCAAGCTGGCGGGCGTGAAGACGGGGGTGGCCACGATCGAGATGGGCACGCAGATCCTCACGCCCATCCACGACCCGGCCATCGAGGCGAAGCTGATCCAGCGGGAGCAGAGCGGCACGGTGCGCTTCGACCTCGACGCGGGGCGCGTGCTCAGCCAGCAGATGGACCTCGACCGCCGCGTGGTCGGTTTCGTCCCCAACAACGCGGCGAGCAGCTTCCACTACCTCAACCGCTTCACCGAGACGCTGCTCGGCGACGAATCGAAGACGGCTGCCCGCCCCCGAACGGCCGGCGGCACGGCCCGCGAATGACCCGCCGCCCCGCGGCGCCGGGCGCGTTGAGCAACCGCGCCGGCCGCTTCGACTCCGGAAGGGCCTCAGGAAGGGCGCACCCGCGGTCGCCGGGTAGACTTCCCAGGCCTGCGATTTCGGGTATTTCGAGGATTGTTCCGCTCCGCCCACGCCGCCTCGCACGGTTCGTTCGGCTGTTGATCCTCGTTCTGCGACTGGCGCCCACGGCCGGGGCGGCGACCGTGGTCTTGGTCGTCTCGGGGCCCGCGCACGCCCGCGCCACCGCGTGCTTGCGTTGGGACGTTTCGGCCGAGTCGGGGCGGCTCGAAGTCGGGCGAGCCGACGGCGACGTGCCCTGGCAGGGCGCAGCGCCCGCCGAGATCGCCTCTTGGGACGCGGACGGTGCCGAACGCCGCCAGACCTTGACCTCCGAGACCGGCTGGACGTTCGAGCGCCGGCCGGCCTCCGGTGGATGGCGCGTCGTGTGCCGGCAGGCCGAGCTTGGCTTCGGCGTGCAACTCGACCTCGCGGCGTCGGACGACGTGCTCACGGTGCGCGTGCCGGGCGCTGCGATCTCCGAAACGGGCGCCGCGCGCCTGAAGTGGCTGCGCCTGCTGCCCCGCTTCGGGGCGGCGTGCGAGGGGGAGCCGGGCTACCTCGTCATCGCCCAGCAGTCGGGCACGATCTGCCGCTACGCCGCGAAGAAGCCGGCCGAGCACTGGCTGCTGGTTTACCAGAGCATCTGCAACTGCCCCATGCCCCTGTACCAGATGGTCTACCACGGCGTGCTGCTCTACAATCTCTCGACCGAAGGGGTCAACAGCCTGCCGGGCGAAATGGGCTACCTGCGGAACATCGAGTTCGGCGGCGCGCCGCTGGCCTACTTCTACGGACACTTCCTGCTCGACCCCACCAAGAACGGGCTGGGACAACGCGAACTGGCGCAAGGCGTTTTTGAGACCGTCTACAGCAACGCCGAACGCGTCGTGGTCAACTACCGCGACCAGCCCTACGCCCTCCCCGCCGCCGCCCCGGTTCCCCCGCGCGGCTTCCGCCTGGTGAGGCCGTGAACGAAGTGAGCCAGGCTCGCGCATTCTGGTGCGGAATCCCTCGCCCGGCCTATCGCGAGAAGGCAACCCACAAGAATGCCAGACAAAGCACGATTATCGGCAATCGAAGCGGTGCCCAGCGCCTCGATTACGCAGACGGCCCGCTCCACGTCGTCCTCGGCGAGCTGGACCTTGACGCCACCGACGGCCGTGCCAAGGTGCCAAGCCATCCCCACAGTCGCCTCGTCGGCAACGAAGGCGCGTATGCCTTCGGCTTCGAGATGACTGCGAACGATGCTTGCCTCGATTGGTGTACCGAACGTGCCTGCGGTTACCAGTCTTTCCGACATCAGCGGTTCCCTCGGTGGCATGACGTCACGGGTCACCGGGTCGCCGCCAGTAACGCATCCACTTGATTCCGACGCGATCGGCGACTCCGGTGCACGTGCGACTATTCTGCGATCTCGCCCTGGCGGGTGACGGTGAAGTTGCAGTTGCGACAGCAGTGTGGATACGGTGCGAACGCGCCGCGATAACCGAACAATTCATCACAGTTCGGGCAGCGGCAAAGACGCAGACAATGGACGTAGTAACGCGGCACGACATACAAGACAAGCAGCAGTATCGACCAAGAGACAATCAACGAAGTGCTCGTCGGCAGTCTCAGGTAATGCCACGCGAAGCCTACTGCAATCCAACCCAGACCAAGGCTCGTCGTCAACGTCAGACGTCGCCGCCAAGTTTGGAACTTCGCGATCCACTCCTCGATTGTGATCGTTGGAACCGCCTTTGCCGGCATGAACATCAGAGTCACTCCGCTGATCAACGTGGCGACCACCATACCAGCAACGCCTCCGGCAGCAGCCGCGATCCACTGCCCAACGTTCACCGCATGATATCCCACAAACGCTCCGACGAACGACAGCAAGACGATGCCGGAAGCCTGAACCAGATTCGGCGCGAGGCGAAGATCTATCGTCCGTGGGATGTCGTGCGGCAAGGTGGATTTGGTGGTAGGCATTGGTGCGTGCAACAGGATCCGGGTTTGTCGCGAAACAACGACTGCGTTGACCGGGCGGCGGCCGATCAACCATCCATCGGAAGACGCGCTACCCGCCGCTCCGTGTCCAACGCTCTATTTGTGGACGTGTCGTGCCGCAACGGCCCGCCGCGGTTCAAGACATGGGTGCAGATCATCGTCGTGCGTACGTCCTTGTGCCCTAGCAGCTCCTGCACCGTGCGGATATCGTAGCCGTCGGTCAAGTCCTCTTGGTAAATCGCCTGCACCCGCTTGGAACCCAGGCGGAACGCTTCCAGAAGCGGGAGCCCCCCACCGCACAACCGCATCGCGATCAAGCACCTGCCGCCGTGCAGATGTGCCACGACCCGCGACACTTCATCGACTCTCAAGGCGACGCGGAGCCGCTTGGGGTGGCGGGGGCGAACGACGCCTTCGATCGGGTCGAGCGGCTGCTCCAACACGCGTTGATCAAGAAACAGGATCGCCCACAGCGCCTGGTTCTGCGTCGAGGCCGCGACGTGTCTCTTGACGGCAAGGCTTGTCAGGAACCGGTTGACGTCGCCTTCGGCCAATTCGCGGCGATCGCGATCCTCGTAGAATTCGATGTACCGGCCAGTCCAGTGGACGTCGGCCTGTTCCGTGTTGCGGCTGTCGTGGTGAACGCGCAGGACTTCAATCATGCGGTCATCGAGCCGGCGCGGGCCGGTCGGGAAGCTGGCCCAGCGGCGTTCGGGTCCGATTGCGGGCATGGCCGCGGTCCGTGATGGACGATCCAGATGCCCCGATCCTAGCAGTTCGCCGGCAGAGCGACAATCCTCAATAAAGCGCCATGGTCAGCTTGCGGCGGTAGTCGCCGGCCAGTTCGCTTTCGGGGCCCAGGACGTGGAAGATGTACACCATCAGCTCGCGGGCCTTTTCGCCGAGGCCGTGGCGGTCGCGACCCACGACGGCCAGGCACACGTCCATGGCCTCGGGGTACTGGCGGGCGCCGGCCAGGGCCTTGGCGAGCTGGAGTTGCGCCGAGGGGTCGTCGGGCGCCGCCTCGGCCGCGGCGCGGCACGATTCGAGGCTGCCGGCCCGTTGGGCCTCCCATTGCAGCACCAGCTCGGCCTGCACCTGCTCGCCCTCCGAATCGAGCAACCCGGCGGCGGCCAAGTCGTCGATCATTGCGCGGGCCTCGTCGAGCCGCTGCTGGCTCAGGAGGGTTCGGGCGAGTCCCACCCGGGCGTGGGTCGCGCTGGGGGCTTGCTCGAGGGCTTCGCGGTATCGGGCCTCGGCCGCCTGGGGATCGGCCGCCTCGAGCCTCCGCGCTTCGGCGGCGAGCGTTTCGGCCGCGTCGGGCAGCAGGCCCTCGAGCCAGACGCGAATCTGGTGCTCGGAGAGGAGCCCCACGAATTGGTCGACCACCTCGCCGTCGCGCAGTCCGAACACGGCCGGGATGCCCGTCACCTGGAAGCTGGCGGCGATCTCGAACAACTCGTCGGTGTTCGCCTTGACCAGCACGAATCGGCCGGCGAACTCGTTGGCCAGCCTTTCGAGCACGGGGCCGAGCAGCCGGCAGGGCTGGCACCAGTCGGCCCAGAAGTCGACCACCACGGGCACGTCCATCGAGCGTTCGATGACGTCTTGCTGGAATCGCTCCGCCGTTGTTTCGAGAATCCACGGCGATGTCACAGACATGGAACCTCCTCCGGCTCGCAACGCACTGGAACCCTTCAGTGTATGCGATTGCCGATCGGCGGCAAGACGATGCCGTCCCCGCGGCACACGGGTAACCCCGGGATGCACCGGGCGGCCCCGGCCCATTTCGGCCCGCGCAGCCACGAGGCCCCGACCGGGGCCTGCGCAGGCCCACCTGTTCGGGGTATCATCAAGAAGCTTACCGAGATTACCGAGTCGAATTACAATAAGAGAGGGCAAACCGGCTTAGGAGGGTCATCGATGTCGAAGAGCAGTCGCAGGTCGCGGGGGGGCAGGCGGATCGTGCGAGCGCCGGCAACCAAGTTCGCCCATCTCGAGAAGCGGCGACGGAGCGTTCGGGTGGAGACGTCGAAAGCCAAGAAGTCGTGAACCGGGTTTTGGGTTCGCGGTCGGGGCAATCACGGACCGGGTGGGGCCATTCGGAGGGCGCGTAGGTCGGAAGTAGCTCTGCGGGGGGTGGGACATCATCATGGGATATCGCAATCTGCGCGAGTGCGTCGACGATCTGGCCGCCACCGGACAGTTGATCCGGATCGAGCAGCCGGTCCACCCGAATCTCGAAGCGGCGGAGATCCAGCGTCGCGTGTTCCAGGCGGGCGGTCCGGCGATCTATTTCGCCAGCGTGAAGGGCTGCCGCTTCCCCATGGTCAGCAACTTGTTCGGCACGATGGACCGCGTGCGGTACATCTTTCGCGACACGCTGGAGACCGTGGCCCGCGTGGTCGAGTTGGGGGTCGACCCGGCCGACGTGCTCCACCGGCCGAGGCTGTTTCTCAAGCTGCCCTGGTTGGCGTGGAATGCCCGACCCCGCAAGGTCCGCACCGGTCCCGTGCTGGCCAAGGAGACCACGATCGAGCAGTTGCCCCCGTTGCGATCGTGGCCCAAGGACGGTGGGGCTTACATTACGCTGCCCCAGGTGTACACCGAAGACCCCGACCGGCCCGACATGGCCCACTCGAATCTGGGCATGTACCGGATCCAGCTCTCCGGCGGTCTGCTCGAGCCGAACGAGCAGGTGGGGCTGCATTACCAGATCCATCGGGGGATCGCGGCCCATCATGCGGCGGCGATTCGCAAGAACGGCAAGCTTCGCGTCAACGTGTTCGTGGGCGGCCCTCCCGCCATGACCGTGGCCGCGGTCATGCCCCTTCCCGAAGGCGTGAGCGAGTTGGCGTTTGCCGGGCTGCTTGGCGGGCGCCGCGTGTCGATGATTTGCCGGGCGGGCGATCTGCCCATCGCGGCCGAAGCCGACTTCTGCATCACCGGGTTCATCGAGCCGAAGCGTCTGCTTCCCGAGGGGCCTTTCGGCGACCACCTGGGTTATTACAGCCTCCAGCACGACTGCCCGGTGATTCGGGTCGAGCGGGTGTACCACCGCGCGCGGCCCATCTGGCCGTTCACCGTGGTGGGCCGGCCCCCGCAAGAGGACTCGATGTTCGGCCGGTTCATCCACGAACTGGTGGGGCCGATCGTGCCCAAGGCCCTGCCGGGCGTGCGGGCGGTTCACGCGGTCGACGCGGCGGGGGTGCATCCGCTGCTGCTGGCCATCGGGTCGGAGCGCTACGTCCCCTACGAAGAGCCCCGCCGGCCCCGCGAGCTGTTGACGCTGGCCCATTCGCTGCTCGGTTTCGGCCAGATGTCGCTGGCCAAGTACCTGATGATCATCGCCGGCGAAGACAATCCCGAACTGGACGTCCACGACGTCGACGAGTTCTTCCGGCACGTGCTCGAGCGGGTCGACTGGCGGCGGAACCTTCACTTCCACACCTGCACGAACATCGACACCCTCGACTACAGCGGCGACGGTCTCAACCAGGGCTCGAAGCTCGTCGTCGCCGTGGCGGGTCCCGAGCGGCGCACGCTTCCCGTGGGCATCGACAGCCGGATCAAGGTGCCCGACGACCTGGGATTCAAGAACCCGCGAACGGTTCTGCCCGGCATCCTCGTCGTCGAGGGCCCGGCGTTTTCGGCCGACGCGAGCGGTCGCGACGGGGCGGTGCAGAAGTTCTGCTCGGCGTACACGCGAGCCGACGCGATCAACAACTTCCCGTTGATCGTGGTCGTCGACGACAGCGAGCTTGCCTCACGCACGCTCGAGAATTTCCTCTGGACGACGTTCACGCGGAGCAACCCCGCGGCCGACGTGTACGGCATCGAGTCGTTCATCGCGAACAAGCACTGGGGCTGCCTCGGTTCGCTGGTCATCGACGCTCGGGCCAAGCCGCACCACGCGCCGCCGCTGGTCGAGGACCCCGACGTCACGCGGCGCGTGAACGAGCTGGCCGCCCCCGGCAAGCCCCTGCACGGGATCATCTAGGGGACGGCATGACCGGGCCGACCATCGCCGAGCTTTCGCCGGCCGTTGCCGAACCCATCGTCGCCTTGTGGCTGTTCGCCCTGGGAGGGTCGATCGGCAGCTTCCTGAACGTGGTGGTCTACCGGCTTCCGGCGGGCAAAAGCCTCATCGTGCCGGGTTCCCATTGTCCGGCCTGCACGCATCCGATCCGCTGGTACGACAACGTGCCCGTGCTGAGCTGGTTCGTGCTGCGCGGACGCTGCCGCGACTGCGGCGGCCCGATTTCGTTTCGCTACCCGCTGGTTGAGGGCACAACGGCCGCGCTGTTCGCGGTGGTGGGCGTGGTCGAGGGGCTCTCGGGCGGAGCCAACTTGCCGCTACCGGCCCCGTCGACGGTTTCGGGCGAGCTTCTGCCCGCACTCGATCTGGCCGAATCGGGCGCGATGGTCGCGTATCACCTGGTGCTGCTTTCGACGCTGTTGGCCGGGGCCCTGATCGAGTACGACGGCCACCGGGCGCCGGGGAGACTTTTCGGGCCGGTCCTGGCCGTCGGATGGCTGGCGCCGATCGCGTGGCCCGTGCTTCACCCCGTGCCGGCCTGGCCCGGATTGCACGGCACGGCCGGGGCGATCGTCACGGCGACCGTGGGTCTCGCCTGGGGCCTGTTGCTGGGGCTGGCGGTTGGCCGGCTACTGCGGAGTCCGGGTTGTGGCCTGAGCTTGGCAGCGGCAAGCGCGGGGGCCGTCCTGGGCTGGCAGGCCGCGTCGGTGCTGGCGGGCGCGACCGTCTTGGCCCATGCCGCCGCCGGCGCGGCCCGAAAGCTGAGCCTCGGAAACAAGGCAATGCCCCCGCTTGCGTTTCTAGGGCTTAGCGCGACGGTCTGGATACTCTTCTGGGGCGAAATCGTCGAGCGATGGCCGGTTCTGGGCTGAGGATGGACGGGAATCAGTCCGACGCGAGCGGGTCGAACTCGCTTTTCCACAAGCCGTACCAGGCCGCCAGTCCGGCCAGTTCGGCTCGGGCCCGGTCGCTGGGTTCGACGAAGCGCACGGGCCGCGGCGCGGCCAGGGCCACGATCTGGCTCACGTCGAAGGCCTCGAGCAGCCCGAAACAGAACAGCTCGGGCTTCTGGTTGACGGCCCAGTTCTGCTCGATCACCTCCTTGAGGCTCCCGAGCGATCCGTGCAATTCGACGCGGCCGATCGCCCGGTCTTCGAGGGCCGCGGCGATCAGGGCGAAAGCGCTCGAGCGCGGCCCCAGGGCGACGAGCGTCACCGGGCCCGTCTTCCGCGCATCGGCCGACCATCGAGCCACGGCCGCCACCTGGCCGGCCTGCAAGCCGATGGGGCGATCGCCGACCGCCGCCACGAGCAGGGCGAACAGGAAGTCGCGTTGAGCGATCTTCGACTCGCCGAAGTAGAACGGATCGACCGCCACGACGCGGTATCCCGACGCGAGCAGCTCGGCCGCCTTGGCCGCGGCGCCCTTGCGTCCCTCGTCGGCCACGACGACGGCCGTCTTCTGCGGCTCGCCCTCGACCAACTCGACGGCGGGCACGGTCCACGCCCCGCCCATCTGGAACCGCCAGAACGTGGCCTTCACGCCGCCCTTGACTTCCTCGCCCGAGTGGATGGCGTTGACCTCGTAGTCCTTCGCCCGCACGATCTCGCGCAGCCGGACGCGGCCGGCCGCTTGCCACGCGACGGCGGCCTCGTTCTCGCCCGGGAGGTCGGGTTGCCGAGGCAGCTCCTTGCACAGGCTCAAGGCCAGCGTGTTGAAATCGTGATTGTCGGCGGGCAGCTCGATCCTGAGGTCGTCCTCCGATTTGACCTCGTCGTCGGAGGGGATCTCCTTGGCGTCGTACTCCGCGTCGCCCGGATAGAAGAAGTCGCCCAGCATGCGGTAGAACTGCTGGCGGTTGTCGATCTCGTAGTTGTGCTTGGCGGGCGGATCGTCGTTCACGTGCGATCGGAGCGCCCCCTCCTTGCCGTACAGCGCGAAGATGGGCCTGGCCGCGTCGACCAGCGGCTCCAAGGCGTATTCGCCCTCGAAGCAGCAGTCGTCGTGCAGGTTGTAGGTCAACAGGGTCGGGCGCGGGGCCATCATGGCGGTCAGGTGCGTGTAGTCGCAGATCGTGGCCAGGTCGTTCGGCGTCTGCTCCGAGTCGCCCAGGTCCTTGAGATTCCAGGCCCGGGTCTTGAAGCTCGAGTATCCGGCCACGGGATTTGTGAGCTTCACGCGCGTGTCGAGCGCGCTGAGGACGATCGTCTGCCAGCCGCCGCCCGAGAGCCCGGTCACCGCGACGCGCTCGGGATCGACGTTTTCGAGGCTCAACAGCACGTCGAGCCCTCGCTTCATGTTGAGGTAGAAGGGGGCCAATCCGCTCGTGCCGCAGAGATCGAGCTGGTTCATGCAGTAGTGGGTGTATCCGGGTCCGCGGAGTTGCCCCATACCGACCCATTCGAGGTTCAGGGCGAGCATGCCCCGCTTGGCCTGGTTGATGCAGCGGATCTGCTTGGGCGGATACTGCTTGCCCAGGGCCGTGTGTCCGTTGACGTTGAGGATGCCGGGCACCTTGCCCGACAGGTTCTCGGGCTCGTACAGCAGAGCCGGCACCCAAAGGCCGGGCAGGGCTTCGTAGCGGAGCTTCTTGATCCGATAGCCCGGACCTCCCTCGATCGTGTCGAGCCACTCGACCTTCGCCGGCGCGTCGCGCCACGCGGCGGCCCGGCCGCGATAGACGATGCCCTCGAGCACGGCCGCGCGCATGCGGTCGGCCTCGTGCTGCCACGCGGCGGCCGTCGTCGCCTCGGGCATGGGCGGAACCCGGGCGTCGCAATACCGCTGAACCTCGGTCATGGGCAACAGCGAGCCGACCAGTTCTCGCTCGAGAAGCCCCTGGATGGCAGCCGTTTCTGCCGCGCGAACCGCTACGGCCCCGGTCAGCATCAATCCGGCCAGTCCACCCACCACGAAAAAGCCGCGGGCACGCATGATGCACCTCCTCGAAATCGCCTTGGCCCCACCGGGCCGGAGTCAGAACCGTGCAACCATCGTACCGCGATTTCTCGCCGTCAACTACCGGCGAGCGTTCGGGGCGGCGATTCGGCAGCTTGCCTTGTCAGGGACGACGGCGACGTGTTGCGCGAGGCTTACGACCTCGGCAGACGGCCGGGCCCCGATCGGGTAGACTGACGAAGCAGAACGGCCCTCCGACCCGCGACCTCCCACGGTGAGCAGCATCATGCCAACGCAACGAAAGGCCACAGACTGGCTTTCGATCGTCTTGATTTCCGCCTGCCTCGCCGCCGCGGCGCGGGCCGGCGAGTCGCAGGAGCCCCTGCCCGACGCGTGGCTTGCCCGGTGGCGGGCGCCGGCCATGGACGACCGGCCTTTGCAGATCGTCCACGCGATCGATCCCCGCCGGGCGACCGCGGAGGGGATCGACCAGATGGTTCCCCAGACCGGAGCCGGCAAGGTCGAGCCGAAGGGGATGGGATACTATGCCGATCTCGGCCTGGGTGGGATCGTCTGCAACGTGGCCTTCAAGGACTACCTGCGATCGGAAGAGCACTGGAACACGCTCGCCGCGGGAGTCGAAGCCTGCCGCAGGCTGGGGCTCGTCGTGTGGCTTTACGACGAGGACGGCTATCCCAGTGGGGCGGCGGGAGGGCTGGTGCTCGAGCACGATCGCGCCTTCGAGGCGATGGAACTGGCTTTCGACGCTTCGCGCGACGAGCCGTTTGCGGTCCGGCCCGCGTACGAGCACACCCACGCCAGCAACAACTACTACGCGGCCCGGCGGTACGCCAACCTGATCGACGATCGGGCCGTGTGGTGCTTTATCGCCAAGACGCACGAGGCGTATTGGCAGCGTCTGGAGCCCTACTTCGGCACGACGATCCGGGCCACGTTCACCGACGAGCCCTCGCTGATGGCGGTGAACCTCGGCCAGATTCCCGAGCCCGCCCGGAGCCGGGTCCGCGTGGTCGATCCGATCGACGCGTCGGTCAAGGCCCTGCCCACCGTGCCCTGGGTGTACGATCTGCCCGAGCGGTACCGCGAGCGGTACGGCGAGGACCTGCTCGCCGGGCGGCCGAGCCTGTTCGCGGGCGATTCGCCCGACGACCGCAAGGTTCGCCGCCAGTTCTGGGCGTTGATCGCCGACCTGATCGCCGAGCGGTTTTTTGGAGCGATTCAGGAGTGGTGCGCGGGCCACCGCGTGCTTTCGTCGGGGCACACCCTGTCGGAGGAGTCGATCTTGCGCCACGTGCCCTTGGAGGGGAACGCGCTAGAGGTGCTCGGCCGCATGGACGTTCCCGGCCTCGACATGCTCACCTCCGACCCCGAGGCGGTCGTGCACAGCGCCTGGCTCACGGCCGCCCTGCCGAGCTCGGCCGCCCTGCTGGGCGGCGGGCGCCGGGTGATGACCGAGGTGAGCGATTTCAGCCAGAAGATGGGTGGCCACGGACCGGCCGACCCGGCCGCGATGCGGGCCACCGCCGCCTGGCAGGCCGCCTGGGGCGTGACCGACTTCACGCTCTACTACGGGATCAACGATCGCCCGGCCGACGACTACCGCGCCTACTGCGAGTACGTGGGCCGGCTCAACGCGATCCTCAAACCGGCGCGGTTCGACCGCCGCGTGCTGCTGTACTATCCCATCCACGACCTCTGGGAGGAATACCTGCCGGTTGCCGAACCCCTGCATCCCGGGTCGCAGTCGGCGCGGGCCCAGGCCATCATCGGCTCGTTCATGCGCCTCGGCCAGATGCTCCAGCGGACGCAGATCCCCTTTGCCCTGATCGACCACAAGCAGCTTGCCGCGGCCGAGGTCGAGCCCGGCGGGTATCTGACCATGGCGGGGCACCGCTTCGAGGCCCTTGTGGTGCCTCGCGCAGTGCAATTGCCGGGCGCCGCGGCGGGCGCGGTCGACCGGTTCCGCGGCCGCGGCGGGCGCGTCGTCGACGACGAGGCCGACGACCTGGCGACGCCTGAGTCCCTGGCCGACGCGCTCGCGCCGCCCTACCGTCTCGACCCGGCGTCGGACCGGATTACCCTGGGCCAATACGTGCGCGACGGGCGCCGGGTTCTCCTCATCGCGAACGCCGGGCGCGAGCCCTACGAGGGATATCTCGCGGCAGCCGCGCCGGGCGCGTGGCACCGCCTCGATCCCGCCGACGGGTCGGTGGGAATCGTCGAGCGCGACGCCGAGGGAAGAATCGCGGTCTCCCTGCCGGGCCGCTGCGCGATCCTGCTCGTCGCGAGCCCGCCTCGCGGCAAGTAGCACGGCGGCTTCCGCTCGGCCGACCGCATCGTGCCGTGGGGCGAGAGCGTCCTACGCGCCCTTCCCGCCACGGCCCGAAATACCTACCGAATCGGCGGCGCGCCGGCGGTCGCGCCCGACGCGCTCGCTCAGGGTGTGGCCGGCGTCTTTCCTTCGAGCACGTTGCGCCAGAAGGCCGGCATGCCGCGGTACGCCTCTTCGTACGTGGCCTCGAGCGGAACGCTGACGTACCGATCGGGGCTCAAAAAAAGCGGCATCTCGGGCAGAACGGCGCCGACGCCGAGGTGCTCGATGTAGACGTCGACCTGCGCCCCCACCGCGTAACCGGCCAACGTCAACGGCTCGTCGGCGGGCAGGTCGTAGGGCATCTCCGAATGCCGGAGACGCTGCCGAATGAGACCGTGGATCCCCTGCGGGTCGCAACGTCCGGGGGGGAACAGGTCGACCACCAACAAATGCACGCCTTGATCCAACGCGTCGAGGGCCTTGGCCGCGAATTGCTCGACGCTCGCGGGCCGATCCTTATTCGCCGGCGACACGACCTCCAGAAGGGCGACGAGTCGATGGCCGCTGACGTGCCGAATCGCCAGGGACCGGGGACGGGCGGCCCCGCGCAGTTCGACCGTCTCGTGCCGCCGCACCTTGGGCGGCGCCTCGGCCACGGCCGTGCCGCCGGCGACCGGGAACGCCGGCAACGGCTCCCCAGGCGCCGGGCCGCCGTGCAACGTCAGCACGTCGGCGATCAAGTGACCGACGTGCTGCTCGGCCATCGCATAGAAGCCTTCCGGCAGGATTCCGCCGTTCAGCGCCTTTCGGATCTCCGAAAGCCACGCAACGTGGAAATCGTGAAGGATGCCGGCCTGAGCGCGCGTCCAGTCGTGTACGGGCACGTCGGATTCTCCCTGAAACACGGTGTCGGCGATCCATTGTAGCCCAAACCACGCGCAAGGGCATGGGCTCACCGCTGCCCCGCTTACTCGGCATCGGATCGCGACGCGGTCTGTCGGTATCGCACCACGTAGTACGGCGTCTTGTCCCTCGCCCCGTCGATCGTTACCGAGCCGTGCCGCACGGGAAGCGTCGTCTCGGTGATCTTCCCGTCGTGGTCGAGCACGATGACCTCGGGCGAGCCCTCCTTGCGCATGCCGATTCGGGCCCGCACGGGCTCGATGACGATCGGCGGCTTGCCCTCGGCCAACAGCATCTTGCCGTCGGGCGAGAACTTCATGCCCGTGTTGCGGGCCCGGGCCACGGCCACGATCAACAGCTCGCCGGCCGACTCGATCGTGGCGTCGCGGTCGCGGGCCGTGACGTAGATCGCCGCGAACTCGCTCTGCGGCTCGATGGTGACGCTGCCGAGTTCGTGCGTCCGGCCCGAGGCGAATCCGACGACGGCCTTGGTGCCCGGCGTGTTCATGACGAAGTATCCACCCGGCGAATCGCCGGCCTCCTTCCAGAAGAGCTGGCCCGTGCTCGAAAGCAGCCCGCCACGTTGTTCGTAGGGCGCCAGGTCGAAGGCGGGGGTGTCGGCACACTCGTCGGTGAAGGCGACCACGCTGCGAACCGCGGCCAGCGCGCGGGCGGGCACCTTGCTGCTGTCGAGCTCCTTGTCGTCGTAGCCCTGGGCCACGCGGTCGTCGAAGCTTAGCTTGCCCTCGAACAGCGACGGCACGTGGACGTTCCGCACGGCGACCGTCTCCGACGGCTTCACGTCGCCGCGATGAACGTGCCGGGCCACGGCCGGAAAAAGCCCAAGGATCTGCGGCACCGTGACGTCCCAGCGGTCGCGCCCGATTCGGTCGCTGAACGCGCCCGCGTCGCGGTTCTGGAACAGAAACGACACGTCCCACCCCTGCAAGCCCATGCCGTAAGCGCCGACGAGGGCGGGTCCCTCGACGCCCCACTCGTTCGGGAAGACGTGGATCCACTCCGAAAGCATGAACGGCCGACCGGCGACCTGCTGCAGGCCGCTGCTGAGCGTGCCCGAGCCGGCGCGGGCAAGCATCGAGGCGTTGGCCTGGCCGCCGCCGAAGTAGTTGTGCCGATCGATCGTGCCGACCAGGGAGTCGGAATGCAGGTTGGCGAAGTGGCTGAAGGCGCGTCCGGCTTGCCAGTTCGAGGCGACGATCTCGCCTTCGTAGCCCGCCTCGCGCACCGCGTCGACGTAGCGCCGGTAGAACGCGCACTACAACTCGTAGAGGAATTGCAGGGTGTCGAGCAGACGCTGCCTGCGGAAGGCCTGCGAGCCGGCCAGTTGCTCGGGGTCCCAATACCACGGATTGCCCAGGGGCAGGATGTTGCCCCGTTCGAGGCGCTCGCCGACCGGCTCGAATCCGTCGCCCTCGAAGCTGTCGAACGCCCGGGGCCCGCCCCATGCCGCTTCGAGCGTTGCGTGGGTGCCGTACTTCCGTCGGAGCCAATCGCAGAACCGGGCGCCGACCTGCTTGCGGAGCGTCGGGCTGGCCTTCAAGGGCGACATCGACGTGAAGAACAGGATGCTCTGCTCGTTGATGATCTCGACGAACGCCACGGCCGGGTCCTCGGCATAGGTCAGGCCCGTGTACGGGTTTTTGTGCCTAAGCAGATTGGCCATTTGCAGAATCTGCACTTGCTGGAGCTCGGGCGAGTAGTGCACGGCGCTGTGGGGCGTCGCGACGCGGCCCGGCCGGCCTCGGAAGTCGCCGAACTCCTCGAGGAAGGGCACGTACTTCTTGTCGGCCGGAGCCAGCTTCTGGGCGCCGAAGTGAGCCGACAGCTTCACGTAAATGCCGGCCTCCTTGAGCCGGGCCACCTGGTAGTCCATGCGGTCGAGCCCCTCGGCGTCGAATTCGACGAAGCTGTCGGGCGATTGAATGCCGGCCCAGCCCGGCCCGTCGGCGTACTTGTGAAGCCGGACCGCGTTGATCCCGTACTTGCGGTAGAAGGCCGCCCGCCGCTCGGCCAGGTCCTTCTCCGGGGCGCAGGTGGCGTAGCAGAGGTTGAGCCCCCAGAGCTTGATCGGCCGGTCGCCGTAAACCAGCTCGTCGTCCCGGCGCGCAATGCGCCCGTGTTTGCCGGCGGGCCGGTCGAGCCAATCGTCCAGTCCGACGACGCTCGGGCCCGACTCGCCGGTCGCCCGCCACTCGTACCAGGTCTCGATGCCGGGTTCGTCGGGCATCTCGGCCAGGCTGGGATACCAGTCGATCGTGCCGGGCAGGTCGATCGTGAGGGTCAAACGCGCGGTCTGTCCTCGACGGAGCCGGTCCTTGGCCAGCACGATTCGGGCGGGGCCGTCGGTGGGGATCGCGCAGGGCGGATCGAAGCGGAGCACCGTGGTTCGGCCCGCGCCATCGGTCATGCGCACGCTTTCGACCCGATCGCCCAGGCCGCGCCGCTCGAAGGGGCAGCGGACCCGCCTCGATTGGCCTTGCGACTCGACCACGACCTCGCGCCCGTGAAACGTCCGGCCGGGAGCAAGCTCGGCCACGACGTAGGTCAGTGCGGTATCGGCCTCGGCCTCAAGCTCGTAGTCGAACGTGAGCCGCCGATCCTGGGGGCTCGCCGCGCGGAAGGTGACGCGAAACGGCACGCCCGTGCCGCCCATCTTGGCGCCGAGCGAGCCGACGGTGGCTCCCTGCCGGCTTTCGGTATTGCCTTGGAGGCCCGTCCAGGCCCAATCGGGCCCCCAGGCGATGACGCCCAGGCGAAGGTAATCCTCGCCCCGATCGCTGACGATGACGTCGGCCTTGCCCGCCGCGAACGCCATAAAGGCGTTCGGCTCGGCGGCGTCGGCTCGTCGGCAAGTGGCGAGAACCGTAAGCGTCCAGAAAAGCACGATAGCCGCGCAATGGTTGCGTACGAAATGGTTCTCCATCGAAATGCTCCCCGCCGAAACCCATTGCTTTGTTCACGGCCCCGGCGTCATGCTATCCGAGGGATGCCCCGATCGACAAGGCGCTGGATCCGGACCTCGAACTGAGCCCGTGGTGATTTGGTCGACTCGCGCGCCGGTCGAGCGATCGACAGCTCGTGAACCAACCAACCATCCCCACAAACCCGAACCGCCGTCACGACCCGACGACCGCCTCTTTTGAGGGGAGGGTAAACCTTGACGGTTGCGGAGGGCGGGGACTATACTAAAATCCTCTAGGAGTGGGTTTCGGCTCGCTCCGACCGGGTGGCCACCTCGTCTTGGAACCAACAGAGAAGCTTCCCCATGATCTCCTCTTCACGCGCGTGGACGTGGCGTGCCGGGCCGGCGGCCGTTGCCGTGGCGTTGGCCGTGATGGTGCCCCTCTGCCTGGGAGCCGAGCCGCCCGACCCCGCGGGCGTGCCGCAAGGCCCCTACCGCCAGCTCGCGCCCGGCGTGTTGAAATCCGTCGAGCCCCCCTTGGATGAGGCCGATACGGTCAGCCGTCACGACATGGTCGAGCTGGTCGCGGTCGATCCCGATCTCGACTGGGCCAAAGATGTGCCCTTTCGCCGCAAGATCTGGTACTTGGACTTCCAGTTCAAGCCCGTGCGCATGATCCACGTCGACGTGCCCCAACCCGACGGCCGGATGAAGCGCAAGCTCATCTGGTACATGGTCTACAGCGTCACCAACCCGGGAAAGACGCTGCCTTCGCAAGAAGGCCCCGACGGCACGCTCGAATTGCAGAAATCCGATGAGCCGATCCTCTTCACCCCCGCTTTCCGGCTGAAGAGCCTCGAATTCGATACGGTATACCCCGATCGGGTGGTCCCGGTCGCGATGGGCCCGATCCGCATGCGGGAAGACCCGAACCGGCAGTTCCTGACCACCGTCGAGATGGCCCGGGAAATCAAGGTCGGCCAGACCCTCTGGGGCGTGGCGACCTGGGAAGACCTCGACCCGCGAATCGACTTCTTCTGCATCTTCGTCAGCGGATTGACCAACGCCTACCGTTGGGAAGACCCACCGGGAGCGTTCCAGCCGGGCGATCCGCCGGGCAAAGGTCGCCAATGGGCCCGCAAAACGTTGAGGCTCAATTTCTGGCGACCGGGCGACGAACACCTCGAGCACGAGCAGGAAATCCGCTTCGGAATCCCGGGCGAGGTTGACTACGAGTGGGTTTACCGCTAGAAATGAAGGGTCACGAGTCCTCCGGGGCAGTACGATCGGAGGGCGATCCCGGCTCGATTCGAGTCGTTTTCCCAAAGAACGCAACTTAAGTACTTCGGGCATTTCGATTTCTGGCTCTCGGCCGGAACCCGCCGACTTCGGGTGAGGAAGCAAACGCATGGCACACAAGAAGGGACAAGGCTCCAGCCGCAACGGGCGCGACTCGAACGCGCAGCGCCGCGGCATCAAGCGATTCGGCGGGCAGAGGGTCGAAGCCGGCAATATCCTGGTCCGCCAGGTGGGTACCAAGTTCCACCCCGGCAAGGGCGTGGGCATGGGCAACGATTACACGCTTTATGCTCTGACCGCCGGCTACGTGAAGTTCGATCGCGGCGGCCGGCGCGTCAGCGTGCTTGAATCCGTGTAGGGATTCGCAGCACACGGATTTCCGCCCAACGCAGGGGATGGCCTGGTACCAGGCCATCCCCATTTTTGTATCGGGCCTCGCGGTGCGGGGCACGAAGGCATCGCACCGGCGACCCCGAAATCACGGCCCGTTTACCGCTTTTCCATCCCCCCAAGATGTTCGTCGACGAAGTCGAAATTCAGGTCCAGGCCGGCAACGGAGGAGACGGCTGCGTCAGCTTTCGACGCGAGAAGTACGTGCCCCGGGGCGGCCCCGACGGAGGCGACGGGGGCGACGGGGGCAGCGTGATCGTTCTGGCCCGCGAAGGAGTCGACAGTCTCGGCGCCCTGGCTCACCAAAAGCACTGGAAGGCCAGAAACGGGGAGCCCGGCCGCGGGGCCCAGTGCCACGGGGCATCGGCCGACGATCTGGTCATCCTGGTGCCTCCCGGCACGATCATCTACGATGCCGAACACAATTTCGTGCTCAAAGACCTGGGCGCCGACGGCGAGCGGGTGACCGTGGCGCGGGGGGGCAAGGGCGGAAAAGGCAACGTCCGCTTCAAATCGGCCACCAACCGGGCGCCCCGGCAATCGACTCCCGGGGGCGAGGGCGAGCATCGCCGCCTGCGACTCGAGTTGCGGATCATCGCCGACGTGGGACTGCTCGGCAAGCCGAATGCCGGCAAAAGCACCCTGTTGAGCCGTCTGTCGCGGGCACGGCCCGAGATCGCTCCGTATCCGTTCACCACGAAGCACCCCAACCTGGGACGCGTGCAGCTCGACCTCGATCGCTCCTTCATCCTCGCCGACATTCCCGGTCTGATCGAGGGCGCCCATGCGGGCGCGGGATTGGGGCACGAGTTTCTCCGGCACATCCAGCGGGCGGGCATCCTCGTGCATCTTGTCGAGCCCCAGCCGCTCGACGGCACAAGCCCTCTTCAGAACTACCACACCGTGCGCAACGAGATCGAGCGGTTCGACCGCCGGTTGGGCGAGCGCCCCGAAATCGTCGCCGTCAGCAAGGCCGACTTGCCCGACGCCCCGGCGATTCGCGACGAGTTGGCCGCCCGGCTCGGCCGGGAAGTGATCCTCTTTTCGGCCGTCACCGGGCAAGGGCTCAACCAGTTGCTGGGCGCCATCGCCCGAGCGTTGGAGTCGCGGGCGTAAACGTTCCGAGCGCCGGCCGAACACTACCGCTTGTCGATCTTCTTCAAAGCCTCCGTTGTCTCGTCGTACATTTTGCGGGCCATGGCGACGCGGCTCGCAAGGGTCTCGTCGCCGTCCGTCCGACGCTCGGCTTCTTCGAGGCAGGCGCGCATCCGGTCGACGACCTCGGGCGTGAAGATCTTGGGACCGATGACCCTCAGTCCGCTGACGCCCTGCAGCCCGTACGACGCGCACCCGTTCCACGACTGCATCGACTGCTCCATGGCGGCGAAATAGTCGGCCATGGGCCTGGCGGCGGGACCGTAGAACTTGTCGAAGTAGTCGTCCAGCAGGGCGTCGACGTCGAGATCAGCGTTCCAGCAGAGCTTGGCGGCCACGTAGTAATTCAGGCCGAGACGGTGCCACAGGTCGCCGCTGAGCTGGGTGTAGAATCCCTCGACGCCGCGGTCGCGGTAGTAGGGAATATCGGTGCGCATGGTGTGCACCAGCGGCCAGGGGAGATTGGCCCGCGCCATCCCGCCGATCGAGTAATACTCGTAGACGAACAGGTGGGGCGACCGCTCGAGCCACTGGTCGAGGATCTTGCAGAACTCCTGGTTGGGCTGGAACTGCTCCTTGGGCTGGTAGGTCTCGCCGGCCCGGCACCCATCGCTGCCCAGGGGGTGGTTGTGGCAGAAGTAGAGATGGCAGAGCTGGAAGAACAGGTTGTCTTCGGGCCGATAGTCGTCATCCAGCGGCGGCCGGGCGTACATGGCGTAGGCGCCCACCTTGATGAGCACCTCGGGGTGCTTCTTCTTGACGAGCCGAGCCACCTCGTTGTTGAAGATCGCCAGGCGCCGCGAGTACTTGGCGAACCAGTCGCGCCCCGGTTCGTCGAGCGCCGTGCAAGCGTCGCACTCGCAGAAGCCGCCGCCGTCGTTCGGCGACAAGGTGATGATCTCGATGCCCGGCTCGGCGTCGAGCACCGCGTTGAGGTTCTCGCCGACGACGCGGATCACCTCGGGATTCGACGTGCAGAGCTGATTGCCGTGGCTGCGGCTGTCGGTGACGGTGCGCTTGCCGTTGACCATCGCGAAATACTCGGGATGCTCGGCGTAGTATTTCGACGGCGGCACCAGCTCGATGAACGTGTGGAAGTGCCACTTCCAGTGGATGCCGACGCGCTGCTTTCCCGCAGTCACGTAGGCGTTCATGCGCTGGCGCAAGGGCCACTGGCCGTTGCCGACCCAGCGCACGCGGAACGAAGGCTTGTAGATCAGGCGGACCTGACCCACGTGCAGCGTGTCGCGCTTCGGCACGTATTCGCCGAGGTCGTCGGGCATGAACCAGCGGACGTCGCAATAGCGTTCGAGCAGCTCGTACACTCCGAACACGGTTCCCAATTCGTTGCGCCCGAGCACGACGAGCCCCTCGGGCACCGACTCCAGCGCGAACCCGTCGCGCCCCAGGGTCGCCTCGTCCGCGGCGACGTCCAATCGCGCGGCTCTTGCCGTGTTGCCGAGAAAGAAGGCGTAGCGCTCAGCGTCGCGTTGCGGCTCTTTGACGATGGGCAGTCGCGCCCCGGAGATCTTCTCGACATAAGCCTGCAATTCCGCGGCGGCGAACCGTTCGAGATCGCGCGCTTCGCGCGGAACGACGATCTGCGCGCGGGCCTGCCCGGCCGCGACGACGGCGACGAACGGCTGGCGGGCCGGTTCGTAGAGCGCGCCGGGCGCGGCGCTGGTCAGCAACACGGCTCCCACCGCGGTCAAGAAGCTACTTCGCATGGGCCGGTCCTCCTGGTGACGGACGCTCGACGGATCTGCCAAGACGGGAACCCAACGTACCCCGATTGCCGCGGCAATGCAACGACCGGGCCGCGACGGCGTCGTCCAGTCGGTTCATCGGCCTGGGACGGCGCGTCCGAGCACGAGGCGAAATCCGCGGTGGCCGCCCGCCACCGACTTGTGATGGGCCCGGGCGCCGCTCGCGCAGGCATTCGTGTTCGTCCACCACGCCCCGCCGCGGAGCACAAAATCGTCGTTCGGGCCGGTCGGCACGATCAAGGGGTTCTCGACCCGTGCCGGCGCCGCGTCGGGCTCGTCGCGGTACGCATCGTAACACCATTCCTCGACGTTGCCGTGCATGTCGTAAAGCCCCCAGGGGTTGGGTTTTCCCTCGCCGACCTCGTGAGGACGCCAGCCGCTGTTGCTTTCCGACCAGAAGCCATCGGCGGGAACGGAGAAATCGTCCTGCGAGCCGGCCCGGCACGCGTACTCCCACTCGGCCTCGGTGGGCAGCCGGTACTCGTAGCCTTTGGGAAGACGGCGCGCGCGGCCTTCCTTCTGCGTGATCAGCGTGCAGAACTTGCCCGCCTCCTCCCGCGAGACCCCGTCGACCGGCAGAAAGGGCGACCCGGCGACGCGGCTCGGGTTGGCTCCGACCTCGCGGGTCCACTCCGCCTGGGTGATCTCGTACCGGCCCATCCAGAATCCCTGCGAAATGACCACCTCGGTCGACTGGCCGCGGCGTCGCGAGTGTTTGCGCTCGAACGTTCCGGGCTCGATCCAGACCATGGGCGTCCCCGAGGTGGCGACCACGAACGGGCCCGGGTCGCTAAGGTTCGGGCGGTCGTTCAGGCCCACATTGCGTTCGTGAAATCGCACCGCAGCCTCGGCCGGGTGACCTTCGACCCGCAACGGTGGCATCGGGCAGCGGAGTCGCCGGGCGTCGGCCTCGGTCCAGGGGCGGAACTCGCAACGCGACAGCGTGGCGGCGAGCTTGTCGCGCGTCTGAACGCGAAAGAAGAGGTCTGCCGGAGGACCGCTCGCGACCATCACCGGAGCGCCGTCGTGGCAGAGGATATGCCGGCTGGCGTTGGCGTAGAGCGTGAACCGCAAGCGCTCGCCGGGGGCGTAGTTCCTTGCGCCCGACCAGAACGACCAGCCGCCGCGGTAACGGTAGAGACGGCAGACGAAGCTGCGCGCGGCCGCCTCCCAGGAGAACGAAATCCTTGCGCCCTCGTGCGGTTCGCCGTACACCAGCGCCATGGAGCCGGCCGGCGCGGTGAGGGTGAGCTCGAATTCATGAACGTACGAACAAGCCGGAACGGAAGCGTATTCGAGATCGGCCCTTCCCTGGAAGGCGGCAAACCCTCCGGTGGGTTTCACGTTTCCGCTGAATTCCTTGGGGGACAGGACGGACTGCCCTCCCACGCCGCCAAGCCGCAAGGTCAACGGGGGGAGTTTTGCCTCCGCTCGGAACGGTTCCGGAGCAAGCCGCTGCTGGGCCCGTTGCAGGTCGTCGCCGGTCAAGCGCGGCGCCGCCCGCCGGTACCAATGCCGGGCCGCGTGCTGAAACAAGGGCTTGCGAGCCGCCGGTTCCTTTTCGGCCCGATCCCACCAGGCATCGGCCAGGGCGAGCTGGGCCGCGGGGTCGTTCCGTTGGGCTGCGACGCCCGACGCCGCCTGCCCGATGGCCTCGTCGGGCGACTGCGCCAGGAACGCAAGGGCTCGATCCCAGTCGTCGCGGACCAGCGCGTGATACTCGCCCATCGCGTGGTTCGCCTGGGCGTCCTGGGCGTTCAGCGACAGCTTCGTGGCCGCGGCCTGCGATGCCTCCCAAAGGGCCTGGCGTTCGGCGAGAAGCTCTTGCTCGCGCTGGAGGGCTTCGCCGGCCTCGGAGCCCACCGACTTCTTCACCTGGATCTCGATCTGGCGACAAAGACCCACGACGTCCGGATAGGCGTCCGACCCGGGCGCCTGCCGGGCCAAGCCCGTCGCGGCGTCGGCCAGCAGGCCGAGCGCGGTCGGGTCGCGCGTCTGGCGAACCAGCGGCTGCAGGCCGTCCGCCTTCGCGCGCACCGCATCGAGCTCGAACCGGGCGATCAGGGCATCCACGGCCGCCAGCACCAGCGCGGTGTCGCCCTGCTGTTGGGCGAGTCGCTCCGCCTCGCGCAAGCTCGCGTATTGCTCCGCCTCGGATTCGCTTTCGCGGGCCGCGACGATCAGCCGGGCCGCCAGCGCCAGGCGCGCGTGGGGCCTCGTGTTGCGGTACTCGCCGCCGAACCGCTCCTTAACCTGGGCCAGGGCCTCACTCTGATCCGCCTCGGTGGGAATCGGCTGCCTCGGGCCGGTCACGCCCGGTTTCCATTCGACCGCAAAGGTCGTCTCGTCGGAGGGCTGGCCCGGCGCGTTCGACGTAGCCACGATGCCGACGTGGTATCGTCCCGGGCGCGAGTCGCCGGCCGGAGTCCACGTGATTCGCCCCGAACGCTCGTCGATGGTCATCCCCTCGGGCGCCCCAGGCCGCAGGCGAAACGTCACCTCGCCTTGCGGCTCGCCGGGGTCTTCGACCACCGGCGTGAAGTCGAGTGATTGGCCGGTTTCGACCACCTGGTCGGGTACGGCCGCCAACTTCGGGCCGCGGATCATCTTCTCGCTCTCCGGCGCGACCCGAACGAAAAAGGACTTCTCGTCGCCGGGGTTGCCCTCGGCGCCGGAGACCACCGCAACCCTGACCTGGAACTCGCCCGGCGCTTGGGAAGGATCGGGACGCCAGGTGATCCGGCCCGTTCGGGCGTCGATCCGCATTTCGGGAGGGGCATCGCCAACCAGGCTGAATGTGAGGTCGGACGCCGGTTCACCCGGGTCTTCGACCGCAAGCACGACGACGAGGTCGTTGCCAGGTTGAATGGTCTGATCGGGGATGTCGGCCAGGGTCGGACCTCGAAGGGGCGGCGTCGTGTCGCGCGGGGTCCCCTCGGGCGGCACTGCATTGCCGTGCTCGTCGCTTGGCAGGACTTCAATCTGCAGCTCGGCCGTGCCCGCGGCCCCCGCCCTACCCCCCATGGCCAGGATGGTGACCTGGTACGTCCCCACCTTGGTCGGCTGCCATCGGAACCGGCCGGAGTGGGGGTCGATCTGTGCATCCTCCGGCGCTCCCGGGCCCAGTTCGTAGGTCACGCGGGCGGTTCCCGACTGGGCGCCGGCGGCGCGCACAGTCACGTCGACCACCTCACCCTGGCTGACCGCAATGGGTGGGAGGGGCTCGACCTTCAGCGCGCTCTGCTCAGTAGGGGGCTGGATCAGGCGAAACAACGTCAAGACGACCACCGCCGACAGGCCGAGGGTCAGACCGCCGGCCAGCACCATCGACGTGCGTCGCCTGCGGCGGGCCCGCTCGGCCTGCGAGACCGACACGTTGGCTTGGGGCTCGAAGTCGAACGGTGCGGCCGCCGATTCGACATCCCCGGGGGTGACCGGTGCCGAAGGCCCGGCGTCTTGACGCAATTGCTCGTCGTAGGCGGCCTTTTTCTGAGGGTTCAGCAGGCACACTTTGGCCGAGGCCACTTCGTTGAGAAGCCTCTGCGACTCGGCCGAGTGCCGGCCCGTCTGAAAGGTGCGCAGCAGCAGCATCTGACGATCGGCCGCGTTCGAGATGACGTCGGGATTCTCCTCGAAGACGGCCAGTCCGAGCAGCCGGTAATACGTGGGCGGCTGCTCGTTCGGGGGGATCCCAAGCCACGTATGATAGGGATCAAATGGCTTGGGCATCAGCCTCTTCTCCGAGTGCGTCCGACTGCGGCCTCCGACGAACCGTATGGTCCACCCCGGCAAGGGGTATGCCGCTCATCTGGCCTCTTCCCGTTTCGTCACTTCCCGTGGTTTCGCGATACACCGCCTGTCCTTGACGATGACCGCCCTCCGCAGTTTTCGTCGCTTGCCGTGCATTCGTCAAGCGTTTCCCCTTGGATGCCATGTGGAAGCGACGCGTTCCCCCGCACGGCCCTAGGAGGAGCGGTGGTCGAGTCGTACAATCGCCAGTAGATCGGATTATTCATGATCCTGTACGGTGGGACAAGCAAACCGTGCCGTCGCTGTTTGTGATTCGCGGAAACGATCAGGGCACCCGTTTTGAGCTCGTGGGCGACACCATCGGACTGGGCCGGGAGTCTTCCAACGCCGTCCAGTTGCACGATACCGAGGTTTCGCGTCAGCACGCCGAGATCCGGCGCACCGAAACGGGCTACGTTCTGGTCGATCTGAACAGCTCGAACGGGACGTTCGTCAACGGTCTGCGGATCGAACAGCACAACCTCACCAGCGGCGATCACGTCCAGGTGGGGGGGACGATGATGCTGTTCACCCGCCCTCGACTGGATTCCGACGACGACCTGACCAACCACGTGGGCATCGACCACGAATTTCCGGCGGGCGACCGATCGCAGATCGTCCACTCGCTCTCGCACGAGGAGGGCAGCCGGATCCTGGGCATCCATCCCGAAGTGCCGCGGAGTTCGTGGCTGGCCCGCGCCCGAAGCAACCTGGAGCTGGTGTACCACACGGCCCTGGCCGTCAGCCATACCCTCGACATCGACCAGTTGCTCTGCCGGATCATGGACCTGATCTTCGAGTGGGTCGAGGCCGATCGAGGCTGCATCATGCTCGTCGATCCCGACGGGGGCGGCCTGGAGCCGAAAGCCCGGCGCACCCGTCAGGGAGTCCGCTCCGACGAGAAGATCATGATCAGCAAGACCATCCTCGATTACGTGATGGAGCGGAGCGAAGGGGTGTTGACGAGCGACGCCCGGCGCGACGACCGGTGGAGCCCGGCGGCGAGCATCCTGCAAGCGGGCATCCGCGAGGCGATCTGCGTGCCCATGCAGGGCCGCTACGGCGTGGTCGGGGTCGTCTACGTCGACACCTCGACTCCGCCCGAGGAAGTGATCCGAACGGGCGGGACCCCGAAGTTCAGCGAAGACCATTTGAAGCTGATGATCGCCATCGGGCACCAGGCGGCGCTGGCCGTCGAAGACACCCGGTACTACTCGGCCATGGTCCAGGCCGAGCGCCTGGCCGCCATCGGGCAGACCGTGGCCATGCTTTCTCACCACATCAAGAACATCCTCCAGGGCATCCGCGGCGGCAGCTACCTCATCGAGATGGGCCTGGGCAAACACGACGAGTCGCTCGTGAGCAAGGGCTGGTCGATCGTCGAGAAAAACCAGAACAAGATCTCGGCCCTGGTGATGGACATGCTCACCTTCAGCAAGGATCGGGAGCCCGAGCTCGCGCCGGCCGACCTGAACCAGGTCGTGGCCGACGTGCTCGAGCTGATGCAGTCCCGCGCCGCCGAACTCGAGGTGGGGCTCGTCTGGGAGCTGGCCGAGGGGATTCCCGAACTAGTGTTCGATTCCGAGGGAATCCACCGCGCGGTGCTCAACGTGATCACTAACGCGCTGGACGCCGCATACGAGAGCGACGGGCCGGGCCAGGTCGAGGTGGCCACCCGCTACGACCCCGACGAGGGGCGCGTGTTCGTGGTCGTTCGCGACAACGGACCGGGCATCCCGCCCGAGCTGGTGCGGAATCTCTTCAGCCCATTCGTCTCGTTCAAGAAGAGCCGGGGCACCGGGCTGGGATTGCCGGTCAGCCAGAAGATCCTCAACGAGCACGGGGGCAGAATCCTCGTCGACAGCGCGCTGGGACGGGGGAGCCGCTTTACGATCGAGTTGCCCGCCGTCCGCGCCGAGACCGAGCAGAAGACCCTCCACCAGTGACCGGCGTGAGAGGACGCTTTGCTCAGGCGCACTCCTGAAGCGTGGCGCAGTGATAGGCCCCCAGCCCCCAAACCAGGTCGAGAGCCGGCAGGCCGACGATCTCGCGGTCGGGAAAGAGGTCGCCGAGGATGCCCGTCGCCGCCCCGTCGGCCGGGTCGCCGAACTGGGGAACCACGACCAGGCCGTTGGCCACGTAGAAGTTGACGTAGCAGGCGGGCAGGCGCGCGTCGCCCAAGTGAAGCGGCCGCGGCATGGGCAGCGACGCGACTTCGAGCGGCCGCCCGTCCTGGTCCCTGGCGCCGGATAAATCGCGGGAGATGCCCTCGAGCGAGGCGTGGTTCTCGTCGTCGGGATCGTCTTCCCGGGCGACGACAACCGTGCGGGGGCCCACGAACCGGGCCAACTGGTCGATGTGCCCGTCGGTGTCGTCGCCGGCGATCTCGCCGCGAATCCACACGACGTGGCGGGCCCCCAGATAGTCGGCGAGATAACGTTCGAGGTCGGCCCGCGACAACCCGGCGTTGCGGTTCGGGTTGGCTAGGCAGGTCTCGGAAGCCAGGATCGTGCCCCGGCCGTTCGAGTCGATCGCGCCGCCTTCGAGCACGATGCCTGGGTCGAAGCGGCGGCGTCCGAGGATCGCGGCCACGCGCCGGGGCACGGCGTTGTCGAGGTCGAAGGGCGGATACTTGCCTCCCCAGGCGTTGTACTGCCAATCGACCAGGACGCGTGGCGCGCCGGGCGCGCCGGCCAGGAAGGTCGGACCGTGGTCGCGAATCCAGGCGTCGTTCGTGGGGACGTCGTGGAACGTCACGCCGGCCGCGTCTCCCACGAGCCGACGCGCTTCGGCCATGACCTCGCCGCCGGCCAGCACATGCACGGGCTCGAACCGGGCGATCGTGCGCGCCAGCACGGCCCAGACCGCGGGGATCGGCGCAAACTTGCCGGGCCAGGTCGCCCGGTTGTGCGGCCACGAAAGCCACGTGGCCGCGTGGGGCTCCCATTCGGCCGGCAGGCGGTATCCGAGAGATGCGGGGGTGGGCACGGCGCGGTCAATCCAGATAGCGTTTCGTCAGGTCGCCGTAGGCGTCGACGCGGCGGTCGCGGAGGAACGGCCAGTGGGTGCGCACCGCGTCGATTTGGTCGAAATCGCACTCGACCAGCAGGGTCGCCTCCACATCGTGGCCCGCGCGAACCATCACGTTCCCGTAAGGATCGGCAACGAACGAGGCCCCCCAGAACTCGATATGGCCTTCGAGGCCCATCCGATTGACCGCGGCCACGAACACGCCGTTGGCGATGGCGTGGCTGCGCATCATCGTTTCCCACGCCGCGTGCTGGCTGGCGCCGAACGTGTCCTTTTCGTCGGCCAGCCAGCCGATCGCCGTGGGATAGAAGATCACGCGGGCCCCGCGAAGGGCCGTCAGGCGCGCGGCCTCCGGAAACCACTGATCCCAGCAGACGCATGCGCCGATCCGGCCGAACCGCGTGGGAAAGCTGCGGAACCCCAAGTCGCCCGGCGCGAAGTAGAACTTCTCGTAATAGAACGGGTCGTCGGGGATGTGCATCTTGCGGTATTTGCCCGCCAACCGCCCGTCGGCGTCGAACACGACCGCCGTGTTGTGGTATAATCCCGCGTCGCGCCGCTCGAAAAGCGATCCCACCACGACGACGCCATGCTCCCGGGCCGATCGGGCCAGCGCGTCGCTGGTCGGCCCGGGGATGGGCTCGGCCTCGTCGAAGCGCCGATGGTCTTCGCTCTGGCAGGGGTACAGACCGGCGAACAACTCGGGCAGGCAGACGACGTGCGCGCCCGAGGCGGCCGCTTCGGCGATCCGCGCGAGCGCCTTGTCGAGGTTGGCCTGCTTCGAGGCCACGTGCCGGGTCTGAATCAGGCCCAACGTGACCTTGGCCGGCGGGGCGTCGGAATGGAGGGGAGGCTCTGGACTCATGGTCCCGTGATGGTAGCATCCAGCGCATGATGTGCAAGCGTACCCCCGGATTGTTTGTGACCGGCACCGACACCGGCGTGGGCAAGACCCACGTGGCGGCCCTGATTGCCCGGCATCTGACGCGATCGGGCCTTCGCGTCGGCGTGTACAAGCCGGCCGCGAGCGGATGCCGCCGGGAGCAAGGCCTCGTGGTTTCGGACGATGCCCTTCTTTTGTGGGAAGCCGCGGGTCGACCCTGTGAACTGGAGTGGGTGTGCCCCCAGCGGTTCCTGGCCCCGCTTGCCCCGCACCTGGCCGCCCGCGAGGAAGGCAAACGCCTCGATCCCGATCGGCTTCGCACCGGCCTCAACCACTGGCTGCGGCACAGCGACGTGGTGTTGGTCGAGGGGGCGGGCGGCTTGATGTCGCCCCTGGGCGACGAGGAATACGTGGCCGATCTGGCGTGCGACTTCGGCTTTCCCCTGGTCGTGGTCGCCCGGAACGCCCTGGGCACGATCAACCAGACCCTGCAGACGCTGATCACGGCGGCCACCTTTCGCGACGGCCTCGAGGTGGCGGGCGTCGTGCTCAATCACCCCGCGCCCCTTCCCGACGACCCCAGCGTGCGAACCAACCGCCGGGAAATCGAAGCCCGCTGCGTGCCGCCGATCCTGGCCGAGGTCGCCTGGCAGGCCGAGGCGTTCGACCCCCCCGTCGATTGGGCCCGACTGGCCGGTTGACCGGATGGGCCGATTTGCCGGCCTGAGTGGTGCGGGCGTCCTGCCCGTGGGCGATCCGCCAGCCGTCCCGCGCGCCGCACAGGGAGCAGCCACGACGCCCGCTCGATGGGCCACCTAGGTCGTTGCCGCCACGGCGTGGTTGTGGTTGCGGCGCTCGGCCAGGCTCGTGTCGAGCGTGAGATGGATGCTGACGGTCCAGCGGCCGTCGGCGTCGGGCACCACGATCCAGTGGGGCTGGACCGCGACCGACTGGTGCACCAGCTCGAATCCGCCTTCCGACTGGCTGACCGTTTCGATCGGGAAGGTCCAAAGGCCCGTCGGCCGCGAGGTCTTCAGCGCGACGTCGAGGCCGAGCCACTCGTCGATCAGGCCGAGATGGCGCACGTCGGACAAATCGAGGCGGCTGCCGAGCTGGCCCAAGCGGTGGCGGTCGGCATCGTAGAAGTACCGGTCGTCGGCCCCCGAGGGCATGCCGGCGAAGTTCAGCTCGACGGCGAAGTGCAGGGGGCGGTTTTCGGGCAGATTCTCCAACTGATAGGCGACCTCGAGGGTCGGGTTGCCGGCGCTAAGGGTGATCGCCTTGTTGATGCGGATCGTTTCGCCCGCGACGTTGCCGTCGCGCGCCAGCAGGATTCGCGTTCGCCCAGGGTTGCGCTGCACGACGGCGTGGTAGTCGCCGCGGACGAAGTCGCCGAGCTGAACCGCCTGGCCTCGGGAAACCGCCTCGAGGGTCGCATCGACGTCGTAAAACAAGTCGACGAGGCTCTTGCGCGGGTAGTCGTCGTACTGAAGCCGCTGGTCGAGCCCTTCCTGCTTGAAGACCACCCGGTCGTGGATACTCGCGCAGTGGTCGCGGGCCGAACTGGGGCCGGAGGCGACCTTCTGGTGATACGCCTCGGGCCGGCGGGTCAAGGTGGCCAGCAGGTTGTGGCAGATGGCCCGGACATCGACCTCGTACAGGTGGCCGCCGCCGCTGGGGGCCACCAGCGCGATCAGCTTGTCGTTCTCGAGCCGCACCTCGTCCTGCCCGTCGAAGTTGAAATCGCCGTGGCCGTCGCGGATCCACGTATCGGGGCGGTTTTCGAGCCGGTCGAGGAGGTTGTCGGCGGCGATCAGGTTGCGATAGACGGCGTTGCGCAGATGGGGCAGGTAAATCCCGCCGAAGGCCCCGTGCCAGTATCCGCAGTTGCACTGGCCGCGGTACAGCTCGTCGCGCGCCCGCTCGACCAGTTCGCCCCGAGCCCCCGCGTCGAGCGATTCCCGCAGGCGCCGGCTGACGCTCATCATGCGGCTGTACATCTCGTTCGACTCGGCGTACTTGGCGCGGAAGTTGCGCCAAATGCCCCCGCGCACGAATCGCCGGAGGCGGTCCCATCGCGGGTCGCCCTCCATCTCGCGGCAGAGCCGCTCGTACTCGATCTGCCGGTCGGTCGGCAGGACCCACTCGGTCATTTCCCGGTAGCTGCAATCGGGAAGATAGACCTTGCCCACGGGGCGCACGGCCTCGACCGCCTCGGAGAGGGTGGTCACCTGGAGCCAGTCGCGGTTCTCATCGAGCGCGGCGAAGAAGCGTTCGAGCCAGCGGTCTTCGTAGACGTGCTTGTTCGTCTCGGGCCAGGTGCCGAACTTCTCGCCGTCGTCGCCGAAAACGACCACCGAGTCGGGATGCTCGTCGGCGATGCGCGCCAGGTAGTCGATCGTCTCGTGCGGGTCGGCGAAGGGGATCGTGTAGCGCAGGCGCTCGCTGCCGGGAAAGACCGACAGCACGCGCCCGTCGTCCTCGGTCACAAACCGCCCGTGAAGCTGCGAATCGTCGAGTCCCGCGCACTTGAAGTGGAAATCGTCGAGCACGGTGTACTCGATTCCCGCGTCGACGATGTCGCGGGCGAACGACGGCTCCCAGACGCGCTCGGGGACCCACATTCCACGGACGAGGGCGCCGAGCCGGCGTTCGAGCCAGCGGGTGTAGCTTCGAATCTGGCCGATCCGATCGCGGCTGGGGATCATGGCCAGGATGGGCTCGTAGAACGGCCCACCGACGACTTCGACGCGGCCCTGAGTGACCATCTCGGCGAGGCGATCGACGTAGTCGGGGTGGTTCGCGTCGAGCCACAGCATCAGGGGGCCGCTGGTGTGCAGGGCGATCTTCAGCCCTTCCCAGCGGCGAAACAGATCGAGAAAGGGCTCGTAGCTGTCGCGGTAGGCCTGCTCGTAGACGTGGTCGAAATTGCCGATCGGCTGATGGTTGTGAAGGACCAGAGCGAATCGCAGGGGGCGTGGCATGGCTTGGCTTCGTTTGAGTTCGGGAGGTCGATTGCCTTCCGGCTCCGGGGGAGCGAAAGCGCCGATTCAAGGTGTTCGCGGGATGCCGAACGAGCGGGCCGCCGGAGATCGTCGTCCGGGGCCGGGTGCTGCCCCGCCGTTCGCCGCGCAAGGGGAAGATCAACACTTACTTGATCGGCAGCCACGCCCTATCTTATCCAGCTTCCCTGGTCAGAATATCTTGTGGCTCGAACGACTCGACTTCCACTTCGCGCAGGAAGGCCGCGGCTTCTTCGGGGGGCACGGGATTGATGTAAAACCCGGTACCCCACTCAAACCCGGCCGCCTTCGTCAAACTCGGAGTAATCTCAATATGCCAGTGATAGTGTCCCAGCTCCTGCGTGTCAAAGGGGGCCGTGTGGATGATGTAATTGTACGCGGGCCGGTCGAGGGCGGCCTCGATCTTCGCAATGACCGACTTGAGCACGCCGGACAGCTCGTCGACCCCGTTCTTCTGGATGTTCTCGTAGTGGCTGGAGTGCGGTTTCGGCAGCACCCAGGTCTCGAAGGGAAAACGGCTGGCGAACGGGCAGAAGGCGACGAATCCGGGGCTGTCCTGCACGATTCGCTTCTCGGCGGCCAACTCCTGCTGGATCATGTCGCAGTAAACGCAACGGCCCCGATAATTGTAAAACTCCAGCGAACCGGTCATCTCTTCCCAGACGTTAATGGGAACGATCGGCGTGACGATCAACTGGCTGTGGGTGTGCTCGAGCGAGGCGCCCGCGGCCGCCCCCACGTTCTTGAAGATCATCCCGTACACCAGGCGGGGATCCCGCTTCAGGTCGACCAGCCGGTCGCGGTAGACCCAGAGCACCTCGCGGAGCTGCTCTTCGCCGAGCTCGGAGGTGCTCACCAGATGCTCGGGACACTCGAGAATGACCTCGTGGGCGCCCACGCCCCGCATCATGTCGTAGATTCCCTCGCCCCGCTTGTTCAAATCGCCCTCGATTTCGAGGGCGGGGAACTTGTTGGGAATCACCCGCACCCGCCAGCCCTCGCGGTTGGGCAGAGAACCCGGCTTGCGATAGGCGATGATCTCGTTGGGCGTCTTCTCTTCGTTGCCCTCGCAAAAAGGGCAAAACGTGCTTTTGCGCCGGAGGGGCGTGGTGTCGAAGTCGTGCGGGCGCCGGGCTCGACTCTTGGCGACGATCACCCACCGACCGACGATCGGGTCTTTTCTCAAATCAGGCATCTCTCGGAACGCGTCCCTTCTTCGCGGACTAGGAAAAGGCTCCAGACGGTGTTGCTCGGAAAACGCGACGGCATCGGCCGCGCCTACGCCTGCCACATGACCAGCTCGTAGTCGGGCGAAGGCACGAACGTCTCGATCGCGCCCTCATGCGGAATGCGCTCGATCGACTGCCCGCCGTCGATCAGCTCGACGCAGAAGTGGACCGGGTCGTCCGTCGCGACCGCGAGGCTCCGGAAGGGAACCCCCAACTCGAAGATCAGGTCGGCCGATGCCTCGACGTCCGATTCGGCCACGGGAATCTCGTCGTGATACAGCCGCGTCGTGGGTCGCTTGTGCGACGGATTGTCGATCAGAAGCTCGAACCCCTCGGGCTGGAAGAAGAACAGCCGGATCTGGTCGACGTCGGCGAGCCGTTCGCGGAACGGCCCGTTGCGCGCGTCGAGCCGCACGACCAAGCGATCCAAATCGAACCCGAAGTAGAGATTCTCGATCAGCCCTTCGTGGACCATGGTCATGGCCCCCCGGGCCCCGGTGCACGCGCAGTGGCCGGCGTTGATCCACTCGAAGTAGGTTCGCCGGCCGTTCACCTTGACGTTCAGCAGCCCGGTCGGCTGGGTGTGCAGCAGTTGGCCGTGCCCCTGGCTGATCGGCCGCGCCAGCTCGCTGGGGGGCTGTTCGCCCAGCGCCAGGTAGACGTTCTGAAGGTGTTTGCGGAACAGGCGGTCAAAAAGGCTGTCCTGGGCGCTGGTGTGCGAGTCGCCGAACCACCAGAACCAGTCGCTCCCTTCGGCGATGTACAGCTCGCGCCAGGCCCGTGCGATCTGCTCGGGCGTCTTGCCATCCCCGCCCTGCATGTCGACGAGGAACTGCCGGGTGTCGTAGAGCAGGTCCCAGGCCCGGTTGCACTCGGGGTGGCCGATCCAGATGCCGAAGTTGTGCTGGATCCAGCTCCCCGGAAAGAGGTGGTTGATCTTGTCCGTGGCCGGATACTGCTCGAGGTAGTCGCCGATGCGGACGGGCGTGATCCTCGCGTGCTGGGCGATTCGCCGGTACAGCCCGCGCAGAAAATCGACCCCGCCGTTCTGGTAGTATTCCCAGCAGTTCTCGCCGTCGAGAACGATCGTCAACAGGGTGGGACGGCGCCCCGCGTTGCCGCCGGTCGCCCGACCGATCGCTTCCACCTTCCCCATGAAGTCGTCGACGGCGTGACCGGGCTGAAATCGCTGGTAGTGGAACCCGATCTGATCGCTCATGGCGTGGTCGCGAAACACGATCTGCAACTGCCGGCCACTCTCCTCCACGCGCCAGGGCCGGTAGAGCATCTCCGGGTTGCGCAAGAAACCGTTGCCGTCGCGGGAGACCCACCCGTCGGTCGAGCACGAAAGGATCTCTTCGTCCGTGGCGATCCAGCGGATGCCCGACTCGGCGATGGCTGGAATGATGCCCTGGCAGACCGAGCCCTCCGAGGGCCACATGCCGCGGGGCTTCTCCCCGAACAGCTTCTCGTGAAACGCCACGGACCGGCGAATGTGCTCGGGAACGTCCTCGTGCAGCCCGTCGACGTAATTGGGCAGCAGCACGTCGGGCATGGCCCGGCGGGCCTGCCGCTTGTCCCAGAGCAGCGGCATGATCGGATGGTAGAAGGGCGTGGTGGTCAGCTCCAACTGCCCCCGGGCCTGCAGCTCGCGGTGCAGCGGAATCACCTCGCGCAACAGCTCCATCTGCTTGTCCAGCAGCCACTGCTTCTCCTGCTCGGTCCAGTTCCGGCCCTTGGCGCGAAATTCCGCCAGTTCGGGGTCGCGCTCGAAGGCGATGGGGTGAATCCAGACCAGGTTCGACCAGCACTGCAGGTCGATGATGTCCTTCTTGGCGAACCGCTTTCGCGCCCGCTCGGGCGAATCGACCGAAAAACCCCGCTTCTTGTAGAGCTCGTGGTAGCGGCGGAAAGGCCGGATCATTTGATCCGGATGAACCATGAAGAAATTGTCGAGCAGGTAGTTCGAGTCGTCCTCGGTCATGCCGTCGGCGGGCAATCGCGACACGTAGAGATGGCGGTCGTCTTTGCCCTCGTCGGTGTAGGCCAGCAACTGCTCCAACAGGCTCGGCACGAGATTGATCGTCACGCGCAGCTCGGGAACCTCCTTGAGCAGCATCGCCATGCCCCAGTAGTCCTTGGTGCCGTGCAGGCGCACCCAAGGCATGGGGTTCTCGCCGCCGACATCGTCGGGATAGTAGGGCTGGTGCTGGTGCCAGAAAAACGCCAGCGAGACATCGTGCATCGTCTTGGCTCACTCCGTTGTCGTCAGTCGTCCCGTGCCCGAGGCGGGAAAAATCCGTTCCAATCGACGAGTCGGGCGCTCGGCTTGGCCCCGGTTCGCCCTATCGGGCCGTTCCGGGGCCTCCAAGGTTCGCTTGGCTGCCGTGTAGGATCCTCTCGTAAAGCCTCACGTACTCGCCCGCGCTGCGCCGCCACGACCAATCCTGGCGCATGCCGGTATCGACGAGTTGGGCCCAGAGCGCGGGTTGGCGGTAGGCGTCGCAGGCCCGTCCCAGGGTTTCGCGGAGGGCCTGGGGGTCGTCTTCACGAAAGACGAAACCGGTGGCGGTCCGGTCGGCGATTGCCGTGGGGCCGGCGTCGACCACCGTGTCGGCGAGCCCGCCCGTCTCCCGAACCACCGGCACCGTGCCGTAGCGCAGGCTGAACATCTGGTTCAACCCGCAGGGCTCGTACCGGCTCGGCATGAGAAACATGTCGGCGCCGGCCTCGATTGCGTGGGCCAGCCCGTCGGAAAAGGCCAGCCGGGCCGCCACCTTGTGCGGGTATCTCTTGGCCAGATCGCGGAATCGACGCTCGAGGGACTCTTCGCCCGTCCCCAGGATCACCCACTGCAGATCCGCCGTGTCGGCCCAGCGGGCGATGACCTCGGCGGCAAGATCGAACCCCTTCTGCGCGTCCATCCGCCCAATCATCCCCACCAACGGCACGTCGGACCGGCACGGCAGGCCCATTTCGTCCTGCAGCGCCGCTTTGCACACCGGTTTGCCGCTTCCGACCGAGTCGACATCGTAGTTCACCGCCAAGTGGGGGTCGGTCGCTGGATTCCACCTGTCCTGGTCGATTCCGTTGAGAATGCCGCTGAGCACCTCGCGACGGGACTGCAATACCCCCTCCAGGCCGCAGCCGAATCGAGGAGTCTGAATCTCCTCGGCGTACCGCGGACTGACCGTGTTGATCGCGTCGGCGAACACCAGCCCGGTCTTCAGCAGGTTCAGTTGGCTGAAGAACTCCATCTGCCGCCAATTGAAGTACTTCCAGTCCAGGCCGGTCAGCAGCATGTCCCAGTGCCAGAACTGGCCTTGGTAGGCCATGTTGTGGATCGTGAAAAGGCAGCCGATCCGCTCGTACCGCGGGAGCCGGCGATACTCGATCTTCAGGTAGGCCGGCACCAGACCGGTCTGCCAGTCGTTCGCGTGGATGACGTCGACCTTCAACTCCAGCAGCCGAATGGCCTCGAGCGCGGCGCGGGAAAAAAAGACGAACCGCTCGCAGTTGTCGTCGTAGTCGCGGCCGTTCTCGCGGTACAACTGGTCGCGGTCGTAGTACTCGTCGCGCTCGACCAGATACACCGGCACCTGGGTGCCCGGAAGACGACTGGCCAGCAGCCGGCCCGCCACCGTCTTGCTTCCAATGGGCACGATGAAGTCGATCCCCAGCGGCTCCAGCGGCAATCCACAGTACCTCGTCTGCCGGTAGGCCGGGAGAATGACCGCCGCTTGGTGTCCCAGCCGCTCCAATTCGGCCGGCAACTCTCCGCAAACGTCGGCCAGCCCCCCCGTCTTGGCAAAGGGGACCGCTTCACTCGTGACCATCAGGATGTTCACAATCAGGACAACTCCAATCCGGGATCGCCCGCGCGCGGCGAATCGCGATTCCGCCTCGATGCTCGCCCCGGGTAGAAAGCTCCGCTTAACCGTCACTCTCAGAAGCTACCACAAAGCCCGGCGATTTCAAATCGTAGTTCCGGCGATCCCCTGCTTGCGCAGCACGATGGGGTCGAGGTTCCCCTGCTTGCCTCATCCGTACCATCGGAACTTTGTCCGCCAGCGTTGAACTATTCCCGGATCCCGCAGCCATGTCAATTGCCGCCGCAGTCGACCAGTTCATATAGGCGGGAATTTCCTGCTTTACCTATTTCGCGCACGGCCCCCGATTTACGCAAACAATAGGCGATCCGCTGGGCAAACCATCGTTGGATTCCCAACAGCTCCGCCATCTGGCCGGTATCGAACGGGCTCGCGAGAGGGCACTCGACCAGCGCCAGGATGTCGCCCGCGGTTTCGAGGCGATAGACCCTCCGAACCGCCAGAAGCTTGCGGTCTTCGACCTCATGGTCGTTCGATCGCCACCGTCGGCGGCGACCGTGGCCCGGGTAACGCCACTCCTCGACGTCGACCAAAGGCACGTCGAGCGTGAGCCGGCGGTGCGGGAAGACCCGCGTGAAGTGAACCAGTTCATGGAACAGGTCGAGGATCCGGCCCCGCTTGGGGCTCATGCGCCGGTCGCGGATGGGCCCCCCCTTCGACGACTGCTTCACCAGCCGCTTGGTGACCACGATCGGCTTGACCACCAACACGCGATGCCGCTGGAGCAGTCTCCCGACCTTGTCGCGAATGGCCGCCAGCGACCCGTGCTGGATCTCGACCAGTTGATCGCCCGTAACCAGATCGATTCGATATCGCTCCAGCGCGACCTCGAACCGCGCATCGTCGCCGGCATAAAGCGATTTGAGATCGCGATGAAGGGATGTTTCCACGGTGCCGACCCTGACCTTTCGACGCCAATATCGGCCTGGGGCCCCGCCGTGGTTGACGAACTTAAAGACGAACTTCAAGGACTCTCTTGAAGCTCTCCTGGTTCTTTAATTCCGTCGGGCGACATCGTACTGGCAGTGCTTGCGCGTGCCCTTCGATATCGCGAATCTCGGGCGGGCGGCAAACGCCGCGTGGACCGATTCGGCCTTGGCGCGGTCGTAGGCTCCCCGGTGGGCATGAAGCAGGTAGCGCAGCGTGAGCGCCTGGTCGCTCGCGATCGTGAACCCACCGTTCATGCAGAACGCCGCGCCCATCCAGCCGTCCTCGCGCACGTGCCAGCAGGTGGGATAGCGCGGGTTGTCGGGGTGGTCGAAGTAGGTAATGCCCTCGACCGCGGTCTTGCGATCGGGTCCACGTCCCACGGCCACGGGGCCGCTGTAGTCGATCCACCGGGCCGGATGGCCGAAGATGGCCGGCTCGCCCTGCCTGCCCTCGCTCGACGTCAACCGGCCGGCGCCGAAATGGACCGAAATCGTCTTGGCCACGCGCACGGCCAGAAAGCCGAAATTCGTCTTGCCCAGCGCGACCGATTCGGCCCCGGCGGGCGGGGACAGGTCGATCTGGATTTCGAGGGCGTGTTCGCCTTCGTCCAGCGGAATCAGGGCCGCCACGACGTCCTGCGCCATCAATTCCCTTCCCTCGCCGTCGTACCAGCCGCACCGCGACGCCATGACGGCCTCGTCGTCGCCGTCGGCGTAGGCGTACCAATGCTTCTGGCGCACGCGGCCCTCGGTCTGGTCGCTCCAGAAGTCGACCCCGGCCACGTCGTGGTGCGCGAACCAGACCGACCGATGGTGATCGTGGTTCTCGGCCCCGGGGTGTCCCATGCGCGTGAGCGACGCGCCGGACGGGCCGGCCAGCGGGTAGAAAAACGGCCGGGGGTACTCGCCGCCGAAATGCCAGCGGGCCTTCTCCACGCCGTCGATCTGAAACGACGCCTGGCGCCCGGGCAGCGGCAGCACCTCGCAGCGGGCAGTCGCGAACGGTTCCTCCGCCGGCGAACGCGCCGCCAGGACGAACAGCAGCGCCCATGCGCCCAGCGCGCGACGCGCGATAAACTCCCATCTCGGCACGGTCGGGGCCCTTTCCGATGGTTCGTCGGCCTGTCCGAAACGGCCGGCACTTCGCAGGCCGTCGAAGCAGAGTCTAGTCCACGTCGGTGCGGGTGTACACAAGGTTTCGATCCCCATCGTCCTGCCCTCCACTCCGTAGTGGGGAGACGGCGCAGCGCCGGTCCACCATCTGGATTGCGGCCGCCCCCAGGGAGAGGATTGCCCGTGACGGAGCGCTGGAGGGTTGGAACGATGGGCCCGATCCCAAAGCTCCAGCGATCCACGTCATCCGCGCACGGTCAATCAGCGCGCCTGGCCCCGTTGTGCCTCGACGCACTTTGCGAGCACCGAGGGGGCGGGTATGATGGGCTGGGGGATTTGGGAGTTCAGTAGCGGGGTCGGGCATTGGCGAAGGAGCCAGGGATGGCCGCGAAGCAAGCATTGCCGTCCGCGAGTCGGCGACCGCCCAGGGAAGCGGCGGGACGGGCTCTTCTGCCTCAGAGTCCTCCCTCGGGTCGGGGGCGTTGAAATGCCTCGAATGAAGCTGGCCCTGGTCCACGACTGGCTGACGGGAATGCGGGGCGGCGAGAAGTGCCTCGAGGTCCTTTGCCGCCGATTTCCCGACGCGCGGCTGTTCACCCTGCTGCACGTCGTGGGATCGACGTCGCCCGCCATCGAGCGAATGCCGATCACGACCAGTTTCCTCCAGCGATTGCCCGGCGCAAGGCGCTACTATCGCTACCTGCTGCCGCTGATGCCGGCGGCCGTCCAGCGGCTGAAGGTCCCCGCCGACGTCGACCTGGTCGTCAGTTTCAGCCATGCCGTGGCCAAGGGCATCCGGCCGCCGCCCGGCGTGCCCCACGTCTGCTACTGCTTCACGCCGATGCGCTACGCCTGGCACCGTCGCGACGACTACTTTGCCGTCTCGGGGCGGTCTCGGGCGACCCCGGTGACCGCCATCCGCAACGCCCTGCTCGATCGGCTCCGCCGGTGGGACCGCGAGACAGCCGATCGGGTGACCCACTTCGTGGCCATTAGCCGGACGGTCGCCGGGCGGATCGCCGAAAGCTACGGTCGGCAGAGCCGCCTGATCCATCCGCCCGTCGACGTCGACTTCTACACGCCGGCCGACGTACCTCGCGGGCCGACGTATCTGTGCGTGTCGGCCCTGGTTCCCTACAAGCGGATCGACCTGGCCGTCGAGGCGTGCAACCGGCTCGGCCGCCGCCTTGTGGTGATCGGGTCGGGGCCCGAGCGGCGACGTCTGGAGCGGCTGGCCGGGCCCACGGTCACGTTGACGGGCTGGCTCTCGAACGAGGCGATCCGCGATCATTTCCGGCGTGCCCGGGCGTTGTTGTTCCCCGCCAACGAGGATTTCGGAATCGTGCCCGTCGAGGCCCAGGCCTGCGGCACCCCGGTCATCGCCTTCAGCGGGGGCGGGGCCACCGAGACCGTGCTGCCGGCCGAGGAAGGCCGGCCGGGCACCGGGCTGTTTTTCGACGAGCAGACCCCCGAGTCGCTTGCCTCGGCAATCGCCCGGCTGGAAGCGAACCCCGGCCTGTTCAGCCCCGAGCGCGCCCGCCGGCAGGCCGAGCGATTCGGCGTCGACCGGTTCGAGCGGGAACTGGGGGCGTATCTCGAAGAGGTGGCCGTGACGCTCGACACGGGCGCCGGCAGGTAATACAATAGAACCGTTCGTGTTACCCGGCCGCGAAGGCAAACCGCCGACTCTGCCGCGGGAGGAGCCCCGATGCCGCGAAAACTCGCCTTGAGATGGCTGTCGGCGCTGGCCCTGTACCTTGCGGCCCAGCCGGCTCCGGCCCACTTTCAGGTGCTCGTCCCGTCGCGCGACGTGATTTCGTCGGGCGATTCGCGCACGGTCGATCTGAAGATCGTCTTCACCCATCCGATGCAGGACGGGCCCGCCATGGCGATGGGCCCGCCGCGGCGGTTCGGCGTGCTCGCGCGGGGCGCGAAATCCGACCTGCGCGATGCCCTCAAGCCCGTCGCGGTGGACGGCAAGGCCGCGTTTACGGCGTCGGTGCGTCTGGCGCGCCCCGGCGATCACGTCTTCTATCTCGAACCGGCCCCGTACTGGGAGCCGTCGGAGGGGAAGATGATCGTCCACTACACCAAGGTGGTGGTCGACTTCATGGGCTTGGAGGATGGCTGGGACACGACGGTCGGGTTTCCCGTCGAGATCGAGCCCCTGGTGCGGCCGTACGGGCTGTGGACGGGCAACCAGTTTCGCGGGATCGTCACCCGCGACGGGAAGCCGGTGCCCTTTGCCGAAGTCGAGGTCGAGTTCCTGAACGAAGGTCGGCGCGTGCCGATCCCCAACGACGCTTTTGTCACCCAGGTGATCAAGGCCGACGCGAGCGGCGTGTTTTCGTACACCATGCCCAAGGCCGGCTGGTGGGGCTTTGCCGCGCTGGTCGACGGCGACGAGAAACTCGAAAACCCGCAGGGTGAGGCGGTCGACGTGGAACTGGGCGGACTGATCTGGGTCAAAACGGTCGACATGGAATAATGCACATTCACGAAGGCGCACTATCGGGATCGCCGGAAGGCATCGCCATTCTCTGCGCGGGTGCGGCCGTCACCGCGGCCGGGACCGCGCTGGGGCTGCGCAGGATGGACTATGAGCGGGTGCCCCAGGTGGCGATGCTCAGCTCGGCGTTCTTCGTGGCCTCGCTGATCCACGTGCCCGTGGGCCCGACGAGCGCCCACCTGGTGCTCAACGGTCTGGCCGGCCTGATTCTCGGCTGGGCGGCCTTTCCCGCCCTGCTGGTCGCCCTGTTCTTGCAGGCGATGCTCTTTGCCTACGGGGGGCTGACCACGTTGGGGCTCAACACGGCCACAATGGCGCTGCCGGCCGTGGTATGCTACTGCCTGTTGAACCGGGCGGCCGGTCTTCGGGGCGAGAGGACCGCCTTTGTGGCGGGTTTCCTGGCCGGGGCCCTGGGGATTTTGCTTGGGGCCGTGCTTACCGCGGTGGCCTTGGTGGCCGCGGGCAATGAGTTCGCCCTGTTTGCCGGAGCTAATCTGGCCGCTCACCTCGTGCTGGCGGTGATCGAGGGGACGGTGACGGGCAGCGTCGTCGTGTTTCTGCGCAAGGTGCGGCCCGAGCTGCTCGAAGCCCCATTGCTGGCGCCCGCCGGTTGCATGGAGTCGCGCGATGTCTGAGGCCCCGCTCACGAATCGTCCGATGGCGCCCTTGTGGCGCGGGCGGGCGTCGGTCATCGGGGCCGTGCTCGGATGCCTTTTCTGCGCCGCACCGGCAACGGCCCACAAAATGGAAGTTTTCGCCCTGGCCGAGGGCAAGACGATTCGGGGCGAAGCCTACTTTCGCGGCGGCGACCCGGCCCGCCACGCCAAGGTGACTCTCATCGGCCCGGGCGGGGAGGTGCTCGGGCAGACGACCACCGACGACGAGGGCGCGTTCCGATTCGACGTGGGCGTGCGTTGCGACTACAAGGTCGTCGTCGACGCGGGAGACGGGCACCAGGAACAGTGCACGGTGCCCGCGGATGAGTTCCCCGACGATCTGCCGGGCCTCGAAGGCGGCGAGCACCCATCGGCGGCGGTCCCGGACGACGCGCGCCCCGGCCCGAACGCCGAATCCGAAACGGCGCTTCCGTTTGAGCCCGGCGGCGATCTCCCCGGCGCGGCCGGGCGGCCCGGCCTCGAGTCGTCGATCGAATCGCTCGCCCGGCAGGTCGCCGCGCTGCGCAAGGACGTCGACCGCTACCGAAACGAGCTTCGGCTGCACGACGTCCTCGGCGGAATCGGCTATATTCTCGGCCTCATGGGCATTTCGTTCTACTTCCTGGGCTCGCGGCGCAAAGAAATCGGCTCGGCCCGAAAGGCGTGAAGGCGACGGGCAGGGGAATCCG
>Ga0334901_1000486_pt1 | contig 54562 bp, 43 predicted proteins | sample GraSluR3_MG_3_FD_207216 | JGI IMG/M metagenome (GOLD analysis project Ga0334901, IMG submission 207216) | Sludge microbial communities from methane-producing bioreactor in Wageningen University, Netherlands - Granular Sludge_15_08-R3 | ecosystem: Engineered > Bioreactor > Anaerobic >...
TTAAAAACTCATGATTTTCATTAAAAAAGACCATATTTTTATTCATGGAAATGCAATAATTTGTAAATATTATCACTAACATTTTCAAATTATGAAGCTGTTCTGTCAAATGCAAATTTTATTAACTGATAATTGTTGCGCATGAATAATACGGGTTAAGCTTTAAGAATTGAAAATTGGTATTTACCACCCATAAAATCTATATTTGCAAGAATTTAAAAAACTTATATTTTATTTGAATCAAAAAATAATAAATCTGGGAATAGTTGCTCATGCCGATGCCGGAAAAACAACACTTACCGATCAGTTTCTGTATCAATCGGGTACTATTAAAACTTTAGGTGATGTTGACAAAGGAACTTCTCATACTGATTTTCTGGAAGTAGAGAAACAACGAGGAATATCTATCCGATCTGCTGTAACAACAATATTTTATAACAACACCAAAATAAATATTATAGATACTCCCGGGCATATTGACTTCTCGGCAGATGTAGAACGAAACTTACGCATACTCGATGCAGTTATTATAGTAGTGTCTGCTGTTGAAGGAGTGCAAGCACATACTGAAAATATTTGGGATGCAATATCAAAGCTTAAAATACCCTGCATTATTTTCATAAATAAAACCGACAGACTTGGAGCAGACCCTGAATTAGTTTTTGAAGAGATTAAAACTGAACTTAAAAGCTGCTTTGTCGCTATTCAAAAAATAGAAAATATTGAAGATAACGAACCTCAACCCTTATGGAATAGCGATAAACCTAATGATACAATTATTGAAATATTAGCAGAATTTGACGACAAACTACTTAAATCTTTCATAAACGAAGAAAGCATTAGTTTTGAAATAGCCGACAAAGTTTTTAAGCAATTAGTACAAAATTTTAACATTATACCCACACTTATTGGTTCTGCTAAAAAAGGCTTAGGTATAATACCATTACTTAATGCCGTAGTAAATTACTTGATTCCTGATGATAATCCTCATGAAAGTGAACTCAATGCTTTAATTTATCGAATTGATTATATACAAGGGAAGGGTAAAATTGCCGGTCTGCGATTATTTGGCGGAAACATTTCAAATAAAGATATAATTTATAATGCAACTAAAGACATAAACGAAAAAGTGCATCAAGTATGGCAATACAATGGAGCACAACTTATTGATACAGGATTAGTCGAAGCAGGAGATATTGCAGCTGTTTCAGGACTTAATGAATCATCGGTAGGTGATTTAATCGGTAAAGTGGCAAACGATATTCCCAATATTTCGATGTTTACTCCTTTACTAACATTACAAGTACGATCTGTAAATGATTCTGATTATGCTAAACTTGGTGAAGCTTTAACTATTTTAAGTGATGAAGACCCTTCACTAGAACTTGAATGGTTAAATGATTTACAAGAGTTTCATTTAAAAATTATGGGATGGATACAAATTGAAATTCTTAAACAAACGCTTGATAACAGATTTGGTGTAGAAGCAGTTTTTGAAGACCCAACAGTAATTTATAGGGAGACACCGAAAAAGACTGTAGAAGGATATGCAAAATATTGGATGCCAAAACCTTGCTGGGCTATAATAAAACTAAAAATTGAACCTGGCGAATCCGGAAGTGGCGTACAATACGAATCTTGTTTAAGCACCGACAAGGTTCAGCGTAAATACCAAAACGAAATTGAACGAACAATTCAAAAAGCTTTAAGGCAAGGACCTAAAGGCTGGGAAGTAACAGATTTAAAAATCCAGTTAATTGACGGAGAAGATCACGAAATACACTCACGACCAGGAGATTTTGTAATTGCAACTCCTATGGCTATAATGAACGGTCTTATAAATTCAGATACAGATTTTCTTGAACCATATATTGGATTTAAAATCAAAGCTCCACTTAACTTATTAGGAGCAATTACAGGAGATATTATAAAAATGAGGGGAAGTTTTAATAGCCCGGCTATCAATAATGATAAAGTTATAATTACAGGAGAATTACCCCTTGCTACATCTCTTGATTTCCCTGTTAAATTAAGTTCAAGGTCAGGAGGTAAAGCAAAAATTAAAACATGGTTTGAAACTTATCGCAAATGCTCCGAAGAACATGCAAAGGCGAGGGAATACAAAGGTGTAAACCCTCTTGATGAAGCAAAATATATTCTAAAAGCAAGAAAAGCGCTTCAAGATAGCAACAAATAAAAAATTCAATTATTTTTGTAATTTAGTTTTTATTTTGCAAAATAGTTAAAAATAGAAAATTATGTCAGGACACAGCAAATGGTCAACAATTAAGCGTAAAAAAGGAGCACTTGACGCTAAACGTTCAAAAATATTTTCGAGAATTTCGAAAGAAATTACAATTGCCGTAAAAGAAGGTGGCGGTAGCGATCCTGAGTATAATCCCCGCTTACGTGTTGCTATGAACAATGCTAAGGGTGCTAATATGCCTAAGGATAATATTGAAAGAGCAATTAAAAAAGGTGGTAGCGATGGTGATAGTTTACAGGAAGTTACTTTTGAAGGATATGCAAGTAATGGAGTTGCTGTTTTTGTGGAATGCCTTACCGACAATAACAATCGCACAGTAAGTAATGTAAGAGCAGCTTTCAATAAATATAATGGTAGTTTAGGCACTAATGGTTCTCTTAGTTTTATATTCGATAGAAAAGGCGTTTTTACTCTAACTAAAGAGAAGATTAATATTGACATGGAAGAACTTGAACTTGAACTGATAGATGGTGGAGCTGAAGATATTGAAATAGAAGAAGAAATAATCACTATTACATGTGCACTCGAAGATTTCGGGAGTTTAAACAAAAAATTCGAATCCTTAAAGCTTGAACCCGAAAACGCTGAATTACAAAGAATTCCAAACAACACAAAAGAATTATCTGTAGATGATGCACGTAAGGTTCTTAAACTTATCGAAGCATTAGAAGACGACGATGACGTTCAAAATGTTTTTCATAATCTTGAAATGACTGACGAACTCGCCGAAGCTTTAGAATCTTAATCTGAACTATTAATCACAAGCATAATATAAAGTTATGCAGAATATACATTATCCGTATTGTCTAACTCATTTAAAAATGTCTATTCCATAAAAATATTAAGTTCTCGTATTTTGCGTGGTAATTTTTGGTTTCCAACAAGTACATAAAGAGCAAGAAACAAAAATGGTAATGCAGGCATTTTATAACGCACTAAAGCTCCTAAATTTGGAGTTGTTAAACCTACAAGAGTAAACAGGAATAAAACAAAAGTAATATTTGCCCAAAACATCGTTTTAAGGGGTGGAGATGGCTTTCGATAAAAAATAATAACAAATACAATAAACAACAGAAACAATAAATTCTCAATTGCGGCAAACATAGATAAGCCAAATGTAACTTCACCAATATGAGGTCGCATAAAACTATTAAAAACAGCATGAGGAAGATTAATTATAAAACTCCCTATATTAGGCTCTAAATCAGGTATTGATATTGTACTTCCTGCATCACTCATTGAGTTCAGCATTTTCACGAAATCGCTTTGTTTTTGTTCAATTATCAATGGTAAATCTAATGGTGAATAATATTTTGAAGTGGAGAAAACTAATACAATTAGCAAAACAATAGGCGCTAATATTACCAATGGTTTTTTAAGCCTATACCTAGCTGTTATCCAGATAAATACTAAACTTGGCACAATACATAATAGGATATAAAACTTGGCAAGCACCAACAAAAAACCTGACAACACCAGCACCATCAAATGCCACCACTTGAAGTTTTGTCGAATATTAATAGTTGTTAAGAATAATGCACCAAGCCCAAATATAACCAGCCCCTCTTTTAATAAACCCGAAGACCAAATTAATAAAGTAGGAATTAAAAATGTTGCTAAAATCAATATGCTATTTCTTATTCTTATAAACTTTTTAAAACCGAGTAACAACCAATAAGAACCAAGAAATGATAAAAACGCCATCACAACAACATGCACCCAAATATTTCCATTACTAATTAAACACAAAATTGCATTAAATCTAATCATTGTTCGGTTATCGTTATATAAACCATAGTCAAATTCTTTGTACCAGAAATCGGCAGCATCATAATATTGATGCAATTGTGGCTCATCTGCTTTAATTCCTGTAATCATTTTAAAGTAATCGCCGGGTCTATCTTCAAGAGCACGATAAATTTCTAATCCCCCGTTATAATATTTAAATATATCGGCAGTTGCTGGATTATAATAATGTGTATAAATCATTGTAATCGAAACCGCAGCAAAAAGCTTAATCAAAAACAGTATAACAAGGATTTTAGATTTAATTCCTGCAAGTTTAAAATGCTTTCCCAAAACAATTAGTACCGAAAAAGCAATAAACAGAGCTAACGGAGTTGCAATTTTTATAAACATACTGCAAATTTAAAATAAGTAAATGATAATTCAGAAGCTTTTTCAACAATAAAACAATTCGCTTATTAGCCTCTTTATCATATACTTTCATCATAATTGAAAAATTAGCCATAATTTGTGAATATATATTTTTGAATAAAATTATTAGAATTTTAATGTAATTTCAAAAAAAAATCTTTGTGAATATGAAAAATTTTATATTTTTGCAGTCCCTAATGAAAATTTTTAGGATTAACGGTCCGTTCGTCTAGGGGTTAGGACGCCAGATTTTCATTCTGGTAACAGGGGTTCGATTCCCCTACGGACTGCAATAATAACATGTTTACTAAGGCTAAGTAATTGATTATCAGACTTAGCCTTATTTTTTTACTCTTTAATAAGCCGACATTAAGCCGACATTTTCAAAAACTCATGCTTTTGGGGGTGCTTTATGAGTGATAATTTGATTATCTTTGTTTTAATCCTTTTGAAACGTCAATGGGGTTAAAATTTCAAAAAGGCAGTTAACCGGTTTTGGTTGCTGCCTTTATGGTAATAGTTATATTTTTAATCTTACTAAATTACTATTGGTTACTCATCTCCCTGCAAGTTTTCCGCTTCAATATCTGAAAAAATAATTTGAACAGGCTTATGATGGTCTTCTGCAAAGTCTTGAGGTGTGATTTTTTCTATTAAAATTCTTTGTTCCTCTGCGGTTAACGGCGGGTTAGTTTTAATCAACTCATCAAGTTTAATAGTATTCTCGGTGGGTCGAGGTAAAGCAAATTGCAGTAATTTTGTGTAAAAATGTAGCCGGTCTTGTGGCTGCATATCCTGAAAGTCTTGTTTCACTTGCTCAAAATTGTCGTTCAAAAATTCGGTAATCAGATTGCGGAGTTCTGCGGTGCATTTGTTTTTACTTCCGGCTGGTCTTCCGTCTGGGTTGTTAGTTTTTCCTTTTGGTAATCCCATTTTTTGTATTTTTTTGTTGTTTACAAATTATTTTTTAAATCTCTTGGTACACTCTTATAATAAATTTATAAAAAATCTTTCTATAGTATCTTTCTATAGTATCTTTCTATAGGTCGTGTAAATGTTTAAAGTCAAATTGTAGTCGAATTGAACATTTACTAAACTCTTTTTTATAGGTCGTGTTATGGTCTTTATTGTCATGTTTTTAGCTTTCATTTTGTTACACCTGTTACAGTATTTGTAACATCGTTACATTTATTTATTATTCTGCTTACTTGTGTATGCGAAATTCCGGTTCTATCAGCAATTTGCCTTAAGCTTAAGCCCTGTTTATGTAATATAAGAACATTATGTTCTGGGCTGTCGCTTAGTTGCTCTTGTGCTTTTTTTTCCCAATACCTCAAATTTGCTTGTTTAACCTTTTCAGGGTTCTTTTTTCTCCATTGACGATGGTACTCATTCTTAGCCTTGCGGGCTGCTTCTGATAATTCTAATTTGCTCATGATTTTAAAATTTATTGTTTGACTTAAGTTTATTTAATGCTTTATTGATTGCTTCCAGTTCCTTTTGTCTGTATGCCTTATTTAAGTTAGATTTTCGCTTCTTTTCAACTTCATAAACAAGTTGCTCCAAATTGAGTTGGAAGCTGTAATAACAACCTCTGGTGTATCTACCATAATACACAAGTTGCCAATTATTCCGAAGCTCTTTTTTTATCTTATTCGTTTGATATTCACTTGTAAAAAACTTTATTTCCGGTGATAGTTCGTCAAATGGTTTTAACGATGAGGCTTTACCGTCCATTCTTGCCCATAAATAAGCGTTGGTTATTTTACAGTATGCTTTATTCTGTATAATGCTTTTGAGTGCTAAAAACATCAAGAAACAAGCTTTCTCGAAGTTGGTTTTATGGTTTTTATAATAATCAAAGAATAAATCTGTACTTATACCAACTTTGGGGCTGTTGCTTGCTATTGAGTTGTGCAATGCTTCGCCATTATCACAAGTATCTTCTTCATTGCCTGCTTTTACTCTAAAATACTTGCAAGCTGCTGTAATCCTTACCGAAATATCATCATACTCAAGTTTATTTGCTGCATGGTCGTATATTGCATAATCAAAGATATTGTTAAGGCTTTGGTTGGTGTTTGGTATGAAGTCCTGCAATAATTGTACAGGAACATTAAAATACTTCTTATCTGTTCCCATTGCTACCAAATTTTAAATTATACCAATTATAAAATCCTATAAAGTTTCGAGCTATAATATAAATGCCACCTGCTGCTTCAATATTCTTTTGATATTGTCTTTGATAGCTGCTTTGTTTGTCGTTACCAATCTTAACTTCAATTTTAACTGCTCTACCTCTTATTGTCGCACTTATATCAGCCGTTCCACGAGTTCCGGCGGTCTTACCATACTGAACACTTCCAATAGTGCGAACACGTCCTGAAACGTCTGTAAATGTCTTTCTATTGTCGATTATTCGACCTGTACAGTTTATTCGTTCAGCTTGTCCGCCATTCAATCTAATAAAGTGTATAATCATTTTAGTTAAGCCGTTGGCGGTCTTGTCTGTATAGCGTGGACTTGTTCGAGCATACTCCGGCATATTTGGGTACTTTCTGCGGTGATCCTGCAAATACAATTCTCGGAGCTTGGCAAATGCTTTTCGTTTTATCTGTTCCATAACTAAAATAATTCTAATTGTATAATAGGTCGCTTTTGCAGGAATTCCGGGTTTGTAGTGATATAATAAGCTTTGAATCCTGTTTTTTTACATGGTGCTTTATAAACTTCCCATAATATACCGGCTTTCTCAAAAAGTCGTTTATATCTGCAAATGTTTTTTTGATAAATTCCAGTGGCTTCAGCTACCATTGAAGCGGTGGCAATATGGTTGCTTAAGTATTCATTAAAGGCTTGTATTTGTGGCTTATTATAAGTATATTTGCTCTTGTCTGTTGCCCCTTGCTGCCCGGCGGGGGTTTTTTCTATTGCTTCCATTATCTTACTCCCCCTCCTTTCTGTCCCATTAGGTTTTTAACTTCACTTTCAGAATAGTAAACTCTACCTCCGATTTTTTGGCTCTTTATTAGTCCCATTTTCTCCCATCTCCAAAGAGAGGCGGCACAAATATTAAACTTTTTAATAACCTCATCTCTGGTGTAAACCTTTACCTCATCTCTTGCCAAAATCGTTTTGGCGGTCTGGTCTGCTATTTGTTGACCAAACTCAAATAATTCTCCGGCTTGTATTGTTATGTTAATGCCGGGATTTTCTGTAATCAAATTTTTTAAATTCATTGTCCTAATTTTTTTAAGTTAAAAATTAGGTTTGCAAACCTTTTATTATGAATATTCAAAGACAAATATATCTCATTAAAACCCATGCTAAGTGTTAGTTACAAAGAAAAACCCGACACGTTTTTAATGTCGGGTTGTGTCAGGTTGTTATTTGATGAGGCTTGTAAGTGTCGGGTATTTATCTAAATTTAGTTTTTTTCTGCTGCTCTCCTGTTACAATAGGTTTAAAATCATAGCCTGAAATATCGGTTTCTGTTGGCTTTCTCCTGTCAATAATAACTTTTTTCCCTGCTTTATCAATAAATATACTGCTTACAATGTCCCGATTAACTTTTAAATGTATTTCTTCTGCTATCTCTGGCAACATCTCTTTTAGAAAGTCTGCAAGTGCCAATTTATTGCCATGTCCAAATTGGTTATCAATTAGCCAAACAATCGGACTATGTAAAGTAAAATATTTGCCTGAAAAGGCGTTTATAAATGTTTCCTCATCGGTTTTAATGTATTTTTCATCAGTCATTGCCTTATAAATCAATGGCAAACGGTTTTTGTATTGCTTACAGTCAAACCCTTTAACAGTCTTTCCGTGTAGGCTTTTAAACAACTCTTGTAAATATTTTGGTGCTTCATTTGATGTTATATTTTGACCTTTTATTAATTCTTTTATCAATTCAAATCTGGCTTGTAAATCCTTTTTTGAAAATACACCTTGTGCCATTGGACGTTTAGCAAGTATTTTTTTTATTGAATCTGGTAACTTTTGTTCCAGTAAAATCAGATCGTTTTTAAACTTAACTCTTTGCTTAATATTTTCTATTATTTCCAAATGATTATTAAAAAACTCTCGGTTTACTGATATGTTATAGCCATTTCCAATTATTGAATATGGTATAGGAATATTTGTTTTGTCAGGTTCAATAAAGATTGGTGTATCGTTTTTATCATAGTACCATACAGTATTAGAATCTACAGTTCGGGTAATGCCGTCTTTATATTTGGCTGTAACATACTTACCACTATAAACTTTTGATTTGTACCATGTTAACCATTTATCAATAATACCTGTTAACCTTTTAAAAAACTCGTCTTTATTGTGTTCATAGTGTTCATTTACAATGTTTACATAATAGTTTTCCCAATCAATTTCAGGGTTCTTAAATGCTTCAATTATTATACTCTGGTAATCTTTTTCTAAAAGTATTTTATTCATTGTCCATTGTTATTAGTTTAACACTAACTTTTTAATTTGCCCTCATCTGTAAATACTCTCCGTTCTCTTGCCACACTTTTAGCATTTTTTTAGCGTGTTCCTCTTTGTTTACTTTGATATATTTCAGAAAGGCGCTTTCTGTTTTATGCCCACTTATTGCCATTATTGTAATTGCAGGGATTCCGTCTAAATATGAGTTTGTGCAAAATGTTCTCCGGGCTGTATGGCTGCTTATTAATTCATGTTTTTTAAACGTTTTTTCATGTCTTAACCCTTTCTTTGTAGTTGCTTTAATAAATTCAGAGTTCAGGGCTTTAGATTGTTTTGCTGCTGCCTTTAAATATTCATTAAACTTTTGATTAGATATTACTTTTGGTAATTGATTATCATACTTTCTTAAAATTTGCCAAACAGTTAAATGTACAGGGATATAAATTTTATTTGATGTTTTCTGTTGTGTAACTGTTAAAATATTGTCCTTTATATTATCTGATTTTACTTTGCTTAAATCAGAATATCTTAAACCGGTATAACAGGCAACAATAAATAAATCTCTTACCCTTTCCAGATGAGGCGTTTTTGAAAAGTCAGTACTATAAAAGGCTTGTAACTCATCTTTGGTTAAATAAATATTGTCGCTTTCCTCCTTAAAAACCTTAAATCTTTTGCTTTTATATTTAGTATAAGTATTAACTCCCTCGTCTGTAGCTGCATTTAAAAAGGTTTTGAGGGTCTTTATTCTTTTACCAATAGTATTATTATTTAAGTTCCCAACTCTTCTTAAATAATCAATGTAATCTTTGTAAAACTCATAATCAATATCACTAAAACTTAACTCCTGTGGTTTGGTGTCTGAATACCTTTTTAGGTAATTAAAACTATACTTATATTCTTGTATTGTTCTTTTACTTATAGGGGCGTTTGTGTCGGTGTTTATTCTGGTGCTGGCAGTATCAATAAAATGCTGTATAAACTCAAATAAAGTTACTTTTTTTAGTTCTGGCTCTTTGTACTTGTCTGGGTTATTTACTTTGTCAATAATTGTTTTTAACTGCTCTGGTGTTAGCTTGTCGGGGGCGGTTATCTTGTTACACTCTTTTTTTATTGCTGCCTCAATATCGGTTAACTTTTCCTCAAACTCTGTTTTAAATTCCTGTGTAATTTCTGCTCGTTGCCTTAATATTCCTTTTTCATTATTCCATAATTCAGGATTAACAGTAAGCCCTGTTAATGCTTTTAAATCATATTGTCTGCCATTACGAACCCTTACACTAATGTTTGTTGGGTTTGATTTTTCTGATTGTGAAAAGAATTTAATTTTGAGTGCCATAATGTCAATAGTGTTAAAATTTCAATTCAAAGATAGCAAATATTTACAATAAGCCGACATTAAGCCGACATTTTTTAAATCATTTGCAATTTATTGAAAAGTCCACAAGTTTATAAAATCGAGTTATAATATCTATATTGCTGTAATACCAACATTTTTATAAATATTTCTTAAATTTTAAAAGTTAACCTATTTGCATGATATTTAATAGGTAATAGTCCCCTACGGACTGCAAAGCTTGGCAATAATTTGTCGAGCTTTTTTTATCCTTATTACATCTATATATCAATATATTTAAAAAGCCATATTGATACTAAATAAAAATGCAAGAACAAAATTTGCTCTTGCATTTTTTAAAATACTTTACTGTAATAAATTTGCGTGCTATCTATTTTTGCATACTAAGTTTTAGCTTTGCTGATTCGCTTAGTGGACGTGGTTCAAAGCTACGAAACTGCCTTTTAGCAACAGCATTTGTTATTTCAAATGTCATAACCGGTTCAATGTTTTCAATCTCGCCATAATTGCTCTCGGCATTTACGGGAAATGTACCTGCTTTAGGATTTGCTCCTGTTAATGCTTGAACAAGTTCGCCTTCGTAAAATACCGATAATACAAAGTTTGTAGCTATAGCAGGATCACAATTCTCCCACATATCTACATATACTTGATATACACCATTTTCGATATTAGCTTCCTCGGAATAATAAATATTTTCATTATTAATACCATCGATAGAACAACCTGCATTTGAATCAACATCTAATTCCCCTCCATTTGAACTTACCGGACTCCCATAATATATTCTTGTACCATTTGGTTCAACTACATGTAGATCTATATCTTTATCATTATCAAAAGAAAGACTAATTTGTAGTTTTCCGGTACCGGCACCTATAAGTTCTACAGTTTGGTAATAAATTTGACTAATCTCGTTATTATCATCAAGTATAGCCAATTGCACAACAAAAGAAGAGACCGAAAGGCTTTGAGACATAATCATTATAAAATCATAAGAAATATCTCTTGTGTTATTTGATGGAGTAAGCTCATAATATCCGCTTATATCTTGAACTCCAACCAAAATTTTATTAACCGATGCATCTGTCTCAAATGTAACATAAGATGAGCCTCCGGCAAGAACATTCTCATTTAAAACTACATTTGAAAGAGCAACATCAGATTCTGCTGCAGGAAAACTCGTTGTTTTTAATGTCCCGTTTGTTACATTAAAATATGAAGAAACATTAATTGTAGGTATAGAAGAAGATGGCGGATCTTCCTTTTTACAAGATGGCATCAAAATCAACAGAGCAAATAATGCAACCGATAGCGAAATAAAAATGTTTTTTTTCATAGTTTTACTATTTAAGTATTAGACTTCAATATAAAATTACCTTAAAATGTGTGAAGCCTATTTACACATTTAAGATTTGTACTCTACAAATATTATATATATCTTTCAAATTTCAAAATATTTTTTTAAACAATTTGCTTTTACCTATTCCATTTTAATTATGTGATCCTAAGCAATTTATTACATCTTATTAACATTTCGGGCAAGTTATGTATAAAACAAACCACTTATATTTTGCAAAATTTAAATTTGGTATAATTGTTTTTAAAATCATAGATATAATTTTCGAGCAGATTTTTCACATTAATATATTGCTAAAATATTTTTACAAATAGTACTTTATCCACTGTCGGTTTTGTCGAGTAAATATAAATGGTATTTTTTTAGATTTTAGTGTATTTAAAACTTCGTTGTAAAATCCTATTACCCCTTGTGGGTCATGGGTATCAGCGTTCAAAATTAATTTACCCCCCATATCTGATATTTGTTTAATCATATTCCACGAAGGATAAGGAGCATCGCTTAAACCTTTGTAAATTCCACGAGTATTAATTTCAACAAAAACACCTGATTCAACTAATAATCTGGCAGTATTATACTCATGTTCAAGATACCAATCGGTGTGTAAGGCTTTGGGGAACAATAATCCTATATACATTTTTACTTTATCAACGTGTCCGGCAATATCAAACCCACCAATATTAATCATTTCGGCAGTAATTTTAAAAAAATAATCAATTGCTTTACGATAATCATTTTTAAACAAATATTCCAATCCTTCTTTAAAGTGTTCAAGTTTGCTGTCTAATTTCATCAGATAATTATTATCGGGCAACTTTAAATAGTGAATGCTACCAATAAGAATATCAAATTCATGTTTTTTATAATCTAATGGAGTGATAATTCCAGGTATATAATCAATTTCAAGTCCCGATAATACTTCAATTTGATTTTTGTATTTACTTTTTAAGAATTCAATTTCCTGTTTATAAAACGCTAATTTATTAGCATCCATACACCAATGGCATTCAATTTTTGGTATAGGAGCATGATCGGTAAATGCATACGACTTTAAACCGGATTTTATAGCAGGCATTAAATAATCTTCGAAAAAATGAGAGCCATCACTTAAATTAGTATGTGTATGTAAATTGCTCGGATATTTACTAAACATCAAAAAACTTAGTTTCGGTTAGTGTACATTTGCTCGTAATACATTTTATAATCGCCTGAGACAACATTTTCAAGCCACTTATTGTTATTCAAATACCAGTCAACTGTTAGAACTATCCCTTGTTCAAATTGTAAAGAAGGTTCCCATCCGAGTTCATTTTTAAGTTTACTGCTATCGATAGCATAACGCAAATCGTGTCCGGCACGGTCTTTCACAAATGTAATGAGAGATTCACTTGTTCCCTGTTTACGATTAAGCTTTTTATCCATAACTTCGCAAAGCTTATGAATTAAATCAATATTTTGCCATTCGTTATTTCCTCCTATATTGTATGTTTCGCCGATTTTTCCGTCATGAAAAATTTTATCGATAGCATTTGCATGATCCACAACGTATAACCAATCTCTAACATTTTCGCCTTTACCATAAATTGGTATGGGTTTCATGTTTTTTATATTATTGATAGCCAGAGGTATAAGTTTTTCAGGAAATTGATTAGGTCCATAATTATTAGAACAATTTGAAATAACTACCGGCAAATTAAAAGTATGATTATAAGCCCTTACAAGATGATCGCTACTTGCTTTAGAAGCTGAGTAAGGCGATTTGGGGTCGTAAGCTGTAGTTTCGTAAAACAATCCTTCTTTTCCTAACGAGCCATAAACCTCATCTGTAGAAACATGATAAAACAATTTATTAATTGTATCACTTCCCCAAACGGTTCTAGCAGCATTTAAAAGATTAATAGTTCCTACAATATTTGTAAAAATAAATTCGGTAGGATTACTAATAGACCTATCAACATGCGATTCGGCAGCTAGATGTATTACTGCATCGGGTTTATATTTTTCAAAAATTTTATTAATAGCAATTTGGTCAACTATATCAGCTTTAACAAATTCATAATTCGATTTTTTATCAATATCCTTAAGATTCTCAAGATTCCCTGCATAAGTTAGTTTATCAAGATTGATAATATTGTAATCGGGATATTTATTCACAAAAAGTCTTACTACATGCGAACCAATAAATCCGGCACCCCCAGTAATAATAATTGTCTTGTTCATATTAATTGTTTTTTAATTGTTTACGATAGTGATTTTCCCATTCCCAAGCTGATAAAACAGTATCTTCGAGGCTGATTTTTGCTTTCCAATTTAATATTTTTTTTGCTTTAGCAGGATTTGCCCAAACTTTTTCAACATCACCGTTTCTAGGTGGAGCAAAACTATAGTTTAAACTTATATTACAAGATTTTTCGAATGCAGAAATAACTTCTAATACCGATGAACCTTTTCCTGTTCCTAGATTAAAAACATCATATTCTACATTTTGATTAAAAAGATATTCGAGAGCTACTACATGAGCATTAGCTAAATCATTAATATTAATATAATCTCTTATACATGTTCCATCGGGAGTGTTGTAATTATTGCCGAACACTTTCAATTCTTTTCTTATACCTATTGCAGTTTGAGTAATATATGGCAATAAATTGTTTGGAACTCCAATTGGCAATTCCCCGATTAATGCACTTGGATGAGCCCCAATAGGATTAAAATACCGTAACGAAATAGCTTTTAATCCTTTACCGGATTTTACAGCATCAAACAATATTTCTTCGTTAATTTTTTTTGTGTTACCATAAGGGGATTCCGGTTTAACAACAGGAGCTGTTTCGTCAACAGGCAAAATCCCAGGTTGCCCATAGACAGTACAACTCGAAGAAAATACGATTTTATTGACACTATGACTTTCCATGCTTTTGAGCAACTGGATCAGTCCATTAACATTATTATCATAATATTTTAGAGGTTGCTCTACCGATTCTCCAACTGCTTTAAATGCAGCAAAATGAATAATTGCATTAATTTTAGGGTAATCCTGAAAAAGTTTATCTAATGTTTGTTGGTTTTTAACATCTCCTTTTACAAATGCAGGAGTTTTTCCGGTTATTTTCTTTATTCCGTTTAATACCGATTCTTCTGAATTACTTAAATTATCAATAATTACAACCTCGTAGCCTTTATCTAAAAGAGCTACTACTGTATGCGATCCAATATATCCTGTACCTCCAGTAACTAAAATCATATTACAAAATTATATTAATTAAAAAAATAAGGTGCTTTTGCACCTTATTAATGTAAAATTTATGATTTTATTATAAACTCCAATATTTTAATTTACGAATTTTATTTCTGTAAACACCTTTAATATCCATAATAATACCCTTTTCTCCCATTAACTCCTCAAAGTATGCCTCTTCGTAATTAGAATAAGCTTTATGATTAACAGCAATAATGCAAGCATCATAATTATTACCTGCTTTATCAGAAATTTTAACTCCATATTCTTTATCAACCTCTGCGGGATTAGCAAAAGGATCAATAATATCAAACTTCACATTATACTTTTCTAACTCATCAAGAATGTCAATTACACGAGAATTTCTTATATCAGTAACCTCCTCTTTAAAGGTCATCCCCATAACAAGTACTTTTGAGCTAGTAATTTCCTTACCTTTAGCAATTATCTGTTTCACAGTTTGTTCGGCAACGTATGCACCCATACCATCGTTAATTGATCTTCCAGAGTTTATCATTTTTGCATGATAGCCTAATTCTTTAGCTTTGTGTAAGAGATAATACGGGTCAACACCGATACAATGTCCACCAACCAGACCTGGAATAAATTTTAAAAAATTCCATTTTGTTCCTGAAGCTTCGAGAACTTCGTAAGTATTAATCCCCATAATATTAAAGATCATAGAAAGCTCATTCATAAGAGCGATATTAACATCTCGTTGGGTATTTTCAATAATTTTTGCCGCTTCAGCAACTTTAATACTACTTGCTCTATGCACTCCCGCTTTAATTATCATTTCGTAAACTTGAGCAATATTCTCGGCAGATTCTTCGTCGCAACCTGAAGAAACTTTAACAATACTTGTTAATGTATGTTCTTTGTCTCCCGGATTAATTCTCTCAGGTGAAAAACCTACTTTAAAATCGTCTATAAATTTTAATCCCGACATTTTTTCTAATACAGGCACACAATCTTCTTCGGTACAACCAGGATAAACAGTAGATTCGTAAACGACATAATCACCTTTTTTTAGGATTTTTCCAATAGTTTCTGATGCCTTAAGCACTGGTGTTAAATCTGGCATTTTATGTTCATCAATTGGTGTTGGCACGGAAATTATATGAAAATGACATTGAGACAAATCTTTGGGATTAGCGGTAAACTCAATATCACAACCATCAAAATCTTCGGGTTCTAGCTCCGAACTTGGGTCGATCTTATTCTTCATCATTTCTACACGTTCCGCCTTTATATCGAAACCAACTACTGGAACTTGTTTTGCAAATTCAAGAGCTATGGGTAAGCCCACATAACCTAAACCAATCACTGAAATTTTCTTTTCCTTGTTTTTAATGGCTTTGTACATTTTCTATATTTTTATTTGTGAAATGATTAACAATAAATATTACGCCGTAAAATTATAAATATTTAATATTATACAAAATGAGTTATGACTTAGCTAAGGGATGATAATCGCCAACTAATAGTTTAGGTTCAGAATTTCTAATATTATATACGGTTTGGATACTATTTCTAGCTTCTGATAGCCCAAAACCTTCATTTTTAATTATTTTTTGGTAACTCAAAGTATGTAAATCGGTAAATCCTGAGCTAAATTCAATTTCTTCGCCTTCTACGGTAATTGATCTATAAGTTCTTTGTCCTTTTTGTTTTATTTCGTCAGGTAAAGAATTGTAATCAATACTAAGAAACCATCTAACTCTGGCATTTTCTAATTGTAAATAGCCGGCAGCTCTATGCTCTTCGTAGATATGGACAATATTTTCTTTAACATCGCCAAAAATCCAAGTAAGCATATCAAAAAAATGAACTCCAATATTTGTTGCTACTCCTCCCGATTTTTGGACATTGCCTTTCCAGCTAAAGTCGTACCAACGCCCACGACTTGTTATATAAGCAAGGTCTATATCATAGATTTTATCCTTAGGTCCATTATCTATTTTTTGTTTTAATGAGATAATGGAAGGATGCAATCTTAACTGCAAAATATTGAATATTTTATTTTCTGTTTCTTTTTCAATTTCGGCTAAAGCGTCAATATTCCAAGGGTTTAAAACTAAGGGTTTTTCGCAAATAGCATTAGCTTTGTGGCGCAGAGCAAATCTAATATGAGAATCGTGCAAATAATTTGGCGAACAGATACTTACATAATCTATTTTTTTGTCGGTTCGGCTAAGTTTATCTATGTGTCTTTCGAAACGTTCAAACTCATAAAAATAATCAGTATTTGGGAAAACACTATCCAAATATCCAACCGAATCGAATGGATCAAGTGTTGCAATTAGCTCATTGTTTGTTTCTTTGATTGCTTTAATATGACGTGGTGCTATATAGCCTGCTACTCCGATTAAAGCAAAATTTTTTACATTATTCATTATCAAGTCTTTTTACACTATTATTACTCAGTTTATATTTTTGACCACTTTCTGCACAAATGGCAATATTATTCTCGTTAAATCTTAACCTCTGACCGTATTCGCTCATCCAACCAATCTGTTTTGCAGGATTACCCACAACTAATGCATAATCAGGGACTTCTTTTGTAACAACTGCACCAGCCCCTATAAAAGCATATTTTCCAATATTATTTCCACACACAATAGTTGAATTTGCTCCAATTGAAGCTCCTTTTTTTACAATTGTAGTTTCGTATTGTCCTCTACGATTAACAGCACTTCTAGGATTAGATACATTGGTAAACACCATTGAGGGACCTAAAAAAACATCGTCTTCGCAAATTACTCCGGTATAAATAGAAACATTATTTTGAACCTTAACATTTTTACCTAAAACAACTTCGGGCGATACTACAACATTCTGTCCGATATTACAGTTTTTCCCAATTTTACAATTACTCATAATATGTGAAAAGTGCCATATATTTGTTCCCTCGCCAATAATACAATCCGAATCTATTACTGCTGTTTCGTGAGCAAAAAACTTTTCTTTTTCCATAATTAAAATTTGTACAAAATTAAAAACTAAATATCAGAATATATAAGTTTTATCAATTAATATTCTATTTCGATGCTAACAGGACAATGATCGGACATAATAACTTCTTTGTGAATATCGGCATTTTGTAAACGCTGCCTAAGTGTTTCTGATACCATATGATAATCTATACGCCAGCCGAGATTCTTTTGTCGTGCTCCTGCTCTGTAGCTCCACCACGAATATTGATTTGGACTAGAATTAAACACTCTAAAACTATCGATAAAACCACTTCTCAAAAAATCTGTTACCCATTGTCGCTCTTCGGGCAAAAAACCACTTATTCCTTTCTTATTTTCAGGTTTGTTAATATCAATTTCTTTATGACAAATATTAAAATCGCCTGCAATGATTAAATTAGGTCGTGTAATTTTTAAATTATCAATATATCCTGAAAAGTCATTAAGATATTCCATTTTAAAATCTTGTCTTATATCGCCAGTAGTACCTGATGGAAAGTAAGAATTTATTAAAGTAATATCATTAAAATCTAAGCTTATCAATCTACCCTCTTTATCGTATTTATCAATTCCCATTCCATAGGAAACATTATCCGGTTCTAATTTACTAAGCACTGCAACGCCACTATATCCTTTTTTTTCGGCAGAAAACAAATAGCTTTTATACCCTAAAGCTTCAAAAAGTTGGATGTCTATTTGTTCGGGTTGTGCTTTTGTTTCCTGAATACAAATTATGTCGGGCTTATTTTTATTTAACCAGTCGGCAAATCCTTTATTTATTGCCGATCTAATACCATTTACATTAAAAGAGTAGATTGTTGTTTTCATTTAAAAAAGTACTTTTGTAGATTAGAAAAATAAAAGCCTGAAATTACAAAAGTTTTAAGTAACGGAAGTCTTTTAAGTAAAAAAAATACTTATCAGATCATTTCTGACTATAAAACAAACTCTTCACATTTTCCTTTATAATATAAGCAACAGAAACTTTGACAACAATAAATAAAATACTAGGGAAAAAAGATATAGCAGGATTATACATTCATGTTCCATTTTGCAAAAGCAGATGCAACTATTGTGATTTTTATAGTCAGACAAATTTAAATCTAATAGAAGGATTTGTAAATGCAGCGAGGAAAGAAATTAAGTTACTTTCGAATAACTGGCAAAAGCAAAGATTTGCAAGTATATATTTTGGTGGTGGCAATCCTGCATGCTTAAGCATAGAGAGTATTAGCATGATTATTTCGGAACTTAAAAAAAACTTTAATATTATCAATGATGCTGAGATCACTATAGAAATAAATCCTGAGGGGATAAATTCAGACTACATAGTAAATCTAAAACATTTGGGTTTTAATCGTATAAGCATAGGAGTACAATCCTTCTCTGATAGATTGTTAAAGAATCTGGGACGCAGGCATTCTGCATCTGATGCTGAAAACGTAATAGAAACCATAAACAAATGTGGTATCTCCAATATCAGTTTAGACCTAATGTTTGGCATTCCCGATTTAAGCATAAAACTTTGGGAAGAAACACTTAAAAAAGCATTTCACACAAATATTTCACATCTTTCAGCATATTTATTAAGTTTAGAGGAAGGAACAGTTTTATATCGAAAAGTTATATCAAATATAATGAGCCTACCGGATGATGAGATTGTATGCGAACAGTACAAGATATTATGTGAAATATCAAATAAGTACGGATTTGAGCATTACGAGATTTCAAATTTCGGCAAACCAAATTATAAGAGTATTCATAACCGATTATATTGGTATGGTAACCCGTATATAGGTATTGGGCCATCAGCCCATTCATATGATGGTAATAATGTTAGAAGCTGGAATGTAAGAGATATCAAGAAATATATTTTAAAATTAGAGGGAAACGACTTGCCCACAGAAAAGGAATTTTTAAGCAAAAACGATAAAATAAACGATTATATAATTACCCGCTTACGAACCGAAGATGGTATAGACTTAAATCTACTTGAAAAATATTTTGGAGCAGATATATCTCGAAAATTAAAAACTAAATTGAATAATCAAGCTCATTCTAATATTATATGCATAAATAAAAATCGGATTCAAATAAATGAACCCGATCTTATTTTCTCCGATAAAATAATCAGAGATTTAATGTTTATCTAAACAATACTATTCCTGAGTTTCTTCATTCATTTTAACATAAAGCATCCAATTTTGCTTTCCGGTTCGCCAATGATAACCTAACGAAAAAGGTAATTTACCAACATCAGTTGTATCGTAAGCATACGATAAATCTTTTTGATAAAGGTAAGTGCTCGGAAAATCGGCAATAGGTTTTACATATACACCAAATAAATTTGCTGTCCAATGTTCAGGTTCAAAGTATCTGAAAGGTATTCCCGTATCATCTTCAAGTACTGCATTGCTTTTGTTGAGGACTAAATCACGAATTTTTGAAAAAGTGCCATAATGAGACAAATAAGATGCTGATTTTATAAAAGTATTGCATTCTCTAATTGAATCAAGATACTTTTTAAACACAGGATTTTTATCAAAACCACTATCAGAAATGTCAGCATAGAAATATGTAAGAGTTTTAATCTTATTATCCCCGTCTTTTCTAATCCAAAATCTAATACATTCAGTTTTTTCTAATGTATTAGTTGGCTGTTCAATTTCAATAAACTCTCCATTAGCATCTAATTCGAAATAACCCATATCGTAAATTTCGTGACCTGTTTTATGCAGAAACACATAAAACACAGGCAGAACACCGTCAACATGATGTTTGCGTAAATCTTGCTCCATGTTTCCTGTAATAAAGTAGCTTCTTTTGTAAATATCTCTTAAAGAATAATTTACCGACTCCAGATAGTCTAATAATTCTTCATTGTTAGATTCATACAAATTAGGAATACTTCCGAGTTTCTCCATTGCTACAAAGATGTATTGATTTGCATTTGGGAACATTTGATAAGCGTGTAAAAAATCAGGTCCTGAAAACGGATAAAACATCAAAGCTGTATCATTAATTTTAGGACTAACAACACTATCAGCCCATGCATAAATATGCTTAAGTCTTGTATCAGTAATTCTAACCCATGGAGTATCAATATTTTGCTTATAACTATCCCAATATTCTGATTCTCCAAAATCATCGCCAAAATCGTTTATAGCTGTTCCCGAAAGTAATGCAGCAATTTGATCATGTGTTTCATCTTTCGGGAAACTTATTTCAACAACATCACTTGCTATACTATCATTTTCTGTGTGATTTTCATTTTTTGATTGTGTACCCGACCCACATGCAGCAACAATAAAAAACACTACTGCAAAAATAAATACTAATGGAAGTTTCTTCATTTTCAAATTAATTTTAATTAAAAACATATTAAATAATACAATCTGTAACCTATTAAGTTTATTTTATTAAACTTTGCAAATATAAAAATTATGATTTGCCAAAAAACTGATATTGTACAATTATTTAACGAATTGAATTATAGCGTTTCAAAAAACAGACAACCATATTAATAATAAATCGTCTATAATTGACTTAAAATTCATATATTTACGTTAAATTTGGAGTCCGAATTATAGCTATGAGTAGAATTTCAAAATTATTAACAATTGCCATATCTCTGTGTGCATTGGTATCACAAGCACAAGTACCTTTGCTTATGAATCAAGATACAGATTTATCAAAATCTATGAACAATTTGGTTCCCGAGCCCGGTGAAGTAGTTATTGTTCCAAATACAAATATAAGTATTGTTCCTCCTGAGCATTTTTTACTAAGTGAAGAATTACCCGGATTTATTAATTTTAATTATTCATCAACAATTCAGATAGCTGAAATTACAGGCACATCATATGTTATGATAAGTGAAGCAATGACCGAGGAAAAGTTTAAAGAACAAAATTTTTCATTAATTGACAAAAAAGAAGTAGAATTAAATAATGGACAATCAGGAGTATTATATCGCCTAAAGTTTGTTTCTAAAGATGGTATCGACTTCGAGAGATTATTGTTTTTTGCAGGAGATTATCACAATACAATTTGCATAAATGTTAACTTTCCTGCAATTTCGCACAATACTTTATACGACAAAATAGAACAAAGTTTATTAACAGCACAATACCAATAAGCTTATGATTAAGAAAATTACTTTACTAATAGCAATATTATCTGTTTTCATGCTGTCGGCAGGGAAACTATCTGCACAAAATGAAAATATTCTACAACATAATATTCATTTTTACTCATACGATCAGGATATGTGGGGAGCGGGCGGTGCATTAAGTCTTGACCTTGATTATCCTCTGATTGATTTACTTTTTCAAGAAGACATAAGTGAGGGTGTTTATGTTGATATCCCTTTCTTAGGGACTGTGGGAGCAGGATTTGAATTGGGTTTCTGGGCATATTTATCATCTACATTTAGCATTCATGGATTCACACTTGGTTCGATAGATATTGATTACCCTGTAGAAATTACTTTAGATTTTCCAGACCATTATAGCTTCGACCATGGCGAAACAATTACCATCGAAACATGGTACGAAGTACTAGACGGCTGGAGGCTGGAAACTCATTTTCCAACATTAGGAGTAATTTCTCTCGACTTAGAATACGGGTTTGGAGTTTATGCAAATATTATAGTATGCGTTTTTGGTTGCGAAACTATTCCGTTATTACCGACTTTAAGTGTCCCTCTCAATCCCCCATACAACGACCCTGTACCTCACGACTCTATTGCAATATTTTATATTAATGGAGAAACAGGAGAAGTTGCCTATCCCTGCATAAACGAAACCACAGGATTACCTCAAATTTGCGAAGATGATTTCCTTCCAATCATTATTGGTGACTTTTTAGGTATAGGACTTACCGGTGAAATTGATTTACCCTATGTTGAAACTGAAGATTGGCTCGACCCCGAAACCCAATGCTTACACGCATACGGGCAAGATGAATGGATATCTTTCAATTGGAATTTGATGGAATTCTTATCCTTTCTTGCAGGACTAATTCCACCACCAGAAGGACCTGCAATCGCCCAAATAATTGATATACTTAATGGAGGAACCATTGAATTAGAAATCTTACCCGGCGTATCAGCTATACTCGATTACTATTTATTACACTTGTCGTTACATATGAGTAGCTATATGACACAACATTTTACATTTTGTGCTGCAATTTGGGTAACACTAGGCTTCCCGATTGAATTACCATACTTTGTTACCGACCCCGAGAATACAACTATTGACGAGGGCATTGCACAGGACATAACGTTTCAAGTTAATAATGATTTACATATTACATATCCATGCTATGATTGGGATTCTATGCCGGTGGACGTAGCTTACCACTTCGATAATGTATTCAACAATCACACCTACGATAGCATGGCTTTTGATTTCATAATACAAGTATTCTACGTACATATATTAATTCCTTTTAGCTTCCCGATTGCACCTGATTATATACCTCCTTTTGACTTACCTGAAGTTAATGTTGTAAATACGGATTTAGGAATTTCTCAAAACCTACAATACTCCTCCCCACCAATTTATCCTGACGAAATTTTACTGGGAGAATATTTACCTCAAGAAGGAGAAATTTTTAGTACATCTAACCAAACTAATGTATCTAATCAAATTGTTACATCTAATACAAAAGGGAAGCCCGAACCCGATGATAATCAAACAAAAGATATTGAGTTTGAAATAGGTCCATTAATTGACGAATCCATCCCATTATTTGATTTTCTTATAACCTGGTACGATGAAGACTGGGAAATGGAAGGATTTCTATTAGATACTGTGGTTGAAGGCACTTGGCTTTACCCGCTACCTGAACTTGATATGCAAATTGACGCTCAAGATGTTTTATGCTTTGGAGACACAACCGGCGTAGTTACTGTAACAGCATTAAATAGTACAGGACCTTATACTTTTACATATTCGTGGACATCTGAAAACACCCACATGAGCCCTGTTGACAGCGTTATTGTACCATCTGGTTACTATTATGTTACTGTAACAGATGTTTACGGTTGTTCAGTTGAAGGAGAAATAAACATTGCTGACGCATTCCCACCATTAGTTTCTTATCTGCATGCCGATGATGTATTATGTGCAGGAGAACCTACCGGAAACTTATATTCTTATGTATCAGGAGGTGCTCCACCTTATTCTTACTTATGGGAACCTTCGGGGAGTACTGATCCTAACCCACAAGGAGTATATGCAGGTTGGCATTACTTAACAATTACCGACTCGGTGGGATGTACTCATTTAGATTCTGTATTTATTGACGAACCAGACGAACCTCTAAATATCGAATCAGAATACGGAAATGTTACATGCTATGGATACTCCGATGGATACATTGATATTACAGTTACTGGTGGTACTCCACCCTATTTTTATAATTGGAGTAACGGGCAACAAACTCAAGACTTAATTAATCTAACAGATGGAGCTTATTCGGTAACGGTAATAGACAGCCACGATTGCATCATTGAAGAAGATTTTGTAATAATAATGCCCCCTGAACTAACAGTTGATATTGAAGTTGTAGATATATTATGCTATGGAGACAACACCGGTATTGTTAATGCAATAGTTGAAGGTGGAACTCCTCCATATACCTATCTCTGGAGCAATGATGCAACTACACAAGATTTATTAAATGTATATGCAGGTATTTATGCAGTAACCGTTACAGATGCAAATGGCTGTGAAGCTTTCGCCGTTGACGAAGTTGAAGAACCCGACTTACCACTTACTGCTTATATAGAACCTACAGATGTAAGATGTTTTGGAGAAGGCAATGGTATTGCAGACTTAATTGTGTTTGGCGGTACTCCTCCTTATTATTACTCATGGAGTAATGGAGAAATAAGCGAAGATATATACGACCTTACACCCGGATTATATAGCGTAACAATTTTTGATTCACACGACTGTGTAGCCTATGCCGAAACACATATTTATCAAGCAGAAGCACCAATGTCGGGAACAATAACCGGTAATGATGTAACCTGTAACGGAGGTTCTGATGGCAATGTTATGATTGATATTCATGGCGGTGTTCCTCCATATCACTATACTTGGAGCAACGGAAGTTGGGAAGAAGACCAGTTTGGCGTAACAGCTGGCATTTATTATGTTACTGCTACAGACGAAAACTATTGCCATTATACACTCGCCTACGAAGTAACCGAACCCGATCCATATCTAATTCAGGTAACCGACCATCCTACATTATGTTATGGTCAAACCGGAACAATTGGAATTAGCGTTTCAGGAAACACACCACCTTATACTGTCTTATGGAGTAATGGAGATAACGGGTTAACTACTAACGTAAACCCATTACACGACACAACTTATACCGCTATGGTTATTGATAGTAATAGTTGTGTAAGCCCACCTATTGAAGTACCAGTATCCGTTCATGAAGAACTAAATATGACGGTAGAAGCTGATGCTGATATGATTTGCCCCGGCGATTCAGTTAGAGTAAATGTAGATATTACAGGTGGCGGAATATCCGGAGAATATGTTATAATTAACGATTCTATTTATCAATTGCCGATTTATCTAACTGCTGATGAAACTACAGAGTTTACATTTGTAGTTTACGACGATTGCATGTTCGATAGTATAAAGTATTTTTATACATTAGAAACTTACGAATTACCTCCGGTAAATATTTCTGCAGATAAATTAAACGGTTGTGCTCCACTCACTGTTCAATTCTTCGAACACAGTCCAGACATCGGACAGCGATATATCTGGAATTTTGATGATGGTGATTTTGAAAACTTGTCATTTGACAAAAATCCCGTTCATACATTTAGAAATTCAACTACATATTATGTTAAACTTGAAACTGAATCGGTAGATGGATGCAGAAACGAAGACATTATTCCTATCGTAGTATTTCCGGTACCCCGTGCTGATTTCAGAGCTTCCAGTACTAATATACATATGGCAAGTCCAAATGTGTCTTTTACCAATTTTACAGTTGGAGGTTTTTATTACACTTGGGATTTTGGAGACGGCGCTGGAACTAATGTAGAAAGCCCACAACATAATTACTCTTTCCCCGGAACATACAACGTAGTATTAGCAACTGAATCATTATACGGTTGCGTTGATACAGCTTCTGTAGAAATAAATGTTTCGGGCGAAATGTTAATTTATGCTCCAACGGCATTCAGTCCAAATCATGACGTAATTAACGAAAACTTTATAATTATTGGAGACGGTATTGATATTGAAACTTTTAAAATGGAGATTTATAATAGATGGGGCGAAAGTATATATGTTACCGAAGATTTTGAGTATGGATGGGATGGTACATCAAAAAATAAAGAATGTCCTGAAGGAGTATATAGTTGGATAGCAACTTTTGAAGATTTGTACGGAAACCCATACACTATGACAGGGCAAGTAACTCTTATTAAATAGAATATCTATAACTATAACATAACAAAAAAGAGGTGCATAATGTACCTCTTTTCATTTTTAATATCATAAAATAATATAATACAAATTTTTGCTGTAATAAAAATTTTCTATATTTGCTTCGTTAAACCAACCCATAGATTATATGAAGAAAGTTCTATTTATAATTGCGATAACCCTTACCACAACAGGATTACTGTTTGCTCAAAAGGCTACAATTACAGGTAAAATTACCGAAAAATATAGTGGAGAACCATTAATTGGTGTTAATGTGGTTTTAAAAGCTCAAAACCCTGCTGATAGCGCACGAAACACAGGAACAACAACCGACTTTAATGGTAACTATTATCTTGAAATAATACCTGGCACATATTATATCACATACCAATATGTTGGTTTTAAGAAACAAACCGAATCGGTAAGCCTAACACATGGTAGTATTAAGCAAATTGATATTGCCTTAATTGCTCAAGCTGAGTTAATTGATGAGGTAGTAGTTAGTGCCGGTAAGTTTGAGCAAAAATTATCGGAAGTTACAGTTAGTATGGAAATACTCAAGCCGCAAACAATCGAAAATAGTAACGACTTTGATGTAAGTACGGCTATTAATAAAATACCTGGTGTTGATATAAATAATGAACAACCCAGTATAAGGAGTGTTTCGGGATGGAGTTACGGAGCCGGAAGCCGCGTTATTATTCTTATGGATGAACTCCCAATTATGTCGGCAGATGTTGGTGATGTTAAATGGAATTATATTCCTGTTGAAAACATATCTCAAATAGAAGTTGTAAAAGGTGCCAGTTCTGCACTATTTGGAAGTTCTGCATTAGGTGGAGTAATAAACATAAGATCCGCATATCCAAAATCGCAACCCGAAACTAAAGTAACCTATTTTGTAGGAACTTACGATTTACCCAAAACCCAATCATTGATTTGGTGGGACGACGGTTTCTTTAGAGAACAAAAGGGCGACTTTAAACCAATAATGCTTAGAAAAGAATTGTTTTACTACTTCGAAAATCCTATGTATTCAGGATTATCAGTTTCTCATGCTCAGCAGTTTGGTAATTTAGACCTTACTATGGGAGCAAACCATTTTACCGACGAAGGTTATAGATATAATAATTATGAATACCGAACACGAGCAAATATCAATTTAAGATACAGAAGTAAGAAACATCAAGGATTAGCTGTTGGTGTTAATACAAATTTTATGGCAGTAGAAAAATCTGATTTCTTCTTTTGGCATTCTGATACTGCAGCTTATTTACCCAACCCCAATATAGACTTTTATGCACCTACCGAAGGTTATAGAACTACAATAGATCCATATTTTCAATATTTTAAACCAAATGGCAGTAAATATTCATTACGCACAAGATACTTTAGGACAGCCAATCATATTTGGGCTGACTCTACCAAAGACTCAAAAGGAGATTTATTTTATGCAGAATATCAGTATCAAACAGTTTTAAAAGAAAAAATAAACATAACAGCAGGAGCTACTGCAGCCTGGTCTATGGTTACTAGTCGTTTGTTTGGAGAGCATTATAGTAGCAACTTTGCAGGCTATGGTCAATTAGATTGGCGTTTTGGTCGCCTTAAAGCATCACTCGGACTGAGAGCCGAATACTTTAGAGTTGATACAGCAGAAAGCTATTCAAATGTTACAATCGGAAAATGGAATATTCCTTTGCAACCGGTAATGCGAACAGGACTAAATTATGAATTAGCCGAATATACTTTTTTAAGAGCCTCTTTTGGTCAAGGTTACCGCTTCCCTGCTATATCCGAAAAATATACGGCTACAACTCTTGGTATGGGTATTGGAATTTATCCTAATCCTTATCTCGAACCGGAATCCGGTTGGAGTACAGAAATAGGAATAAAACAAGGTTTTAATATTAATAATAAATGGCGTGGATTTGTTGACGGTTCTCTATTTTGGCAAGAAATTGATAACATGATTGAATTTACATTTGGCTTTGTTAATCCCGATGATTATCAACCTGTAGGAATGGGCGAAAGCTCTACCTTTGGACTCCAAGCTAGAAATATGGGAGATGCAAAAATATACGGAGCCGAAATATCAGGAAGTTTAATTGGAGAAATTGGACCTTTCGAGACCAACATTATGCTCGGATACACATACACAAATCCACTAAACAAAGCAGGTACAGATACTACATATTCTACTGATGATCCATACCTGAAATATCGCTACTTACATTCAATAAAAGCAGACATAAACATAGAATCAGAAAGAATAATTTTTGGCATAAATTGTATATTCCATAGTTCATATAAAAATATAGATAGATTTTTTGCTGACGAAAGAGATGTAATTGACCCAGGATATGAATTCTGGAGCAGAGTATTACTTCCTGCATATATGGAATATCGAAGAGAACATGCTGACGATTCGTTTTTTGAGCTTGAAACTAGATTCGGGTTTAAATTTAGTGATAATATAAAAGCTTCTCTTATTGTTAAGAATCTATTAAACGCAGAGCAGGTAGGACGCCCTGGCGACATGAGACCTCCACGTAGATTTGAAATTCAACTAACTGCAAAATTTTAATTATTATTTGATCTATATGATATTATTATTATAAATTTGTAATCATTCTTAAATCATAAAATTATGAAAAAACTAGTACTAATTATTGCAATAATTGTTTTTGCAATGGGGCTTTCAACAAATGTTTATAGCCAACAACCTTGTGTTCCGGACGAAGCTTGTATTGATACGGCAGACCCTGGACAAATTTGTCCTATGGTGTTCCCAAACGGTTATGTTAATGTTCCTTATGAATTAACAATAACTTTTATTCCACCAACAACATTTGAAGCTATGGGTATGCAAGTACCTATACAAAAAATTGTTATTAATGAAGTAACAGGTTTACCTCCCGGATTAGAATGGGATACCGATGCAGACGAATTCATCCCAACAGACCCTATTACAAGGTATTGCGGAATAATATTTGGCACTCCAACACAAGAAGGCGAATATCAATTCGATTTCGATGCCACTGTAACAGTTGACCTTATGGGTGGATTTGATGTTGGTATTACCGCTGCAGATTTAGATTATCAGCCATTACTAATTATAGAAGCAGAAGAAAATGCTCCTCCAATTGCTGCATTTAGTGCCAGCGAAACAACAGTTCCGGGTGGTACCGAAATAAGCTTTACAGACGAAAGCATAAATGCAGATACATGGCAATGGACATTTGAAGGAGGAAACCCTCCTAACAGCACAGATCAAAATCCTACTGTAGTATATAATACTCAAGGAGTTTATGATGTAACACTTGTAGTTACAAATACAAACACAGGAGACACAGATACATTTACCGTAACAGACCTCATTACAGTAACTTCAACTGTACATATTACTCCCGAATTTGCAAGCAAATATAATGTATTTCCAAACCCAACTACAAACAACTTTACAATCGAAGGTAACAAAATTGCAAACTTAAAAGTAATTAACTCTATCGGTCAAGTAATGTTTGAAACTAATGAATCTACTAATAGCATTAAAGTTGACGTTTCAAATTGGGCTGCTGGTTGGTATATACTCGAAGTAAATGACGGGAACAGTACTGTAAGAACAAATATTTCTGTCGAATAATAAAACTCTTTTATTTAGAAAAAAGTCATTCAAATCTGAATGACTTTTTTATTTTATAACTTTAATACATACTCTATTAAGAACATTTTAAGGAATCTTATGCTGAATTTTTAAAAAAATTCGTTTCTTTTGTATTAACATTACTTCAAATAATAATTAAAATAAAAGTATTATGAAAAATTTGTTACTATTAATTCTTAGTTTCTTCATGTTATTGTCTTTGAGTTCACTAGCCGACGAAGGTATGTGGATACCTGGACACATGAGTAAAATGAATTATACCGATATGGAGAAATTAGGCTGTAAACTTACTCCCGAGCAAATATACAGCATTAACGGATCAAGCATCAAAGATGCTATTTTTCAATTAATTGGCGAAGGTGGACAAGGTTTCTGTACCGGTGAAATAGTCTCAGAAAAAGGACTATTATTCACAAACCATCATTGCGGATATCAAGCTATTGCAAATTTAAGTTCTATGGAGAACAATTACTTAGACGACGGTTATTGGGCAAGAAACATTGACCAAGAAATTCCTGTGCCAGGGGTTTCCGTTAGTCGTGTAGTTCGTATCGATAACGTAACTGAAAGGGTATTAGCCGATATTAATGATGAAACATCAGAAAGCGATAGAAGCAGTATGATTTCTAAAGTTATACGCGAAATTGAGAAAGAAGCTACTACCGACAATCACTATAAAGCCAAAGTAAAAGAAATGTATCAAGGTGGTGAGTATTATTTATTTATTTATGAGGAATTTGGAGATGTACGTTTCGTTGGAGCTCCTCCATCATCTATAGGTAAATTTGGTGGAGATACCGATAACTGGATGTGGCCCCGCCATACAGGCGACTTCTCAATTTTTAGAGTATATATGTCGCCGGATGGAATGCCTACAAGCGAATTTGCCGAAGACAATATCCCTTACAAACCTTTGCATTATTTACCAATTTCAATAAAAGGACTTAAAGAAGGTGATTTTACAATGATTATGGGATACCCCGGAGAAACAGAAAGATTTTTATCTGCCGCAGGAATGGTATATAAGCGTGATATTTTTGACCCTACACTTGTCAATCTTTTTAGCGTAATGCTTGAACAAATGAAAAAACATATGGACGCCGACAAAGAAATCCGTCTGGCTCTAGCAGATACTTATGCCGGATTTGCAAATGCTCATAAATTATTTAAAGGAGAAGCTCACACCCTTAAAACTACAGATGCAATAGAACAAAGAATTGAACTCGAAAAAGGCTTTACCGAATGGATAAATGCCGACAGTAACCGAAAGAGTAAATATGGAAGCATTATACCTATCCTCCAAGAAAAATATGGTAATGCCAAAGATGAAACCGAAGGGCTATTATACGTTTCTATTGGACTTTTACAAAGCAATAGCAATGCTATGAATGCTCAAGCATTTATGGGCTTAGAATCATTATTAGAAGACTCTAAAGGGAATGCCGAAAGTATAACAGAATTTTGCGAAGAAATGAAACTTGATGTTGACGAAATGTTTGATGGATATTTTCCTGAAGCTGACAAAGATGTTTTTAGTGCAATGCTTAAATTATATATAAAAGATATTGAACCCGAAAAAAGAAGTCCTGTATTTAGCGAATATATTTTAAGTAACTTCAAAGGAAAAACAGAAGAAGAATCTATCGACAAGTTTATTGATGCTGTGTATTCAAAAAGTATTTTTACAGATAAAGATCGTATGATGGACTTCCTAAACAAACCTAAACAAAAAACTCTTACTAAAGACCCTATTTACCAGTACGTTCAAGGAATATTTTCGGGAATATTCACTCTCCAATCAAACTACTTATCATTTACCAGTGAAATTGCTGTTGCCGAAAGACTTTACATAGAAGCTCTTAGAAAATATCAAACTGATAGAGTTTTTTATCCAGATGCAAATTCAACTCTAAGGCTCACTTATGGAACAGTTAATGACTACGACCCAAGAGATGCAGTGCATTATCATGAGTTTACTTATGCAGAGGGGATTCTTGAAAAATACGTTCCTAATGACTTAGAGTTTGATGTTGATCCAAAATTAGTTACATTAATCCAAAATAAAGACTATGGAAGATATGCAGACCATACAGGAAGTGTGCCTGTTTGTTTCTTAAGCGACAACGACATCACAGGCGGAAACTCAGGAAGCCCTATCTTAAATGGCGAAGGACATTTAATTGGGTTGGCTTTTGACGGAAACTGGGAATGGCTCTGCAGCAACTTAATATTTAGCTCAGAACTCCAACGTACAATAAATGTGGACTCTCGTTATGTACTATGGATAATAGATAAATTTGCAAATGCTCAGTATATTATGAATGAGCTTGATATAAGAGAATAATTTTTTCCCTGATTAAAATAAAAAAACCTGACTTTTTTTAAAGTCAGGTTTTTTTTTACTCAATTCATTCTAAAAGATTGACTCATCAATGAACTAATCTAATAATCTCTTTATAAGATAATAAGACTCTTCGGTACAGTACATATATTCATCCTTCTTATATCCACTCAAACTATTTTTATATTCATCCATCTTTGTAATAATTGCTTCAATCTCGTTCTTACTTTTTGTTGCAATTATCTGCTCTACTATAGCTCGTCGGGTAAGCTGATTCCCGCCTTTAGCAACATAAATAAAATCATCAATATAGCTTTTATCCGATTTCGGATATAAATCTTCTAAAATAAAACCCCACTCTTTCAATTCAAATTCAGATAACATTTCTTTCATCTTATTCAATTCTAAGAATTCTCGACTCGTATCAATTTTATAATGCTGCATAAACAATATGGTGTCAATTTCTGATACATTTCTATTTTTAATATTTGCACAATATGCTTTAGGCAAATAGTTATTATTAGAACTGTCAATTTTAAGATATTTTGTAAATGGAATAATCCTAAAAAAAACCAAAGAATCATTAAAAACAATCTCGGTACTAAAAGGCACACTACTAATACCGGCGTATAATTTATATAAAGACACTAATCTGGTAAGTGTTTTTGCTTTTTTATCTAATAACCACAAATTACAATCGTCCATAATATATTTTGACACTCCCCCATCGGGAAAAGCAGCTATACCTTTAGCTTTACGAAATGCTTTAGTACTTGCAGTAAAAGGAATCAAATTATTTGTAGTATCTACTTTTGCAATATCAATTACCTTATAGTCCAGATGCAAATACTCTGAATAACATGATGTAAATGCATAAGCTATTAATACAAATAGAACCAATACCCATTTGCTCATAATTAAAAAAAATTACAGTTTTAAAGCCTAAATCTTTAGTTAGCACTAAATGTAAAAGAATACTTATTACTGTCGGTGTCATACGAAGATGAAAGCGTAATTCCATATGTAACATCTACAGCTTTTGCCGGAGGAACAAGAAACAATATTTCATTAATAATAACTCCAAACATTGTTTCATTTTCCATATTAACAAACTTGCTCCATCCATCGTTTTCAAAAAACTCAACCTGCTCAAAGAACCAGGCATCTAACTCTTCTTTCAATTCTTCGTCAACATCATTAGCCTCAAATTTTATAACATAACTCTCGCTATTTCTTTTTACCTCACTATATTCAAGAGCTTCATGCAAATTAATATTACACTCCTCTAGGAGCATCATCATTCCTTCTTTGGTTGATTTCGATAGTTTTTCAGAGGCTTTGTCGTTCTCTTGTTTCTTCTCTTGCTTTTGCTCTTGCTTATCATTCTCTTTGCTTAATTCATCCGTTTTAGTTCCACCACAAGAGTAAAGTATTGAGATAATAATGATAATTGTTAAAGATGAGAATTTTTTCATAATTTAAAATATTTAAGCAGTTAAAACATTAATAGCTGTAAGGACATATTTTTTATAAAGATACAAATAAAACCATTAAAACTGAAAGATACTCCCTTTTAGTTACACTTTGTTAAAAAAGTCTAAATAATCATTAATAAAAAAACCGAAACAAATTTCGGTTTTTATAAAAATTATTAATCTAAAATCGTAACCCATCCAAATGGGTCTTCCATATCTCCGTATTGAATTGCAATTAAAGTTTCATACAATTTTGTAGATATCGGTCCCGGTTTACCGTCAGGGCAATATTTATAAACCTCACCACTGTCAAGGTCTTTTATTTCACCAATTGGAGAAATAATTGCTGCTGTACCACAAGCTCCAACCTCTTCGAACCCTGATAATTCATCTTCGCTTACAGGACGCCTTTCGGCTTTATAGCCAAGATGTTCAACCAATTGAATGAGACTTTTATTCGTAATACTAGGCAAAATCGAACTGCTCTTAGGAGTAATATAAGTTCCATCTTTAATAGCAAAGAAATTTGCAGCGCCAATTTCGTCTATATATTTTTTTTCGATAGCATCTAAATACATTGGTGCGCCATAACCCTCTGCATGAACACGTTCTCCACCTCTTAAACTAGCGGCATAATTACCTCCTACTTTAAGTGTTCCTGTTCCTAATGGAGCAGCACGATCGGAGTCTCTGATGATAGCAATTTTTACAGGCTTAAAGCCCTCCTTAAAGTAAGGACCAACAGGAGTAACAAAAATTAAAAACGTATATTCATCAGCTGGTTTTACGCCAACTCTTACACCCGAACCAAACAATAAAGGTCTGATATAGAGTGAAGCACCTGTTCCATAAGGGGGAATAAATTCTTCGTTTTTAAGAACAACAGTTTTAAGCATCTCGAAAAATAAATCTTTCGGGACAGGTTCCATTAAAATTCCATTCGCAGAATTTTGTAAACGTTTCCAGTTTTCTTCCCAACGAAATAAACGAATTTTACCATCTTTACCACGATATGCTTTCATACCCTCGAAAGCTTCTTGCCCATAATGCAGACAGGTAGCTGCCATATGAATATCAATATGTTCTTTATCGGTAATTTCAAGCTTACTCCAATTACCATTTTTAAAATATGCCCTTACGTTATAATTTGTCTTAATGTAGCCAAAAGGCAATTCTGACCATTTTAAATCAACCATAATATTTGTGTTTTAATTATTCAATTTATTTTAGGTTATAAAATTATCAATTACAAAAATGTTTTCCTATTTATTTTATATGTTTTAAGTCATTAAAAAACTACATCCCCATAGCATCCCATATTTTGGAAGATATTTCTGTATTGTCAAAATAATTATCGAACAACTCACTTCCGGTACCAATAGCAATTACAGGTACAGGAGAAGCTGTATGCGACCATGTGGTAAATCCAATACCTGCTCTGGTATTTATTATATTTATTACTGCAGAAACAATTGCATGATAACCTCCATATATTTCGTATAATTCGTTAGGATTATAATGTGAAATTCCCGATATAGTATAATCATATGCAAGTTTAAGTTTCCCAATTTCTTCTTCTGTAAAGCTTATCGAATTATTGAAACATAAAGTATCAATAAGCGTTAATAGCTCCTGAAACTCCCTATTAATCAGCATTGATTTAGCAATCTCTTTTTCGATATATGCTTGCGAATATTTTTGATTTTGCAGAAATTTAAAATCAGTTTGATATTCATTAACTGCATTACCAAGAGCAAGCCCTCCTGTTTCATGATCAGATGTTACTATAATCAATGTTTCTTCGGGGTGTAATAGATAAAACTCGAAAGCTTTTGCAATAGCTTTGTCGAATTCAAGCATTTCATGAATAATTCCGGCAGCATCATTACTATGAGCAGCCCAATCAATCTTTCCTCCTTCTAACATTATAAAAAATCCGTCCTTATTTTCAAGGAGATCAATAGCTTCTTCTAAAAAATCAGCAAGTGGTATTGATTTTTTGTAATTAGGATCAATAGCAAAAGGCATTTCTGCTTCATCAAGTATTGTAGGATTAACACACATGCAAGGAATTTCACATTTTGCTTTATCTAAATCATTGATATCCCTATAAATATTGTAGCCATTTTTCTCTGTAAAATCATACAAATTTTCCATATCTGCATTTCTACCTTCAGGATATTTGAAACCACCACCACCAAAGAAGTCGAACCCGCTATTTGCTAATTGCACTCCTATTTCGTAATACATGCTACGTCTATCTGCATTTGCATAAAAGGATGCAGGAGTAGCATGATTAATAGCTACATTCGAAATTATTCCTATTTTATATCCTGATTCTTTAAGGCTATAAGCAAGCGACTTATAATCAACCGATTTGTCGCTACTTTTAGAAATTATACTAACACCTGTTTTATTCCCTGTAGCTATAGCCGTACCCGCTGCTGCCGAACCGGTAATCTGACGGGTTTCGCAAAAGGTATTACAAACCCCATGAACAGGGAATTCGCTCATAACGAGTTTTTTAACCCCAATTTCGTCTTCAAGATTTGCCAAATATGCTTCGGTAAGTGCTATGTGCGAATAACCCATACCATCGCCAATAAACAAAAAAACGTATTTTGCTTTCTTTGCTGTTTGCGGTTTTGGCGTATTCGAGCAGGATATTAAAAATACTAGGCTTAAAAATATAATCGATAAAAATAATAGCTTTTTCATTTTCAATTTCATTTCCTTAAATACAAAATACATTAATCAACAATTCCACTTAAATCACTGCTCTTGTAAATAATACACACTATTTAGATGATAAATAATTTTCACCTATTTTAGTGATTAGAGACAAAAAAGTAGGAACCTTAACTTTTCGGCATGAAAATACGAAAAATAGCTTCAACAGTTATTCCCTTTGCAAGATTTATTTTGTGTAATCAAGATTTTCTCTGTTTTAAGGATACTGCTAAAATGATTGTTTTATTCTCTACTCTTTCAACAAAACTATCAATGCTTTGATAAATTTTAACTTAATACTGTCAATGTATTGACAAATATGTGTATCTTTGCTTTAAATTGTTTAGTTATGAATGAATTAAGACAAAAATTTTACACCAAATTATCTGAATTAAGTATTGAAACAATCAGAGATTTTAAAAACACAATTGACTGGAATAACCGTTTTATCGGGATTAAGGGAGGTAGAGGTGTTGGTAAAACGACAATGATACTGCAACACATAAAGCAACAATACAATTCCTATGAAAAGGTTCTGTATGTTAGTCTCGATGATTTGTATTTTACCGAAAACAAGCTTTATGACCTTGCTTCAGAATTTTATTTACAAGGTGGTAAATTGCTTGCTTTGGATGAGGTTCACAGATATAAAAATTGGGCAATTGAGTTGAAAAATATTTATGATGATTTCTCTAACATAAAGTTGATTTTTACTGGTTCATCATTGTTGCATTTTCAAAAAGCAAAAGCCGATTTAAGCCGCAGAGCTGTTATTTATCAAATGCCAGGACTTTCATTCAGAGAATATTTGAATTTTGAAGGAGTATATGAATTTGAATCCTTTAGTTTGAATGATATTCTAAATCATCATGTTGAAATTGCAATGCAGGTTAAAGCACAGATAAGACCTATAGAGTATTTTAATAATTATCTGGCTCATGGATATTATCCTTTTTATCTCGAGAATAAGCTTTCATTTCATCGGAAATTAGAAGAAATTATTTTAACCATTCTGGAAGTGGACATTCCTCAGTTTATTAATATCCCGTCGGCAAATATTTATTACCTTAAAAAACTTTTGCAGATTTTAAGTAAAAGTGTTCCTTTTAAGCCTAATATGACATCATTGAGTACAAGAACAGGAATTAGCTTGAATACACTAAAGCAATATTTATATCTTATGCACGATGCAGAAATTGTGAGTTTGCTGAGATCACCAATAAAAGGAATAAACAGCTTAAATAAACCTGAAAAAATTTACATCGATAATTCAAATATGATGTTTGCTCTTGCATCTCAGCAACCAGACAAGGGGAATATAGGAGAAACATTTTTTATCAATCAATTGAAACAAGGGCATCAGATTTACTCTTCAAAAGATGTAGATTTTATTGTGGATGAAAAATTTCATTTTGAAATTGGGGGTCGAAACAAAACCAAGAAACAGATAAGAAATCTGGAAAATTCATGGATAATTAAAGATAATATTGAAATAGGCTACAGCAATGTTGCTCCACTCTGGCTTTTTGGATTTTTGTATTAAATCAAAATCATTTTCATTGCTTCAAAATATTTTCTGTCAATTTTTAAAACATTGAGGTTTATCATAACAGTATGAAGCATTTCCATTTAAAATTTCATTAAAACAATCAATCATCAAAATTACCTAAATTGCATAAAGAATTATAACTTTGCGTAATTAAAATTACTCTACAATTATTATGGACACCAAACTTAATATATACAACACATTAACACGCAAGAAAGAGGTTTTTGAACCTATCAATCCACCACATGTAGGAATGTATGTTTGCGGACCTACAGTATATGGCGATGCACATTTGGGACATGCACGTCCTGGCGTTAATTTCGATTTACTTTACAGATATCTAATGCAATTAGGCTACAAAGTAAGATATGTTAGAAATATTACTGATGTTGGTCATTTAGAAAACGATGCAGACGAAGGTGAAGATAAAATAGCCAAAAAGGCAAGAATTGAGCAACTGGAGCCAATGGAGATAGCTCAATATTATACCAACAGGTATCATAGTAATATGGAGTCTCTTAACACACTTCGCCCAAGTATTGAACCCCATGCCTCAGGGCATATTATTGAACAAATTGAATTGGCAAAACAAATTCTTAATCAGGGATTTGCTTATATTAGCAATGGTTCGGTATATTTTGATGTTGAAAAATACAATAAGACTTATCCTTACGGTAAACTGTCGGGGAGATTGATTGAAGACCTTTATAGTAACACTCGAGAACTAGACGGACAAAGCGAAAAACGAAATCCATTTGATTTTGCCTTATGGAAAAAAGCCAACCCCGAACATATTATGCGTTGGCCTTCGCCATGGAGTGATGGATTCCCCGGTTGGCATGCCGAATGTTCTGCAATGGGTATGAAATATTTAGGCGAAACTTTTGATATTCATGGTGGCGGTATGGATTTACTGTTCCCTCATCACGAATGCGAAATTGCTCAGAGTACTGCTGCTTTAGGCAAAGAATCGGTTAAATACTGGATTCATAACAATATGATTACCATTAACGGGCAAAAAATGGGGAAATCGCTTGGAAATTTTATTACTCTCGAAGAATTATTTACGGGAAATCATAAAATACTTGAGCAAGCTTACAGCCCAATGACTATTCGTTTCTTTATACTTCAGGCACACTACAGAAGCACTCTTGATTTTAGCAATGAAGCCCTGCAAGCAGCTGAAAAAGGGCTTAACAGGCTAATGAAAGGAATTGCTCAAATAGATAAAATTAAACCTGCCGAAAATTCTACAGTAAAAATAGATAAGATTGATGCAAAATGTACAGAAGCAATGAATGACGACCTTAATAGCCCAATAGTAATTGCACACCTCTTCGATGGACTTAAAACTATTAATGCTTTGGTTGAAAGAAAAGAAAAAATAAATAGCAGCGATCTCGAATTATTAAAAAATACTTATCATAAATGGACTTACAATATTCTTGGTCTTAAACAAGAAACAGATAGCAAAAGTAATGAGTTATTTAATAATCTTATTGATACTATTTTAAATATAAGACTTGAAGCTAAAGCTGCAAAAGACTTTGCCACATCTGATAATATCAGAGACAGGCTTAAAGAAATGGGAATAATTATAAAAGATAAAAAAGACGGGTTCGAGTGGGAGTTAGAATAAGATTTTTGAAAATAAACATCTTTAAATCAACTAATTATTCATTTGTTGCTTTAATTTCGATAGTTTTATTGCTATCAAGTTCTTGCTATAAATATGTTTCGTACAATAATTCTAAAAGTGAATACTGTGTTGCAAATATTAAAGATATTCAACATACAGGAGGGGCTTATTTTTCGTCTCCTAAACATACGCCAAACGGTAATATAGTTGCCGGCAACCATAATGGAAATGTTCTGTTTTTTAACTCCGAAGGCGATAAAATAAACAGCTATAAAACAAAAAGCTGGGTTCATGCTACTCCTCAAAGTGTTTCCGACACGTTAATATCGCTAGGCAGTTACGATGGAAATATTTATTTCTTTAATAATGATGGACAATTAAGAAAAGTAATAAAACCGGGAGGAAAAATATTTACAAATCTTGTAGAAGTATCTAAGGATATTGTTTTGTTCGGAGCTAATCGTAAAAGTATTATTTGGTACGATTTAAAAAATGACATAAAAAAAGTTTTTAAAACCCGAAAGTTAAATCATGGTTCACCGGCATTATTGTCGAATGGCATAGCAGTAATTGGCTCAAGCGACAAGAATTTATATTTTTTCGATAAAGATTTTAATATGATAAAATCATATAAAACCGGCGGGTGGATAATGCACTCTAAACCTATTGAGTTAAGTTCCGGAAATATAGCTTTTGGCTCTTACGATAAATGTCTTCATCTGATAAATTCGAAAGGCAAATTAATAAATAAAATAAAAACCGGAGGTAAAATACATGGTACTCCAGTAGAAACAAGTGATAGTTTAATAGCATTCGGATCTTTCGATGGAAATATTTACTTTTCTGACCTTAATGGCAAAATTGTTAATACTATTAAAACAAGGAAAAAGATAGTTGCTTCTCCATTGGTTTTACCTAACAAAAATATTGTTTTCGCCTCAATGGATAGATGTTTATATTATTGCTCTCCAAACGGAGAATTATTATCGGTTACTTATACAGGAAGTAAGATTTTTGCAAGTCCAATATTAACGCAATCAGGCAATATATTTTTAGCTACTCTCGATGGAAGTGTTATGATTGTGGAACCTTAAGAAACAAATATATTAATTAATTCTACAATTAATGACAGTATATAAATACATGAGATATTGCAAGCTTGTAAAAATTCATTTCAAAATATACGAACAAACATTCGTGCATTAGTGGCAAAAGAGATATAGCCACGAATACACGAATAAAAAACGAATAATATTAGTACAAAAAAAATGTATAAATGCTTTAATAATTTAATAAGGCTGCAAAACGCTTACTTGGATACAGAAACATCAGAAATGTAATTTAACTTATGTAGAAAAATAACATAACAGTGTATAATGTATAAGGGGGGGGTATAAATATAGGTAAATCAAAGGCATACAGCAAAATAATTAAATAAATTAGTATCCAATTAATCTAGTCATAACTATTTAAATTTAATTTTATGAAACAAAAAATGCTTTAATTTACTTATGGGGTTTTTTAATCATTCTTGGGTTAAGTTTGTCCTCCTGTGAGAAAGAAACTGAAATTATAACATCACAATTAGATCAAACTACAATAATACCACAAGAGATTTCAAATTCTTGTGAAGATTATGAATTACCTTACGTAATTGATGGTCGTTTAGTGTTCAAAGATTCTACTTCATATTGGAAACATCAGGATTGGATATTTAGAAATCAGGGTAATCCAGAAGTAATTCAAGATTTTAACAAATCAATTGGTTTAATCTCAATGATGCAAGTATATGAAGAAGGTCTTTTATCTTTAGAAAATTGCAATGAAGTTTCAAATGAATTTATTAAATCACATAAAAATGTGTTTTATGAAACTAATATTGCTGAATCAGTAATTCAAGACCTACAAGCACCAAATATTTTGGCTTATTGTGCAAATGAATTTGGAGTTTACCAGGTTGGTAATTCAATATTCAGAATATCTCACAACTACTTATACACTATTATTGATGGCGATACCGAAAAAATTCCAATGATTGTAAATGCTAAGGGTAATGAAATAAGCTTAGAAAACATAAAAACAACAGAGATAAAAAAAGGACAACTCAAAGATCAATATAGTTATAGAACCTCATATTTTGACAGCAATCGCAGAATAGTTTCAAGGTTGCGTTATGATATCATTGGTAATTCGTATTACTATAGAGCAATTACTAATTCACAGAAAAAAACCTTGGGTATTTGGCTAGGCAAAACCTTAGATGGAGTCTGGGTATCATGGGGAGAAGGTTATTATATATCTAATGGAACAACATATGATATATCTAGTGCTACACATGGCGGTACTAGTAAGCAAACAATTGATGTTGCTTTTGCTGTTAGTTTATTACCAATTTCTAGTGGCGAACTTGAAACGACACATTACGGGAAATATGGTTCAACCACTAAATCAATAAGTTATAGTAATGCATTTACCGGGACGCATTAATTACAACAAATATTGTTAACAAAACACAGTATTATTTATTATATTGCTGTCGTATTTAATCTATTAGAAACATTGTTAATAGCTTACATTAATGCTTTTTTATGAAAACAATATTTTCAATAATAATCTTCACATCTCTTGTCTTTCAGACTCAAAAGATTTATTCGCAAAACGCTGAAGTTAGAAACTTTAAACATAGCATAGGCATCCAATATAATCATGGAGCAGAAAGCCTCAACAGTTTTTTTTTCGGTAGCGACTTTATACATATCAATGTTTTTGCACTAAGGTATGCATATAGTATTACGCCAAGTATTAAAATCGGGCCTGAGATTTCAGTTGTGTTAACAAAAGTATTTAACAATGATGGTTCGCAGAATCAAAACATATTTAATTCAAGATATGGTATTTTTGGTAGATATTCGTTAACTTATTTTAATGTTTTCAGACCAATTGTAGAGGGTAGTGTATATTATTCTCACAATAATTCTTGGTCAGATATACCTATGCAAGGATATCATGAGTTCCGAAGTGGTGAATTAGGAGTGTATATAGCCCCTGGTGCATCAATATATTTATTTAAAAATAGAGTTAGCTTAGATTTAATGTACAAAATATCAAACATTGAAAATTTTAATTATAAACATGGAATTATTTCATTTAAATTAAATTATAACTTTGATATTTCAAAGAAACATTGAGTAATTAGTAATGATAAAGAATCATAGAGTATTAGTTAAGGTGTTTGTTGTTTTTGTATTGTCTTTATATTTATCAAGTTGCACAAAAATTGTTGAAATTGAGATACCTGATACGAACAAGGTACCTGTAATTAACTGCTTATTTAGTAATGATAGTATTTTGCAACTGAGATTAAGTTCGAGTTTTTCTTTATGCGAAGATATTCCTGCCCCAATTAATAACGCTAATATACTTTTGTTTGAAAATGATTTACTAATTGAAAATTTAAGTTTTCTTAACGGCTTTTATGAGTCAAATATAGTCCCTAAATCAGGTAAACGGTATTCAATAAAAGCTTCTATTCCTGAGTTTGACAATGACTTAGAGATAATTGCTTTCGACACAATACCATCAGAGCCTATTCTTTATTCATTTTCTTTTAACGATTCTGCAATTTTTGACATGCAAGGTTATCCTGCTTCACAGGCTATTATAGAGATAGAAGACAATTCATACGATTTGCAATACTATGAAGTAATGCTTATTATGAAATATAAGCGTTCATCGCTTGATACTATTTACGAAAAAAGGATAGCCGACTATTGTGCTGAAAACTACGACCCTGTATTGACTGACGAAGGATTATTAGATTTTAAACCTAAAACACTTGTTTTCAGCAATAAACGATTTATTGGTCAAAAATATTCTTTGAAGATTAATTTCCAAAATACTTTGTATTTAGAAGATTCCTATCCACAATTTAAAGAACTAAAGCTAATTGTTCACTTACGAAAAGTTAGCAAATCATATTATAAATATAAGAAACAATTAACAATTCATCAAAGTAGTTTAAATAGCGATTTTTGGTCAGGTACAACAGAGCCAAGTACTATGTATTCAAATATTACCGGAGGATATGGAATATTTGCAGGATACACTCAAATTACGGATACAATAACCAAATATTACGGCTTTATTAATTAGCAAAATGATTAGAGTAAAAAACCATATTGTAATTAATCTTAATTCTATTCTAATACTCTATCTTATCCTATTATCGGGCAATTCTTTTAGTCAGAACATTACTTTGAGTGGCTATATTACTGATTCTGCAACAGGTGAAAAACTTATAGGTGCAAATATATACGATTTAAAATCAAGTAGTGGTACAGTTAGTAATAATTATGGTTTTTACAGTATTAGTTTACCAAAAGATGACAGCATATACTTATCGGTCTCTTATATAGGTTATATTTCTGTAACAGACACGCTTTCAGGGAAAACCAATTCTAATAATAATTATGCCCTAACTACAGGGACTCTTTTGCAAGAAGTTACTATAAGTGCAAATTCAGGTAGTTTAATAGAAGAAGCCACAGAAATGAGTACGACAACAATTTCTGTAAAACAAGTTGAAAATCTACCTGCAATTGGGGGCGAACCCGATGTTTTAAAGGTTTTGCAACTTATGCCAGGAGTAAATTCAGGCAATGAGGCTTCAAGCGGATTATATGTTCGCGGCGGCACACCTGACCAAAATCTTATTTTATTGGATGATATTCCTATATATTATGTAAATCATTTGGGTGGGTTTGTATCTACATTCAATTCAGATGCAATTAGTAAGATAAAACTAATAAAAGGCGGGTTTCCGGCTATCTACGGTAGCAGATTGTCATCAGTTTTAGATGTAAGGATGAAAGATGGAAATATGCAAGAATTTAAAGGCGCCGGAATGATTGGTATGGTAGCCTCAAAAATTGCTATAGAAGGACCTGTCATAAAAAACACAGCCTCATATATGATATCGTTTCGCAGATTTATGTACGATATTCTAATGCGACCTATTTCAGAAGCACTTACACAAGGCTTAGGTATTGGCTACAGCTTCTATGATTTTAATGCAAAAATTAATTATAAGTTTTCCGATAAAGATAGATTGTATTTTAGCTCATATCTTGGCAACGACAGACTTTCATTTAGAAGAAAAGACAATTCATTTCATTCTAACAGTAGTGTAAAGGTAAATCAAGATTGGGGTAATCAGTTATTTGCATTAAGATGGAATCACATTTATAGTCCAAAATTATTTAGCAACACAATTGTTAGTTATACCCGATATAGATTGAATAACAATATGACAAAAAATATTGATGATATTTTATACCAACAAACTGCATTCAGTAATTTTATATCAGCGATAAACGATGCTTCAGCTAAATTAGATTTTGAATACTATGCTCATCCAATAGTTAATCTTAATTTCGGAGGTAGTTTTATTTATCATAACTTTACACCAGGACTTGCAAGTTATAATCAAAGCGATAATAGTAATTACCATCTTGATACTGTTTTTGGCGATTACAATTTACATTCCTTTGAATATTCTGCGTATTTATCCAATGAATTTAATTTTAGAAACAAAATTTTTGCAAATATTGGTGGTCGTCTTTCTATTTATCAAGTACAAAGTAAAAATTATTTATCGCTTGAACCTCGTATATTATTATCAGTTCCCGTAAGTTCATCTTTTATTATAAAATCTTCGTATGCAACAATGCAACAAAATGTGCACTTACTTACCAATTCTGGTATTGGTATCCCTACAGACTTGTGGATGCCTTCAACCGAAAGAGTTAGCCCTTCAAGGTCAGAGCAATTTGCATTGGGTTTTACAGGTAATATTTTAGATGAGAAATTTGAACTAAGTATTGAAGGATTCTATAAAAACATGAATAATCTTATTGCATATAAAGAAGGAGCTAATACTGTAAATGCAACATCGGACTGGCAAGACAAAGTTGAAACAGACGGTATAGGTAAATCTTACGGATTTGAGTTCCTATTTCAAAAAAAAGCCGGAAATACAACAGGTTGGATTGGATATACATTGTCTAAAATAACCAGACAGTTTGCGAATATTAATAACGGCGAGCCCTTTCCTTATAAATACGACAGAACTCACGACCTCAGCATTGTTCTTTCTCACAAAATAAATGAAAACATTGAAGTTTCTGCTACATGGGTTTATGGTACAGGGAATGCTTTTACAATACCCACAGGTATCTATGAAATAGTTGACGAACCCGACTACTGGTCTGAAAATGAAACTGGTAAATTTGACTATAATTCACAAGCTTATGTTTATGATGAAATTAATAATTATAGAATGCGAGCATATCACAGACTAGATATAGGTGCAAATTTTAAGAAAAAAACAAAATGGGGAGAAAGAACATGGAATGTTAGTATTTATAACCTCTATAATCGGCAAAATCCATATTATTACTACTTTGAACAATCAGAAACGGAAATAATATTGAAGCAGCAAAGCTTATTCCCAATTATTCCATCGGTAAGTTATAGCTTTAAGTTTTAATTAATTCAGTTTTTATATATCCTGAATTAAAATTACCTCAACATCCCCAATACTCGCTTAAGTCCGGCGACAAACACGTCAATCTCTTCTTTTGTGTTATAAAATGCCAGTGAAGCTCTTACTGTTCCGCTAATTCCAAAATAATCCATAACAGGGTCGGCACAATGCGAACCTGTACGTACAGCAATTCCCAATTTATCAAGCAAAGTACCAATATCGGAATGATGTATATTCTTTACATTAAAAGATATTACAGAGCTTTTGTGCTTAGCATTTCCAAAAATTTCAATGTCTTCGATATCTTTTAGTTTATCGGTGGCATAATTAAGCAAGTCGGTTTCTATTTCTGCAATTTTCTCAATACCTATGTTAGAAACATATTTCAAAGCTTCTGCAAGCCCAATTGCACCCACGTAATTAGGTGTTCCTGCTTCAAAAATAAAAGGTAGTTCATTAAATGTAGTTTTATCAAAACTAACTTTTTTAATCATTTCGCCACCTCCCTGATATGGAGGCATTTTTTCAAGATATTTGGTTTTACCATACAAAACTCCAATACCTGTTGGTCCATAAATTTTGTGTCCCGAAAATGCATAAAAATCGGCATCAAGGTCTTGTACATCAACAGAGACATGTTGCACAGCCTGAGCACCATCTACAAATACAGGAATATTATTTGAATGAGCAATTTTGATAATTTCTTTTATAGGATTAATTGTTCCCAGCGCATTAGACACATGAGTAATAGCTAAAATTCGTGTTTTACCGGTTATTAATTTAGGAAACACTTCCATATCAAGTTCACCGCTTTTAGTAATTGGCAATTTAATGAGTTTAGCATTTTTGCGTTCGCACATTATTTGCCATGGCACCATATTACTATGGTGTTCCATTTCGCTAACAATTACCTCATCTCCCTGATTAATAAAAGCTTGTCCAAAAGAAAAGGCTACAAGGTTAACCGATTCAGTTGTACCACGTGTAAAAATTATCTCCTCAGTTTTTTTTGCATTTAAAAACTTTGCTGCAACTGCTCTCGATTCTTCGTATTTGTCGGTAAGCTGTTCACTCAAAAAATGCACCCCACGATGAATATTGCTATTTTTGCTAGCATAGCAATCAGCAACAGTATCAATTACTATCCGAGGTTTTTGTGTAGTTGCAGCATTATCAAAATATATCAATGGTTTGTTATAAACTTTTGTTTTGAGTATAGGAAAATCTCTGCGTATTTGTTCTTGTAAGTTCATATTAAAAAAGAATGTTGACTACACAAAGGTAATCAACATTCATAATTAATAAATTTTTAATGCAGTATTATTCTACTATAATTTTTCTGATAGTATTACCTGTTAAGGTCTCAATATTTATTAAATAAACACCCGAGGATAAATCATTTGTATTTATTTCAACACTTGTGCTGTTCGGATTTTCTTCTAATAATTTTTTTCCTGCAATATCCATAATACTAATTTCGGTAATTGTTTCATTAGCATATAAATTAACAAAATCATTTGCAGGATTAGGATATATAGAGATTTTAGTTTGTTGGTTTGTTTCAACACCAACATAATCAGCGAGAGACATTTCAGCTACTTCCATAATATGTCCTGTTTCAATATTTTGCACAAAGAAAACAAGCTTACAATTTGCCATATTATACTCACTATTTATAGTAAACTGTAATGATACGTTATCAACACTACTACCCGAAAAATCCAGTAAAGTACCATTATCATCGGGTATCATATTTCTCAACATATTATTAATTACAGATTGAGCTTGCCATGATTCTTCGATTCCATTTTCGGTAAGAGCTACAAACAATTTCATATCACCACCATAATAGTAATAAACTTCTTCGATATCAACATCAATATTAAAAACTCCGGATCCGGCATAATCTAATGCTGGTTCAATTGTATATATTGCTGGTAGCTCAAGGTATTCTTCGGTATAATCTTTAAAGAAATTTCGTTGATTTAACAAATTAGATACCAGACCTTCGTGTCCTATCATTCCGTTTACGATTGAACTTGGGCATAATAAGTCGGAAGACTCATCAGAGTCGAAGAAAGGCACATAAAATGCGGAGCGGTTATTATAAGCTGATGTTTCATAAAGTCCACTTTGGTAATTTATAACAGTACTATTTAAACCAAGATTTTCGAAAAGAGAAGTAGCCATTGCCAATGTACCAGCATCATCACATTCGGTACCTGTAAAAATCTCGATCAAAACCATTTGACGTTGCACACCTCCTTCAACTTCAATTGTAGCAGTATCAGTTAGTACGGAATATCCATTTTCGGCACCATAATAAGCTTTAACCTGATAATCGTAAATATTAGGATATAGATTTTCGTCGAGGTATGAAGTAGCCCCGGAAACTTCGTAAAGGAATTCGCCGTTGCGCGTGATATAGTAAGAATCGGGAGAACCCACTTCAGGAGCATCCCAAGAAACCAGTACATCGTTATCATTTTGAATCTGTAAGACTAAATTTGTTGGAGGATTAACAGATTCAACTTGCTCAAAAACAATATCATCGAAGTACATTGCCGGAGTAGCAGATTCATCCCATCCATAAATGTCAAATCCTTGCAAAGTATTTGAATAATAATTTATCCCATTACTCCAGTTACCTGAATACACTATTTGTCCATTTACAAAAATATCTGTGGTTTCGTAATCTAAATCGAAAATCTGCTCAAGTGTATTCCATGTATCATGGTCAAAGGTAAAGCTGGCAACACCATTTGCTCCACCACCATCTATATCGCCCGATCCATTAAGAAAGAATATTTGCATACCATTATGATATGTTGAGGTTTCTGCATTAAACTCCTGCATGGGTGAATAAAAACCGCAATTACCTGTAGGAATATAGAATTGAAAACTCATCTTATACCTGTTTTCTGTAAGCTCTCCTACTGTCATTACAACATCATTCCCTGTTCCTATCAATAGAGAATTTGATGGGCTTACAGAATATGCATCGCTTACCCATGGGTCTTCTGCACTACCAGGATTGTCTGTCCATGTTGTCCAATTGTCGGGTACTTGCAAGGCAATACCTTCTCCTGTGTTTAATGCATCAAAATTCTCTGAATAAATTTCTTGTGCATTGATTAATCCGAGGGCGAAAAATAAGCTCATCGCCGCTAAAAGTAAAAGTTTTTTCATTTGTGTGTGTATTTTGGTTATAGTGTAAAAATAACAATAATAATTATACAAATCAAGAAATGTAATAAAAAAAAACCTTACTTTTTAAATTAAGGCTTTTTTAATGTATAGTTGAGTAGCTTATTCCACTATCAATCGCTCTTTAAACGCAGCATTATCGGTTTTTATATTTATGAAATAAATACCAGATGAAAGGTTTTCTATATTTATTAAAGTTACATTGGTATTAGGTTTAAATTTAAATATTGTTTGTCCTGTAATATTTAATATGTCTATACTCGTAATATTTGCATTTGCTACAATGTTTATATTATCATTTGCAGGATTAGGATATATAGAGATTTTAGTTTGTTGGTTTGTTTCAACACCAACATAATCAGCGAGAGACATCTTTTTAGCCTCCATAATATAGGCATTATTCATATTTTGAACAAAAATCACAATTTCGCAATTAGCAAGGATGTATGTTTCGTCAACAGATAATTGAAATGTTTCGCTATGCACAGATTGTGAAGAAAAATCTAGTATTGTACCGTTATTATTAGTTAAAAACTCTCTTAACACAAAGTTAACTTCATTAAGTCCTCCTTGCCAGTTATATGGGATATTTGTTTCAGTTAAAGCAACAAACAAACGGATTTCGTCCTCGTAATATGCTATATTTTCTTCAACATTCACATTAATGTCAAATACATAAGGTGATTCATCAATAAATTCAATATCAGCGTCAATAGTATAAACTGTTGGGATATCCAAATAATCTTCGTAATAATAGTCGTACAATTCATTTTGTGCTGCAACACCGTCAGCGAGAGCACCTTCCATACCAATCATTCCATTAATTATTGTTGTAGGATATCCTAAAGCTCCGTCTCCATTATCGTAAAATGGGATATAATATCCGGTTCGTGTTGATGTTGCTGGTGTTTCAAAAGGGTCGCCATTTAAACCATGGTATTCGATAATAGCTACATCAAGGTTTTCGTTAGCCATCAAATCAACAGCTTGAGCAGCAGTAGGACAATGAGGACACCATGTACCAGTAAATATTTCGAATAACACTAATTGTCTTTGATTACCTCCAACAATGTTGACAATTTCGTTACCTGCCGAAGCAGAGTACCCAACACCTTCACCATAATATGCTTTTAATTGATAAGTATAATTTCCCGGATATAAATTTTCATCAAAATACTCAAATTCTTCATTTACAACAGCAATTTCTTCTCCATCGCGAATTACAGAATAAGATTCTGGTGTACCTTCTTCCGGAATATCCCATGTAATACTAACATCATTGTCGTTTACTACTTCAATTGCAAAACTTGTTGGAGGGTTTGGAATTTCCACTTGTTCAATAATAAAGTCATCCATATAATACTCGCAAGTACCACCCTCGTTATATGCATAAAAGTTTAAAGCGTCTAGTTTGTTAATTCCTGTTTGATCATTAAAAGTTCCGTGGCTCCATTGGTATGCATGTACTAATTCTCCATCAATATACATATCAACCCAGTCGTTGTCGAGATCAACGAAATGTTGCATTCTAATCCAAGTATCAGGTTCATAAGGAAAAGTTTTAGCCGCAGGTCCATTTCCATCTATACTACCGATTCCATTCTGAAAAAATATTTGCATACCCCAGATAGTACCTGTTCCGGTAGGGTTAAAATTTTGCAAGATATTGTAATATCCTTGTTTCCCCGAAGGAATATAAAGATAAAATTCAATACGATAACGGTTTGATGTAAGGTCGTTGAACTCTATAACACCATCGTTTGTTCCTTGTATATTAACAGATTTTGTTCCGCTATGAGCATACTCATCGCTTACAGTTGGGTCTTCGGCAGTACCGGGCTGTTCTGACCATGTGTTCCATGTATCTGGTGCTTCGGAAGCAATTCCTTCACCCACAGAATAAGCTTCAAAATCGTCTGAGTACATTACTTGTCCGTTCACAAAAAGGCTTGTAAGCATTACAAAACTTAGAAAAAATAATATTTCTTTTTTCATTTTCAAATTTTTAGTTTATAAAGGAATATCTTTATCTATTTCTACTACAATTAAGCAAACAATGTTTACATTCGGTAAATTCACCTCTCAGACGATTATCGACTAAACCAGAAATTTGTTCTTTTAAAGGGATAACAGGGATATTTCTTACAATATCGTTAGCAAAAGCAAACATTAGCATAAGTTTAGCTTCTTTTTTACTAATTCCTCTACTTTGTAAATAAAACAAAGCTTCTTGGTCTAATTGCCCAACTGTAGCACCATGTGAGCATTTTACATCGTCGGCATAAATTTCGAGTTGAGGTTTTGTACGCATTTTTGCCGTATCGGTAAGGCAAAGATTATTATTGGTTTGATAAGCCTCGGTTTTTTGTGCATCGGGACGAACCATTATTTTTCCGGAAAAAGCCCCTCTAGCATTATCGTCTAAAATACCCTTATATAGTTCGTTACTTGTACAGGTTGGTGCCTTGTGATCGATATATGTATAATTATCAACACGCTGCTTCTTATCACTTAAAAACAAACCGTACAAATTACTATGAGCACGCTCACCGGCAAGCGTAGAATAAACATTGTTACGTAAACTCCCACCATGTAGCGAAAACGCTAAATTTGTAAGATGACTATTTGCCTCTTGATAAAAACATAGTGTGTTAAGTAAAGCTGCAGTATCGGGTTCGTTTTGTATAGAATAATATTCGAGGTGAGCATTTTTACCAATATAAGACTCGGTAAGGCTATTAATAAAGTTTTGGGTACGATTAAGAGTATGATCACAAATAATCATCCTAAGGGAAGCGTCTTCTTCAAGAACTACTAAATTACGTTGCATTACTGCTCTATTAGCAAAACCATGAATAAGATTTACAAGCTGAATAGTTTTATCAATTTTTACACCTTTAGGAACATAAATAAACACTCCATCTCTTGCTATTGCAGTATTTAAATCAATATATCCATCTTTATTTTGCGGCAAATATTTGCTGTAATGTTTTTTAACTATTTCAGGATATTTTACAAATGCTTCTCTTAGCCCACACACAATTACTCCTTTTGGAAATTTGTTTTCCAGATTATTTTTATCGTAATACCATGCATTGCTTAATAAAATGACTTGCGTATCCATATCCGGAACCTGACATTGCCAGTATTCGTTTAAATCAATATTCGTTTTTTCGGGTTCTAAAGAATACTCAAGTCCATTGTTTAAAAAACCTGAAAAATCTGAGTATTTATAATTTTCGTATGATTTATCAGGAATTCCATTTTTAATAATGCTATTAGCTGCAATATCGGCATATTCCCTAATAAAATCAGGAATATCCATATTTAGTTTATCCTTATTATCGGCATAAATATTATATAATTTTTCCTCTAAATTCATAACAATTAGTATTTACCTTATTTTGCTAATTCGTTTTTTATCCACTCATATCCTTTTTCTTCAAGTTCGAGTGCTAGATCTTTTCCTGCCGATTTTACAATTTTTCCATCGTATAAAATATGGACAATATCAGGAACTATATAATCTAGAAGTCTCTGATAGTGAGTAATTACAAGAGCACAATTATTAGGTGTTTTAAGTTTATTAACTCCATTAGCCACAATCCTTAATGCATCAATATCAAGCCCTGAATCGGTTTCGTCTAGAATGGCAAAATCGGGCTGAAGCATTGCCATTTGAAAAATCTCATTCTTCTTTTTTTCGCCTCCCGAAAAGCCTTCGTTTACAGAACGGTTAGTAAGCTGAGTGTCAATTTCAACCATTTCTTTTTTCTCTCTCATAAATTTAAGAAACTCGGCAGAACTAAGAGGTTTTTCTCCTTTATATTTTCTTTGTTCGTTTACAGCCGTTTTCATAAAATTTACCATACTTACGCCAGGTATTTCAATTGGATACTGAAAACTTAAAAACACGCCTTCGCGTGCTCTATCTTCGGGAGCCATTTCTAAAAGGTCTCTCCCTTTAAAAACAACTTTTCCTTCGGTTACAGTAAACAAATCCCTACCTGTAAGCACCGAGGCTAAAGTTGATTTTCCTGAACCATTAGGACCCATAATGGCATGTATTTCGCCGGCTTTTATTTCAAGATTGATTCCCTTAAGAATTTCTTTTCCATCTATCTCTGCATGTAAATTTTTTATACTTAACATAGCTATCAATAATTAATATTTAGTTTTAATTTTTTACAGTCTCTTATTAGTTTGTTTCTTATTAAATCTTTTGAATGTTTAGCTCCATGCTTATTTTGAAATCCATCATGTTCGGTAATAACAAGAAGTTCCGGTTTAAGTTCTGGATAATAATCGGAATACTGAACCAATAATTTAAGAGCAATCATTCTTACAGATGCTTGTTTTTTAACTTGCTCCCATAAAGAAAAACATAAATCAACAACTTTACCGGCATAATCTTCGTTAAAACCTGCAAACATAATCATTCTTAGCAATTCTCGCTGTAAGCCATCAGGTTTCGCTATTATTACATAATCAATAATATCGTGAATATATGGTTTAACTAATTTTGGTTGTGAATTAAAATAAAACGCAAGCATATAAGCAGAACGCCATGCATCGGGATGTTTGCCTTCAAAAACAAGCTGCATAGCTTCTGAAACATTAGCAGAACTCTTCGACAGATATTCTAATGCTAAATCTTTAGAATAGTACTCTCTGCTTATAAATCGCTTAAATTCAATATTTGGGCTATCATTATCCATTAACCAACGCTACCCTCCAAACTAATTTGCAATAATTTCTGAGCCTCTACCGCAAACTCCATTGGCAATTTATTCAAAACTTCTTTGGCATAGCCATTTACTATTAAGCCAATAGCATCTTCGGTTTCTATTCCTCGCTGGTTACAATAAAAAATTTGATCTTCGCCAATTTTTGAAGTAGTTGCTTCGTGTTCTACAACTGCTGTATCATTATCAACATTAATGTATGGGAATGTATGAGCCCCACACTTATCGCCAAGCAAAAGGCTATCGCATTGACTAAAATTACGTGAATTTGCAGCATTTTTGGCAACTTTTACTAATCCTCTGTACGAATTCTGACTTTTACCTGCCGAAATACCCTTACTTACTATGATGCTCCTAGTATTTTTTCCAAGATGAATCATTTTTGTGCCTGTATCAGCTTG
>Ga0334901_1000488_pt1 | contig 54292 bp, 51 predicted proteins | sample GraSluR3_MG_3_FD_207216 | JGI IMG/M metagenome (GOLD analysis project Ga0334901, IMG submission 207216) | Sludge microbial communities from methane-producing bioreactor in Wageningen University, Netherlands - Granular Sludge_15_08-R3 | ecosystem: Engineered > Bioreactor > Anaerobic >...
TCTCCTCTTGAAAAGGAGTATCGATTCCGCTATAATCGTCTTTGTAGGCGAGTAGCTCAATTGGCAGAGCGACGGTCTCCAAAATCGTAGGTCGGGGGTTCGAGGCCCTCCTCGCCTGCCAGAAAAGAGAGGAATCATCCTCTCTTTTTCTTTTTATTTATCTCCGATCGCCTTGGCCATATTCATACTGGTTACTTCATATCCCATCTTCTTGTAAAGAGCAACCGCCACGGTGTTATGTGCGAAGACGTGAAGCGAAAGCTGTTCTACTCCGAGCTCCCTGGCATATTCTTCAAGCGCTTCGAGGCTCAGCTTTCCGTAACCTTTTCCTCTGAATTCTTTGTAGATCACGAAATCATAGATGAATCCCTTATTTTCCGTAGCGGAGAAAACATGCAGCCAGAGATAACCTATCTTCTTGCCTGTCTCCCTTTCTATAAGGCTCAGGAGTTCATGATTCTCTGTGTTAAGCCCGTTGGTAAGCAATGAATCGATTTCTCTTCTCGATTTCTCGAGCGCGTCCTTCTCTTCCCATCTTCCCGATTTGACATTCTCTATCGCATAGTTTCTTACCAATCCTTCGGTAAAGATCTCGAACTCATCGGGCTTCATCTTTTCCAGCCTTATCATTCAGTTACCTCCTTCCTAGACAAGATCCAGCAAGTGTTTCTTCAAGAGTTCTTTTACTGAAAAGACGATGATTATCCCAAGAATGGTTATAGTTGCAGTTCTAACACTGAAACCGTCAAGAGTCAACCCCAATGCAAGTCCGGCAGCCGGTGGATGCTCTGAATCGGTTATCACCATGGCAAACATAGTTAGACCTATCGCCAAAGATCCCATGAAGGCGAATGAGATGTTATCAGACCACTGAATATTAGTATGTTTAGTCAGCAGATCCAAAACATGAACTCCAAAAGCTACCAGCAGACCGATTGCGTTGCCTCCCAGAACGTACCTTGCGCTGGATGCCCTAAGATTTGGCATCGCAAAGACAATGAATGTCGATGCCCCAAACGAAGCAACAACAACTGCTTCAGAGAGCGCATCAATAAAGAGCAGAATCACGAAGACCGAAATGATCGTGAGCAAAGTCTGGAAAACGTACTTGAGCGGATATTGTCGGAACTTGGAATCTAGTGTTATCATCTTACCTCCTGATTCGCCAAGAAATAACTGCATCTCTCAAGAGAAAGATTTAGGTACCATCAACTGATAGAATCTTCCTATGAAGAGATAGGAATATTCTAAACCATAGGGAGGTCAAGTCGTAGTGTGAGAACGGTTGAAGTTACTCTCGAAGGGAGAGTTCAGAGAGTTGGAATGAGAAACTTCGTGAGGCGGCTTGCAGAAAAACACAGAATCACCGGGTATGTAGAAAACCTGGAAGATGGGTCCGTAAGAATTGTCGCTAGAGGCAATGAGACTGAACTTGCATTGTTCTTGAGAAAAGTGAAAAAGGGATCTCTTCCCGTAAGGCTTTCTGGAGGAAAGATCACCAGAATAATCGAACAGCCCTCTCAAGAGCTGGAATTCAGGGGCTTCGAAAAGAGGTAATTCCATATGGAGGGAAAAAATGATAATTGCCGTAATAATTTTAGTTGCTGTTGCATTTCTGGCCATTGTGGGATTTGTTCTCTCAAATAGGGTCATAAAACCCAGACAGATCCCTTACGAAGAGACCTACCGCATCGAAGTCGAGAATGGCAGAATGGATCCAGATTGGTTCGAAGAGGTCGAAAAGGAAGAGATTTGGGTTGATTCTCCTTATGGATACAAACTCCACGGGTTTCTGATTCCTAACGACAATTCCGAAAGAACCGTAATTATCTGTCACGGCATCACTTATTCACTTTTCGGTTCCATAAAGTATGCAAAGGTTTTTCACAAGCTGGGCTACAACATCATCGTATATGACCACAGGAATCACGGAAAAAGCGGAGGTACGAATACGACTCTAGGCTTCTACGAGAAGCATGATCTTGCCGCTGTAAAGAAATGGGTTCTGGAAAGACTTGGGGCGAATACTCGAATCGGCCTACACGGAGAATCGATGGGTGCTGCAATAGCTCTTCAATACCTTTCTCTTGATAACGAGATCGATTTCTGCGTCGCCGACTGCGGTTTTTCTGACCTCGAAGAATTGCTGTCGGTAAGGTTGCGTGAGGACTTTCACCTTCCCTCGATTCCATTCATTTGGCTGGCTCGATTCTTTGCAAAACTCCTGACTGGCGCGAATCTAAAAGAAGTAAGCCCAATAAAATCCGTAAGAGAGTCGTCAGTTCCAGTGATGTTCGCGCACGGAGCTGAAGACCATTACGTTCCAACCTATATGAGCGAAAAGATGTACAGAGAAAACAATTCGAAAAACCATCTTCTAGTAGTTCCCGGAGCTGCTCATGCAGCGTCTCTCCCAACCGATCCGATCACATATGAAAAAGAAGTTGAAAGCTTCCTTCGCAAGCATAAGCTCCTATGAAAGATTACACTCTCCTTATCATTTATCATATTAAATAAAATATCCAACAAATCGCACTTCAGACTTGAGAATCTAATCTCCTTACCGTACTTTTTCGTATTTATGTGCCTATGTTTGTCATATTAGCAGTCAAAGGGCCTTATAACTTTGAAATTAGCTGCACTTTATGGATAATCACTTCTCATACTTCTTAATCATTGAATACCTTAACTTGGCACTCTTAGAATTATTATGTTGGACTTTGTAATACTTTGATATATGTTCTAATTATTGCAAAATACTGTTGTGTATTACTATGTGTTTTTATAATAATTGCCATTGAGATGATAATAGTGCACCAAAAAAAATTATTCTACACTATACGTACTAATTAGACGTTCTGTGCAATGTCACAGAACTAAATTAAAAAGGGGGCGAAAGAAATTGCGTAAGAGACTTACCTTGTTTCTTCTCGTAACTGCACTAGTTTTTGGTGGCAGTATTTTCCTACTGAGAAGGGACCAATATCTGATATCATCTACTTCAACGTTAAGATGTCTCAAGAACTAGGTCTGAGGGCAGTCGCCGAAGGACTAACGGATATTTTCATGGAAGGAGTTCCCGGCCCAACCCTGATGGGAATGGATCAGGCAACTCGAGAAAAATGGATATCTACTCCGTTCCGTCGCTGACTTATACTCTTTTCGTCAATCCATACCCGAACGAAGCTCCTTATGTGGGAGAGGTTAATGGAAAAGACTTCTTCAACGTAATGGCTATCAACGAGTTCAGGTATGCTCTCAATGATCTGATCAACAGGTAGTATATCGTTGACGAGATCCTCGGAGGAGCCGGCGGACCGATGCTCTCTATCGCAACTCCAGGTCAGCCCGGTACCTACAGATACGGTCTGGTAGCGAACAAACTCGGCCTTAGCTTTGAAGGTAACGAGACGAGAGCTATCGAGGCCATGAAAAAAGCTCTTGAAGAAGCCTCCAAGATTCCTGAGAATCAGGGGAGGCTCGTTGAAAGAGCCGGCAAATGGTGCTTCGACAACGAACCCGTCACCGTAAGGTTCGTTACGCTATGAACCCTGCACTCTCGCAGTGAAGCTCTCGACAATGCTCTTTCTCGATTGATCCTTTCGGTGGACGGGTTCATGATCTGGGACGATGGACCAAGGATGTCTCCTCAAAGCTGATCGCTGCTAAAAACAACGTTGAACCCAGCAAAAGCTTCCCAGACGAAGTGGGCATTGCGTCCCTGAACAATCTTCGCCGGCATTCCGATTCGGAGGACGATGGACCGTTGACGGTCAACGTTGTGCTCAGCAGCGTTCAGCGAAAAGCGTCTCTTTCCCCGCGAAGCGGGCACTGCGACCTAGCGTGATCTTCGCTAGCCTTGCGTCTGATGTTTTATTCCAGCATCACTTTCTGGGGCAGCCAACCTTGCGCCCCGCCGAAGGCGGCAATACATCTTGTGTCAGCGATAACCGGCTCTTGCCATTCGTCTTATCGACTTCCAGGAAGATTTCTCAACTATGAAGTGAAGGTATAAAATCTTTCTCTTCAGTGATGACTCTGTTTATTTCGCCAACTTCAGCCATCTTGAAGGGAGCAATAACATCGAATTTGCTCCTGTCTATTAGAAGTATTCTCTCACTCGAGTTGAGAAGCATTTTTCTCTTTATACTAGCAGAAAACGGACTGAGTTCGAAGGTACCTATCTTGCTTCTGAACGAGGCTGCCGAAAAGAAGAACTTGTTTGCATATATGGAGCTCACGAGACTTTCGGCTCTAGGTCCGATGAGCGAATCAAATCCATACTGTAGGCTTCCGCCGCTCGATTCAACTGAAAACCCCTGTATTTTCGATAGGGCAAGCAGGATGTTGATTCCATTCGTGATTATGTGCAGTTTATAGAAAGCCCTGGATAGCTTCAAAGCAAAAACGTAGCATGTGGTGCTTTCATCTATGAAGAGGACATCGTTTTCTTCAACATACTCTATAGCTTTTGAGGCTATTATCTCCTTTGACTCTCTCTCTACTCTGAGTCTTCTCAAGAAGAAGCTGTTGGGATCTGTTTCTTGATTCACCGCTCTTACGACTCCGTATCCGTTGATAAGGAGGCCGGATTTCTGCAGATCTCTCAAGTCTCTTCTCAGCGTGACGAGAGAAACATCCATTAGGGATGCAAGTTCTTGAGTATTGATCGATTCTCTTTCGGAAAGAACGCTGAGAATGTTTTGTCTTCTGTCTTCTTTCTTCAAAGCCATTTGCTCAACTCCAGCATATCTGTTTTATCTGACTCTCCTCCTGGCTAATCTTAGAGCCTCTACACCAAGGAGGAGTGCACCCCAAAGCGCCAGCGTGAGAAACTGACTTATCCCAAGAAGGTTCAGGCCGCTTGAGATCACTTGCAACAAGACCAACCCAAGGAAAACACCGGACACCTTTCCAAATCCACCATTTGGATTGATTCCACCCAGAACTGAAACTAACACGGTAACTAGAAGATATGAAGAACCATAACCGGCTTTTGCGGAATTGAATCTGGCTATCATTATCAGTGATGCGATACCTGCAAGAAGACCAGATATCATGTATACGAGAATAATCACTTTGTTCGTATTTATCCCAGAGAAACCGGTCGCCTTGATGTTCGAACCAATCATGTAAGTGGATAGACCCAGACGAGTCTTGTTAAGCAAAATCGCCACTGCTATCGCGACCGCTATCAGAATGAACATAGGAACGGGGACTCCCAGAAATGTACCGTTGCCGATTACCAGAAGACTCCTGGGGAGGCCCGAAATCACGTACCCCCTTGTTATTACGAGGCTTATTCCTTCTAGAAGCGTCATCGTACCAAGTGTCGCAAGAATCGGAGAGATCCCTATATATGCTATTATCACTCCGTTCGCAAGACCCACTATCAGCGAAATGGACATTCCTGCGAGAATCGCCAGAAACACTATCCAGCCCAATTCACTCCCTCCCATGTTGGGAGTCACATTTCTTGTCAGAATCATTGCCATGATTATTCCCGAGAGATTCGCCGAGCTTATTATGGAGAGGTTTATCCCACCCGTAAGCATAGTTATCATCATCGCGAAGGCAAGCACTCCCAGTTCGGGAAGCTGGAAGGCCATAGACTGAAGATTGCTTGGTCTGAGGAACTTGCCGGGGAGAGCGAGTGAAAACAGCAAGACGAGAATCGCAAGTATTACTCCCAGGGAGAAAATCTCTGAGTTCTTCGACAGTATTCCTCTCTTAGTGTCACTCTTCGACATTGATTATCGCCCCTTTTCTCTCGCGCAGTTTCCTCTGGTATGCTGTTATTCCTACGCTAATGACAATTATGGCCCCAACGAAGACCTTGTGCCAATAAGAAGAGATTCCCAACAGCGTCAACCCGTTCTGAACAATTACTATTAGACCAAATCCCAGAATCGTTCCGAGGATGCTCCCAGTACCTCCGGCCAAACTCGCACCTCCGAGCACCACCGCAGCCAGGACTTCGAGCTCTCTTCCCATAAGAGCATTGGGAGCTACAGTGAGCATCATATTCGCCTGGACCGTAGAAGCTATGCCTGCTAGAAAGCCCATGTAACAATAGACGAAAAGCTGCGTCTTGAGAACGCTTATGCCCACACGTCTTGCGGCTTCTTGATTTCCGCCCACGGCGTATATGTTTCTTCCCAGAGCCGTGTGCTTAAGTATCAGCCACGTAAGAATGAAGGAAATAACAAGAACTAGAATCGGTATAGTAATTCCCGGGTTGTCTCCGAATCTGACGAGATTCCTCTCCATGAACCACATTGGGAAGCCGTAAATCCAGGTACCGCCGCTTATAAATATCAGAAGGCCGTAGAACAGGTTCATGGTTGCGATCGTCACTATTATTGGCGGAGTTTTGAGGAAATAAATCAGTAAAGCGTTGATAAAACCCAGAGCAATTCCTACAACCCCTCCTATAGCAAAGGCCAGGAACATATTTCCGCCCCAATGTATAACGATAGTAGCCATTACATACTGCGCAACAGTAGCGATGGCAGTGAAAGAAATGTCAATCCCTCCAGAGATTAGGACAACGAGCACACCCGCAGCCATAATTGCAAGGAAAGAATTGCTTTCCACCATGCCGTAAATATTGGTGAAGGTCAGGAAGCTTGGCTTCATAATAGTGAAAAACAGAGACACTACGACTATCACAAGCAAGAGGTAGAATTCGCTCTTGCCGAATGCCTTTCTCAATACTGAATTACTGTCCGTTGATCTTCTCATACAGCTCTTTCTCCGTAAGCTCGCTGGAATTATACTTACCGACTATTCTGCCCGCACTCATTATGTACGTCGTATTTGAATGGTATATGGCTTCTTCAGCTTCATCGGTGATCATGATAATAGAAATGCCTTCTGCCGCCAGTTCTCTTACTATCTTATATATGCTGTCTTTTGCGGCAACATCGATTCCCACCGTCGGCGAATCAAGGATCAACACCTTCGGGTTTATTGCAAGCCACTTGGCGATTACAACTCTCTGCTGGTTGCCGCCGGAAAGAGTATTCACGGGAGAATCAACAGACGGAATCTTTATCGAAAGTTCATCGACCCAACGCCTCACTTCTGTTCTCTCCTTGACCTTGCTCAAGAGCCTGATTTTCGACAGTATTCTCTTCAGAAACGTAAGCACAATGTTCTTGCTTACTGACTGTTCCATAACGAGACCATGTTGCAATCGATCCTCGGGCACATATGCAATCCCAGCTCTCATAGCGGCCAGGGCACTTCGAGGGTTGATTCTCTTCCCTTCTAACAAGATCTCTCCGTCGTCGGGAGGATTCATTCCGAATAGAGAGAGAACGAACTCGGTTCTGCCTGAACCCATCAACCCTGTAATACAGACTATCTCTCCCTTGTGAACCTTTAGATCAATGTCTTTGTAGTTGTCGGTTCTGGAAAGCTTTCTCACTTCAAGAACGACTTCATCGCCAGAATATGGAGGAAGCTTCGAGTATTCGAACTCTTTTCCCGTCATGAGATATGAGAGTTTCTGTCTTGTAAGCTCCGAAGCGTCAAACACTCCGACTTTCTTTCCGTCGCGAAGAACCGTAACTCGTTGGGCCACAGCCATTATTTCATCAAGTTTGTGGCTGACGAAAAGCGTGGCTATCTCTCTGTTCTGAAGCTCGTTGATCACTTTAATGAGAGACTGAACTTCATTCTTGCTGAGAGAAGCTGTCGGCTCATCCATAATCACCAGCCGTGCATTCGCGTTTATTGCCCTGCAGATAGCAACTATTTGTCTTTCTGCAATGGATAGCTGGCTGACTTCCCTTCGAGTATCAAGAGAAACTCCGATCTTCTTCATGGTTCTGACGGCCTCTTTTTCGGTCTCTTTCCAGTTCATTAGACGGCTTCCGGTCTCCACTCTGGAAGAGATGGCGATGTTCTCGGCCACAGTCAAATTCGGGAAGAGCGACAAATCCTGATATATTACCTGAATACCTTCCCTTACGCTATTTGAAGACTTCTGGTGACTTATTCTCCTGCCGTCAACATATATCTCGCCGCCGGGATCGGGCGAGTGAATACCCGAGATGATCTTTATCAGGGTACTTTTGCCCGAACCGTTCTCACCAACCAGGCAGTGGACCTCTCCCTTCTCCATTTCGAAATCGACTGAATCGAGGGCAAGTACACCTCCGAATCTCTTCGAGATATTCTTCATCTCCAACAACTTCTCAGCCATAATTACATCACCGGAAAGAGAGGGGGGCGGACCCCCTCTCGAAATCAGAACCCGTAAGAAAGGGCGTTTTCAGCAGTTATATCGATTTGCGCGTCAAATTTGACTATGTTTCCTTCGAGAGTTGCCTTTCCAAGACCGGGTATCTCAAAGCCATCGACGACCACCGGCACAATACCTTCCGGAACTCCGGCCTCTGCAAGAGCATTCTTTGCGTCCAGCAGTGTTTTCGCAAGATAAACCTGTGCAAATCCGGCATCCTTCGGATCCCACAGGTAACCCCACTGCATCAAACCCTGCTTCAGGTAAGGGTCAGCGTGACTCGGAATTACCGTACCTACAATCTGAACCTTTCCCTTCATGTTCCTTGCGTTGAGAGCCTGAGAGGCACCGATCGGGCCTAGAGAGCCGAACCCGACTATGCCCTTCAAGTTCGGGTAAGCATTGAGAAGCTCGAGTGTCTTCTGATAGGAAAGCTCCACACTTTCGCCACACGGAATCCTCTCGGTCACCAACTTCATGTTCGGATACTTCTCTGCAACATATGCAAGGCCTACATCTGCCCAGAAGTTGTGAAGCGGAACTGTAAGCCCGCCGACAAATACCGCAAACTCTCCTTCTCCGCCCATCAGCTGCGCGAGCTTTTCGAAGTTCGCCTCTCCGAACTTGACGTTGTCTATCGTTTCAACGTCCCAGTCGCCACCCTTCTGCTCTGGCGACTCGTGAGTGATGATAATGATGCCGTTCGCTCTTGCCTTCTCGAAGACAGGCTCAAGAGCCTTAGCATCATTAGGTACTACACAGATTGCATCGACGCCCTTGGCAATAAGGTCTTCAACAATCTTCACCTGCTGAGCAGGATCTGCATCTGAAGGCCCTATCTGGTAAGCGTTCACCCCGAGTTCTGAAGCGGCATCTTTGACACCGACTTCCATTCTGTTGAACCAGGGAATTCCACCGATCTTAACAACAACGGCGATTTCATAGTTGGCTGCTAAGACAGCAACTGTAAACAAGACACAGAGCAGGAGCATCAGAAATTTCTTGTTCATTCGCATCCCTCCTTCTATGTGACCGGTAGGCCGGCCCATCAAAAAACCATAGAAAACTACTTAAAACACTAACCTGATAACTTGTGATCAAACTCATTTTATCAATTCATTCTTTCAAATCCATACCCGAAGGAATCTGATTATTGAGACTTACGGCTGATGAATGACATTTAAGCTTTGATAGTCTCGATTCTTGTATGATATCGGCCGTGGTTCCTCTTTGAGAAGAATAATGAGTTTTATGATGATTAGAGAGTCCGAACTCCTGTAACTCAAGTCCCTTCTAAAGCCCTTTGTGGAATAGCGATTGACGCACGTTTTTGACCCAGAGCAGTTGTAATCGCAAGAGTCTCCCGTTACTTGTCTCTAATCCGATTTCACATTGCTTGAATCTTTTTGGTAAGCTTAATAAGTGTAGGCGATATGAAGTAATCACTTTGTTGATACACTTTACTCACACTGTTAATCAGCAAAAGTGTTGTCCACAAGTGCAGATGGAATATCAGGAGGCAGTAATGAAGGAAGGGATTCTGTCCATCGATCTGGGAACAATGGGAGTCAAAGTCACTCTTGTCTCCATGAGTGGTGAGATTCAGCGATCTGCTTATGCCGAGTATCCTATAATTTCTGAACTACCGGGACAGGCCGAGCAGGACCCTGCGCTCTGGTGGAAGGGGATTATCGATTGTATAAAGGAGCTCAAGTCTCATGACGCCTGCCTTCCCAAACTTGTAAATGCGATTTCGATCTGCGGTCAGATGCACACTCACGTCTATCTCGACTCTGAAGATAATCCTATAGGCCCTTCGATTACCTGGCTCGATCAGAGAAGCAGCGAAATAATAGAGCAATGGAACAAAGATGGAAGGGCAGATAGGCTCTTCGAACTCACATGGAACTTTCCAACGACTACATATGCAGCACCGCAGATTTGCTGGGTGAAAAAACACAGACCACAAGTCTTCGCGAAAACGAAGTCGATAATGATCGCCAAGGATTACATAAAGTACCTGCTGACCGGCAACAAAATCACTGATCCATCCGACGCGTCCGGGACAGCAGTTTTCGACATAAGAACCAACAAATGGAGCCCCGAAGCCCTTGACCTGATAGGCTTGGACGGCCATCTTCTTTCCGATGTAATGCCTTCGGCAAGAATAATGGGCCACATAACCGAAAGGGCAGGGAAGGAAACTGGTCTGCTGGAAGGAACTCCAGTTGTCAACGGAGGCTCAGACCACTCTGTGGCCGAATTAGGCTCCGGCCTTCTCGGCGAAGGCGAGGTATCCTGCATAGTTGGCACTGCCGGAGTTGTGGCGGCATGTACATCTACACCCGTTATCGACCCAAAAAAGAGAGTTATGTGCTGGAGCTATCCCCTGGAAGGCTACTGGGACATTCTTGGAATAACTCAAACCGCCGCTTCCAGCTTAACGTGGTTCAGAAACACATTCGACAAAGAAAGAAGCAACGAAGTCTTCGACGAATACTCTTCGATGGCCGAAAAGGTTTCTCTCGGATCCGAGGGGCTGGTCTTCCTCCCCTATCTTATGGGAGAGAGAACGCCTCTCTGGGACTCAAAGGCTCGCGGTGTTTTCTTCGGACTTACAATCAAGCATTCCAAAGCCCACATGGTTCGGGCAATCATGGAAGGGGTCTCCTTTTCAATAAAGGATTGCATGAAGGTCGTTGAAGAGCTGGGTGTGAGTTTCGACAGCGTGAATGTCATGGGCGGAGGAAGCAAGAGCCCTGTTTGGAGAAGGATCCAATCCGATGTCTATGGAAAGAAAGTCATGACGCTCGAGACCCAGGACACAGGCTCTATAGGAAACCTAATACTCGCCCTTCTTGCAACAAAGGAGATACGCGACCCCCTGGAGGCGGCCCATCTCATAAGGCGTGTCGAGAGGGTCGATCCCGATCCCGCTAGAGCAGAAAAATACGACAACTTATTTGGTATATACAAGAGAATCTACGATAGAACACGTTCAATGATGGCAGAATTGGAGGCGTATGCGGATGAATAAAGATGAATTTGCAGGACTGGTGCTGGATGCCTGTAAGAAAATGGAAGATCGGGGTATGACTGTTGGAACATGGGGAAACATAAGCGTTAAAGTGAATGATGAAACCTTCCTAATAACTCCGAGCGGGATGAGCTATGGCTGCTTGAAGATCGATGATATTGTGATGGCAGATATGGAAGGCAATACTATTGACAGCAAGCGAAAGCCAAGTATAGAGCATGCGCTGCACAGGATGATCTACAAACACCGGTCAGATGTTGGGGCGGTGATTCACACTCATCCTCAGTACTCAACGGCATTCGCCATAGCAAGAAAAGATGTGCCCGCAGTTTCGGAGGAACTCGTACAGATAATCGGAGAAGGCGTCAAGTGTGCAAAGTATGCGCTTCCCGGGACTGAGGAATTGGCCATTAACGTTGTGGAGGCTCTCGGAAACAGTAATGCAGTGCTTCTCGCGAACCACGGAGCAGTCTGCGTTGGTAGCAACCTGAGCGATGCTTTCAAGGTGGCCGAGGTACTTGAGAAGTCGGCAAAAACGATTATCATGGCAACAATCATAGGAACTCCTCAGGTAATTTCTCACGAGGAGTGTCTTAAGATGCAGGACTTCGTAAAGAATCACTACGGACAGAAATGAATCCTAAAAACCCTTACCACCGATCGACCAACCGCTAAGAGCCGACCGATGTCGGCTCTTTTCTTTTCCGTTGTCAATTCCAACCGATACTTGTCAAAGACTCTCCACGAGTGGGAAAATGATATGACAATATGGCATGATTGTGATTGATAAGTATACATTACCTGGAGGGGGTTATAGTATGGTTTCGCTGGGAATAGATGTCTTGCGGAAAAGAGGTTTCAAAGATCTAAGAAACAAGGCGATCGGTCTCGTCACGAACTACTCATTCGTTGACTCAGATCTGAAGTGGGGAATTGACCTCATGTTCGAAAGCAAACTCAATGTGAAAAAGATCTTCACCCCTGAACACGGACTTGGAGGAGTAGCCGACGGGGCGCATGTAAACGACGATCTCCATCCAAAATACGGCATTCCTGTGGTAAGTCTATACGGGGATAAGCGCAAACCTTTGCAGGAAGATCTCGAAGGGCTTGATGTAGTCGTATACGACATTCAGGATGTTGGCCTGAGATTCTACACATTCATCTATACTCTCGCCTATACAATGGAATCAGCGGCGGAAGCCGGAATTCAGTACGTAATTTTTGACAGGCCGAACCCGCTGGGCAGAGGGGTCTTCGGAAGCAGAATAGATGACGAGTTGCAGACCTTTGTTGGTGGCTATAGACTGCCCCTCCAGTACGGACTTACGGCAGGAGAGCTTGCCCAATATTTCAAGAAGCTCATGAAACTCGATCTCGACCTGCAAGTCGTGAAGCTTGAAGGTTGGAACGGCGAAACTTACGATGCCACGTCTCTTTTGTGGAATGTGCCTTCACCAAATGTGCCGACCTACGAATCTCTTCTAGGTTACGCGGGAACCTGCTTCTTTGAAACCACAAACGTCTCTGAAGGCCGCGGCACATTCAAGCCCTTTATCTTGATAGGCGCTCCGTGGATCAATGGATCGGATTTCGCAGCATTTCTGAAGAGAGAGTTTCCCGATCTCAGATTACGAAGCCGTGAATTCATGCCCTTCTACCGGAAGTACGCAAATGCCAGCTGCAGCGGGGTAGAGTTCTTTCCGAGAAATGACGACAACTTCTTTGTGATAACTTTGAAGATGATGGATTATTTGCTAAAATATGAACAATTTGAGATAATGGACCGCTCAGATGATCTTATCGGCATTGCGAATAGCGCACAGAAGATTAGAACCGGAAAGCTTGACTACAGCCAATGGAAACAGTCAGGGATGGAGTTCATAGAGTTCGCTGAGGATTGTCTCCTCTATCCCGGTGAACTGAATTATCGTGATTGAAGGGGGCCATCATGGGTGAAACGCCGATTCCACTATACTACAAGTTGTACGTTGACTTGAAGGAATCCCTCAATTCCGGAAAGTATCAGAAGGGCGATAAGCTTCCCACGGAAAAGGAGCTTTGCCAACAGTACAGCATAAGCAGACTTACTGTCAGGAGAGCAATGGATGAGCTAAGAAGAGAGGGGTTCATCGAAAGGCTTAAGGGGAAGGGGACCTTCGTCACAGGATCTAAGCGCGAAGAGCAGCTTGCCATACTCACAGGATTCACGGATGAGGCTAGAAAGCGCGGCAGTGAGACCCGGTCTGTAGTTTTGGAGAACAGACTAGTCAGAGTCCCAGCAGATGCAGTAGAGCTCTTCGATATCCCAGCAGACGCAATGGTCGTGCTCCTGAAAAGAGTTAGATTTCTCGAAGGAGAACCCTACGCAATTGAAGAAGCATATCTAAATGTGGGAGCGGATATCCGTTTGCTCAATATTACACAGAGAGACATGGAAAAGGAGTCTCTGTACGGAATCCTAAGAAAGGAGTACGGAATCAATATCTCTTATGCAGAAGAAGAAATGGAACTCACAAGGCTAAAGAAAGAAGAAGCCCGTTTTCTTCGTCAGGAACTGGATGACTGCGCAATAATGAGAAAGAGATTCACGTACACAAAGAGTGATATCTGCATCGAGTATGTTATCTCATTGTACAGAGCAGACAAAAGCAAGTTTAAAATAGTAAGAAGGATATAGATGACCGAGGTTACGGGTAACACCGGTTGGGGGTTGGAGTGGAATAAGACGCAAGGCTCCGAAAAGCACGATATCCTGGCCTGAAGCAGGATGTCGCGAAGGGATGTAGTGAGCAGCCCTGCCCCGAAGATCCGCTGCGCGCTTAAGAACTTGAACCCGCTGATCGCTGACGAAGACAACGTTGAACCAATAAAAGCTTCCCCACGAAGCGCGCATTGCGACCTGAACCGTTCTTGCCCAGTCCTGCGTCTGATGTTTTATTCCAGCATCACTTCTACTCTTGTTGATTTCGGAGGACGGTGGACTGTTGACGGTCAACGTTGTGCTCAGCAGCGTTCAGCGAAAAGCGGGTTTATTATGCCTCCTGCCGAAGGCGGCAATGCGTCTTGTCTATGCGATTGTTTTGCCACGAGAACGCTCTTTCTTGTTCTTCTGAACTAACCGCGCTAGGTTAGCCGTCAAATATCATGACATAGATGGAAGCGTATGGTGCAGCATTATTGAGTAAATCACAAAAGCCTTGATTTGATGTTTTGCAGACGTTACCCGAAGTATGATATAACTAATTATTAGAAAGCCGAGTCTATCAATCCATTTTGATGAAGTAGTGATTTAAGGTATTATTGTATAGATGTTTTCTATACTTTTTGGTAGTGGATAGTACTTTCATATTTGGGGAGGAAAGGATGAGGATCAAGGACCTGCGTTTCACCGAAAAGAAATGGGACTTCGTAAAACCTTTTCACATTGCAAACAATGTCTCCAGCTCCAAAGTAAATATTGAAGTTGAATTAGTTCTGTCGGACGGAACGATCGGTCTGGGCGAATCTTCTTCGTCTTTCAGAGTTAATGGAGAGAGCGGAGCCGCCATTTTTCAGCTCCAGAAAGAAATTCTCGAGATGATAAAGGATCTCGATGTTCGAGACTACAGAAGGATTTTCGCAAAGCTCGATTCATATTCTAGAACGGCGCCAAGTTTGAAAGCTGCCATTCAGTTTGCCACTCTTCACGCCTTTTCCAGATTGATCTCTACACCTGTCTATCAGATTCTTGGCGGAATGAAGGATTACGTCGAGACCGACAAGACGGTCAGCATAGGCAGTCTGGAAGAGACGGTCCATGACGCTAAGGAGATCTTCGAAGCGGGGCATAAAGTTATCAAGATGAAGGTCGGCGAAGATGTTAAGAGCGACATTGCCAGGGTACTGGCAGTCAACGATGTGATCAAGGGTGTCAGGTATGTGATAGATGCAAACACAGGCTATACACCCAAAGAAGCTTTGAGATTCATAGATGCAATGTACAGAAACGATGTGCCCGTGGGGATATTCGAACAACCGGTGCCTGCCGAAGATTTCGAAGGGCTGAAAATAATCAGGCAGGGCTCCATGTATCCTGTTGGCGCAGATGAAAGCGCAAAGACGAAGTATGACGTTATGAGACTCATAAAGGAAGGCGCAGTTGATTACGTGAATATCAAACTCATGAAGTCGGGACTCTCAGACGCTCTTGCGATTGTAGAGATGTGTAACAGCGCGGGTATAGGTCTTATGATCGGCTGCATGAGCGAGTCTGGTGTAGGAGTCTCTCAAAGCGTCCATTTCGCTGCTGGAACCGGCGCATTCACGTATCACGATTTGGATTCTCATTTATTGCTTAAGAATGTCGATCCTGTCGGATTCAGACAGGAGAAAGATAGACAGTATCCTATTTTGTTCTAATTTTGTCATCACCCTGTACGTGGGAAAAGGAGGTGCAAGAATGAAGCGAAGCTTCATATTGATTTCACTAATGGTACTTCTTGTTGCAGCCATGGGATTTGCTGCAACTCCAAAAGACACTCTTGTAATAGGCGCAAACACCGGTATTTTTATTACCATGGATCCTGCCGTTGCCTATGAGGTCTTTCCGAACAAAATCGTCGCTGCCATCTATGCTCAATTAGTCAAGCTAGAGGCAATTGACGGCGTCATCGTTCCAGTCCCAGACATTGCCGAGAGCTGGGAGATTTCCGATGACGGACTTACCTACACCTTTAATATCAGGAAGGGAGTCAAATTCTCCAACGGTGATGCCCTAACAGCCGAGGATGTTCTCTTCTCTCTGAAGAGACCAGTTGTTCTCGAGTCTGTTTCTGCGTGGTTCTTGGTCGATATCTTCGGCATAAACAAGGACAACGTGGACGAGAAGATAAAGCAGATCGACGATTACACTGTGTCCATAACCTTGAACGCTCCTTATGCAGAAAACATCACACTTGGGATTCTATCCAACATGTTCACAGGTATCGTCAACAAAGACGTAGTCCTTGAACACGAAGTAGATGGAGACCTTGGTGGCGCATGGCTTACAGATCACTCCGCTGGTGCAGGCCCATACGTTCTCGTTCAGTGGGAGAGAAACAACGTTATCCTTCTTGAAGCCAATCCGAATTACTACGGCGAACAGCCCCCTCTGAAGAGAATCATGATTAGAGACATCCCCGAAGCATCTAACCAGAGACTTCTTCTTGAAAGAGGAGACATCGATGTTGCCTGGGATCTTACGCCACAGCTGCTTGAAGAGGCCAAGAGAAATCCCGACATAGTTGAAGTCAAGGTTCCGGGACATTCAAACGAGTATCTCGCGATGAATGCTACCTGGGGACCCCTTGCGAACCCTAAGGTAAGAGAAGCCGTAAGGTTCTCGATCAATTACGAAGAGATCGTCGAAGACATTATGCTCAATAACGCTCTCCTAGTACAGGGGTTCATAAACAAGGGCTACTTCGGCTATGTGGAAGAAAACCCATTCTACCAGGATATCGAAAAAGCTAAGGCTCTTCTCGCCGAAGCAGGATACCCTGATGGATTCGAAGTTGAGCTTCTGACCAGCAATACTGACACGAGAAAGGCAGAGGCCGAGAAGATCCAGGCAGACCTGGCGCTTTCAGGAATAAAGGCCAATATAGTAATAATGCAGTCTTCTCAGATGTACGCCAAGTATCGTGCACAGGGTCATCAGATGATCATTGCCGGCTGGGGCAATGACTATCCCGATCCGGACAACCTTGCAATGGCTCATGCAAACTACAGGGCAAAACAGCTAGCGTGGAGAAATGCATGGTTCGACGATTATGCAGCGACACTTTGTGAATGGGGTCAGATAGAACCCAATCCAGACAAGCGTGAACAAATTTACAAGGATCTTACAGAATACTGGTTCCATAATGGGCCTTTTGCGATGCTATACCAGACTGTAGAGTTCTGGGGAATTCGCAAAGAAGTCAAGAACTTTGAAGAAGCGGCTTTCGGCTACGGAATGCTGTTCGACTTCACAAAGGTTTCTAAGTAATGTGTCCCCCGCCCCGTTCTCTTGAACGGGGCGTATTCTTTCTGAAAAATCAGATATTGATGCGGGGGTAATTCTATGAACTTCGGACAATTCTTACTCAGAAGACTATTCTTGATGGTCATAGTGCTTTTCGGTGTCGCCTGTATTGTCTTCTTTATAGCAAATGTAATACCCGCCGACCCGGTTGGGGCTATTCTCGGGGGAAACGCACCGCCTGAGGCCGTTGATAGATTGAAGGCGAAGCTTGGATATGACCAACCACTTGCAATTAGATTTGTCAACTTCATTACCGGCGCGGTTAGAGGTGATTTCGGCGTTTCTTTGAAGACCTCGAATCCCGTCATGAAAGATATAATGAACTACTTCCCTGCCACGATGGAGCTTGCCTTAGTTGCGATAATCATCTCTATCTTTTTAGGTATTACTCTTGGAATATTGTCGGCCGTTCACCGTAACAAAGCTATAGACCAGTTTTCGAGAGTCTTTTCGATACTGGGTGTCTCTATGCCGGTATTCTGGATAGGACTTCTTCTTCTGCTTGTCTTCTACTTCAAGCTGGGATGGCTTCCCGGAAGCGGAAGGCTGGGCTTTTTTACCAACCCACCTCCGAGAGTTACGGGAATGTACCTGATAGACTCGATTATCGCCGGTCAGTGGGACACTTTCAAGGAAGCCTTGATGCACATTCTTCTTCCTGCTTTTGTTCTAGGCTATAACGCTACGGCATCCATCGCAAGGATTACGAGAGCCAGTATGCTCGACGTACTGCGACAGGACTACATAAGAACTGCAAAATCAAAGGGTTTGAGAAAGAACGTCGTAATTTATCGCCACGCGCTGAGGAATTCTCTGATACCAACCGTTACGATAATCGGGCTCGTCTTTGGAGGCTTGTTGGAGGGAGCCGTTCTTACAGAAACGGTCTTTTCTTGGCCAGGTCTCGGAAGATACATTACCACCGGAATGCTCTTCCTTGACTATCCTGCAATAATGGGTGGTACTTTGTATATAGCACTTATTTACTCGATTGCGAATCTCATTGTAGATATTCTCTACGCTCTTCTCGATCCAAGGATGAGGATGTGATCTAGATGGAAAAGACAGTAAAAGTATCTAAACCATTCATGGATGATTTAAAGCATACAGTCTTTCTCTGGAGAAAGAGCCGCCTCACGATGATCGGATCGGCGATAATCCTGATATTCCTGCTCATGGCCGCCTTCGCGCCTCTGATCGCGCCATTCGATCCGGTCCAGCAAAATCTACAGAACAAGCTCCAGGCTCCCAGCTGGCAGCATCTCTTCGGAACAGATCAGTTCGGTAGGGACATCTTCAGCAGGGTAATTATCGGATCGAGAATCGCTCTGTGGATCATATTCCTGGTTTCGGTGATCAGCGGATCGATCGGTATCATAGTGGGTGTCACGGCAGGCTACTTTGGAGGGATTGTTGACGAAGTTCTCATGAGGATAACCGACATGTTCCTAGCCTTTCCAAGTCTGGTGCTCGCCATGGCCTTTGCGGCTATGTTGGGGCCAAATCTGACAAACACGATAATTGCCATATCTGTTGTCACTTGGACAACTTATGCGAGGCTATCAAGGGCAGAAGCAACAAAAGTCAAATCACAGCCATACATTGAAGCTATACGTGCGGCAGGTGGTGGCAATCTCAGGATAATGTTCCTTCACGTTCTACCGATGTGCATCTCTCCCGTTCTAGTTCAGCTGACCCTAAGGATGGGAACGATAATCCTCACCGCAGCAAGTCTCGGCTTTCTCGGATTAGGAGTTCAGCCCCCGACGCCTGAATGGGGAGCCATGGTTTCCGACGGCAGGAATTACCTGATAGACCAGTGGTGGATATCCACCTTCCCTGGAATATTCATCGCGTTTGTCGTCCTGGGATTCAACCTCCTCGGTGACGGAATAAGAGACATGCTCGATCCAAGGTTGAGGAGGTAATCTTATGGAGCTGAAAGGAAAACTACTGGACGTATCCAACCTGAAGGTATCTTTCTACACATACAGGGGAGTCGTCCAGGCACTCAATGGTGTCGACCTCTGGATGGATTCCGGTGAGAGACTGGGAGTCGTCGGGGAGACCGGTTGCGGGAAGTCAGTTACATCTCTGGCAGTAATGCGATTGATAGAACAGCCCGGTGAGATTCAGGAAGGAAAAGTGATTTTCAATGGCACGAATCTCGTCGAACTCACCGAAGAGAAGATGAATCGGGTAAGAGGCGCCGAAATGTCTATGATATTCCAGGAACCACGTTCATCGCTGAACCCGGTAATGAAGGTAGGCTATCAGATCGGTGAGTCAATAGCGAAATCCAAGAAACTCAAGATCAAGCACACCTACCCCGAGGTCAAAGAGATACTACGCCTTGTCGGGCTTGATCCCGAAAGAGTTATGAACAGCTATCCACACGAACTCAGCGGTGGAATGTCTCAGAGAGTAATGATTGGCATGGGACTTGCAAGTCATCCAAAACTGTTAATAGCCGATGAACCAACATCTGCTCTGGATGTTACCATTCAAGCTCAGATTCTTGAGTTGCTCGACGAACTGGCTAGAAAGATGGGGAACGCCGTCATGTTGATTACACACGATATGGGAGTCGTTGCGGAATTCTGTGACAAAGTACTTGTAATGTACGCCGGAAACTCGGTCGAATATGCATCTACTGCCAGACTGTTCGAAAAGCCGTTACATCCTTACACGGGTGGTCTGCTTCAGGCGGTACCGAGAGTAGGAAGAACAGATGAACTCAAGGCAATAAAGGGAACTGTTCCCGATCTGGTGAACCCTCCTTCCGGTTGCCGATTCCACCCGAGATGTCCGCACTCGATGGATATCTGCAAAGTGGAAAGACCACCATTTGTGGAGATCGAGCCCGATCATTACGTTGCCTGCTATCTCTTCGAAGGAAAGAGCGAGGTGAGAGAAGATGCCTGAGACCTTAATCAAAATAAGAGGACTTAAGACTTACTTTCCGGTGAAGAAGTCGATCTTCTCGAAGAAGCTCTTTGTTAGAGCAGTAGACGACGTGAATATGGACATTCCAACGGGCTCAACCTTTGCCGTGGTCGGAGAGTCTGGCTCGGGAAAGACGACTCTTGCAAGAACCATTCTCAGACTAATAGAACCGACTTCAGGTGAAATAGAATTCGAAGGAAAGGACATACTTGGACTCAAAGGCAGGGACCTGCTCGAAGTTAGAAGAAATATGCAGATCGTTTTCCAGGACCCATACAATTCTCTTCATCCCAGAAAGCTTATAAAGAACATAATTGGGGAAGGGATGAAGATTCATTTCAAGATCACCGACGTCGAAATACGAGACAGGATTGCGGCCGTTCTTAAAGAAGTAGGGTTGATAGACGATCACATGTACAGATACGCACATGAATTCTCTGGTGGGCAAAGACAGAGGATTGCATTTGCGAGAGCCATGGTTCTCAAACCGAAGTTCATCGTTCTTGACGAACCTACATCGGCACTGGATGTCTCAGTTCAGGCAATGGTTCTGAAGATGATGAAGGAAATAAAGGTTCAAGAAAACCTGACGTATATGTTCATAACACACAATCTATCCCTTGTGGATTACATCGCCGATAGAGTGGCCGTTATGTATGTCGGAGAAGTAGTTGAGATGGGAGACAAGAATACGATCTTCAAACATCCCTCTCACCCATACACTGATCTGTTAATGGCTTCCAACCCTGTCCCGGATCCGAAGTTCGTAAGGGAAAAGCGTTTGTTGAAAGGGGAGATACCCAGTTCGATCAATCCCCCTTCCGGCTGTAGGTTCCACAACAGATGCCCCTTCGCAGACGAACGCTGCGCTAAAGAGGCCCCCGCTCTCAAGGAGATAGGACCCGATCATCATGTGAGGTGTCACTATCCTCTCTAGTTCTTGAGACTGATTTAAGGCATGTCTCTCAAGACATGCCTTTTTTGTGCAGGGAACCGTGCTACCCGACAACTTTTATCTTTGACTTCTGAACTATGAGTACCCCGAGAAGAATCGCACCCATTGCCAGGATCATGAGGAAGTTGATCTTTTCATCAAGGAAGATGGCTCCTAGTGAGACGGCAACCAGTGGATTTATATAAGCATAAGTACCCGCCTTCGTGGCCGGCCACTTCTGAAGAAGATATATATAACTGCTGTAGGCAATCAGGGACCCGAAAACAACGAGATAAGCAATTGCCAGAAGCGAGTTCATCGAGAACCTAACTCTTGAAAATTCACCAGTTATGCCCGAGACAAACATAAGCCCCACACCACCTGCAAACATCTGAATCCCGATATTTGATACTATCGAACTGTTCCCCTTGAAGGTTTTTGACAGTACCGTTCCAGTAGACCAGAGGAAGCTGGCAGAGAGAAGCATAAGTATTCCTGGGATGTCGATAGAAATACCGTGTTCGGCCGGAACCAGAAGAAAGTAGACACCGAAAAAACCCAGCAGAAGTCCCGAAAGCGCCTTCAAAGTCAACCGTGTCGTTCTTATGAAAAAGTGCTCCAATACCCCGGCAAAGATCGGGATGGTAGCCATTATGAGAGAAGCAACGCCTGAATCAACCCACTGTTCGGCATAGACGACGAGTCCATTTCCACCAAGAAGCATGAAAAGACCAACCAGCCAAAGTCTAGAAAGCTCCGACTTGCTCGAAGGAAAGGAGTATCCTCGGACGACAGAGAAGACCAGCATAATAGAGCCCGCAATGAGAAATCTCACTCCGGCAAAGAACATAGGCGGCATGCCTTCAACGCCGATCTTTATCGCCAGATAAGTAGATCCCCAGAAGAAACTCACTAGAACGTACGCAAGTATGGCCATTCCATCTCCACTTCTCTTCAAAGCTCAACCTCATGCGTCCGAACAAAGCACGGAGTAATGATCGAATTATCCGACAACAAAAGATGAAAAACAATACGGCTTAGAAACTTTTGTGAAAAGAAGGGGCTATTCACGCAGCTCTGTTCACGGAAATACCTGGATCCAGCTGGACGATCCGAGGTCCTAGATATCAAGATAAGGCTGCAGGTGCTTCTCATAGACAGAATACTGAGAGTTCTCACTGAAAAGAGACAATTAAGTGGCACATATTATCCGTTAATCTTTGGCCTCAGGGGCTGAAGGACAAGGCAACACACATAAACCTTCAACAGGAGAAGCTCTCTGATAAGCCTGGCAGTTGTAACCGTCTTCTGAGAAGTTGAACTGCATTCATCCATGCAGCCTTCTGATGGAAGAGAGCAAGCCGGCCACTGTTTAATCGAACTATGGGAATCAGCGAACGGTCGTACTACTTCAGAAAAGCAATCAACTGACCGGCGATCTTTTCCGGAAACTGATAGATAGCTCCGTGCCCTCCGTTACTAAGTCTCACGAGACATGAGTTTTCTATCGCTTCTGCGAGGATCAGAGAGTTCTTTGCGGGAACAATAATATCGTCCGTTCCCGTTATTATGATCGTTTCTGACTCGATCGACTTCAGTCTCTCGAAGGTTCCGCTCCAGCTGCCAGCGGCAGTGTACTGATCAGAAATTCATCTTTGCTCTCCACTCTCTTCCTGACTGGAGGAGCCCGTAAATCTCGCAGCGACCTCCAGATGAGCCAGGGTCCAGTCGGTGAGGAAGAGAACCTTCAAAAGCACCTCAGGATCGCCCATGTTCTGGAGCATAGAGATCTCCTCATCCGAAGGAGGTATCGACTCGGATCCTCCGCAGCTTGTCGAGAGAAGGATGAGTTTACCTGTCAACTCGGGATATTTTAGAGCGAACTCCTGCGCGATATACCCTCCCATAGACCAACCCATCACACTGACCTTTTCAGAACCGATGGTTCTGACAAGATCGGCTGCATCTTTTGCAAACGGCTCTATTGAAGGAGTTGCATTAGAAGTTGTCGATCTTCCGATCCCTCTGTTATCGAATACTATAACGGTGAACTCTTTTGAGAGTGCAGAAACAACATACGAATCCCAGCTCTCGAGGGGCGAACCATATCCTGCGATCATCAACAGAGGAGAACCTTTTCCAAAGACCTTGTATGCCATTCTTTTATCGCCGACCTGCACTTTCTTAACCGGAGCGGAATACAATTCAGGAACGTCTTGAGCGAAAAGCGATGCCGATAGAAGAGCAATTACGGCAAGAACTGAGTTTTTCATCTCAATCCCCCCGTACAAATAAACAACAGATTATACTCCAGGAACTATAACTGCAATCTCTTTCCTTCGACAGAATCGTGCGCTTCCCACGCTTCACACAAAGAATGAATCCCGGAACTCGATTGTTTGCAGTGTATCTGTCTATAGCTATCGGGAAAGCAACCTTTCAATACCTTACCCAGTCTCGTCGCCTACACTTTCAAGTGTCATCGATGGGTCAACTATCTGGGTCATCGAGATCGCATCCGGGTCGCTTACAGCGGCCTATATCTAATCTAGCTCATAGATGTACTGAACTTGGCCGTATTGGGATCGATTTTCAAATCCAGATCAGTCTATTCTCTGGTTGTTTCTTGTCTTTATCCAGATTTGACGTCAAACGATAACCATTACTGAGCAACCGGGAGAAGCTTGGCTAAACAAATACCGCTCATTATTCTCTCCGGTATCTTTCAATGAGCTGTACCGTTCGTTTAATTGCCTCCACTGCAAAGTGATGATCTTGAGAGAAATTGATCCGAAAACTATTGGTAAACTGAGGGCCAAATTCCGTTCCGATTGTCACCGTAACATCGGCTTGAAATCTTAGGATTTTCACAAACTCTCTCATGGTGACTCTCAACTCGGGAATTCTCACAAAAAGATAACTACCGGCTTCTGTTTTTCTGACTTTGACACCTTCCACGCCGTGAAGCAGTGCCACCAGATCATCTCGAATCCTTTGATGTGCACTTATTCGATCTTCCATCCATCCCTCTGGTTCGTTGAACCACGATGTAAGTACCGCTTGAGAATATCCTCCGGCCCGCAGAGAGACTATTGCCTGTAGTTTTTCCATTCGTGCAATGATGTTTTTGGAGCCAAAAGCAACTCCCAAACGATAGCCGCTTAAAGACTCTGTTTTGGATGGACCGATGATTGTGATTAGACTGACGGGTTTCGTGTCTTGGGCACACAGATGTGTATACACTCTGCCATCGAATATCTGTCTTGCATACAGTTGATCTGCGATAACTGATACATCATATTTCTTTGCAAGGAAAGCGATAGATCGAATCTCATCATACGAATAAATGACACCGGTCGGGTTATTAGGATTGGAGAACAAGAAGACCCTAACACCAGTTTTGAAAGCATCTTCAAGCTCGGCTAAATTCAAACCGGCTCGTCTACCAGATTCCAGAAAATCCAATGCAACTGGAATGACTTCTCCATCGAAGAATTGCACCAGTTTTCTGTTGGCGAAATAGTCGGGCTCAACTATTGCAACCTTATCTCCACGGCCAATTGACGATCCCATTGCCAGAAAAAGCGCCCCCTGGGTTCCCGGTGTAATAATGAGTTGCGTATCTGGAGAAATTGTAGTGTTGGTGAAAGCAGAAAGCTTTTCAGACAACCATTCTCGTATGTTGCCTCTTCCTTTGTACTCAGTATACGCTTGCTCACCGCCCAAGTGAACGCCTTCTACAAATGCATCTAATGACCCCGGGATCGGTTCAAACGCATTGACATCCCCATGAGAAAAATCAACCGGTCTTCCGGTAATCTTCTCTCCTATCAGTCGAAGCCCCTCGCCATCTTGAAGAGTCTCCTGTCCAGGAGCGTTATCTACACCAAGCATTGAAAACTTTCCTATTAACTGATCCATCATCACATCGTCCTTCCATATGATATCGTTCCACACTCGGTTCACTCACAGACGCCCGATGCTTCAACGATCTGCCCATTTATAGAAATCACTCAAGATCCTCTTCAATAAAGAACCAACAGTACAAGCAAGTTCGGATTTCTTTTGCTATGACACTTCTCTTCTGGCGGAAATCTGCGGCTACATTTATCGAAGCTCTCCTCAATAAGAATGCATACTAATCCTGAAGAAAACCAAGAATGCCCTCATTTTATCATTTAGTAAATGAAATCGAAACTGCGGAAAGCCGTTGTCGTGGATAGCGGGTTTGGGTTGGAAAGAGTGGAATAAGACGCAAGGCTGGGAAGAACAACCCAGGTCGCAATGCTGCCTCCGGCAGGAAGTGAAGCTCGCAGCGCGAGGAAGTGATGCTGCAGTAAAACATCAGACACAGGGCTGGGCAAGAACGGCCCAGGTCGCAATGCCGGCGAAGAACATGCCGGGACGCAAGGCTGGCGAAGATCACGCCAGGTCGCAATGCCCGCTTCGCGGGGAAGCTTTTGATGGTTCAACGTTGTCTTTAGCAGCGATCAGCGGGTTCTCCGCTTTTAAGCGTGCAGCGGCCTTTTCGGTGAACGGGTTCATGATCTTGAACGGTCAACGGTGAACCGTATTTCACAGCGATCAGCGGGTTCTTGTTTTTAAGCGTACAGCGGAACTTCAGGAGCCAGTCTGCTAACACAGGTCAGTTCCGACTTCTCGGGCGAAGGAGGCGTTGAACGCTTGAGAGAACATGCTGGGCGCTGTGAAGAGCAGTTGCAGGGAAAACGAGAGACGAGGTTGGGAATCGGAAGAGCAAGGCGAGATCGGTTGGCCGTTGAATGGTTCTCTGGTCGCTGAGGGAAAAAACCTGTTTTTCCAGAGCGAGGGTCTGTTCTTCTTAATTCAACCATTTATCCAAAGAATAGAGAGAAGGGGAAAGCAAAGAGGCCAAGTAACGATCTGAGATCTCCAAAAGCCTTGAAGGGTTCTTTAATCCCCTCTCGAGCTCATTATTTCCATAAGTCAGAGAGTTGGTGAGAAATCATATGATGCTCTTCCTCCCTTAACAAGATATGCTGTGTCAGGCTCTTGATTATCTTGATCTTATGTCCTCTCTCGCGATGGATCGAGATCTTGGCCAGAATCATGCCAGATGACGTGAAGTAGGAAAAGACTGGGGATTCCAGATCTGCTCTTCCGACCTCTTGCCTCTGACCTCAGGCTCTTCCCAACGCCAACTCTTGCTTTTTCTTACAACTTGCATCTTGGAACTTGCAACTGAGCTTTTACAAGCGATCAGCGGGTCTTTGTTCTTAAGCTTACAGCGGATCTTCGCCCAATGTACAAAGGGGATTTTATACGACCTCATCTTGTCTGTTTGCTCCTTCCTTGTCTCTGTTCACAGTTCCTCCCTTTCGGTTGTCTGCACAGAGTTGGTTGACTAACCTACAAAACTGGATAACACAGTCCCTTCGCTCCACTCCCATTACAGGAGCTTCATCACTACTACGGACTGTTCCGCCCCTGAATCTGGCATCGGTACTTTCACCCTCGTGGGTCTTCCACTTGTGGCTTTTCCCTTAACATACAGATCCAGGTTCCCAAGTTCCTAATCGAAGCCTGTACCAGGGTCACGCCACCTATATGCCGGTCATCATCTGGACAGTAAGCAGGTTTCCTCCAGACTTATCCCGGGATAGTTCCACCCCCCGGTTTAGATGACACTAGTAGTTCTTACGACACGTTCACGGTGGTTCACTTGTATTTGTCTCCTCTGGTACTCACCTGACGGGATCGCTGTCCCGCCTTTTCCCGTAACGTTCACTACCATGGCTCTTTACCAAACAAGTTTAAATGACCACCGAAGGTGAGTGGTGTGTTTTACGCCTTCATTTCTTCCATCTCTTTCCACAGAGTCTTACACAAAAAACTGAAGACCCTTTAGAAAGTTATGGAACGGATCTTCAGTTATTTGGTATGGAGTATTGTAATGGATTTTCTCAATTTACACGCCTCGCCTTCTTCTCAGCTGTGGATGGAGGTCATGTATCTCTTCAGAGCATCGGTCTTTACCTTCTCTAAATACCTATCCACATCTGCCAAATTCTCTCTTCTTTTCTCTCTAATGATCTCACCTCCTTCTCCACGGAGTTAAAACCTTGGACGTGTCATCAAAGAACTGAACGCACTCTCTCTTACCTTAGAAATCATCCTGTCTACTTCCTTCATGCTTCTCCTTTTCATCTTCATCCCTCCTCTTCTTAGAATCTTGGACTGAATAATAGATTGCTGTAAACGCTGTCTCTTTCACTCTCGATCAATCTGTCTATTGCCTTCAAGTTTCTCTTCTCTTTAAATCTCATCTACTCTCCTCCTTCTCTCTTACCTAACGTTAATCGGTCTAGCTCTCAGTGAATCTTCAACGATCTCCGGGTAGAACTCTCTTTCCTTGTAATGAATCTTCCTTTCTCTTCCTTTCATCTTTCTTACCTCCTTCATAGATACTGTGGGAAAGACTCCTTGGCAACCTTTTCCTTGAACTTCTGAACGGCTCTTTCAATGGAAGCTGGATCCTTAACTTTTCTCATATCTACACCCCTTTTTATTAATCTCAGGTTCTACATTCATAATATATCACAACAAAACATAAAAAGTCAAGGCGTCAACTAAAAGAATCTTCACTTACAATAACTAATTTTCAACTCAATTCCATAATTTGCTCTGTAATAAAGAAAAATAGTGAATGTCACCATCTTTCGTATGCTCTTTGGAGAAATATGCACTTCAATGACAAATGATTGTTTCCAAGTACTGCAAGATTGTTGGAAATGATCAACTTCACTGTGCATAAATTCTAGTTACTGCATCATAGAATCTCATAATAACCCAAATGGTGTACTCGTTTGCCTTCACTAAACAACTCGACTGGACGCCAGATGTATAATCTAAAAGAACTGAAGGAGGCAATTTTGATTGATGAAAGGAAGGCTGTTAACTGCCTAATATGCGGCTCGAAAACCGAAAGAATTGTTCACCGCAAATTCGGGGTGGGTTACAATTGCTGTGATAACTGCGGTTTCATCTCGAAACACGAGGCAGATCGGATCTCTCCGGAAGATGAATTAAAGATCTATAGAAGACACAACAACAGCATTGACGATCCGAGATACGTTGCCTATTTCAGAGACTTCATCGATACCGCAGTCACCGATTTTCTATCTGAAGGAAGAAGAGGGCTTGATTTTGGGAGTGGTCCGACACCGGTTCTTGCAAAGATACTTGAAAGGGATTATGGATTCAATATGGAGATATACGATTACTACTTCTCGCCAGAGAAGGTCTTTCTGGGGAAAAAGTACAACCTCATAACCTCAACAGAAGTCTTTGAACACCTAGATGAACCCATTGCGTATTTCAAAATGCTTTCCGACTGTCTAGAAGATGATGGAGTTCTATCAGTGATGACGCTCTTCCATCCTGAGGACAGACAGGAATTCATAGAATGGTACTACATGAGGGATATGAGTCACATATCTTTCTATACCTTAGATACAATGAAGAGAGTTTCTGAGATTGTCGGTCTCAACATAGTGTTTACCGATAACAGACGATACACCTCGTTCAAGTTAAACAGATAAGTGGCCGAGGACATTTATACAACAATAAACAGACCCTCTCTTTGAGGGTCTGTTTGCGATTTGGGAATTTCCGAACAGGGGTGGGGTTAGAATATCTGCATCTGTTTAATCGTGTCGTGTCGAACAGCAAAGCTGGTGTTTTTAAGTTCTGCATTAGGTTCTAGTTCTTGGATTATTCTAGTTGAAACAAGCAATATGTCAATTAACTCGACGTGACCGTTTCTTAAGTCTCTATGTATTTCTTTTCTCTCTGTCGGAGTAAGTTACGAAGTTTCGAAGTAGTTTGACTTTTGGATCACTTCCTGGCTTCCATCAATCTCTTCATCGCTTCTTCAAGTATAGCTCTGGGGCATGCGAGATTTACTCTCATGAATCCTTCTCCTTCGATACCGAATACTGAACCATCCTCAAACCCGACTTTTGCCTTTTCGTAGAGAAAACTTCTAAGTTCTTCAACGCTCATACCCGTTGCTCTAAAATCGACCCATGCGAGATAAGTACCTTCAAGCTCAGTGACTCTCACTTCTGAGTAGTTGGTTTTCAAGAAGTCTCTCATGTACTCAAAGTTGGCATTTATGTACTTCAGCAGCTCTTCCAACCATTTTTCTCCATGGTTGTAAGCTGTTTCGAGAGCAACTGTACCGAAAACATTCGACATCCCTAAGCCCAAAGAGTTCAGCATGTTTGAGTATTCGTCGAGAAGTCTTCTGTTTGAAGAGATCACTGCTGCAGATGAAAGCCCTGCGAGATTAAAGGTCTTGCTTGGCGCCAAACAAGTCAACGTGATAGATGATGAACTTTCAGAAATCGCCGCGGTTGGAATATGTTTGCAGTTGCCAAAAACCAGGTCTGAATGGATCTCGTCTGATACTATTAGCACGTTTTTCCTGAAACAAATATCAGTGAGTCTAGAAAGCTCATCTTCCTTCCATACTCTTCCAACCGGGTTGTGAGGACTACAGAGAATAAGAATCTTCGTTCTTGAATCGATCTTCTTCTCAAGATCATCAAAATCCATTGTGTAATGTAAACCGGATTCTTTCAAAGGGTTCCGAACCATCTGGCGTCCTGTCTCTGTAATCGCTTTGAAGAAAGGATAGTAGACTGGAGTTTGGACAATCACTTTGTCACCTGGATGGGAAAACGCCATCACCGCTATGTGAACTGCCGCTACTACTCCCGGTGCATGTGAAATCCATTCCTTTTCGATTTTCCATCCATGTCTCTTATTGAGCCATCTTACAATCGATTCGTAATATCCGTCTGATCTCGCAGTATAACCATAGATGCCGTGTCTAGCTCTGGCAACTATCGCTTCAATAACTTCGGGAGGTGACTCAAAGTCCATGTCGGCAACCCACATAGGTAGCAAATCATTCCGCCCAAAGAAAAGGTTGGCGTGGTCCCATTTTATGCAATTCGTTCCTCTTCTTTCGATAACTCTGTCAAAGTTGTACTTCACATCTTCCCTCCGTCATCCACGAAATTGTTAGCCGGCTACTGCGGGTTCTTCGGCAGAGCTCCCCGGAATGCCAATTGTTATACAGGCAGATTACTCAATGAAGGGGATGTCATCACCAGAGTAAAGATAGTCCGGGATTTCAGGCTCTGGATATTCAGACCTGATTTTCTCTTTGATCTGGTTAAGATAACCTTCCGCAGTAGAACGCCATGTGTATTTCTCAGTAACACGGTCAATACCTCTCGAGCTCAATTCATTCCAGAAATCTTCACTGGTGAAAAGGACCCTTTTCAACCCTCTGGCGATATCATCCGTTTCAAGAGGGTCCACCAGAACTCCGTATTCAACATTGTTTTCTCTCATGCTCTCTGTAGGGCCTCCGTTAGATGTTGCAACAGCCGGTAGACCGCAGGCCATAGCCTCGATTGGGGCAAGTCCGAACGGTTCATACAGGGAAGTAAGGGCAAAAACAGATCTTCTCTTTGCCCCTATTCTGTATAGAGCTGAAAGCTCCAACTGATTCTCTATGTTCATAAAGAGGACTCTCTCTTCGAGATTATTCTTGAAAATGTGATCAATAATCTCGCCCAGAACAGTTCGGTCAGGTTCTTGAAGAGATTTGTACTCATCATAGGGATTATTCAGACCCCGAGTAACAATAATAAGGTTGCAGGAAATGTTCAGTTTGCCATCGCTAGAAAAGGCCCTTACTACTCCCATGTGATTCTTCTTCTGTTCCAATCTGCTAGAAATGATGATCATCGGGAGTTGGAGTCTGGACGGTTTAGAGAATCTCTCTACCGCCTCTTTGTATCTCTTTTCAATGATTGTGTCAAGTTCAGTAGGACTTGCAGCGAAGATGTCTGTGTTGACTCCCGGGGGAACAACGGAGTATTTTGAATCGTTGCCCACTTCTGAAAAGTCTCGATAGAGTCTGTGACTGTACTGCTGGAACCTCTCCATAGAAGTGGAAACAAAGTTGACTGCCGAATACTTCATCGAAATGCGTTCAGCCGCTATTCGGAAGGAAAAGTTGAATCTCGATTCTATCTCTGCACGATCAGCTCCAGTCTGCAGTAGTTTGTCGAGTTTTTGAGCCCCAAGGGAGTGGGCTGTGAAAGAGTAAGGGATTCCTGTGTCTTTGAATAGCATAGCTCCCGTCAAACCTCCGTCCCCATAATGAGTAGTAACGAAATTCGGTAAAGTTCTTTCCGACGAATAAAATTCTCTAATTCGTCTTGAGAACTCCCCCAAGAAAGGCCAAAGTCTCTCCTTGCTCAAGAAGCCTTCTGGACCAAAAGGGATTCTTATGATTCTGAGGCTATCTTTTCCTCGATAGGAATCGAATTCCTCGGCAAACTCAGGCCATTTGTCGTCGATAACCCTTCTCGTTATTATGTCACAGTTGATTCCCATTTCTGACATAGCCGATGCAACTTCCTTCACATAGACCAGCTGACCTCCAAAGTCCGGATGCGTTGTCCAGTAGCTGTCATTCTTATCGAAGTTTCCCTGGGGATTTATAAATGCCACTCTCACAAGTCATCACCTGCCTCGAAAATGGCCTTCAAAGCGTCTATAGAAGGCAGAATTACATCCTTTCCCTCATGTTCGATTCTAAAGGCGGCACAATAGTTCCCATAAGCGGCCGATTCAAAGATATCCTTCCCTTGAAGGAGGCCATATAGGATACCGGACCAAAAAGCATCTCCCGCACCGGTGGTGTCCACTACTCTTCTTGCGCATGGAGAGAGTGTTTCAGTTTTGTGACCGTCAGAAATCACAGATCCTTTGTGGCCCAAAGTCAGGACGACATTTGAGGCGCCGGCATTATGAAACTTATCAATGTATTCATGAGGATCTCCGGTACCGAAGATATGTAAGGCATCATCTTCAGAAGGTTTTACAATGAATGCGTACTTCAGGAATTCCTTTATGAATTCCGAACCATCATCCTCTCGATCCCAGAGAACCCTTCTGTAGTTGGGATCAAATGTTATCTTTATTCCCGCTTCCAATGCCTTTCTCACCAGCTTCATGCATGCCAGCCGCGACTGCTCACATGAGAATGGCCAAGATGTGAAATGAATGAATTCCACATCTTTGAGAAAACTCACGATATCCACCGGTTCTTCAAGAAAACAATCCGCACCTCTAAAAGCTATGAACTGTGGGGATGATTGTGACTTCGAAACGAATACGATTGAAGTATGTGCTTCCACGTCTCTCTGAACATAAGAGATATTTATTCCTCGCGAAGCGAGGTGTTTAAGATAAGCTCTTCCAAAGGAATCATCGCCTACTCTGGAGAGAAGAGTAGCGTCAACACCTAGATCATGAAGATTTACAGCAAGGTTTCCTGGAGAACCGGCAAAGTATCTTTTGAAAGAAGTAGCTTCGCCAAGATCTCTCACAAAACTGCTTGATATCAGGTCAATAAGCAGTTCACCAACAACGGCAATTCGCGACAATTTAATGCCTCCTTCTAATGATAAGTCTATCATTGCAGGAACGATTTCCAATAACTGAGCCAGGATCTGCTAAAACATTGGTTATGGAGATCTAGTGTTCAACGACTGAAGGGCAGACCGTGTATAATTTAGTTTACACTGACTACACATATTCGAGACAGGAGGTTCAATAATGAGTGGCAAGACAATTAGAGAGCTTCAGAGAAGATATGTCGGCGAAGACGTTGACCTCTCCATATGGGAAGACCTTGAGAAAGAGCTCAGGAGACTGGAAGAGTATCCGATAGTAGACAGAGCTTCTCTTGAGGATTTTCTTTACTTCTGGAGTGAGTTGTTCATGATTCTTCAGGAAAGACTCGCGTGGAAGTATATAGACATGACTAGGGCTGCCGACAGCGAGGATAAGAGGCAGGAGTACTCGAGATTCTACGCTGAGGTATATTCCAAAGCGGAGCCTTATAGGATTATGCTGATGAAAAAGTATTTAGACAGTGATTTCAGAAGCGAATTAGATCGAATCAGATACGAGAACTTCGATACGATCGTCTCCAATACAGTAAAACTATTCAGAGAAGAGAACCTTCCTCTGGAGGTTCAGGAGAAGAATTTAAGTTCTGAATATGCGGCAAGTATTGGTTCTCTGACTGTTAAGTATGGAGAACAGGAGTACACACTGTCTCAACTCTCAAAGTTTCAACTTGAACCTGATCGTTCAACCAGGGAAGAGGCATGGCGCCTTTCGATGGTAAAGCTGAAAGAAGTTCATGAGAGCATGGAGGATCTGTTTGGCAAACTTCTCTCGATAAGAGTTCCGCAGGCGAGGAATGCAGGTTTTGCAACTTACAGGGATTATATGCACCAGAAGAAAAACAGATTTGCGTATTCGGTCGAGGATGTGCTTAGATTCCACGATTCAGTAGAGAAGGTAGTGGTTCCTTACGTTTCCAAGCTAAATGAGAAAAGAAGTCGAGAGCTTGGACTGGAGAGGTTGAAACCATGGGACATGAATGTTGTACCCTCAGGGAAGGTGCTTAAACCATTCAGTAATATGAATGAGTTTGTTGACAAAGCTATCAGGATTCTTGAGAGAGTCGATCAAGAGTTCGGTAAAAACTTATCTAAGATGAGGGATAACGGCCTGCTAGATCTTGAAAACAGAAAGGGAAAGGCTCCAGGTGGCTATAACTATCCTCTTGATGAAACTGGTGCTCCATTTATTTTCATGAATGCTACGGGAACTCCTGCAAACGTCCGGACAATCCTTCACGAGTCTGGCCACGCAATGCATTCATTTGCTACGGCAGACGAAAGGTTGATCACGTACAGACATACAACGCATGAAGCAGCCGAGCTTGCCTCTATGTCTATGGAACTCCTGACGATGGATTACTGGGACGAGTACTACAGCGCAGATGAGATAACAATTGCCAGGCGAGAAGAACTGACCGGTACTTTGAGCTTCTTACCCTGGTGCATGGTTGTTGACTCGTTTCAGCAGTGGATCTATACATATCCCGATCATTCTCCCGATGAAAGAGACGAGAAGTTTGCCGAAATCTTTGAACGCTTCAATGCAGGTGTTGACTGGACTGGCCTGGAAAGTGAAAAGAGAATCCGATGGCTTCTTCAGCCTCATATTTTTACGAACCCCTTCTACTATATCGAATACGGAATAGCTCAGCTCGGTGCTCTCGCGATATACAGAAATTACAAGCAAAATGGATCAAGCGCAATAGAAGATTACAAGAGGTTCTTGTCAATGGGTTACTCAAGGCCGCTTGATGAGTTGTTTGAAAGCGCTGGGATAGAATTTGACTTCTCAGAAGAGTACTTGTCGGAGCTCATGATCTTTGTCGACAGTGAGCTGGCGTCTTTCTAGGAATAGACACTTCAACGTGGTAGCTATGCACTACCGACAGCGTTAGAATTGTCCGAGGAGGTGTTTCGATGAAAAGACTAATATTCGTACTGCTTCTACTCATTACGCCGCTGATTGTGACGGCGCAAGTTGAAGAACTCAGAGCCAAGCTGGCCGAGAATCCTATGGATGTGGAGAGCCTTCAGGCTTTATTGAAGATCTACGATGATAACTATGACTTCGAGAGCTACGGAACGCTTTTGAAAGATGTAGTAGCTTCGATTGATGAAGTTCCAGAACCTATGTTTCAAGTGATCAAGTACGGAATTGAGAGACTTCTCGAGAACTATTACTCAGACTATGCCGAGGATGTCTCTGGAGTCTTCTTTGAGCTTAAGCCCAATAAAGATTCGCTGCTTCTGTATCTTAAGGCAGTGAACAGCAGCTGGGATCTATCTGAAGAGATAGTCCGCGAATCTGTTGACAGACTTGGAGAAGGGCAGCTAGAAACATACATCTTCCTACATGATCAATCTGTTGAACTGTATCCTGCAGATCTGAATTTGATAGTATCTAGAATTCTAGTTGAGGATTTGGGGGAGACAGACTATCTAATACCTTACATCATTGGGATGATAGATGACTATGACTTTTATGCTGCAAGAAATCTGCTGAACGAGAGCTCTCGATTGCTAGAGAGGGAACCGATGTTCTACTACCTGAATGGGATTCTTGATCTTGAGAAAGGCTTTTACGATGACGCAGTAGAATGGTTTCTGCAGGGTAAAGCATATGATGATGGAACGGAGATTCACGAAGCCCTGGCTCTGATCTACTATATATATGTCCCGGACAATGTCAATGCGTTATTCAGAGCGATTGTGCTTTCAGATGACGAAACGTCGTTGCACGCGAATATTCAGGAGTTTGTTGCGAATTATCCTGAACTTTCCTGGATCTTCTCCTGGGTTTCCAGAGTTCCTGAGCCGAAGAGATTAACCGAAATCCTTGCTGAGGAGGCTTCGGTAGTATCATATACTTCAGTAAACTTCGATTTTGAGAAAATCAGCATAGGATTCTACGATATTGAGGGAGTTCTTCAGGGTACGCTAGTCAATTCCATATACGGGCAGTTCTTGGATGCCAGTACTTACGTTTACATCTCCGAAAATATGGGCGGGGTTGTCGTAGAAGGTGAGAAAAAGGCGAGATTCGATGGAGTTGACGTCTATTCGCTTTCGCCTGACAGAACAAGGTTCTTGCTAATGGACACCTGGCGAGAGACAATTTCGATGGTTGACAGTGATATTGGCGTCCTATGGTCAATGGAGGCAGATTACGGTATGATACCGGTTGCATGGTCTCCTGATGGATCAAGAATAGCTGTGTCCACCGGTTGGGATGTGTTCTCGATTATAGATGTGGAATCTGGAGAAGTGCAAGAAACGATTGAAGACTACAATCACTTTGTCTTTCTTTCAAACGAGAAGACGTTCGTGATAGATTACGAAGGAAACATAGTTCAGCTTGACACAGAGTCTGTACTGAATACAGATGCGCCGGCTTTCTGGGCTGAGTTTGGTGAAGACGGGAAAATAGTCTATTTTGAGTATCCTGAGGACTATGCGGACTTCTTGTACGCCTCTTTGCATGTGTTTGACACGGTGAACGGCCGGGATAGGGTAATATCTGACAGCACTCTCTTCATGGATGCGCCGGTACCTTCAGTGAAGATAGAAGGGAATCTCGTATACTTCACTGAGAAGGACCAGCAGGGCATGCACAGGATTGTAGTGATGAATTACATAACAAATGAAGTGCTTTTCGTGGGTCTGCCAAGTAAAGACGTAATTGTCTTTCCGGATGTGAGACCTGAATGAAAGTAGAGGGGAAGCCGGCTCTTAGCCGGCACTCCTCTTCTGATTGACTCAGAGATAATCCCGTAGCGTTTACTGATCTTGTTTGCGACTTGTATTGATCTGTTTGAACAGCCTATCTAGATGCTCACTCGTTATTAGCTCCGATGATGTTCCCTTTTTTGTGCAGCAATATCTAGCAGCTATCTGACCCCTCAGAATCGCGTCTTCTATTGAATAGCCTTCGAAGTAATGACTTGAAAGAAAACCTACGGCGAGGCTGTCGCCGGCCCCATTTGCGTCCACAACGGGTTCTTCCAATTCAACTGGATCGAAGTACTCAATATCCTTATTTGAGCCAATTGCGCAACCCCTCTTCCCCATTCCACATACGACTATCCTGTCGCCTCTAATTTCGAGATACTTCTTGATCAGATGATACGGGTCAGCGAAGTTTGTTGAAGAGAAGAATAGAACATCAGCCTCTTCTATGAAGTCCTTTCTATAGGGATCGTCTGAGTCTGTGACATCCTGGATATCTACCGAAAGAATTAGGCCCTCTTCTTTCAGTGGTTTAAGCAGAAATCTAGTCCAGTTCACGATGTTTACATGGGCTAGCTTTGTTCCAGATAGATGTGACCTAATGTCTTCGATATTGGGGCAGAGGTTCATTGCCCCTTTGCCATCATAGAAGTTCTTTCGGCCTCCGTTCATATACATGAGGTTTACGCTTCTCTTCGTTCCTAGTGGGTCTATCATCAGCAGACTGGTGTCTATACCCAACTCTGTAAGAATCTGTCGAATGTATTTCCCTGAGAAGTCTTCGCCGACATAACCAACAAAGCAGACTCTATAACCAAGTCTCTCAAAACCCTGGCAGGCATATCCACCTGCTTGTCCTATGCAATCAAGGTTCTCGCCAAAACTCGTTTCGACAGAGAGATTTACTTTAGAATCCGACAGATAGACATTCGTATCGATTCCGACCGCACCAATGACTGCAACATCGAAGGCCATGTTAATCACCCTTGTTTGGAAAGCTCTCCAAAGAGCTCAAGATTGTTCCTGAGCAGGTCTCCTTCCATAAGGTCTGAGAGAGCTAGTTCGAAATGTTTAACGGTTACACCTGGAATAAGCCCCTCATGAGCAATCTTGCCCATGAGAACTACGTTTTGCATTCTAGAATCTTTCAAATTCTCGACCAATACCTTTACTACCTTTACATCTCTCTTGTCGGCTTCTCGCTCAATATCTTCATTCTTAATCTCTTCTGCTCTTCCTAGACGAACTTCCAGTGGTTGCCAGACAGTATCATAGTATATAAGTGTTCCGCCTTTCTTCAGATAGTTTCCCATTCCTCTCAGAGCCTCATGGCGCTCAAGTGCTATAACCATGTCTGCGCTGTGCTTCATTATCAGAACCGAGTAGGCTCCGTGACCGATTCTTAAGTGAGAAGAAACCATGCCACCTCTCTGAGCCAATCCGTGTGTGTCTGCCCCAATACCCCTCTGCTCGGAATGGTCGATCGCTCTTAATAGAGCTTCACTGAGGAGACCTATTCCCTGACCGCCAACTCCCGTAATGTATATGTCGAATTTCTCCATTCTCTCACATCCTTTATCTATCTTCGGAAGCAATCGCATCCGAAGGACATGTCTGGACGCAAGATCTGTCTCCTATGCAGAGATCGTTTTGTACCCAGACCGAACCGTCATCAGAAAGCTGGTAGCTGGGACATGCAAAGTCACTGACGCAAATGTACTTCCTGTTGCATTTGTTGCCGACTCTCACGGGGTTCGGCAGTGACCTACCGCTTCTGCGCAATTCTCTTGTGAACTTCAACATACATGGATGTTTGGCGATAATGACCTTGAGGCCGTCTTCTGCCAGGGCTTCTTCAACGTACTGCTTAAGCTTTGACTGGTTGTAGGCATCGACTTCTCGAATATTATCTACACCCAGTCCTTCCAGAACCTTCCTAACGGGAATCTTCTGAGTCACTTCTCTGAAGTTCCGCCCTACGGCGGGATGATTCTGATGACCTGTCATTGCTGTTGTGCCATTTTCCATGACAATCAGTGTGAAATTATGTTTGTTGAAGATCGCGTTGACAATGCCCGGTAGTCCTGAATGAAAGAAAGTGGAATCACCAAGGAAGGCCACGACTCTTCTTGTGTCATTGAATAATGAAAGGCCAGAAGCAGTTCCGCTTGAATGCCCCATGCAAAGAAGTACTTGCCCCACTCTATACGGCTCGAGATACCCGAGTGTATGGCATCCAATGTCTGCCACGGAAATATCAGAGGCATGCAGGACTTTCTTGATGGCGTAGAATGCTGATCTATGACCGCAGCCAGGGCACATCTGAGCTGGTCTTGGCGCAAGCTCGATTGGCTCAGTTTCTACTCCAGGAGGACTGACAACGTCAGGCCAAATTCTTGACAATACCTCCCTAACTTTGTCTGGTGTATACTCTCCTATCCAGTCCTCGATGTCTTGCTTTCCAGTTATTCTTGTATTCAGTTTGTGGTCATACGCAATTGCCTTGACTTCTTTCTCTATCACGTTGTCAAGTTCTTCAAGGACCTTTACCTCTTCATGAGAAGAAAGGAAATCCACAACTTCCCTTTCAGAAAGAGGATGCACTATTCCCAGCTTGAGAATATCCGGACGTTTATCTGACAGACTAAGGACGTCCTGAAGAGAGAGAAATGGGGCTCCGGCCGTGATTACCCCTCTTGATTTGTCTGAGCCTTCAATGACACTATTCAGGCAGCTTTTCTCCGTAGTCTTTCTGAACTCCTCGAGTTTCTTCAGAGCTCTTCGCTTCATTTTAAGAGCTTCAGCAGTTATTGGAATATATGGCCCATTCTCAAGACTGAATTTTGGCCGGTTATCTTGCACCTGGAAAATCAATTCCTTAAACTCCACCTTTTCTTTGGCGTGGCATACGTGAGTCGAGAGTCTCACAATTACAGGCATACGCATCTCTTGCGAAAGTCTTGATGCTTCTAGAAACATCGAGTATGCTTCTGAAGGTGTTGAAGGCTCTAGGATTGGAGTGTATGAGAGATGCGCATAGTGACGGTTGTCCTGCTCATTTTGTGAGGAGTTTGCTCCCGGATCATCGCCCAATACAATTACCATGCCTCCAATGAGTTCCATTAGAGAGAGTTGAACGAAAGTATCTGCAGCCACATTTATGCCGACGCTCTTGAAGAACACGCACGAAAGATGCCCATTAACTGAGGCCCCGAAGGCAACCTCCGTCGCAACCTTTTCATTTACAGAGAACTCGAAGTACATAGGGTTCTTCTCAGCAGGGAGAGAGGCTATTGCAGCTGCAATTTCTGGAGTGGGAGATCCGGGATACGAAGTAACAACCCTAACACCTGCTTCCAGCATCGCTCTTACAATCGCGGTATTTCCTATCATTATTTCTGAACCGCTATTCGGAGATAGTAACATATCACCCATTCTCTTCATAACAACCAGCCTTTCGAACAAAGCTCAGGTCAACAAAACTCACTTCCCAGTTGATTTCTGCTACACCAGAAATCGTCTTATATATCGAACAATACTTTGTGGCCAACTCAAAAGATTTCTCTACTGATTTCCAATGAGACTTATCTGTTCCGACAATAATGACTGTGATGAAACAAGATTCAAGAGTTGTTGGGATTTCTCGCCTCTTCTCACCCGACACCTCGATTTTGGTTGAGGTGAAACTTATCTTCTTCTTACCGAGGATCTCCAGAAACGTTGCGTACAAGCAAGAGCCCAGACCCATCAAGAGCAAGTCGTAAGGGACCGCGCCATCAGCGCCAATTCTAATCTGGTATCCGGAGTCAGTTATTCCCGATCCAGAGAAGCCTTCGCTGAATTCTAATAGTACGTGGACTTCATCTCCCATTATTACCTCCCACAATTCGATTACAGAGATTATGATTTCAGAATAAAATCCCGAAGATAGAACATCACTCAAAAGGAATCACAGATCAGACCGATTCTGCATTCAAATCTCGGCGGCTGTTAACCTATTTAATAATAATCAATTTTAACATTAAGCAGTTCTGAAGGAACTGTATACTTGAGAATATTGCAGAGTATCCCGTTTCAGACAAATAGTATCTTTGTGGAGGTGCTTCGTGAATCTAAACGCGTTGTTCGATTCAACCCTATATCATGGCAGTGCTTCTAAAAAGGGCTTCTTTGAAGGATGGTACTTCAAGTTTGTTGACAGAAGAGGGTATAAATCCTTTGCTGTCATTCCAGGAGTATCCATGTCTTCCGGATGAACCGAATCGCACTGCTTTATTCAGTTTCTTTCGGGAAACAGGAATGAATCTTGCAACATCTCTTACTTTTAGACAGTTTTCGTTCCGATCCAAAGCGCTTTGCCGTAGAGATCGATAATAATCGGTTTTTGACTGACAGAGCGGTTTTGAATATGGAAGACGATAATCAGAAAATCGTCGGTGAAATTCGACTGATTGACCCTTTTCTATGACCAAGGAGATTCTACTCTCCCGGGATTATGTGACCGTTCTCTTTTGTGCCTTACATGGAGTGTTATCACGGTGTAGTTAGAATGGACCACTATCTGGAATGAGAGGTCGAGATAGATGATGAAGTGATAGATCTAACTGGAGGCAAAGGCTATATAGAAAAGGATTGGGGAAGATCCTTGCCAGACGCCTGGATTTGGATGCAGAGCAACAACTTCGATTAGAATAGGACTTCATTAATACTTTCTATTGCAACAATTCCATGGTTGGGGAAGAGTTTCACCGGTTGTCTCTGTGCGTTCATTCTGGGAGAGAAGCTTTACAGGTTTACCACGTACAAGGGCGTAAGCATAATCATGTTAGACGTATCTGAGGATAGAGTGTACATTGAATTGAGACAGAGGAGGTTTCTTCTGCGAATTAATGCAAGAAAAACTAACGGACCACAGCTCATTTCGCCTGTTGAGGGAAGGATGAGTGGAAAGGTAGATGAGTCACTTTCATCTGAAATCAAAGTAGAGCTCTTTGAAAATGAAGTCGTCTCGCATAAGGGAACCGGAGAAAATTCGGGACTCTTGAGTTTATCACTTAATCTTCTGAAAACAGCTAAACAAGCGAAAGTATTTTTAGAAACTAAGAATTTTGCCACTACAAACTCTGTATTCAGAGAGCGAGTTCTTCTTGAGGCGTTACCTTGCCGGGTTGTGTTATCTTCATTAATGAAAGAATCTTCGAAGCAAGGGGTAGTGATTTGGCTTTCATGTAGTAACTTTGCTCACCATGGCTGAACTTCATCACTTTGAGTGAGTTTATCGCTCGTTGTATCTCCTGGGTTGAAGTGTGTATTCCTTTCTTTCTCATTCTGAACTCAAGCTCTCTTTGCACCAAGAATGCAAGGAAACATACAACGAAATGACCCTTTATCCTTCTCGGTGTCCAGTGGAACATCGGTCTCACTTCATTTCTGGCATGTCTCTACCTTCGAGTATTGATGCTCGCATTCCCCTGAGTGCATAAGTTGCAGGGGATAGTTTACCAACCAGCTGCATCCACAACGGTAGTACATCTATTTCGTAATACACCCCCGAAAACATGAGGAGCAAAGCCTGAAAGATGTGCACTACCTGAACTCCCTTCTCAGGTGAAATCAGGGGCAGTACTGCAGCAACTATTCCCAGTCCTACAAATGAGAAGCTCGATACTGCAAGAATCCCGGCTGCCGAAAAGAAGTTAGCTCTACCCTGGTTCAGATCAAAGAATATCGAAACTACGATCAATATCAGTCCGCTTCTCAGTATTCCATAAAGAAAGGCATAGCCACAAGTACTCAGCAGATGGGATGCCCTTCTAACAGGTGCCATGAATGTATCTCTATCGTCTCTTCCCACCTCTTTCAGGCAGCGGTTTCGGCCACTATCTCAAAGAGAATAGAGAGATAGCCCCAGAGTATCGATCCGAGCAACATGTAGAGGATCAAGTAACTAGTATCAAGTTTTGCTCCGGAAAACGATTCGACACCCTTACCAATGAACCCCATAGTCACAGAGTTTGCGATAGTATAAGCGAAGAATACGACTTCCCATTTCCAGTACCTCTTTGTGAAGTTGAAGTTCCGTTCAATGAAGGCCCAAGAGGCTCGGAGCTCTCGAGCAGTTGACTGCGAACTCATGTCGACTCTACCTCCTGATACTCTGCTTCCTCCATGCTCACATCGGTGAACTCGAGAAGGGCATCTTCGAAGCTCGGGTTCTCAATCCTTCCGAGCAACTGCTTCTTAAGCTCCAATGGTCTTCCGGAAGCTACAATTCTTCCGAGATGGATTATGGCCACATAGTCGCAGAGCTTCTCTGCTTCGTCCATGTTGTGTGTTGTCAGAAGCATCGTCGTGTTCATAGTCTCTTTTACATCTTTTATTAGGCTCTGTACATCTCTTTTTGCTCTTGGATCGAGTTCTGTTTTTGGTTCGTCGAGCAAGAGCATTCTCGCTTCAGTCATGAGAGCTCTAACTATGGCTACCTTTTGCTGCATGCCTCTCGAAAAGTCTTCGAGAGGATCTTTCAGTCTCTTCAGATCCAGACCAAACCTCTCTGCGAGAGAGTTGATCTTCCTCAAGGCTTCTCGTTTTGGTATTCCATAAAGTCCTGCCGCGAAACAGAGGTTTTCGACAGCCGACAGTTTTCCGAAAAAACTGGCCTCGACGGATACCCTGTTTATCACTCTTTGAACCGCCGCAGAGTTATTCACTGAGTCATATCGAAAAATCGATATGCCCCCCTGTCAGGTATCAAGAGTGTGGAGGCAATCCTTATAAAGGTAGATTTTCCTGAGCCGTTTGGACCGAGAAGACCATAGATCTCTCCTTCCTTTATTCTTAAACTAACTCCTTTCAACGCTTTGACTTCCTTCTTGTTCTTCTTGAAAGTCTTTACGATACTATTGGCAAGCAAAGCGTCTGCCACTTTTTTCACCTCCTCAAAGATAATGAGGTCTGCTGAATTTGCTTTCCATTTCAACTTTCTGCTTTTCAACCAAACCATCGATAAAAGCACTCTTTGAGCCTCGTATTCTCCTCATAGTTGGGTTTCCTCCTGTTATCTGTTTACTTCGGAAGGTTATCAAGACTTTCCGTTTTGTGTATGAATGGCGGAAGGGCCCCGAAATCGTCACTTCTTTTCTTTCTTAGCGGAACGATTACTGTTGACATATTTACCCCCTTGGCCTTTCGGAGAACCTGTTCTGTTTCCGGCGGGAGAGGCTGGCTGTAACTAATGACGGGCTCTCCTCTCTTCGTTCTTGCATCCATTTGCTTCTCCGTAAAATCCTGCTAACTCAATGACCGCAATTTCCCATGACATTTGATTACCTCCGATAGTCAAGAAAAAAAGACCGTGGCTCTTACTCGCCACGGTCCTTCATTATTCCTTCTCGTTATACGATCTTATACCCCAAACGACGGAAGAAGGCGTGGCATAGCGCGGCATCACCGAAAATCCGGTTGAGGAAAACGGTTGCCTGAACTCTGAATCTAATTAACATCAAAATATACCTCCTTCCATAAGCTATTTTTTGCTGGCAAGTTATAGCACAACAAGTAAGTATTCTCAACTTCAAAGTCAAAGATTCTCTAAAGCGTATTTTAACTTTAATGACCTTGTTTTGTCATGAGGTAAATAATTCTAGTTCTGCCTAAGATTTCTGAATTAGGAGGATAACGGAATAAGCGGTACGACCGAGAGCAAAGTGAGCCAAATAACTCGCTGCAGCTGAGCATTAGACGTCCCGCCCTTCTGTTATTTGAACAGCAGATCAATCAGCTCTCCATTACTATCAATAACATCGTCTGTAAAGGGGTCGCCAGGAAGTAAAATTACCTCGCCTCGACCCAGGGGGTATCTTCCTGATTCTCCGACCAACCGAGACAGCCCATCAAAGAAGACTCCATCAATCTCTCTTACTTCTTCGGTTATGCGTCCTTCATAGCTGCATGCAATACCCATATCTTCCAATAGCATGTTGTATGTGGACAAAACCTCCTCACTGATCTCTTCACCAGTTCCGGTAATTATTAGTGTCCCCCCATCTTCGACAAACTCTTTAATGATCAGTGCCTGTTGCGGCATGAGCATCTTCAGTCGCTCAAAACTTCCACCTGCACCTGGTAGAGGGAGGAGAAGAACGTTTATAGTATCGAGCTCTCCTGCCTTGAAAATCCTATCGGCAGCAAGAAGCTTATGACCCATATCTTCGAGTGACGTCTGCAACTTGGTTCGTTCGTTACTGGCGAAGTTGACGTGACTCCTATCCAGTAGAATGTTCAATGAAGATGCGCTCCTGATATTGAGTTTCAAAACTGAATATAGAATTGAGTCGAGAAAGAATGATAACTCTCCATCGTATTCCTGTACTTCCCTTCTTAAGTTAATTATTTTGGATTCAAATCCTTGGAGTGTGACGATTTCGCTGTGTATCTCTCCGCGGGAATTGGTAATCTGCAACAATGAAGAAGCCTCTCCTTGCTCAACATTGGAGAGCTGAAAGGAAAGCGTAACGCTCTCTCTCGGCTTCACGCTCTCAGGATAAGCGCTCGGGTTGTGAAGATGGATCGGGTGAGACCTCTGAATCCAGATTGGTGAAGATACCGCTTCCTCACCGTCTTTTCCCCTTGCGTATATGAAGAAGTACTGGAAACCCGTTCTTATATCAACGGCGAGCTCAAGAACACATTCATTGCCGTCAACCAGAAACTCTGCAAATAATCCTTCCAGAGAATAAATCCTAACTATTTCCAGCGGATCGTCTGCTGTATCCTTTATGGAGATACACAAATTAACTTGATCTGTATCATACACGATATCTCCCATGAAGGCTTCTTCGGTCGAGAAGTGAATCAAGATGTCCTTGTCTTCAGTCGCGTAGGTCCTTCGATTGATGAATGCCTCTAAAATCGCTTCTTCCGTCAGCTCGCGTGCATATACGGCTGTTCTGGAATCGTTTGCTCCTCCCCAGTTAGGTTTGTGGTTGTCTTGACCAAGAGTTGCTCCGAGATGCCAACCCTTGCCAAGTGCCTGAAGGTAAGCTTCGAACATCTCGTCTACAATTGTATCGTTTTCCCACCAGTTTCCGTTTCCTACTTCTATAAGGTTCATATAGAGATCTGCTTCCGGAGAGTACTGAAAATCTTTGAAGTTGTCTCCGAAGACTCTCACCGGGTGGTTGAACTGCCCAACTGCGTTACGTTCGATAATCCAGTCGTACAAATGCCATAGATCAGACTTGACTCTATCAGTCCAATCGCTGGTGCCGTAGACGTTGATGTGTCCGGTTCCAGTAGCCGTCCACTCGAATCCGGCAAGTGCCAGGAAATCGGCAGATGATGCTTGCCGGGCCGCCTCTATAGTCGCTGCCAGCTTATCTCTTCCGTCGGGGAGGTCCTGAACGAAGTAATAAGCATGATCAGTTATAGCAAGAAAGTCAAGATTGGGTACACCCTTTGCATACGAATACGCTTCTTCAGGGAATCCAGTGCCATCAGAATAAGAAGTGTGAGAATGAGGATTTCCAAAGAAAAGCGTTAACTCCCCGCCAACGAGAATTATAGAAGCAAAGACCAGGAGAAACACTAGGATAAAATTCTTCATCAAATCACCCTTTCGCAGTTTGATTGTATGTGGATACGGAAAAAGACAACGATCAGTTGTTAATACAATCTATCTAGGCTGAAGCCTGATTTATCAGAATTCAGACTCCTTTTCGTTCTCTCGTTCACCTAAGTATAGTCTGCTTTGAAACATCTTTGAAAAAGCAGTCCATTTGCTTCCCTTTGAAGCTGTGGAAGCGTTAGTCTCGAAGCTATCAAGCTTCGAATCGAGATTGTCACAAAGCCATATGAGAATTGCTTCGCGGGTCTTTGGAGTAACGGGAGAACCGAACTGCAGTTCCCCATGATGACTCAGAACTATGTGGATCAGTGTCTTTCTTTTTTCTTCAGGAAAACCCTTGATCTTTGAAATCTCAATCTCAATGATTCTTGCGCCGATCGCTATGTGTTCCTCAAGGTAACCCTCATCTGAGTAGTCGAATTCGAATGATTCTGTGGTATATGATATTGTCTTTCCAATATCGTGGAAGAGTCCCCCGGTGATTATGAGGTCCCTGTCGATATTTGCTCTTGATCCAGAAACCTCAGTCAGAGCAAGTGCGTACTTGACTACCGAAAGGCTGTGTTCCGCAAGTCCTCCTATTCTGGCGTGATGATACATTTTGGCTGCCGGCGCTTCAAAGAAGTCTGGGCAAGGCCCGTCCTCTGAAATAAGCTTTTCTGCAAGGGCCTTCAGATAGTCGTCTTTGACAGATTCGATGAGTTCGCGTACTTCCGATACGATTCTCTCAGGATCTTCGACAACCGGAAGTAACTGTGAAATCGAACCGGAACTGTAGTTTTCCATCTCATCTACCGAGAACAGCCTTCTTATTTTAATACTCAACCCGTATCTATCATCCATAAGATAGTCAGCAAGGCCCACATTACCTATCACAGGTTCCAAACAGCCCTGTTCACTTATCCATGCCTTTGCATCGATTCTGTTTCTGGAGTCTCCGACAATGCAGTCGTAGTAAGGACCTCTACTTCCTTCGACCCTTTTTGAACTGAAAATGAAGAAAAAGCCCTGCTTCGAGTTGACGAAATTCTCTATTCTGTCGAAGGAAGTATCGTATTTTCTAAGGATTTCGGAAAGCACAGGGTAAGTGCCGTTTTTTCCATCAATCATGGCAACTCTCCTTTTCGTGCTTTTTGAAGTCTCCAGGCGAGGTCTATTGATAAAAGAAACGTGCAGCAGCGACCTATTTCTCATTCCTTCTTGAGGTAGACTTCATTAGCAATTTTATCATTATGAAGAAGGCAATCGTAGCGACAAATATCGTAGGATAACCTTCAAGAAAAATCGCGATGCTCCTAGAGACTGCTTCACTCATTGTCTATGCTCCTTTCATCTTAAAAAGATCGCCAAAACTATGCTGCCGGCTAGAACGGAGCCGATCTGCCCGGCTACGTTCGCGCCTGTTGCGTACATTATTAAGAAGTTGTTTGGGTCTTCTTCGAGTCCCATCTTATGCACAACCCTTGCCGACATAGGAAAAGCCGATATTCCTGCTGCGCCAATCATAGGGTTAATCTTCTGTTTTCTAAATAGGTTGAAAACCTTTGCGAAAATGATTCCACCCATAGTGTCAAGTACGAAAGCAACTAATCCCATTAGAAGAATCAACAGTGTTCTGGAGTTCAGGAATGCGCTGGCCGTCATAGTAGAACCGATGGCGATTCCAAGAAACAAAGTGATGATGTTTGAGAGCTCGTTCTGAGCAGCATTACTCAACTTGTTCAGAACTCCCGATTCTCTTATCAGATTCCCAAACATGAGCATTCCGATCAGAGCTACACTTACAGGGGCGATGATACCGGCAAGAAGCGTAACAAGAATCGGGAAGAGGATCTTAACGTACTTGGGGACTTTTTGGGTTCTATTATCCATTCTTATTCTTCTCTCTTCCTTGGTAGTAAGCAGCTTAATAATGGGTGGTTGAACTACCGGAACAAGAGCCATATAGGAATACGCGGCGACTGAGATCGGCCCAAGCATGTGAATGGCCAATCTGCTTGCGACATAGATTGATGTCGGACCATCCGCGGTCCCGATTATCCCGATAGCGATCGCTTCTCTTATATCAAATCCAAGCAGAGCAGCCACAATTATCGTCAGAAAGATCCCCAATTGGGCAGCCGCTCCATAGAAAAACATGACCGGTTTTTGAAGAAGAGGTCCGAAATCGATCATCGCTCCGATCCCGATGAAGATCAAGGCAGGAAAGAGCTCATTTGCAATTCCAGCTTCGTATAGGATAGTTAGCACTCCATGTTCTCCAATAGCCGATGATCCCGGAATGTTTGTGAGTATTGCTCCGAAACCGATTGGAAGAAGCAACATCGGCTCGTATTCTTTCTTTATCGCTAGATAGATCAGAACTCCGCCAATAGCAAACATTATCAAGTTTTGCGCGGGAATAACGAAATTCGACAGTAGATTCATCAATGCTGCCTCCCAGAAATGAATTCAACTCCTAGCATGGAGAAATCAAGAACCGGCAAATTCGGAACTGCTTTCTTTATCAATACTAATACAAGCCGAAGGCTTTTGATCAGATGGGACAGATTTCCTGGTTCTTACCGACCTCTGATTCTACATGTTGGAATGAGTAATGTGGTAGGATTTGTAAAGTGAGAAGTTGGCTAGGAGGGGATCTCTTTGCGAGCAAGTTTTCCTGAGGACTTTCTTTGGGGTGTTGCAACGGCTTCTTATCAGATTGAGGGCGCAGACCTGCAAGAAGGTAAAGGGCCTTCGATATGGTCGGATTTCACCCATGAACCTGGACGAATAGATTCCGGGGAAAATGGCGATATTGCCTGCGATCACTACCACAGGTACTTGGAAGACATTGAGCTTATGACTAGGCTCGGAGTGAACTCCTACCGATTTTCCATATCCTGGCCAAGAGTGTTTCCTGAAGGCAGAGGACAGATAAACCAGATGGGAATCGATTTCTACGATAGACTGATTGATGAACTTCTTAAGAGGAGTATTCGGCCTGTTGTTACTCTATACCACTGGGATCTCCCTCTTAAACTGCAGAAAAGATTTAAGGGATGGGAGTCCCGAGAAATAAGGCATTACTTTGGCGATTATTCCAGCAGTATGTTCAGCAAATTCGGTGACAGGGTGAAGCTCTGGATAACTTTGAACGAACCGTATTGCTCATCCCACGTCAGTTACCTCTGGGGGGAACACGCACCCGGAAAGAGAGATTTGAGGATTTCACTTTCCGTTGCTCACAACCTTTTGCTTTCTCATGGTGAAGCGGTGAAGCGTTTTAGGGAGGAAGTAAGAGACGGCATGATTGGTCTAACCAATGTATCTGCTTTTGTTGAGCCTGCTAGCGATTCCGGAGCTGATCTTCGAGCGGCAAGACTCTATGATCAATTCGTAAACGGGTGGTTCTTTGAAACCCCAATCACTGGCGAGTATCCTTCCGAACTCTTCTCAAGGTTCGAGATTGCAGGAGTGAGCCCAACTATCGAAGATGAAGATATGGAACTAATATCCACGCCGTTCGACTTTTGGGGTGTGAATTACTATACAAGAAACCTTGTTAGAAGCCAAGAATCAAGCGTGCTTGGCAGCGAAGTTGTTCAGGGAGACCTCCCGAAGACCGAGATGGGATGGGAGATCTACCCAGAAGGTCTAGAAGGTTTTCTATTCAAGGTCTTCAAAGAATACGGAAGGAAACCGATCTATGTTACTGAGAACGGTATCGCAAGCAAAGATGCTTTGGTTGATGGCAACGTTGACGATGGCCCGAGAATTGATTACCTTAGAAAGCACTTTTCAGCTGCTCTTAACGCGATCAAGGGAGGAGTGGATCTTAGGGGCTTTTTTGTCTGGACTATGATGGACAATTTCGAATGGGCACGAGGTTACTCCAAGAGGTTTGGTTTGGTATACGTGGACTTCAAAAACGATCTGAAACGAGTTCCAAAGAAGAGTTTCAACTATTACAGGGATTTCCTTCGGTCTTTGTGAATCAGATTTTGGTAGACATAACTGACTTAGAAACGGTCGTTTCAACGTTTAACTCTTCGAACTGTGAACGCAGCAATCTAGACGCCGGTCTTAAAGAGAGGTATGTAATTAGCTTGTATGACAGGGGGTTTGCCAGATGATTGGAGTTATTGTCGATTCAGGTTGTGATCTTCCTGAACAGATGAAAGCAAGAGATAACGTTAGAGTTGTACCTTTGAAGATAATTCTGGATGGTAAGGAGTACAGAGACAACATCGACATATCCACACCCGATCTGCTTCACTATATGGAAGATAAGTTTCCCAAGACATCTCTTCCAAGACCGTCGGAAATCGGTGAGGCTTTTGACAGCCTTTATGAAAAGGGATTCAAGGAGATGCTTTATATTGGAATATCCAGCGGTCTGAGCGGAACGCTTGGTCAAGTGAAGACTTTTGTCAGAGACTTCTCCGAAAAGCACTCCGATGTGAAGGTCGAGGTAGTCGACTCAAAGAATATTTCGATTGGCTCGGGGCTGCTCGCTATGAAGGGGATAGATATGATTAAGAGTGGTATTGCCTTTGAAAAGGTTGTGAGCGAAATTCACGCTTCTGTAAAGAAATCTAAGGTTTTTTTCTGCATACCTGTTCTGAAGTTTCTAAAGGCTGGAGGACGAATAGGAAAAGTTACTGCAACTATAGGTGATATTCTTGACCTGAAACCCGTAATAACCGTTGGAGAAGATGGAGTCTATCACAGTGTTTCAAAAGAGAGAGGCATGAAGAGAGCCGTCAGAGCTTCTGTGAAGAATCTCTTGAACTTCATTGAAGGCAAGAGGCTTCTGAACATTGCCGCATATACTTCAGATAAGAGTGAAAAGACAATGGAATTCTTTCGAATGGTAATAGAAGAGATTAAGGCTGCAGGAATAGATGATGTGATAACAGGTCAAATTTCTCAGTCTCTTGTGTGTCATACAGGCCCTGGTCTCATAGGTGTTGCAGCGATTATTGAGTAGTAAAAAAGAAAGCCGCCAATTGGCGGCTTAAAAGTCGGGATATTCCAGGGGGTTTCAACATGCACGTCCATTCAACAATATGGGGGGTAATGCGGACTTGCATATAACTTTTAGGTGCTTTGTCTTTTTTAATGACCGGTTGAGCTTTTGAGGTTGCAAGGGTTCTTATCTGTTTGAATTAATTGTACCCAAATTGATCGGGTTTGTCAAGATAGTAGAGTGGAATTATCGGCTTTTAGTTTGTAAACATTTAGTTAATAGGCATCTTCGCGTGTCTTCCAAAGATTTTCTAGTAGACAAAGTGATCTCTCTTGTAGTTGTTTTGCCAGTAAATTGCGATAATAAGCAGTAGCACTGTTTGTATTACTCTACGTCGTCCGGAGATGTATTGATTGGATAAGAATCGGCAGACTAGGATTCTCTCGGTTTTTGAGGGTGCAATATACAATGGGTTCTTCTTGATAACTCAGGGTTTTCTTGGTACAGGGCTTGCACTCGAATTTGGGGCATCTGAACCGGCGATAGCCTTGATTGGCGTTCTTCCTTCGGTTTCCCAGTTCATTCAGCTGCTGGCTCCATCCTTCTTGAGAATTGTCAAGAGCCGAAAGCGGGCGATGATGATCTGCGCTTTCGCAAGCAGGCTGTCTACGGCTTTTATCCCTATCGCGCTTGCTCTTGGAATAAACAGGCAGTCACTTCTGCTGACTATTCTTGCCTTCTTCTCGCTTGCGGCGAGTCTTACCGGAAACTATTGGGTTTCGATTATAAGAGATGTGGCGCCGTTAAAAGGTGCTGCTAGATTCTTGAGCATGAGAAACGTGATATTCACTTTCACGAATATGTTTATAACGTTGTTCTACGCCTTTATCCTTGATTCGGTGCCCGGAAGAATGGGTTTCATTCTGATCACTGCTTTTGGAGTGGCAAGTGCATTAGTCAGCCTCGTGCTCTTGGGGTTTCATAACGATCCTCCCCACGAAATAAGTCATGGTCGAGGTTTGTTCAGGGCCGTCACTAAAGACATAAGGTTCAAGCCGTATTTGAGATTCTACTCCTTCTGGAGCTTCTCAATAGCTATTACCTCGCCCTTTTTCGCTTATCATGAGCTAGTCAACATGAAACTGGATTACTCATTTCTTAGTATACTGAGTGTCTTCAGTTCACTCCTAACAATACTGTTTTACTTGTTGTGGGGAAAGATCGCTGACAAAATCGGGAATCAGGAGGTCCTTGAGTTCGGGGTTCTTGGGGCTTTCCTCAGGACAATCCTGTGGTTGTTTATGGACAACGGGACGGTCTATCTGTTGTATATTGACGCTTTTATCGGGACCGCTTCATGGAGCGCCATAAACCTCTGTTTATTCACCACAAGGCTCGACTTGCTTAGCGGGGTTGATGCCCAGTCTTACTATGCTTTGCTTTCATTCACCAACGGTGCCTCGGCTCTTGTTGGCTCCCTGGTGGGAGGATTTTTCGCTGCATATCTGAACAGGTTCACTTGGATGGTTGGCGGACACAGGTTTTTCGGCATCCAGATCCTGTTCTTCGTTACTTTTGTTCTGAAGCGTCTCTTTGATTTTCTTGAAGGGAGTCAAGACGAGAAAGGTGGTCTCTGTGTCGGGAATGGTTTTTAATTCGGCTGCAGTGTTAGCTAATCGACTTGCGGCAAGACCTAGAGAGCTTATCGAAGTACTAATACATAAGAACAAGGCTAAACAACGGAAGGAGAGAAGAAATGGAAAGAGTGATTGAACGGTTCCTAAGGTATGTATCTGTAGAGACTACCTCAAGTTTTGAATCAGATTCGTTTCCATCAACTGCCAGTCAGCTTGATCTTGCTCATATTCTCAAAACGGAGATGGAGGAAATGGGTCTGAAAGGAGTGACATTGGATGACCACGGATACGTGATGGCGACTTTGCCGTCAAATGCTGGTGATGGACTTCCGGTTTTGGGATTCATAGCCCATATGGACACGAGCCCAGATGTGAGCGGCAAAGATATCAAGCCTTCAATTGTTGATTATGAAGGAGGCAAGATAGTCATTAACAAAGATAAGGATATTTTCATCGATCCCCGGCTCTTTCCTGAGCTCGAAGAGTATGTTGGTGAAAGGCTGATCGTGACAGACGGAACTACTCTGCTAGGAGCAGACGACAAAGCAGGAATTGCGGAGATTCTTTCCGCAATAGAGTACCTCATTTCAAACCCAGAGATCAAGCATGGCGAAATCCGACTAGGATTTACTCCTGACGAGGAAGTGGGAAGGGGAACCGAGTACTTCAATGTAGAGAAATTCGGGGCAGACTATGCTTACACAATTGACGGAGGGGCTTTGGGCGAAATCCAGTACGAAACGTTCAACGCCGCAAATACCGAAGTTGTTGTAAAAGGCAGGAACATTCATCCTGGAAGTGCAAAAGGTAAGATGAAGAACTCGATACTGATAGCATGCGAGTTCAACGATCTGCTGCCTTCAAGTGAAGTACCTGCGGCAACGGAAGGTAGAGAAGGCTTCTTCCATCTGCTCAGTATAAAAGGTTCAGTGGAAGAGACAATTCTGAAGTACATCATTAGGGAGCACAATATGGAGAAGTTCGAACGAAAGAAGAAAATGATTAAGGAAATCGCGGTCTTCTTGAATTCGAAATACGGCGATGATACGGTGACTTTGCAGACAAGAGACTCGTATTACAATATGAAAGAGAAAATCGAAGAAAAGATGTTCCTTGTTGAAATTGCAGAAAGAGCTATGGAGAGTCTTTCAATTCGACCAAGGATTTCACCAGTGAGAGGGGGCACCGATGGCGCGCGTCTCTCTTTCATGGGTCTCCCAACACCGAACATCTTCACCGGAGGTCATAATTTTCACGGAAGATACGAGTATATCCCGGTAAGCTCGATGGAAAAGGCCGTTATGGTAATTGTGAAGATTGCAGAGGTGTTTTCTAGAAGAGAAAATCTGGATAGTTGAAGAAGTGTTCAGTATTTGATATTTCTAACAAACGAGCGATTGTTCCACAAGACAGTGAGAAGCGGCTTTGTTTTGGACGAAATGTCGTGGATAACTAAAGATGGGATTAAGTCATGCCTTTTTTTCTCTCAGGAAATAACAGGCCGCATGGTCTCTTCGAAAACTCTTTACCTGTCTTAGTAAAGTATTGGCAGGAACAATCTCCACTAATCGGTCTGTCAAGCTCTGTACTTCC
>Ga0334901_1000492_pt1 | contig 53852 bp, 53 predicted proteins | sample GraSluR3_MG_3_FD_207216 | JGI IMG/M metagenome (GOLD analysis project Ga0334901, IMG submission 207216) | Sludge microbial communities from methane-producing bioreactor in Wageningen University, Netherlands - Granular Sludge_15_08-R3 | ecosystem: Engineered > Bioreactor > Anaerobic >...
AAATTCTCTTTTTGTACTTCACCTAGAACTTCATTCTTGAATGCTCTGCTATAACGACATGATTTGATCTTCTTACTCATCTTGACTCCTTTCTTTTTTGGAGTCCACCTTTTTCAGGACGGGTCATTCCTCTCACCTCTCACTTCTCACTTCTCACGCTTTCAAGCTACAAATAGCAAGGAGATATCATGAAACAATACTTAACAACGAAACCCAAAACCACACCCGTCCTCGACCTCGGCTTCCACATCCGTATCGAACGGGAGCTTACTATCGCTGAGATTACGGATGAGAATGGCAGAGAGATCGCGCTCAAGAATTTGGATGAGGATACTACTCTGCTGGCTACTATTAGAGATGAGAACCAAGCAAAGCCGACTGCCGAACTGCAAGTCTATAATCCGCAAAAACCGGACGAAGGTTTACCACTCCGACTCTGGCATTATGATGCGCAGCTTAGCCGGGTGATAGACGGCGATACTATCGATGCCGTTATCGAACTCGGGTTCGGACTGAAACTGACGGAAAGACTGAGACTAGCCGGTATCCAAGCACCGGAGATCTTCGGCATACCCGCCCATGATCCGGAATTCAAAAAAGGGATGCAAGCAAAGAAATTCTTACAAGAAAAATTGCAAGACACCCCCTTCCGCATCCGCACCGAAAAACGTGGTAAATGGCGCCGCTGGCTCGCCGATATCTACCTGCCAAACTCCGACACCACCCTCAACCAGGAACTCATCAACCAAAACCTCGCCTATGACTGGCAGACGTACCAGAAAAAACAGCAAGAGAAAGCCACCGTGCGAACGATGTTTGAGATCGATCGTTCTCTCCGCAGCGAACTGGAATCAAGAGCGAAGGAGAAAAACATATCAGTCAGCGAACTAATCCGCTTAGCAATCGAAAAATTTATGGAGTAAAGAAACCACAGAAAACTTACCACCGAGAACACCGAGCTTCACAGAGAAAAAAAGTAATTTTTAAAAAAACTTGATACCCTTCGGTGATTATTAAGTAAAAAATAATTTCGGCGTACTTCGGTGCCTTCGGTGGTTAATAAACAAAAATTTCAGTGCCTTTCGGCGTCATCGGTGGTTAGTCAAAATATTTCGGTGGTTAATAATCTATGATATACGAAAAGGAACTCTCAGATACTATAATCGGCGCAGCCATAGAAGTGCACAAACAACTCGGTAATGGATTTCTGGAAACTGTCTATGAAAATGCGCTGATGATTGAACTACAAGAGAACCATCTATCAGCAGAGAATCAAAAGAAGCTAAATGTGTATTATAAAAACCAAATCGTTGGTGAATATTTTGCCGACATAATCGTAGAAGATAAAGTTATCATAGAACTAAAAGTATGCCAAAAACTGACCGATATCCACAAAGCACAGTTGATTAATTACCTAAAAGCAACAGGAATGAAAATCGGTTATCTACTTAACTTCGGAGCAGAATCAAAATTGGAATTTATCAGGTTAATCAAATGAACTTACCACAGAAAATTTACCGCCGAGAACATACTACTACGCCAAGGCTTCGCAGCACAGGCTGAGAAACACCGAGATGGTAATAATGATTTGTATTATAAAAAAAATGATACTCGGTTCTACTCGGTGCCTTTCGGCGTCCTCGGTGGTTAATTAAACCGCGCCGCTGGCTCGCCGATATCTACCTGCCAAACTCCGACACCACCCTCAACCAAGAACTCATCAACCAAAACCTCGCCTGCGACTACGAAACCTACCAAAAGAAACAGCAAGAGAAAGCCACTGTGCGAACCATGTTCGAGATTGACCGAGATCTGCGTAGCGAATTGGAAACGAAGGCAAATGAGAAAAACATTACAGTCAGCGAACTTATCCGCTTAGCAATCGAAAAATTTATGGAGTAAAGAAACCACAGAGAACACAGAGAGCACAGAGAAATAATAAACCACAGATTCACACGGATAAACATAAAAATGTGAACATCTGTGCCAATCTGTGAAGATCCGTGGTTAAGAAAAAATTCGTGCAAATTCGTGTAATTCGTGGATAACAAAAAAAGGAAAATTTATGAAAAAAGCGCTAATAACAGGTATAACAGGACAAGACGGTGCCTATCTGGCAGAATTTCTTATCAACAAGGGTTATATCGTCCATGGTATAAAAAGAAGAAGTTCGCTCTTTAATACGGATAGGATAGACCACCTCTATCAGGATCCTCATAGGGATGAGAGAAACTTCATCCTGCATTATGGTGATATGACGGATTCTACTAATCTGATCAGAATTATCCAGGAAGTTCAACCTGATGAGATTTATAACCTCGCCGCCCAATCTCATGTGATGGTTAGTTTTGAAACTCCTGAATACACTGCCAATTCCGATGGTCTGGGAGCTCTCAGAGTACTCGAAGCTATCCGGTTACTTGGTCTGACCGATAAAACAAGATTTTACCAAGCGTCCACTTCCGAACTTTATGGATTGGTGCAAGAGGTACCACAAACTGAAAAAACACCTTTCTATCCTCGTTCACCTTATGCTGCTGCGAAACTGTATGCTTATTGGATAACAATTAATTACCGGGAAGCATACAATTTACATGCCAGTAACGGTATTCTCTTCAACCATGAATCTCCGATTCGGGGTGAAACTTTCGTTACAAGAAAGATTACCCGCGCTGCTACACGAATTGCACTCGGTTTGCAGGATAAACTTCATCTCGGCAACTTATCTGCAAAAAGAGATTGGGGACATGCCAAAGACTATGTAGAGGCGATGTATCTCATTCTGCAGCAGGAAGAACCTGACGATTATGTGATAGCTACCGGTATTACAACCGAAGTACGAGAATTTGTCCGTATGGCATTTAACGAACTCGGTATCGAAATCGAATTCAATGGGAAAAATGAGAATGAATATGGAGTGATAAATAAAATTAACAATAATGATTATAAACTGAGAAAAGGAATGCGGGTAATTGAAGTTGATCCTAGATATTTCCGACCAACAGAGGTAGAACTTCTCATCGGTGATGCTACTAAAGCACATGAAAAACTGGGCTGGCAGCCGAAATATGATTTAAAAAAGTTAATAAGAGATATGGTAAAGGCTGATCTGGAACTGATGAAAAGAGAGAAATATATCTCCGATGGCGGTTATAACACCTTGAACTATTATGAATAAAAATCTTCCATCATCTACCATCCATCTTCTACCTTCTAATCAAATTTTGGAGTAATAATGAAAAAAGATGCAAAAATCTATGTAGCCGGCAATACCGGTATGGTAGGCTCGGCAATTGTAAGGAAATTAAAAAAGGAAGGCTATCATAACCGTGTCTTTACACCCTGGCCGGAATATGATCTGCGCAACCAGCAGCAGGTAAATAATTTCTTTGCCAAAGAAAAACCGGATTATGTTTTTTTAGCGGCTGCAAAAGTGGGCGGAATTCTGGCAAATGATACCTATAAGGCAGAGTTTGTCTATGATAATATGATGATAGAATTCAATATTATTCATGCTGCATATATTAATAAAGTTAAGAAATTATTATTCTTAGGAAGTTCTTGTATTTATCCCAAAAACTGTCCACAACCGATGAAAGAAGAATATCTCTTAACCGGACCACTCGAACCAACCAACGAACCTTATGCGATTGCCAAGATAGCAGGTTTGAAAATGTGTGATTATTACTGTTACCAATATGGCTGTGATTTTATCTCTGCTATGCCTACCAATCTTTATGGTCCCAATGATAATTATAATCTGGAAACTTCTCATGTATTACCGGCTCTCATACGCAAGATGCATTTGGCAAAATGCCTTGAAAATAACGATTTTGATGCAATTAGAAAAGACCTAAAGTCCCGCCCGTTCTCCGTTGAGAAAAAATATAACCCAAATTGGACTGATCAAGATCTTATGGAACTTCTATCCAATTATGGAATAAAGCGCAACAGAACAACAAAAAAGAATATAAATTCAAATAAAAAAAATTGTGAAAATCTGTGTAAATCTGTGGTTAGTCTCACCCTTTGGGGTTCGGGATCGCCATACCGGGAATTTCTCTATGTCGATGACCTTGCCGATGCATTGCTGTTTCTGATGAAAAACTACTCTGACTATGGACATTTGAATTTGGGAACCGGGAAAGATATAACAATTAAAGATCTAGCTTATTTGATTAAAGAAATTGTTGGCTTTGATGGTAAAATTGAATGGGATATAAGCAAACCGGATGGCACTCCAAGAAAATTGCTGGATGTGAGTAAAATTAAAGAAATGGGATGGAAAGAGAAAATTTCACTAAAAAGCGGTATTGAAAAAAACTATAAGCAATATATTGGGGATGTGTCATGCTACACAATAAAACAATACTAGTCACCGGCGGATCAGGCTTGCCCGATGGAGCAATCTTAGATTTCTTAAGATGAATTTTTATTATACGTATGTTCTTAGAAGTAGGGTTGATAATAAACTCTATTTTGGATATACTGAAAACCTAAAATTAAGAATTGAGCAACACAATAGAGGTGAGGTCTCTTCGACTAAATATAGAAGACCGCTAGATTTGATATATTATGAAGCTTCACTAATAAAAAAGATGCTGTGCAAATAGAAAAATATTTTAAAACTTTTTATGGGAGAATGTTTATCAAGAAAAGATTAGAAAACTATTTTAAGTTGCTCAATTCTTGCTCCATAGGCCGAGAAAAAGGTAACGATTTTGATAAAAATAGAAAGCAGGTAAAAAAATGAATATTTTAGTAACTGGAGCTGCGGGATTCATCGGTAGCAACTTCATTTTTTAACAACTCAACGAAACAAAAAACGAGATTATCAACCTGGACAACCTTACCTATGCAGGAGATATCTCTAAATTTGATAAGATTTCTGGAAACGGTAATTACAAGTTTATTAAAGCTGATATTTGCGACAGAGAAGCTGTAGCAAAAGCTCTTGCAGAATTTCAGCCGGATGCAATCGTACATTTTGCTTCAGAAACACATGTGGTTTGCTACCACAATGGTTCTTTAGAGAGTTAGCAAACTAGGAAATCATTAGAATAAGAATTAATATGGAGAATAATACATCTTAACTTTGGTTAAAAGGAACTGAATTGACAAATTCGCTTAAACAAAGAACTGTTTCTGGCTTGACCTGGAGCTTTATTGATCAAGGAGCTGTTAATGGTATTCAATTTGTAGTTGGAATAATTCTATCTAGACTACTAACTCCACATGAATTTGGGTTAGTAGGTATGATAACAATATTTATTTCAATTTCTCGATCCTTTGTTGATAGTGGATTTACACAAGCTATTATCCGTAAGAATAATGCTACTCAAACTGATTATGCTACAATTTTTTATTTCAATATTTTGATTAGCGTAATCGTATATTTCATCCTATTTTTCTCATCTCCAGCTATTGGTGCATTCTTCGAAGAGCCTAAACTAGTTCTGATCTTAAAAATATTAAGTTTAACATTATTGTTTGATGCATTTGCAATTGTTCAAAGAGCCAGACTAACTAAAAGAATAGATTTTAAACTGCAAACAAAAATTTCTATTATTGCTTCTGTATCTTCCGGCATCATTGGAATTCTGATGGCATACGAAGGATTTGGTGTATGGAGTTTAGTTGCCAAAATATTATCAAGACATGCTTTAATATCAATTTTTTTATGTATTTGGAATAGATGGATACCAACACTTGAGTTTAGCATAAAAGCCTTTAAGGATATGTTTTCTTTTGGTTCTAAACTTTTATTGAGTGGACTTATTAATACAGCCTATCGTAATGTATACAAATTGATTATTGGAAAATTTTTCTCAGCCGCAGATCTTGGCTATTTTACAAGAGCAGAGCAATTTAAAAATTTGCCATCACAAAACCTAACAACAGTAATACAAAGAGTCTCATATCCAGTATTATCAACTCTTCAAAATGATATGCAAAAATTAAAACAATCATATCGCAAATTGATACGAAGTACTATGTTAATAACCTTTGTATTGATGTTAAGCTTAGCTGCGATAGCCAGACCATTGATCATCACATTAATTGGAGACCACTGGCTACCATCGGTTATATTTCTACAATTACTATGTTTTGAAGGAATTATTTATCCTCTTAGTGCAATAAATCAAAATATGTTAAAAGTACAAGGTAGATCAGATCTATATTTAAAATTAGAAATTATTAAAAAAATCTTGGCTATACCAGTTATAGTTATTGGAATTTTTATTAGTATCGAAGCTATAATCATAGGTATGATTATCAATTCTTTCATTGCTTATATTCTGAATTCTTATTATTCAGGAAAAATGATCGGTTATTCAAATTATGATCAACTAAAAGATATTTTGCCATCTTTTTTATTAGGTTTATCAATTGGGCTTGTATTGTTATTGTTAGATTGTTTTATCCCATTACCTGTTTCGTTGATATTGATAATGCAAATTACATCAGGAATAATACTTTTCATATTTCTTAGTGAATTATTTAAAATGAAAGATTATAAATATATAAAAGATAGTGTAGTTGAAAAATTAAGATCGATAATTATTGGTAGAAAAAGTTAGTTTATCTTTACACAATGTTAACTACTACTATAGGTTGATTGCATTATCGTATCGTGAACAATCACCTCTTGCAATTAAATTGATTGAAGAGACATGTGATCGGCAAAACATAGCTCGTCATCAACTTACGATTCATTCAGACCGTGGTTCAAGTATGACCTCACAACCGGTTGTCTTTCCGCTGAATTAGTAAGAAAAGAATTATTTCTGATGGATATCTTTAAAAAAATGAAAATAATAAATGAACAAATATTAAAAAGGTCCGCCGAAGCTGCCTTTGGCAGAGAAGGCGGATTAAGCGATCTTGGTATCACAAAATCCCTCTCCAGACCGTATGTCAGTAATGACAATCCCTTTTCTGAAGCTCAGTTCAAAACAATGAAACATCGTCCCAATTTTCCTCATAGATTCAATTCATTAGTAGAAGCGAGAATGTTTTGCCGTAGCTTTTTCGAATGGTATAATCAGCACCATTATCATTCCGGTATCGGTTATCTTACACCTGCATCAGTGCATTATGGTTTTGCAGATGAAATACTTGCTAATAGATTTAAGGTGCTAATAGAAGCCTATCACAAGATCCCTGAAAGATTCAGATATAAACCGCCTAAACCGAATAAATTACCGAAATTTGTCTGGATCAATAAACCCGATAGTTTCGAAAACAAGGTTTAATTTATGTTAAAAATGAACTCGAAATCTGTCCAGTTTTCCTTGACACATTCCGAATTTCAATAATTTATTTAAAACTAACAAAAATGATCAATGATATTAATACAATTCGAAGGATAGATATATGAGAGACCTGATTGCATTGTTAATAACTTTTGTAATTTTTTTGTTGATGTTGAAAAACTTCAAATCTTATATAAATACTATTTTTATTCTGTTTTTTTTGATTAATTTCTTGGGTCAAAGAGGAGTTAATCATTACCCATTTACACTATCATCAAATTTACCTCCTTTTACAATTCTGCTATTTTATGCAATCTTAATAATATATCTTATCAGAGGCAATAAGAAACTGGAATTATTTAATCAATTACCATTTAGTAATTTAATTTATTTATTAATGTTTCTTATATCTTTTGCAGCAATCAGGAGCTTTTTTGAAGTTTATGATGTTGCTTATTTTGAGCCAAATGACGGTTTATTCAGAATGAGGTATTTTATTAAGTTTACACTTTTGGGTTTGATATATTTCATTATAATATCACTCCCCAATAGTTCTAAATTAATTAGAAATTATATTATTGCACTAAATGTTTTAACATTATTAACAGCCATTATAACAATTGCAATTTATATAATGGACATTGAACTAAAAGGAGTTGCAATTAGTGAAGATGGTAACAGAATAGTATGGGGTGGTTTGGGAGAATGGTTACCTGGAATTTTGTTAATTAATTTACTCTACTTCAAATTTTCGAGTTTATCCTATAAACAAATCTCGATTATTCTATTAGTTTTAGGTATTTTCACTATATGGCTATCAAAAACTCGCAATCAAATTATGTTTATTATACTTCCTATTCTGTTAATATTGCTAAACCGTGGTTTAGGTAGATTTTTTAGATTAATAATTGTACTCTTTTTAATTTTATTACCTATTATTTTTTATGGAGATGAACTCGGAGTAAATCTAGGCTTCACAAGGTTCTCAAAATTTGATGATATTACGATTGATTCAGAAGAACAATTGGACCCAGTTTATTATGACCAAGCTCCCCATAAATTAAAACCATTATTATGGTCATTTTATCAAACAAGAAACTTGTCTGATTTCTTATTTGGACATGGATTAGGATTTAGAGAATATTCTGGAAGAACACATTATCATAGTGGGATTGGATATGCTTATGGAAGTCTCGGTATATTGGGGATAATAACAATTTTATTGTTATCATACAAATTAGTTAGGTACTACAGAAAATACATAATAAATTCTAAAGATTTAAATGCCATTATTATTGAAGTTGTTTTAGCCCAATTTATAGCTTTATTATTAGTTAGTCCATTTACTGGCACACTGATACAAGCTTTTAATCTATTTGGTTTTGGATTCAGATTTGGGATACTAGAAATATGTCGAAGAAATATCAAAGATAATTATCAGATAAAATTATGATCTTAACAAAAAATAAAATAATTCAAGATTTGCTAAGAGATAATATGAATATCACTAGTTTCCCAAATTTTATTAACAATTTGTATAATTGGTTGTTTACGCATCAAACAGATAATGGAGCAATTTGGGATCCATTTGTTAGATCATCTTTGGATTTTCAGTACCATTACGGATGGTTTATTCTTAGTTCATTAGTTTATTTCTACAAGTCTAAAGAAAAAAGGTATTTATCAAACGCGATGAAATCATATAATTATCTAGTTAAGCTTGGATATAATAGGAACAAAAACTCAAATTCGTTTATAGCTATACCATTAATATTATCTGTTTTATACTATCCAGAAAGAAATTATAAAGATAGTGTGCGAGAATATATAGGGAATTTGAATTTAGTGCCAAAATATGATTCGCCCAAAGCCAACAATTTCCATTGCATGAAGATTTTAAGTCTTTTACTTAAAAACTGTATTCTTGATATTCAATTAAATGCAGAAGAAGATTTGTTTATATACAATATTATTAATAATAAAATAAATGATTGGCAATATGATGATGGTTTTTTTTATGATAAACCTTATAAAAATGATATATATAAAGGTGTTCCACACTTGACATATCATATCACAATTACAATGATTATAATGTTATCATCAATTATTCTTAATGATGAATTTTTATTTCACAAGGCAGAAAAGGGATTAGAAGCTTTTATAATGACTATTAGCCCCAGTGGAGAGGCGTTTGCATATGGAAGAAGTAATAATTCTTTATTTGGTTACTCAAATGCTATTTTCACTATATCCCTCTATAATAATATTAGAAAGGATTATAATCACAGTATGTTATTAAATTTGTTGCTAACACAAATAATGAAAAATGTGGAAAAAGATGGTCATTTAACGATCGTACCCAATATTTTTGAGAAAAAAAGATCCGGATATGATGAATATATGTTTGTAATTGTTTATAACAGTTGGGCGTTGGGGATCCTTTTACTGTCACATATATTACAGCCAATCGATAAAGAATTATGATAGAATACAATGTGTTTTATGGAAAATATTCTGGGTTTTTTGTTTTCAGATCAAAGGGGATATCTCTTGCAATGAATTTATTAGGTCATCAAGGATATTATTGGGCAATTAATGTTTTAGAACCAAGGCTAATAGGAGGTGTGCCATTTTGGTTAACTTATAAAAAAAAGAGCCTTATCCCATCAATCCCTTATAATCACGGTTTAGCCAGCAGTGGACCAAAAACAATTCCGCATGGAATAAAGATATCAAGGTTTTTGAATTCATTAAAAAAATGGAGAACTAATAAGCCATATTATGCTGGCTTTCTATCATATCTTGAAAAAAGAAATGAACATTATATATCTCAGGGATTTAATAGTAACTATATTAAAGAAACTGAGTCAGGTATATATATATCAGGCAAAGCTAATTTATTCATAATAAAAAAATATTCTTTGAATGTAATTGTCTATTTTTTTAAAGATTTGATATCATTAATATTCAAACATCCCATGAATAAAAAAAATATTGTTAAAAAGACTAATATCATTATTAAAAAAAAAATTTATATTAATAATGAAATGATGTACATAAATGATCTTTATCCAAAAGATATGAAGAATTATAAATTAATATCATTTACTTTAAGGACATTCGATAATGTTAACAAAGCCTTTTTCGGTGATTTTATATGTTTTATATCAAGGGAGAATAATACTTATATTGCAGTATCAATAAATAAAAATGAAAAAATAATAAAACCTGAAAAAGCATACTCTAGTACAGGTAAATGTAAAATATGGAAAATTGTTGATCCCACTAGTCTATTTTACAGATCCAATAATGAAAGAGTTTTGCTTTTTGGAGATAATATTAATGATGTTTATAAATTAAAACCAAAAGAATATTATTTAAAAAAAGCAAGAGAAGAAATGGGATTGAATAATGATAATTAATTTAAAAAGTATTGTTTTAAGTTTATACTTAATACTAACAGGAAAGAATAGAAAAAGAAGATTCTTGAGAATTCTCAATACAGAACCCAAACATAGAGACTTAAATGAAAATTTAATTACATTCAGATACCTTTGTCACCAGATAGATAAAGCAACAATGAATAAGTATGATGAAAATAAAATAAGAGGTGAGGAGAAATACTATAAGGCAGTTAAAATTTTACCACATTTAGAAAAAAATGAATGGAAAGATTCTCCAGATATTAAATGGGGTAGTCAGATAATCAAAAAATATGAAAAATGGAAAAATGGAGAATACATTCATCATAATTGCGTAAATTATCAATTAGGAAGTAATTTTTTTGAAATTAGTAAGAGAAGAAGAAGCATTAGAAATTGGGTTGAAACAGAAATCACAGAATCAAGACTATTAGAGATTATCGATCTATCTTTAATGGCCCCATCATCTTGCAATAGACAGCCCTACAAAATTGTAATAATTAAGAATACTAATAGTGATATTGAAAATAGTCAAGTTACAAATGATGCTCTTTTGTCAAAAGCTCCATATATTTTTTATGTTACGTTAGATACAAGAATGTACTCAGAGAAGTTTGCTCCAGCAATAGATGCGGGGTTTATTTCTCAAAATATCCTTATGTCCTTAGAATACTTTGGATATGGAGGATGTCCGATCTATCATTGTGAAATGTATAACCAAAAGAAATTGAGAAAAGTTCTATGCTTAGAAAAATATTATGAAATATTTTTAGCTATCCCTTTTGGAAAATATACATTGGTTCCTGAAAAGCCTTCAAGAGTAAAAGCTGAAAACATAACTGAAACTTTATCTATTAATTCAGATATAATTGTATTGAGCCTCAAGTAATGAAGAAAAAAATATTAGTTATTACCTATCAATTTCCGCCCTCAAATGGAGTCGCAGTTCATAGGATTCTTCGTTTGTGTAAGTGGCTTCCAAAATATGGTTGGGAGCCAATTATACTTACTCCTATAAAACGCTTAAATAGTATCTATGATGAAAGTATTATGGAAATTAATAAATTGGAAAAAAAAAATATCGTGTATGTTGAATCAAAACTAATGACTTTTTTTAGCAAGATAGCAATAATTAGAAATTTTGTAATAAAAAATTTGCTTAAATATTTAGTCTGGAATAATCTGATTCCCGACAAAGAATTCCCTTGGATTAAACCTGCGGTTGCAAAAGGGGTGGAAATAACTCAGAAAGAAAATGTTTCTGCTATATGGGCAACAATACCAAATCTTTCTACAGGTATTATTGGCTCAAAAATAGCATCAAAAACTAAAATACCACTTATAATCGATTATCGGGATCCAATATCCTTAAATCCTTTAATAAAGCAGAAAGGTTTAAAGAAAATTATTTATAAGCATATAGAAAAGAGTATGTTATCTAAAGCTAAGATTGTATTAACAACATCAAATTACATGAAAGACCTTTTTGTAGAAAACAAATATTTTGATTCCCATAATATTAAGGTATTGCTTAATGCCTACGATAAAGAAATTCAATTTATTAATAATAACCAAGCTAAGATAAATATTCATAAAGAATATTTCAATATCTCTCATGTAGGAACATTTACTAGGGATAGACAACCTTTTTCGTTTATTGATGGTTTTAAGAAATTAGTGGATAGTAATTTAGATATGGATTTAAAAGTAAATTTTATTGGAAATAATAATTATGATGATATTAAAAAATATTTAGAGCAAAAAAACCTATCCGAATACTTCAATCTTATTGGTCAAGTCAGCTATCAAGAATCTATTAAGTATATTATTGAGTCTGATCTTCTTTTATTGATAAATGGGCTTGATAATAGTAATAAAATATTTGTTCCAGGTAAATTGTTTGATTATATAGCAGCAGAAAAACCAATATTATTCATTGGAGAAGGAGATCCTGAAACAATAATTATGGAATCAGATTTTGGAGAAACAGCACGACATGAGTGTACTGATATTTATGAAAAAATTCTAAAAATTATGAAGAACAATAATAAGTATTATAGCAAAAAAGATAAATTTATAGAGCATTCTGCAAAATGTAGGTCTAAATATCTTTCAGAAATATTAAACAGCTTGAGGTAATTGTGAAATTAAATAAGAATGTGTTAATAATTAATAGGTTAAATAAAATTAAATTTATAGAAGTTGCTTATAAAATTAATGGCAATTTATCAAAAACAAAAATTGATAGTGCAAAGCTCGACTTTCATAGAGTTTTTTATGGATGGTATAATGGCTTAGTTGAAAATGACTTTAACTGTATTTTTATCGATAATATCTCATATATAATCCCTTCTATATTGGCACAAATATGTCCAAAAATTTATTTGTTCCTCCTGAAAGTTCAAAATACTAAAAAAATCAAATTGAATATCTTAAATTTGATTGATAAATTAGTTTTTACATTACATATGGCTCATTTATTGATTAAAAATAAACCAAAGTATATAATTTTTCCTTATGATACTTTAAATAGAGCATTAATTACAATTGCTAAAATTAACAAATGTAAAACAATTAGCTTTTTTGGTGTGGTCCCTAAACTTAAAACAGAAAGAGTAAAAAATATTGTTTTATGTTACGACAATATTATTTCTGGATACAATCTACCTGAGTTATGGCCAGAAATAAAAATGAAGTTTCAAAAGATTTATATCGGCCCTTCTTATAAAAGCAATTATACTAACTATCCTGAACAAAAAAAAAATATAGACATTACAATAGTTGGGGGTTTTGGAGGAGACATATTTCATAAAAGAGCTGAGATTATTGAAAGACTAATTCCTAATCTTGAACAAAACAATATTATTTATAAGATATGTGGATACAAAAGGGGAGATGATTTTTCAAAGAGATATCCTATTTTAAATGATAGATTAGATGAACCTATATATGGTGAAAAGTTTTATGAACTAATTAAATCAACTAATATATGGATTAATATTCCTAGTGATCAACATATATCAATAAATGCTACCAGACCACAAGGTATACTTGAGATAGCGGCATCAAAGACTTTCCAATTAGTCTATAATACGAAAGAAGCTTCAGAAATGTTTAACCCTCAAAATGAAATAATTCTTTTCAATGATCCTAAAGATCTATTTGAAAAAATAGTTTATTTTCTTGAAAAAAAGAGTGAGGCTAATAGTATTGCCTTGAATGCTTATAACAAATTTGTTACTAGTTATTCTGGAGAGATACAAATATTAAAAGTTTTGAGGAAAATTGATGAATGATAAAATTTTAGTTTCTTGTATAGTGCCAGTTTATAATAGGGAGAAATTTATCTTAAGGACATTGAATTCTCTTCATAAACAAGAACATAGACCACTTGAAATTATCATAGTAAACGATGGATCAACTGATTGTTCTGAAAAAAAAATCTTAGAGTGGAAATCAATTTATGAAGAAAAAGAATTTAATATTAAATATTTTAGACAGATTAATATGGGGGCTTGCCATGCAAGGAATCTTGGGATGGAAAAGTCATCAGGTGAGTTTATTCAATTTCTTGATAGTGATGATACTATAGAATACAATAAAATATCAAAACAAATTTTATTAATGAAACAAAATAAAGCAGATGTAGCCTATTGTGATTTTATAATGAAAAATCATAAAAATGAGATCATAAAAAAAGAGAATTGTGGGAATATTTTATTAAGATTAGCATTAGGCTGGAGTGTTTCAATCTTTACTCCGTTAATAAGAAGAGAAAGTATAATCAATAAAGTAAAATGGAACACTCATCTTACACAGAAACAAGATAAAGAGTTTATGTTTAAAGTCTTTATTCAATGCAAAAACATTATTTATACTCCAGGATATATGTGTATTTATTATTTGCATGATGATATTAGAATATCAGATAGATACTATACAAGCTTTCCAGATTTTTTTTTATTTTTCAAGAGCTATTTGATCTATTTCATAAAATATTTTTCTGAAATACCTCAGAATAACCATATTTATATTTTGCTTCGTTTAATGTTTATTCCGATTAATGCAATGAAATTTTGTTTAAATAGGTTAATAAAACTAATATGAAAATATTAATTTCAAGTTCTGGCTTTATAGATGGTCAAGGATATCAACGAACGTTTCACATTGCTGAAGAATTGGTCTCATTTGGGCATGAGGTTACTTATTTGACCTCTCAACATAAAAGATATAAATTTCCCTTTATGATAAATAATAGAAACGGTGTCAAAGAAGTTGCTGTTTACGATTTTATGCCAAAAAAAATCAAAAAATTGGGTGTTTCCCCAATTGCTGTTTTATTTAAAACACTTCATGTATTAAATAAAAGATATGACATTTTACATGCTGATGCGGGGCATCGAATATCAAGTGGATTCCCATGTTGGATACATAGAAAAATATATGGAACGAAGTATATTACTGAGTGGTGGGATTTTCAGGGAAGAGGAGGACAATTTGAAACGAAATCGTTTATTTGGAAATATAGTTATGGGTTAATAGATAATCATCTTGAAAAATCCGATAAAAAAAAGGCAAATGGGGTAGTGGCATTATCTACCTTCACAAAATCAAGAGCAATAGATATTGGTGTCAATGAAAAGGATATTACGATAATATATGGTGGATCAGATGTCAATAATATTAAATATGTGCCTGATAATAATGAATATAGACGATTATACGGATTAGATAAAGCCGATTTTGTTATAGTATTGGTTGGAGTTGTAACTTCAGATGATTTCGGTCCAATTTTAGATTTACTTCAACAATTGAATGAAAAGAAAATATCTGTTAAAATTGTTACAACTGGCAAAATAATTAAAGGTCTTGATGAATTCGGTGAAGATACTTTCAAACAGCTCGGATTTGTTGATTATGCTGAATATTATAAAGTATTAAGTGTGGCTGATATATTTTATTTATACCAGGCAAAAAATGATATCCAAAAAGCAAAATGGCCAAATAAAATAGGGGACTACTTAGCTGCAGGTAGAATTATTATTGCTAATCCAATAAATGACATATCCGTTTTACAGAATGAGAATAATATAGATTCGTTATTATTCATTGATTATAATTTTGAATCTTTATACTCATTATTGATTGACCTGTTTTCTAAAAAAGATAAATTAATTGAAATTGGGAGAAAAAATAGAGATGTTGCATATCACATTTCATGGTCAAAAAGGGCTAAAGAATTTGAAGAATTTTATAAAAGGATACTAAATAAAAATGATTATTACCGAATATAATGAATTACTTAAAGCTCTATATAAGCTGCATGATTATTGTAATAAAGAAAACTATACAGGATATAATCTTCTAGACTCGCATTTATCTACGTTACCAATAAAAAAACTTAATCCTAAAGTTTCATTTTATGTGAATCAGTTAAATAAAAGATCTCCTTTAAATCTCAGACCTATTTTGGGAATAAAAAAAAGCATTAATCCAAAAGCATTTGGTCTGTTTTTGTATTCATATTCAATAATAAAAAGAACTAGTATAGTCGATATTGATAATATTGAAGACATAATGGATTATTTTTATAATTGGCTTAAGGATAATCACAATAAAAAATATTCTGGAATAGGGTGGGGTTATCAATATGATTGGCCGAAAAATGACGGAACGATAACATTAAAGAACACACCGAATTCAGTTGTATCATCTTTTATATCAAGAGGAATATATGAGTATTATAAAACTACGAATAATCCTCAAGCATTAGATGTTTTAATAAAGACTAAAGATTTTATAATTGAAAATACAATAAGACATGAGGATAATGATGGTATTTGTTTATCTTATACACCTGATAAGAAAGATCTCACCATCAATTCTAATTTACTAGCAGCTGAAATATTAGCATATAGTGATCATATTCAGGGAAAAGATGAATTCAAAGATGACATAACAAAAATACTTGACTTTACAATGAATAGACAAAATAAAGATGGTTCTTGGTTTTATAGCTTTGATCCAATTACAAATGAACCAAAAAAACAAATAGATTTTCACCAAGGGTATGTACTAGAGAGTATAAAAAGAATATGCAAACTTATAAATGTTGATGAAAGAACTTATGGTGAAAATATACAAAAAGGGTTAGAATTTTATTATTTCAAACAATTCACGAAAGAAGGATTATCAATTTGGCGGTATCCCAAAAAATGGCCAATAGATATTCACAATCAGAGTCAAGGAATTATAACTTTTTCATTATTCAATAGATATGATGAACGATATGCTCCTTTTGCTTTTAAGATTGCTAATTTGACAGTTAAAAGTTTTCAACATAATAATGGTAGCTTTTGTTATCAGAAATGGCCGATGTTTTATAACAAAATTTCTTACATGAGATGGAACAATGCTTGGATGATGGTAGCTTTGATTGAAGTTCTTAAAATGATGGAGGAAAAAAATGAAAATACTAATTGATATTAATCATCCGGCTCATGTGCATTATTTTAGAAACTTTATAAAAATAATGGAAACTAAAGGTCATACTTTTATTGTAACTAATAGGGATAGTAGAATAATCAATCAATTGTTAGATTACTATGAAATTGAGCATTCCATCAGAAATGCAAGACCAGATAAGAACAATTTGCTATTATCACTCTTATATCTTTTGAGAATAATTTCAAAAATAATAAAAGAAACTTTTGTAAACAAACCTGATTTGTATATTGGTTTTGGTTCATTGCCTTGTACTATCGTAGGTCATTTGTTTAGAAAACCAGTAGTATTAATTGACGATACAGAACATAACAGCTTAAATCATCTTTTGCTTAAACCTTTTAACCCTATAATTTTAACGCCTTTTTATTTTTGGAAGAAATTGGGTAATAATCAATTATTTTTTCAAGCATATGTTGAACAATTTTATCTGCACAGCTCTATGTACTCTAAAAATAAAGATATATTTAACGAGCCAGATATGAATGATAAGTTTGTATTAGTAAGATATATTTCCTATGATGCAAGACATGATAGAAAAGTAAATCCCCTTCCCGAAGACTTTAAAAAAAAAAATCTAATTGAGTTATCAAAACATATAAAAGTATATTTGACACACGAAAGTGATAAAACAGATGATTTTTATACGCCATATCTGATAAAAATTGCTCCTGAAAAGATGCATGATGTTATTGCAAGTGCAAATCTTTTTATTACTGAAGGAGCAACTATGGCTGCAGAAGCAGGAATATTAGGAACGCCTTACATATATATTAATCCATTGCAAGATATTGGTTATATTGACGAACAAATTAAAACATTTCCCCAAATAGCTTCAAAATCTATAAACACTGATGAAATAGAATTACTGATTGATAAAAAATTAAATTCTAAGTATACAAAATATGATATTGAAAAAGAAACTATCAATCCAACATATTTTTTTGTATGGTTCGTTGAAAACTATCCCAAAAGCGTTAAGATAATGAAAGAAAATCCGGATTATCAAGATAGGTTTAAATAAAGCGAAGGAGCTTACATATGAAGCAAATGGTTAGGAATGCAAAAATCATTGGTACGGGTTCTTATTTGCCGGAAAAAATCTATACAAATGAATACTTAGAAACAATAGTAGACACAAAAGCATCATGGGTATATGATAATTTAGGCATAAAAGAGAGAAGAATTGCCAGCCAAAATGAAGCTACAAGTGATTTGGCTTGGCAAGCAGGCAAAAAAGCTATCGATAATGCCAAATTGCAGGTAAACAATATCAATTTGATTATTGTTGCGACTTCTACACCTGATAGATTGGCTCCTTCTACCGCCTGCTTTGTTCAACATAAATTAGAAGCATATAATGCTGTTGCTTTTGATATCGCTGCTGTTTGCTCTGGTTTTTTGTATGGTATGTCTGTAGCTTCTCAATATGTTGCTGCTGGAGTTTACGATAATGTGCTTGTGATTGGAGCAGACACATTTTCAAAAATTACTGATTGGAATCGTAGAGATTGTGTATTTTTTGGAGATGGTGCCGGTGCGGCGGTTGTAACTCATTGTAAAGATAATGAGGGATTTTTGGCTTATAGATTATATTCCGATGGTAGAGGTCGCTATCATTTTACTATACCTGCCGGAGGCTCTGAAATTATAGCTACCGAAGAAACAGTAAAGAAAGGTCTTCACTTTTTCCAGATGAATGGAAAGGAAGTTTATCTCACGGCAACCCAAGTATTACCGGCAGCTATTAATCAAGTGCTTAGTGATACAGGATTAAATATAGATGATATTGATATGATGATACCTCATCAACCAAGTATAGGAATATTGAAAAAAACTGCTGAAATAATAGGGCTTCCCTTCGAAAAGGTTATGACTTCCATGGATAAATATGCAAATACATCCGGAGGCACAGTACCTATAATGTTAGATGAAGTAAATAGAACTGGTAAGTTAAAGCCTGGCATGAATATTCTTTTTGCTGCTGTAGGCGCAGGCTGGACTTATGGGGCATCAATAATCAAATGGGGATAAAATGATATTAATTACCGGAGCATCCAAAGGAATAGGTAAATTTTTATTTCATAAATTTTCAGAAAAAGGTTTTCCTATTTTTGGAACATTTTATTCAACAAAACCTCAAGATTTTGATTCTGGAAGATACTCACAAGTTCAAGTAGAAAATTTCTCTTCTGTTAAAAAGTGGATTGATTCAATCCCTAATAAAGAAAACATAGTTTTAATCAATTGTGCAGGCATTAATTATAACTGTTTTGCCCATAAATGTGATGTTGATAGATGGAGAGAAGTTATTGATGTAAATCTAATTGGTACATTCAATGCTATAAGAGCAGTTCTTCCTACAATGAGAAATGATAATTACGGAAGAATTATTAATTTTTCTTCGATAGTAGCCCAATCTGGAGTTTTGGGAGCATCGGCTTATGCTGCCTCAAAATCTGGATTGTGGGGAATGGCTAAGTCAATTGCAAAAGAGAATGGAAGTAAAAATATCACTATCAATAATTTAAATCTTGGTTATTTTGATATAGGTATTATCAGCGAAGTCCCGAAAGATTATCAGAACAAAATAAAATCTCAAATTCCATCTGGTGAATTCGGGAATCCAGAAGAAATATATAAAGCCGTAAATTTTTTAATTAATTCTGACTATGTAAACGGCACATCTATTGACATCAATGGCGGATTGTACTAAATGAAAAGCAATAAACACAAATATGTTGAAGTCCCATATTATGAGCCTAGTAAAAGCCTTGTTGGCCAAGCATTAAAAGGTAGTAGAAGAAAAAAAACAAATTTAATTCTTTTCATAATTAGAAAAACTTTCAGCTTCTTCTTAGAAAATCTAGCATACAATTGTCCAGTGAATAGCTGGAGAATTAAATTACATAAAATGCGAGGAGTTAAAATCGGAAAGAATGTCTTCATTGGTTTGAAAGTAACATTAGATCATTCTTATCCAGAATATATTTATATTGGAGACAATGTTAGTTTGGCAGGGAATAATTTTGTTTTAACCCACTCAAATCCTTACAAACATTTTGAAAAAACATTTAAATCTTTTATAGCACCAGTTATCATTAAAAACAATTCGTGGATAAGTATAGGAAGCATTGTTTTACCAGGTGTAACTGTAGGAGAATATAGTGTAATTGCAGCTGGTTCTGTAGTTCAAAGAAATATTCCAGATCGTGTTATTGCCGGGGGTATCCCAGCAAAAGTTATAAAAGATGTCGTACTGTAATTACTTTTTATTGACCAACGATGTAGAAACAACTTCATTGGTAAATCATTGCTTAAGCGATAAAACAGGCAAGTTAGTGGCAGAGGCTGCTATTCCAAAAGTCTTAGATTTGTATGCAAAACATCAAATCAAGACTACTTTTTTTATAACCGGTTATTTTGCAGAAAAATTTCCGGAAGCCGTAAAACAAATTTTTGATAAAGGGCATGAAATCGGTTGTCATGGCTATTCCCATAAACACACGGATGGTTTTGATATTCTTAATTTTGAACAGCAAAAAGAACATCTTGCTAAGGCAAAGAAAATCCTGGAAGATATTATTGGAGATGAAGTAATTTCTTTTCGTTCGCCTGCACTCAGAACAAATGAATTTACTGTGAGAGCTTTAGAGGAAACAGGTTTTAAAATAGATAGTTCGATTTCATCCCAGAGATTTGATTTCTTTTTTTCTTTAGGGTCAAAAGAGAAATTAGCTTGGCTAAAAGCACCTCGAAAACCATATTTTTCTTCAAATGATTCATTATCGAAAAAAGGTGATAGCAATATTTTTGAGATTCCAATTTCTGCTTTTGTTATTCCTTATATTGGCACAATTATGCGAATATCACCTACTATAACTAGAATATTGAGAAATTATCTATGTAAAGAATCTATAAACAAAGGCAATCCAATAAATTTTCTTATTCATCCTATTGAACTTATCGAAGAAGAACGGAATAATCAAACAATCCAGAGACGATCTGCTAATCCTATTTCCTACTTACTAAAAGATAAGATCAGGCATTCTCTCAAAACTAAGAATTTAGGTGAAAATGGATTAAAACTCTTGGAAGAGCAAATCAGATATTTTAAAGATAAAGGTTTTGAATTTATCACGTGCAAAGATTGTTACTTACAATACAATAATATAACCTAGTTAAACAGTATGGACTTTTCATTCAGCACATATCATAAGCTTCTAATATCTCTTCAATCGCAAGGATATTCCTTTCAAACTATCATAGATTCTTTTCACCAACCACTTCAGAAAGTTATTATATTACGCCATGATGTGGAGAAAAGGTACAATCATGCTTTCAGGTTTGCAGAAATAGAACATAGCTTGGGTATATCGGGAACATATTATTTCAGGCTTTATTCCAATCATGAAAATGGAACTATCATAAAAAAAATAGCCAAATCAGGTCACGAAATCGGCTATCATTATGATGATTTAACTTATTATAAGGGAGATCATGATAAAGCTATTAAACGTTTCAGTAAGAATCTGGAATATTTACGCAAAATAGCGTCCGTAAACACCATCTGCATGGAAGGTGCCCCACTGTCCAAATATGATAACCGTAATCTTTGGGGAAAATACAATTACCGTGACTATGGCATCATTGGCGAACCTTATTTCGATATAGATTTCCGTGAAATAGCCTACTACACGGATACCGGTCGCCGCTGGGATGGGGAAGATGTTAGCGTGAGAGATAAAGTGAATAGAGAAAATAAACAAAATGACGAAGATCTGGATCAGGTAACAGAAAACAAATTTCCTAAATTCAGAACAACGTATGATATGATAAGAGCAATCGAAAGAGGACAATTCCCGGATAAGGCAATGCTCACCATTCATCCGCAAAGATGGCACGATCGTCCGCTACCATGGATAAAGGAACTCATCTGGCAGAATGTGAAGAATCAAGTGAAAAGATTGATATTGAAAGCAAGGGGATAAAAGTCAAAAGGAAAAAGTAAAACAGTCAAACCGCTAAGACACTAAGTCGCTAAGAAAAATGCTTAACCGCCAAGACGCTACGACGCTATGAAAATAAAAGAAAAAACATATCACTTCGCGCCTTCGTGCCTTTGCGGTAAATAAAAAATGAAACAAGAACAATATGAATTTTTAGCAGGTGAGATTTTAAGTTCCTCACTGGAAGTGCATAAAGCGATGGGACCCGGTTTGTTAGAATCAGTTTATGAACACTGCTTATGGAAAGAACTAAGATTAAGAAATGTAAAATCTGAACGTCAGGTTCCTGTTCCATTGTATTATAAAGGATATGAATTGGGTAAAGATTACAGAATTGATATCTTAGTAGAAGGAGAAATTATTATTGAGATAAAAGCGGTAGATAACCTATTGCCTTTACATGAAGCTCAAATTATATCATATTTAAAACTAGCAGAGAAGAAAATGGGATTTCTGATAAATTTCAACTCACCTATTCTCAAACGTGGCTTCAAGAGATTTGTGAATAATTATTACTTTTGAAACAAGCAACCGCTAAGACGCCGGGAAAAGAAGTAAAAAGTCAAAAGGAAAAAGTGAAACCGCTAAGACGCTAAGTCGCTAAGAAAATATAAGTCAAAATAATCCTCTCGTCTTCGCGCCCTTGCGGTAAAAAGAATCAACCGCTAAGACTCCATAACGCTAGAAAAACATAAAAGAATGAACCGCTAAGACGGTAAGTCGCTAAGGAAAAGAAATAAAATTAAGATTTCGTAGATTTAAATTAAATTGTCATCCCCGAAGGGGGATAGATAAGTTAGTTTACCCGGTGAAATCACTTTATAAATTTCCTCATGCTTTTTTCACTGGGCCTGCGGTGAAACCGTAGGTAGTCAATGCAATCACAAAATTTTCCCTGAAAGGGATAAATAACTATCTTTCTCAAAACTATATATCGCCTTCAGCGAAAAAAATGGTGTACGCACTCTAATCATAGGGTTTTGCAAGCTTAACCCTATGCTAACATATTTATCTGCTTCGCAGAATCTACAACATTCGATCAATTTCCCGTTTCGGTCATTTGGTAATTGTAATTTGGAATTTATTTGTTATTTGGTGCTTGCCTGCCCCGCCTGCCATGTGGAACCTGTCTGTTCCACTGTGGTGAAATTTCGTAAGAAATATTTCACTGGGGGAATTTGGAATTTTTCTATTCTTTACCTCTTGAAAAAAACTCGGTTCCCTTCGGTGCCTTCGGTGGTAAAAAAAATATGTGTCAATCTGTGAAAATCTGTGGTTAAGAACAAATTCGTGAAAATTCGTGTTATTCGTGGATAAAAACAATCCTATCCACCTAACCTCTCATCTTCCCACCTCCTTTCCGTCTAAAAAGTGACACCTTAAATTTCAAAAAGTGACAGCATGATTTCAATTTTAACATTATGTAAACCACTTCTCTGTCAGCTATCAATCTATTTTATAAACATTTAAATCTATTTACAGTCCTAAATTGCAAGTGATTGCAGTTCTTCATAGTTTTACTTCCAGTGATTGCAGTTCTTCAATTTAATGCCACCATATCTTCAATGTGAAAAAACGGTTTTAGTCATTGCATAACTCTTTATTATTTCAGTGGATATAAAATCGACTTGCAAGTGTCGGCAATTCTTCATAGCTTGATTTGTGAAGAAATGGTGTCACAAATATAATATCGTTGGTTTTGAGTTGCTATCTCTAAACATATTAAACTTTTATGACCACTGAATGTCTTATGCAAGTGATTGCAGTTCTTCCTTAATTTTAAATAAAAATGTTTAAATCTCAATACCTGATTCCTTCAAATATCTGGTAGACTCCATCGTAAATAAATGTCCTGAGTATCCCTTCTCCATCAGGGCAATGATAGAAAGCATGCTCCAGCAGATTTCTGTCTTCAAACATCTTCTTCTGAAATCCTAAATACATAGAATCCAGACAGATATTAAACTCCAGATCATAGATAGAAAACCAAAGTGGAGAGGTGGGAGTCTCTGTCCATTTAGGCAATTTATCTTCATAAGGTTCGCTGGCATTGAAAGCGATAAACTCATGCTCGGGGCAGAATTCTGATGATTCACTTGCTGCAGCTTCACAGCCAGTTAGCCTAAAGTAATATCTACCCGGTAATAGGTAAATCTCGCATTTATGATGTATTTCAGGTTCTGGTGTTGTTATTCCAAGTTCCTCATAAACAAGCTCTGCTTCATCAACTGATCCATTCAGATATCGATATACTCTGAACTCAATCCTATCAGATCTATCTCTAAGAAACGATTTCCAGCTTGTTAGTTTTGTGGGAACATGAATTGTAACAAATAGCCCTGCATCAACAGCAAAATCAATAACCTCTTCAGGTTTATCCTCACCGAGTAGATACGACTTTAATTTGGCTTCATTCGAAAGCATCTCTTTAAGCACAGTATCTTTAACTGCGACATTCAGATTTGACTCCTGAATGATTAAACTCCACATTAAGCTGATTCCTTCCAGAGGTAGAGTTTACCGTTATAATTGATAATCTCACCTTCAACACCTGATGCTGGAAGTGATACGACCTTCTCTATCAGGTCGCTTGTTTTCAACCTGATATTAGCTGAAAGTGGTAAATCATTAACAGTTGTTGTTGTATCAACCTTCCCAGCCAATGCAGTTGTCAGACCGCTGATCTTGCTCTGAGCCAGTGTTGGAATGCGATCAACTCCCAGAGTACCGGAAGTGATTTTTGATGCATCCAAACTCGGAATACGAGCTACGTTGAAACTGCCGGATGTGATCTTATCTGCATCAAGATTTGGTATCTGCGATGCAGATAAAATACCTGTAATCTTTGCTGCCGAGATATCAGGTAATTGAGTTTCAGGAAGCTTCCCATCAGCACCTAACTGTGCTACACCATTAGCAACACCAAGCTGGTCGGAATCAAGAATCGATTTCCATTGTCCTGCCATTCTACTTCTCCTTTTCTATTAGATTCTCAAAGTGCTGCATCATGAGAAGAGCACCTTCAGTTTTTAAGATTTTCTGCTGTGTATCATTGAGTAAAAGACTGAGTCTTTCATGCTCAGATTTGAGTTCTTCTTTCTGCTGTTCAATCAGTTTTTTTACATTCATGTTTGCTCCTTATAAATATATGGTTTTCCATCTTTTATGAATATCTGACCATTTCCTGCTTCGGCTGGAAATTCACTGCCGGAGAGAATCAGGTTTTGATTGCTAATACCAAGATCTTCTTTCTCATCCACTGTTGAATAAATAGTCTTCACAAAGGCTATATTCTTATTAGTAGATACAGTGGGAGTGGTTTTCTTATTAATTAGATCCCACACCGAATTGAATCTTATTGATTTCATGTCTGCATCAACTCAGAAACCTTCTGAGCTAAGGTATTAGATGAATGAAGCACATTTGCCAGAGCCTGCAGAGCATCAGCATCCTGAGCAAAGGAATCGATAATATTACCAATGGTTAATTGCGACTCGATCAGATTAAGTCTCTCAATGATGTTATTATTGGTTTCATGAAAAATATGCGAATAGGTTTTTGATTTGCTGGATAATCCTGAATAGGCGGTGGTGATGATAGTTAGAACATCTCCATCAACAACATTTGTGAGTAAATCTCCATCGATAAAGATGTAGTTTGAAGAACTGTAAATCTCACAGAGAGTAATTCCATCCTTTTGTACTTCAACACTCCAGTTTGATACATTGATTACTGGCGATGTGTTATTGATAACTCTTATACCACCATACCGATTACTGATCTGAGCAGAAAGATTTACTGTTGTCAGATCTACAATAATCAGATTCAGAGTATTATTAATAGTAGCAATATCAGTATTAATGTTATTGATATGATGACCAACATCCTGATTATCCGGCATAAGAACTTCATCAGCTACATGACCATGACCGGGAGCTGAATAGTTGTGAGTATGATTTACATCTGACTTTCCGGAGATAAGTGCAGCTATCTCAGATTCAACATTAGATCCATTGGCTGTTTTGATTTGATCAGCATTATGCTTATTGGATCCTGTTCCTGTATGATTAGAAATGCCATCCTGATTGGATTTCATCTGAGCATCGATAACATCCAGATTGTTGTTTAAAGCCTGTGCCCAGCCTGATTCACCAGCCTGTGGTTTATATAAATTATAATTAGTGGTCTCAGCCATTTCTACTCCTTAAAATCCCCAGTTCTCACCCCAGTCTGATCCCCAGCCAAAAATGTTATTGAAGTTGATATAGTTCAAACTCTGATATATTGATTTAAAAGAGAATTTAACCTTGTTTTTAAATGACCGCGTATCATCTTCCAGCTTTGGTAGTTTATCAATTATAAGTGGAAGTTGAAGTGTTTCATCTGCTGTATCAAACTCTATATATAATTGCTCTGCATCGGTAAGATGCTCAACCAGATTATCGTTTTCAATAGGCAACCGGATTGCTTCACATTCTGAAAATTTCTAAAGTGGGCAAATCGACGTCACAAAGACAAAGCAAAGCAATGGATAATATTCGAGAGGTTGGAGCCGTATGTTTGAAAGGTGCAATTACGGTTCTTAGAAGAGCGAGAAGCCGTGATGTGTCTTCCTCGTCCGACAGCTCCATAGAAAAAAATAAAAAAAGACATTGACGAAAATTTGCATGCATAATTTTTCGATCCCAGAACGTTATCGTTCGAGTTTTTTGGAGTTGAGATGAAAAATAATGAAAGGAAAGAAGTAATTACTCAGGTTGCCCAGTTGATATTTTCTAAATATGGTTTGCTCAAGACAACCATAGGAGATATTGCCAAAGCTGCTCGAATGGGAAAAGCTTCATTATATCATTATTTCGATAGTAAAGAAGAGATTTATAAGGAAGTTGTAGAGCAGGAATATAAATTTCTAAAAGAGAAAATCGGAGACGCAATTAGTAAAGAAAATGATCCAAGGAAGAAATTGAGAATCTATTTTTTAAAGAAAATGGAAAATCTTAAAAATCTGGCAAATATTCACAGCGCACTAAAAGATGATTATCTGGATCATTATGCATTTGTTGAAAAAATTCGTATTAAAAACAACAAAGAAGAACAGCTTAGAATTAAGGAAATATTGCAGGAAGGTGAAAATAAGGGGATTTTTCAAATAGATGATATTGAATTAACAGCATTTGCAATCATTACTGCTTTAAAAGGTTTAGAATACGCTTGGACAATCGATGTTCCATTGCATAAGATTGAAGTAAATATAAATAAACTAATGGAAATTCTTTTTAATGGAATAGTGAAAAGATGATATTTTTTTTATATAAAACCAGAACAAAAAAACGATATGTTCGAATATTCTGATAATGTCAGTATTATAAGTACCGGTTTTTATGTTCCGGATAAGATCATGACGAATTTCGATATTGAGAAAATCGTAGATACGTCTGATGAGTGGATAAGAACGAGAACAGGTATTAACGAACGAAGAATTGCTGCTGCTGACGAAGCAGCTTCTGACTTAGCAATTGAAGCTGGATTAAAAGCACTTTATAAAGCAGACATGAACCCCAAAGAAATTGATTTATTAATTATTGCTACTCACTCTCCAGATCACTTAATACCCTCAACTGCATGCATAACTCAGCGTAAACTTGGTTTAAAAAATGCCGTTTGCTTTGATTTAACAGCTGCTTGTTCAGGTTCACTATATGCGATCAAAGTGGCTGAATCAATTTTGAAAAATAGTAATTATAATACTGCTATGATAATTGGAACAGAAATATTATCTAGGAATGTAAATTGGCAGAATAGAGATATATGCGTTTTATTTGGTGATGGCGCAGGAGCAATCATCCTACAGAAAGGAATAAAGGGAAAAAATATCATTTCTTTCGATTTTGGTTCAGATGGTTCCGGTGCTGATCTACTAAGAATTCCCGCAGGTGGTTCACGTTTACCAACAACATATAGAACGGTCGATCAACAACAACATTTTATAGAAATGGATGGAAAAAAGATTTATAAGTATGCTAAAAAGTTGATGGTTAATTCTGTTATAAGTGCTTTAGAAAAAGTAGATTTAACAAGAAAGGATATCAATCTTCTTATACCTCATCAAGCAAATATACGCATACTAGAAGCTATTGCCAAGAAATTACATCTACCAAAAGAAAAAATAATGATAAATTTAGAAAAGTATGGGAACACATCTGCTGCTTCAATTCCCATTGCTCTAGACGAAGCAATCTCTCAGGGTAAAATCACGGAAGGAGATATCGTTGTGTTAACAGCTTTTGGTGCCGGTTTAACCTGGGGTGCAATAGTGATAATGTGGTAAAAAAATGAATATAGTAATAAAAGAAGTAAAAAGCAGAAAAGATCTTAAAAAATTCATTTCCTTCCCCAACAAGCTTTATAAAAGCAATAAATACTATATTCCTCAATTACATAAAGATGAGATGAGTCTTTTTGATAAAGCTAAAAATCCAGCTTATGAATTTTGTGAAGTTAACTTATGGCTGGCATACTGTAATGAAAAAATAGTAGGTAGAATTGCTGGTATTATCAATAATCGATATAATGAAAAATGGCAGAAAAAAATCTGCCGTTTTGGTTGGATTGATTTTATCGATGATTACAGCGTCTCTAAAGCCCTTCTTGAAAAAGTTGAAAATTGGGCAAGAGGATATGGATTAAATGCCGTTCATGGCCCACTCGGATTCACCGACCTTGATCCTGAAGGGATGCTGATCGAGGGATTCGAAGAATTAGGTACAATAGCTACAATTTATAATTATTCATATTATCCTGAGCATCTAAAAAAACTAGGTTACCAAATAGATGTTGATTGGGTTGAATTTGAAATTAATGTTCCAGAAAAAGTTCCAGAAAAAATTGAACGAATCGCAAAAGTTGTTCAGAAAAGGCAGAAACTAAGAATACTCCATGCTTCGAAAATAAAAGAGATAAAACCATATTGTATGGAAGTTTTCAAGTTGTTAAACACATCATATAATGAATTATATGGATTCGTACCATTAAGTGAAAGACAAATTGAATATTATATAGCTCAATATATAAATTTTGCAAATCCGAAACTAATCAGTATTATCCTTGATGAAAAAGGTAAAGTAGCAGCTTTTGGATTAACCTTTCCTTCATTGTCAAAAGCTTTCCAAAAAGCCAACGGCAAACTTTTTCCATTCGGATTTATATATATATTAAAAGCTATGAAAAAAAATGATAGAGTTGATTTATATTTAGTAGCTGTTCGACCGGATTTGCAGAGTAAAGGTGTAAATTCACTGCTTTTCAAAGAATTAATAAAAATCTATATTAAAAATAAATTTAAAAAAGCCGAAAGTAATCCAGAACTGGAGACCAATCTTAAAGTACAGGCTCAATGGAAATATTTTGATCGCAGACAGCACAGAAGAAGAAGATGCTTTATAAAATATTTAGATAATAGGAAGGAGATATGAAACAAGGAACAACAATTCTACTTGTATATAAATTAGTAAAGCTTGCTGGCTTTATATTTATCGTCATTCTCATTTATTGTGGTTATTACATTTTGAGTCTTAAATTCAATGATATTGATTTTTTAATGGATCACGACAATATAACATAATCTATAAAAAAAAATAAGTTTTAGTAGGAGTCAAAATGAGAAAATTCGCAGAAATGGTACTGAAGTATCGAATTCCAATAATAATTGGAACTATTATTATAACTGTATTTATGGCATTCCAATTACGAAAGCTGGAAATTAACAGCGATATCCTTAAGTATTTGTCACAGGAAGAACCGAATATTGTATTGTTTAATGAAGTTAGTAAAAAATTCGGAGGCAATTCGTTGGCAATGGTTGCTTTTGAAACCGATAATGTGTTTAAACCGGAAACATTAAACCGGATGAACATAATAACACAGCATTTTAAAGGTATGCCGGAAATTTCTTATGTTTCCAGTTTAACGGATATAATTGATATAAAAAAAATGGAGAATCTCAAGAATCTAGCAAATATTCACAGTGCTCTTAAGGATGATTATTTAGACCATTATGCTTTTATAGAAAAAATTCGTGAGAAAACCAATCAGGAAGAACTAATTAGAATCCGGAAAATATTACAGGAAGGTGAAGATAGGGGGATTTTTGAAATAAATGACATTGAGTTAACATCTTTTGCAATGATTTCCGCTTTAAAAGGATTAGAATATTCTTGGACAATCGAAGTTCCATTACACACGATTGAGTCAAATATCACAAAGCTTATGGATATTCTTTTTAATGGAATTGTGAAAAGATGATATTTTTTTTAGTTATTTCCCGAACATAAAACCGTTTTAGTCGAATATGTTTTCGAGATGAATTAATGAGTAATAATATAAAACTTATATGTAGGAGTAAAAAAAGATGAAAACAAACGAAAAAAAATTGAGTACCTTTTTAATACAACAAGTAGTGAACTTTTTTTTAATCACGAAGGCGTGGAAAGTTTTACCTGTTTTAGAAAAAGTTGCCTATGGTATTTATATTAATAAAGGTGATAGTGTTAAAAGTGGACCTCGACGGCAACGAGAGGATAAATTCTATATAGCCACTGCTGTAATACGCGCAGCTTTTAAGGCATACGATAGAGGGTCGTCTGCTGTGAGGGATCGTATCATTAACTTATTTCTGAAGGAGTTCTTAACCAAAGGCAATAGAATAGAAAAGGTTAATAAATTCAAGGAGGAATATAAGACCCTACCTCCAACATTTATCGCATTGTCACCTGAAGGCAATTGTAATCTTCGCTGTAAAGACTGTTATGCAGCGAGTATTGCAAAAGGGCTTCCCTCCCTTTCTGCCCAAGAAGTCGAGCAAATTCTCAAAGAAAAGTATGAAAAATGGGGGAGCTGGTTTACTGTTATTTCAGGAGGTGAGCCGTTCTTATGGCGTGATAACGATATAGACATCATTGAAATTGCACGGCGCCACCAGGAACAGTATTTCCTTGTCTTTACTAACGGCACTCTCATCAATGAAAAAATCGCTGAAAGATTAGCAGAAGTTGGTAATATAACAACCGCTATCTCTGTCGAAGGATTTGAGAAGGAAACCGATGCACGTCGTGGAAAAGGAACATATAAAAAAATTCTTAATGCCTTTGAAAAACTGCGTAATGCGGGAGTTCCTTTTGGTATCTCCGTTACTGCCACACCGGACAATGCCGAACTTATTATTTCGAAGGAAATGATCAAATTTTATTTTGACGAGCAGGGAGCTCTTTATGAATGGCTTTTCCAGTATATGCCTATCGGAAGAGGCGTAGATGTTGAACACCAGGTTTCTCCTGAATTAAGAACTAAAATGTGGTTTCGCGAACAGGAAATCGTCCGCAAAGAAAGAAAATTCCTTGCTGATTTTTGGAACGGAGGAACTTTCTCATCCGGTTGTATCGCGGGTGCCCGTTCCGGGGGTTATCTCTATATAGATTGGAATGGCAATATCTACCCTTGTGTTTTTGTTCCTTTCTGGAAAGACAATATTCATGATCTCCATTCAAAAGAAAAGACCTTAACAGATGCCCTGTTCTCAGATTTATTCAAAGGTGTCCGAGAGTGGCAATTATCATATAACTATATGTGCCAACCAGATGTTCGTGGGAATGAGATCAGACCATGCTTTATACGAGATCATCACAAAGAAGCACACAATCTTTTCGTAAAGACTGAAGCAAAGCCCGGAAACCCTTCCGCAGCAATAAGTCTGCACGATCAAGATTATTATAATAAGATGATCCAGTATGATGAAAGACTCAGCGAACTCCTCGATCCAATCTGGGATGCAGAATACCGTGTAATGAAATAAAAAATATCATTCATATATTTGGAGAAAACCAATGAGAAAATTCGCAGAACTGGTACTGAAATATCGTGTTCCGATAATTATTGGGACTATTGTTATAACTGTATTTATGGCATTCCAATTACGAAAGTTGGAAATTAACAGTGATATTTTGAAATACTTATCACAAGATGAACCAAATGTGGTTCTATTCAATGAAGTGGGCAAAAAATTCGGAGGCAATTCTTTGGCAGTGGTTGCTTTTGAAACCAATAACGTATTTAATCCTGAAACATTAAACCGGATGAACATTATAACAAAACATTTTAAAAATATGCCGGAAATATCTTATGTTTCTAGCCTCACAGATATCATTGATATTAAGAAGATGGAAGATGGACTGGAAGTCGGGAAATTGATCAACAACCGCCACATACCATCTGATGAAAATGAATTGAAGGAAATAAGGGATTATGCCTTATCAAAAGAAATGTATAAGGGAAATATCATTTCTGATGATGGAACAATCGCAGTTATCATTGCCAGACTGAAAGATGATGTCGAGAGAATTCCCGTTGGTCGAAAAATGAAAGAATTCGTTCTTTCTACTTCAGGAAATGAAAAATTATATTTTACCGGCATTCCATTTCAGATGATTTTCCTGACGGATGTCATTAATTCCGATGTTGTCACTTTACTTCCGATTGTACTCTTGCTGTTGATTACAACATTATCAATTAGTTTTCGCAATAAACGAGGAGTTATATTACCGCTTACAACCGTCGTCATCAGTACAATCTGGAGTATGGGATTAATGTCTATGTTTGGGATCAAACTGACAATCGCTACCGATGTAATGCCAATTTTATTGATTGCTATCGGTAGTGCATACGGAATTCATTTTGTTAACAAATACTTAGAGGATATCCGCAAAGGCGATAATAAAATAGAGGCTATCAAAGACACTATCAGCGAAGTTGGCGTTCCGATTTTTCTGGCAGGATTGACCACTTCCATCGGATTTTTAGTATTTTTAGTTTCTAAACTAACGATCATCAGAGACTTTGGAGTTTTCACTGCTATCGGAGTTATCTTTGCTTTTATTGTTTCAATTACTTTTCTACCTGCAATATTGTCATTTATGCGAGCACCAAAGCAAAAGCATTTAAATAAATCAGAGAAATCTGCTTATATAAACCGAATCATGTCCAGGTTAAGCAGATTTATTCTAAAAAGAAAGTTAATTATCGTATTTGTCGGAATTTTAATATGTATTGTGGGAATCTACTCACTCTTTAATATAAGCAGAGAAGTGAATATGGTAAATTATTTCAAAGAAGATAGTGAAATCCGTATGGCAGAAGATATGATGGAAGCAAAACTTGGTGGTTCTGTTCCAATCCAGATTCTGGTAAAGGGTGATCTTAAAGAACCTGCCGTTTTGAAAGAAATGGTTAAATTGGAAAAATATCTGAAGAGTTTGCCTGATGTACACAGTCCTCAATCTATTGCCGATTTAATTTGCGAGATGAATGATGTCATGAATAATCATTATTGCATTCCAGATACACGTGAAAGTGTTGCCAATCTCTGGTTCTTCCTGGAAGGGAATGAAATCTTGCCTCAAATGATCAATGCTCAAAGTAATGAAGGATTAATACAAGCAAAACTTGGAACTGTTAACACCAAGAAATTGAATTTTGTTACCGACGCAATAGATCGGTTTATTTCCGAAAATATCAGTTCTGAAGTTTTGATTATCGATATTTCAGACGCAAATATTGATTTAGAAGAAGTAAATCATGTAAGAATAAAAAGTATTTCAGATAATATCTATTATGACGCTTCTCATTATGGTCTTGAGATAAAAAATCGTAAGGCTTTGGAAATCATCCTAAACAAATACATTTCTCAGGATAAAATTGATATTCCCTCATCTAATCTAACTGCAAAAATAAAAGATTATATGAATGATGAAGAGGGTGATCTTTTGATTGAGAATTCACCTCTTCGAAATAAAATTGCAAAATCATTAACCGGACATATTGAGAAAAACTCCGATCTTTCTGAAACAGAAATAGTTGCCACCTTAAAACAAATAGTCCCCCTTTCATATTACGAAGATGACCCTGAAATGCTTGATTATGCAGCAATGTCGATTAATTCGATTATTCAAAATGAACTAAAATGGAATCTGATAAATCATATAATGAAAGAAATTACTCCGTTGTTTTCAGAAGATTTTCAACTGAATACTGATTTTCGAAAAAACCTTATCGGTGATCTTTGGGAGATTAATGATACTCAAATTTTCCTTTCCAAGCAAAAATTCAGTCACTTGAACATAAATGATCGAGACTCAATCCTCACTCTCAGTTTAAAACATACAGGTCTTCCAATAATTTATAAAGAAATCGACAAGAACATTGTTTCGAGTCAAACATACAGCCTGATATTTGCTATTGGACTAGTGTTTATTTTACTGGCAATTCAATTCAGTTCAATAGTTGGTGGTTTGATTTCCATTCTACCTATTATTCTAACGGTTCTTTTTAATTTTTTCATTATGTGGTTTTTCAAAATACCTTTAGATGCGGCAACTGTGATGATTGGAAGTGTAGCTGTTGGCATTGGGATAGATTATACTATTCATTTCAGTAATCGATTCCATTATGAAATTGATAAGAAATGTTGCATTGGGGAAGCTCTTGAAACCACATTACAAACAACCGGAAAAGCAATAATAATTAATTCATCCACCGTAATACTTGGATTTCTAACATTGTTATTAGGAAGCATTGTTCCTATGCAAAGATTCGGTTGGTTAATCGCACTAACAATGTTTATAAGCGCTTTAGCGTCAATTACATTCCTGCCATCTCTGCTAATCGTTATCCATGCTTCTTTTATTGGAAACCTGAAACAAGAAGCAATCAAACATGCTACAACAATTAAAACAAATATTAAACAGCAAATCAATAATTCCAAGGAATGAGGATTTATTGTTACTAACATGGGAGGAATTAATATGCAGAAAAAAGTAAACAAGATAGGATTGGTTCTGGGCAGCGGCGGCGCCAAAGGATTATCTCATATTGGTGTGCTAAAGCTTCTAGAAGAGTTGAATATAAAAATTGATTTTATTGCCGGTTCAAGTATTGGTGCCTTAATAGGGGGTGCTTACGCAAGTGGTTTATGTGCTCAAGAGATCGAAGAAATTGCCCTTAAAACCGATCTGGCTTCGACTGCAAAGTTGTTTTTACCGGGAATCCATAAATCCGGTTTGATTTCGGGTACATATATTCGGGAACTATTGTATTCTTTTATCGGGGATAAAAAAATTGAAGATATGCCAATTCCTTTCACGGCAGTTACAACAGATATAATCACGGGACAAGAGGTGTATATTAGGCAGGGAGATTTATTGGACGCTATTAGAGCAAGTATTTCCATTCCTATCATTTTTAAGCCTGTCATTTGGAATGACACCGTACTAGTTGATGGTGGGCTTGTAAATCCGGTTCCTATAAATGTTGTTAGAAAAATGGGAGCAGATTACATAATTGCTGTTAATGTTATGTCTTCTAATATACAATCAAAAGAAAAGACTTCGGAAAAATCCATGAAAAAAGTAAATTTAAATAAACCTTTGGAAGTAGTACCTATTTTGCAAAGAAAACTCGACGAAATGAAGATTGAGCATAATTGGCTAAGCAATTTCATTAAACACAAAGAGAGAAAAAATCTTCCATGGATAACAAAAATCTTCAATCAAACCTTAAAAATTTCACAAGAGAAGTTGGCAGAACAATCAATCGATTTAACCAAACCGGATATCTTAATCGAACCGGCAGTTGGAGATATTAATATCTTCGATTTTCATAAAGCAAAAGAAATTATCGAGATAGGCTATCAATATGCATCAGAAACAATTGAAAAAAAACTAATTGGAGGAATTTAAAATGAAAAAAATGGTTTATTGTGGCACACTACTTTTAATTTTGTTAGTAGGGAATGTATATTCTCAAACACCTTCAGCAGCGGAAATCCTTAAAAAGGCAGATGATGTAATGAATGCACCGCAGGATCAAGAAATATCAGCAAAAATGATGCTAATTGATAAAGGTGGTAATGAGAATATTCGAGAAATGAAAATGTACCAAAAAGGTAAGGAAACACGATTGGTGCGTTTTCTTTCACCAGCCGATCAAAAAGGAGTGAGTTTCTTATCACTACCAGATGATGTTCAATATTTGTATCTGCCGGCTTTTCATAAAGTAAGAAGAATTGCATCTCATGTAAAAAATGATAATTTCGCTGGTACAGATTTCAGTTATGACGATATGAGTGCCAGTAAGTACTCTGAGGAATATGATGCTGTTTTGTTAGAAGAAACAGATGAATCTTACATTTTGGAATTAATCCCGAAAAAAGGTATAGAAAAAAATTACACCAAACTGAGATTATGGGCACGTAAGGATAATTTCTATCCGTTGAGAGTGGAATTTTATGACTCAAACCTGACTATATGTAAATTGTTTGAAAGCAGAAACATAAAAAAACACGGTGAATACTGGGTCGCTTCAGAAGCTGAAATGACAGATATTAAAAAGGAACACAGAACTAAAATGATTATAGAAAATATCGAATTAGATAAAGGTCTTTCAGATGATTTGTTTACAACAAGAAATTTGAAACGATCCGATTAAAACATTATAATAAAGGGAATATTTATGAAAAGAATAATTCTATTAATCTACCTCGGAATTGGATTAATTAGCAGCGCTTTTTCTCAGGGAAACTTCAACATCAACGGATACTTGAAAACAGATAATCGCATGTTTGTAAAGGATAATGCTTTTTCTTTGAACGAAAATATGTTAGGACTCAAATTTGAAGGATCATATTCAGGAAATTATCATTTTTTTAGCGAAGTTCGATTGAGAGGATCAGGATTTTCTGACGTCATTCAACCATCGGATTTACAAAGAAAGGAAAAAATCGATAAATGGAATTTGGAATTCAGGGAAGCATATCTCGATCTATATCAGTTTGGTTTGCGGGATTTGGATGTCAGAGTTGGACGACAGATAATTACTTGGGGAACAGCGGATAAACTTAATCCAACCAGCTTTATCTGCCCGGAAGATTTGGAAGATGTATTTAATTTTGGTGAACAATCTGGTGTGAATTCTGTTCTAGCAACATATTACTGGAACGATTTCACTATCTCTGGAGTATATGTGCCAGCATTTACTCCGGCAGTTTTACCTTCCGATGATTACGCATCTGCCTTAATGACACCAATGACACTTCCTGCAGGAATGACTATACACAACTTGTCGAATGAGATAATCTTGCCTGAGCAGAAATTCACAGAATCATCGCAAGCAGCGTTGAAACTTAGTACATATTTGTACGATTACGATTTATCCTTGAGTTATTACTTTGGAAGAGATGATTTACCTTTAGTTAGTAATATAACTATTAATCCATTAGACACATTGGGAACTGTAGATATAAACTCAGAGATGATCTATCCGCAAATGCAGGTCATAGGTGCCGATCTTGCCGGTGCACTTTTCGATATCGGAATCTGGGCAGAAGCTACTCTCACAATTCCAGAAGAAGTAGAAATGCATACTATTATTGGAGAAAATATTCAAAAATCTATTGCTCTAAAGGATGATCCTTATTATAAATTCGTATTGGGAGGGGATTATACCCTTAAAAATGGTCTTTATTTGAATGCTCAATTTCTACATGGTTTTGTACATGAAAGAGGAAAAGATTCTTTGAATGATTATCTTACTTTCCGTTTAGAAAAAAAATTCTTTAATGATAAATTGAAGATTGTTCCATTCGGTGGTGCAGCTTCAATAACAGATTGGGATGATTATCGCAATAATTTTGGTTTGGTTGCTAATCCAGAAGTAGCTTATTATCCATATGATAATATTGAAATGGTCTTTGGTGCATATCTGCTTGATGGTAAAGGAATTAATATTTTCAGTAGTTTGAAAGAAAAAGATGAAATTTATTTCAAAGGAAAAGTGAGTTTCTAAAGATGCAAGAAAGCATTCATTTATCTAAAGTGAATATTTTTATGAAAGGGAGTGGCTTATATTCGAAATATCCTCTCCATAAAATCGAATATCAATTCCCTTTTATTTCGAAAATCTTGTACAAATGTAATGTCACTTGATTCATTGAGTATAATAATTAGTTGAGGAATATGAAAACTGAGATTTTGGATAATAAATCAGCAAAAAAATATACTCACACAGATTCTGCAATTGTTTTGAGTTTAATTTTTTTAATGCTTGTAGGATTGATTTTAATGAATTCATCATCCGAGAGATATAAAAGGTTCGTAGCAGAAGATGGACCAGTAGAATGGATTTCCACAATCTCACTTTTTTCATGTGCAGTGATATGTGTTGAACGTGCCATAAAATTAAAAAAATATAAAAGTAACACTTTTTATATAGTTAGTTTATTGATAGCATTAATTTTCTTATTAGGAGTTGGTGAAGAAATTTCTTGGGGACAAAGGATTATTAATATTGAAAGTCCTGATTATTTTATAGAAAATAACCTTCAGGAAGAATTTAATTTTCATAACCTCAAACTGGGTTTTGTGAATATTAATAAGTTAGTATTCGGATTAATTTTGGGAGCACTTATAGCAATCTATTTAATAATATTACCTATCCTTTATAAAAAGAAAAGAAAAGTAAAATCATTCGTAGACTACTTAGGATTACCACTTCCAAGGAAATACCATATTTTAAGTATATTAAGTACTTCAGTTTTAATACATTTTATTAATGCAAAAGATAAGTGGGAGCTAATGGAACTGACTGGATCGATGTTATTTTTGGCGATTATGATTTATCCAGCAAATAAAAATTCTTTAGAATAACTTAATAGATTTCTTAAAACTTAAGATAAAGCTATATAAGAATTATGTCATATCAAGGTAAAATTTTTAATGAACAGAGATAACAATTCTGTTCGTGTTTTGGGTTTATTAAAACGCTTTGGCTACCATTCCCAATCATTCAATATTCTCCGTAATGATAAATCATATTTCTATTCTTCCTACGGTATTGATGGGGTGATCGCTTATGTTGTTAAAGCAAATGTAGCAATTGCAGCAGGTGATCCGGTATGTGATCCTTCTGATATTTACCATTTTGTTACTGAATTCAGAATATTTTGTGCAGAACGTAAATTAATATGTTGTTTTCAATCTATTACAGAACGTTGTAAAACTGCTATTGAAGATATGGGATTTGGTTTTATTAAAATTGGAGAAGAGCCAATCTTCGATCTGGAAGATTATTCTTTAACAGGAAGTAAATTCAGAGGTTTACGAAAAAACAAAAACCAAGCAATAAAACAAGGTATATCTATTGTGGAATATCAACCTCTCGAAAAAAGACGACATGAATGGGAAAGCGATATGGAAGATCTTTCTGATATCTGGAAGAAATTCAAGGGATCAGGAGAATTCTCTTTCCTTATAGGTGAACCTGCTCTCGACAATCCTCAAGAACGAAAATATTTCCTAGCACTTCTGGATAACAAAGTTGAAGCATTTGTAGTTTGTACTCCTATATATACAAGAAACGGAATTTATTTTGATGTCATGCGCCGCAAGGAAAAGACTCCTAATGGAATGCCACAGTTATTGTTCACGGAGTCCTTTCGCATTTTAAAAGAACAAGGCTACAAGATGGCAACCCTTGGTACTGCTCCATTATCTTACGGACATGTTGATGATCCAGAACAAAATCAGATAATAAAAATAGCATTAAGATTAGCGTTTCATAGACTTGGTCATTTTAACAGATTCAAACCACTATATAAATTTAAGAAGCAGTTTGGTCCAACTTATTGGGAGGGACGCTACCTGGCATATTCACCATCTCGTTTCAATCCCGTTATCCTGTACGCTTTATTAAAAGTTTATGATCCAACAAATGTAACTAGAAAACTTTTATATCCCCTCTGTGCCAAGATGAAACTGGACACTTTTTTACACTAAATAAGTGTTTAGAAGGAAGGTGAAAAATGGAGAAAATCAAGAAGAGATTGATCGAATTTGGCGAATTGGAAGAAGTCTGTAGGACGACTGGAAATTCGCCAAATTCTGCGCCGCAAAATTCGGGTATTACCCTAAAAACAGAAGTGAGTACGAAGCAATGTCGCCGTCGATTTTCCAAAGAGTATAAATTGGCTTTCCTAAAGGAAATTGACAGCAGCATCAAACCAGGAGCCATCGGCGCTATCTTGCGTCGTGAAGGTCTATATTATTCCAATATAACCAAGTGGCGAGAGCAATTGGAATTGGGTAAATTAGGTAAGCGGATCAACGAAAAGGATCGGAAAAAGATCATGGAGCTTTCCAAGGAGAACCGGAAATTACAGAGAGAATTAAACCGATCCAGATTGATCATCGATGCTCAAAAAAAAATTTTACAGATATTAGAAATGGAAGATCAGTAGTAGATAATGAGGAATGCAAAGAGATGGTGAATGAGATTTCTGATCAGATCGGTACAAAGACAGCATGTGATGCTTTTGGATTTCACCGATCTTCCTATTATTATCAACCTTGTCCGGTAAATCCTAATGATTTTTCCAACACTCAAAAGTCACCTGGTTTTGCCTATTCATATGAGGAAAAGCAGGATATTTTGGAGGTAATGAATTCCGATCTTTATATGGATCAGACACCTTATGAAATCTATGCATCACAGCTTGATCAAGGCAACTATCTTTGCTCTGTTCGCACGATGTATCGCATTCTGCATGAAAATGATCAAGTCAAGGAACGCAGGAATATCAAGCGTTCCAACAACTATGAAAAACCCGAACTCCTGGCAACTCAATCTAACCAGATTTGGAGTTGGGATATAACGAAATTGAAAGGTCCTGAGAAGTGGACATATTACTATCTTTATGTGATCATCGACATTTTCAGTCGCTTTGTTATTGGCTGGATGGTAGCTTTCAAAGAACAATCATCCTTAGCCAAAAAACTTATCCAAGAAACTTATGAAAGACAGAATATCGAGCCAGGTCAACTGACGATTCATGCCGATCGCGGCAACAGTATGAAATCCAAACCGGTGGCATTTTTGCTGAGTGATCTGGGAGTTACGAAAACTCATTCCAGACCATATGTGAGCAATGATAATCCCTATTCGGAATCTCAGTTCAAGACGATGAAATATCGACCTGATATTCCCAAGAATTTCACTTGTATAGCCGAAGCACGAGACTTCTGCAGAAGCTTTTTCAGTTAGTACAATACACAGCATTATCATTCCGGGATTGGATATTTAACTCCGGAATCAGTACATTACGGCTTTGCTGATGAAGTTCTTATGAACAGGAAAAATGTTTTGCTAAAAGCTTTCGAAGAGAATCCTGATAGATTTAGGAATAGGAAACCTGCTTTGAAAAACATGTCTAAATCTGTCTGGATAAATAAACCCCATAATATCGAAGAAATGGAGATTTAATCGTGAATTATTTTAAACTACTAAAGTGTCCAAATTTGATTGACACATCATTTATCATCAACTTGGGAAAGAATTAATGCCATAAAAGATGGAGCAGTTGATTTTTTAGAATCTATTTTTTGTAATGTAATTAAAGAAATCAAATTAAAAAGTTGTAAAGTGATTGTATCAACCAAGAATCAATTAAAGTAAATGAATAAATCAAAATTTATATTCCTACTATGGGGATGTGATTTTTCTTTAAAGAATTGAAAGTATTGGTAAATTGCAACATGTAACGTCTGAAGAATTCAAAAGATAGAGATACTTGAATTTTTACTATTGTAGTCCAACCTGAAAAAGAGCAATTTAATGTCAGCATATTAAGCAAAATTTAGTATCCCTCTTTGATGATTAGCCTGATTTACTGACAGAGTATTCAAAAATTTAATGATTTCCGGTAAAATCTTATTAATACTCAACTACAAACTAAGAATATAGATTGAAAATATTATTTCATTAGTATCTCTGAAATTCTTTTCCATTCTTGTCCACTTAGAGTTGAATGAGGTGGTTTGAACGAATCCCAATCAGCATCAGTTAAACTATTAACTCTTTTTCTTAATTCTTGAAAAGAATACTCATTAACGTCTTTTTCTATAATTCTTGATAGAGAAGATGATAATTCTCGAGGAATTCCTATCATTCTCATCGCTAATGACTTCTCATTATCAACTCCGTAATAAACAAACGAAGGTACAAACGAATCCTTAATATCTTCTACGTTTCCTTTTACGATGCCTTCTAAAGCACTTAATCCCCACGATGATTTAAATCTCACGTCATTCATCTTAGTTACGAATTTGTTGATTTTTTCATCATCGTTTTCAATATTTGAGAATGCTGGGTGTATATTTGAGATATCTACTAATTTTTTGCCCTTTACCCAAGCAATAATTACTTTAGCCATTATTTCTGCATTAAATGGAGCTTCTCTTGAATCAGTACCTAAATCAGTCTCTCTCAGAGCTGCAATGACTTTTATCTTTGAAGCAAGATTATCTATTTGGGCTGTATTGAAAAGATTCTCTGGTTTCCAACTATCTAAATCTGCAATATTAGGATTCTCTGAATAATCCCTCATAACTGCCAATACTGAAGGAACAGAGAAGCCAGTTTTATCAGCAAAAGATAGTACACCTTTACTATTACCATATTTATCTTGTAGATACAAATAGATAGATTTGCATATATTAATAAATTTATCTTTATCAGTAGATTCGTTCAATGAATAATACTCAAAACTATCCTTAAATAAATCTTCTATTTGATTAATATAATTAGTATGTTCTCCAATAGAAATTAAATGTACAAAATATTGAATCAAAGGTGTTAATGAATTCGGATATTTACTGAGAAGAACGCCAATACTCTGTTTATCATTTATTTCCCTGAGGATACTGTCGGCATTGATTAATAACTCAGATAAAACACTGATTATTTCATCTGCTGTATTTTTTATGAGTCTTTCAGCGTTCTCAATATTCGGATTGCTATTAAATGGTAATAAAAGAATTCCAAAATTATCAATTAAAGTCCTTCCAGATCTTCCAGCAATATTCCAAAAGTCATTAGCAGATAAATAAACCGGTTTATTGTTACTATTTCGTCCTTTTTGATATGTATCAAAGAAAATAGATGAAACAGGAAAGTTTACTCCCTCAGCAACAGTAGTTGTAGAACAAACATATGATATGTGTCGTTCTCTAATTAAGTGTTCTAAGAGTAGTTTAGTTTCATCGGAAAGCCCAGCATGATGAGTACAGATACCTTTTGTAAGTACATTAGTTAGAATTGTCTCTTTCCCAACCTCATCAATTATGAATTTTCTAACTAATTTGACATCATCATGCACTACCTTATCAGGGATTCTATCATAGATAAAGTTTGCTCTTTTATTAGTAGTATTTTTCCCTGCACATAAAATCAACATAGTTTTATTTTTTCTTGCAAAATGATTTACAGAGAATTCTAATATTCTGTCTTTCAAACCTGTGCTTTGTAACTGATATGGATTTTCGAATTCTCCTTTTTGAGCTATATCAACTTGATTATAAGCTGAATTCAAAATATTGTACTGTATTTCATCTATTTTTTTAGTTTTGTGATGATTGACTCCAAGAAGAATTTTCTCAGATGGTTTCCAATCGATTTTTATAGATATACCACCACCAAGCCATTCAGCTAAAGTATTTCCCATTTTTGAGAAAAATGGTGATAACAACATAAATTTTGCATTTGGTCTTTCTCGCTTCAATAAAGCTAATAGTAACTCTAAACGTGCTCCTCTGATCCCACTTTGAATTGTATGCGCTTCATCGATAACAAATAATGAAATGTTCTCAACAGAAGGATGTCGCCTGCGTATAAGAAGATCTAATTTTTCAGGAGTTGATACTAATATGTCTATGCTATCACTACTTAAGAAACTATTTTCAGTAGGATCAATTTCAATTGCTGAAGATGTTTTCTCAATTGATAAATTAAGAGGTTGGAGATCTGTTTTCAGATCATAATATATCTGATTAACAAGAGCTCGAGACGGTACAACATATATAATTTTAGCACTAGGTTGTAATGCTTTGGTTACCAAAATATTAAATTCGGCAAGAAGAGTTTTGCCTGCACTAGTAGGCATTTGCAACACAGTTACATTAGCTGCCACATCCAATAGGTTTTTATTGATGGCATTTCTCTGAGACGGTAATAAATCTAATATCCCATCTTCAGCTTTAAACTTACACAAAGATTTAATAGTGTCTGTTATTTTTGTTTTTGCCCAAATCGAGTTACTAACAATTGTGTTTAATCCATCTTCAATATACATTGCAAGGCAATTTAATCTTGGTTCTTGCTTTAAGAGCTTCTTTGCTGTATCAGCATGTTGTCGGATTTCTACTTCCACTCTTTTGCTATAATTGTATCCATTAATCAGATATTCAGTAACTTCAACTATAGTTTTTGATAAATGATATAATCCTAACAGAATATAGGCTTCATTAATTTCGGCATAATAATCGTATTTCTTCAAATATTTTTCTTCAAATTCTTTTTGCTCATTCACTAATTTTTTAATATTGTTTAATGCTTGTCGAATATCTTTAAATCCATTACTTTTTCGAATAAGTAATATGAAAGATTCGATAATATTATTTAATACTCTGTTTCGCCAGTTATCATAATTCTTATTTATTGAATCATTATCATATTCTCGTAAATCAATTCGTGCATTAATAATTCTGTCGTTTTTCAAAGATATCGATGATAAATAGAAATAGTATAATGAAATGGGATTAATACCATCAATGCCCATTATATCATCAAATGATTTTTGAGTATCAACCTCGTTAATGTTTATTGTTTTAAGTAATATGCATATTTTTCTGAATAATTCCGGTTGCTTTTCAGTTAAAGTATAATTTATCAATAAAAAAGCTAATCTTAGTGTTTTCTCAGGTTGGATATCAGAATGAAATGAAGGATCAAATTGTGATATCAAATATTCTTTTTCTTTGCGAGTAAAGATGTTTTGAATTTCTAAATCACTGATTACTGTTGAAATTATATCATTCATTTTACTGAAATCAATTCTTGTACTTTTTTGTAAAATAAATCTACTGTAGTTTCAATATCATTTTCGGTAAATGAAAGTATGCTAAAATGAATTGTGTTTGGTGAAAACACTTTTTGGTTAGTCTTCATTTTCCCAAAATCCTTGCTTTCATCAACACAGGTATAATCTCGAATTAAAGTACACCCAAAAGTCAAATTATATAAATCATGCTTTTCTGCATCCATTTGCACGATTACAGCTCCAAGTATTTTTGCTTCTTCTGCATGAAGTCTTCTACAGTAATCAGATAATTTGCGTAGAATTGCTACATAATCATCGTTATATTTTTTTTGAGTGTGATAAATCGAATCGGAACTTGTATCAACAACGGCTGGAGGATTTCTTTTTTGACCTGAAACCTTTGCTTCTCCTAATAATAAATTAATTTTGTCATTATTATTATTATATCCTATTGCATCTATTCCTCTTCCTGGTTGTTCAGCAAGCTCTCTGTAAGAAATATTTTTTATAGGTATTATAAATCTTGATTCACTCTCAATTTTTTCTTCGAAGTAATATGTCATCAGCAATTCGCCAAGATCGCTTCGATAAATGTCATTAAGAATTGCTGGTTGTATGTTTTTCTCTCTTTTATAGTCTCTTGCTACGGAATTCTTTTTTAAAATTGATTTTAATGTTTCAGTACTGAACTCGATATCATTGAAAATATTTTCATTATCGATATCATAATTCAATCTGTTACGTTGCTCTACATATTTCTGTGCAAATTTCTCGATGAATTTTTCTGAGACTAATACGTCATGTTTTTCAAATGTATTCATTGTATTCACAACTACCGAATATTTTAATGTACACATTCTCTCCAATATCTATTTTCTTTTATGTACATCAATTCATGAATAGATATAATGTCAATTGATTTCGGTACACCAAATCAGAAAGTCGCATTAATACACAATCTCTGTAGTCGTCCTGCATTTCCAGTGAAATGGTGGAAAGGGAGTATGATTTCCTGAAACTCCAATCGCTTTCCCATGAGGATCATATTCTATCTGCTTCTCCGACACCCAAGGCGCAATTTCCTTTGTCATTTCTCTAACTGTTTCCAGTGAATGCTTCTGGGTATCAATATTCATAAGCTGTTCCATCGTATCAATAGCATCATTTAGAGGATAAACACTATCTTGAGCAGCCAATGCTCTGCAAATCTCTGATGTCCGATCATCCAGAATAACTACCAACCGATATCCTTTAGCTCCGGCTTTTCTGTAACCTTCCAACCTGCCAAATTCTCGTACTCTAAGAGCAGTATGCTCTGCTAATCCTTGCCAGTAATGAGCTGATTTTTCACCCAGATGCTGAAACTGCTCTTTGAGCTTATCTGCCAGCATCTCTCTGGTATATCCGGAAGACACAGCTTCTGTAAGAGTTTGTTTGAATCCAGATTCAATATCTGTGCCGTATCTGTTGCCTATCCAGAAAAGATTCTGCTTGGTTATGAGTGATTCCAGCTTCCTCTCCTGAATCCCATACAAGCCAATGGAAGTATTATGTGGAACTTGCTTTTGAACATCATTAATACCCAGCCTGAGAGACTTTTGAATAAAAGCCTTCGTATCCTGCCGTACAAGCGAGGAAAAGTCTTCACTGAGGTTGGAGCTGATTATCTCTAAAATATCGTCAATATGCCTGATTTTGAGCTTTTCACGTTTGGGAAGATCAGAGAGCATCTGAATTGCCTGCCTTGCAGAATCCTTAACTTCCTTTTTCCAAGCATTATTGTGGATGAGATAGTATTTATACATTAATTGATCATAATAGTTCAAAAGGAAAAGCTCCTGACTCTTACTCTGTTTCTGCCAACATCATATTCAGGGAATCTCTCCAGACATCCGGCAAGGGCATCTGGACCGTCTACGTAGCCATCAGGATAAGTAAGGAATTGATTGATCAGTGTGGGTGTATCCTGACCATCGGGAAATTGAACCTTTCCGGTTTCAATAACGGTGTCTGTGCGTTCAATCCTGAGTCCTTTGTTCTTATCGTTATTGATTCTTCTGATGCGGTGAGAGATGGGATTTCGGTTATTCTCCTTACACCAGCGATCAAAGTCGGAAAGGATCCTGTGCTGACCGAAATTGGTTTCCATTGCTGATCGGAAGTGAATACCATACTTCTTGGAAAGCTCAGTGTAGGCATCATAATAATAACTGAAGAATTTGCTGTTCTCGGTCTGCCTGATCCAAACATGAATTATGTAGAAACGATTACCATCATAACCAACAGAGATAATGGCTTTGTAACAGCCTTTCTCTCCCCATGCCGGATCAGCATACATCCAGACCTTCTTCATTCTCTTAGGAAGCCTTGAGTATTTAGTGAACCAGTGAAACTTGAACATATTGCCTTCAATCACAGGTTTACCCAAAAACTCTCGCTGGTAACCAGTCAGACCAAACTTCAGCTTGAGCTTCGGCAGTTCACTGGTGGGATATTGATCTTCCCATGCGGATTTGCCATTCTTCAGTTCAACTGGAAATCGAAGCAGTCTTCTACCATCAGTAAATAAGTGCTGTATTTTATCAGGATTAAATCTTTTCTTGTTGGATTTGATCTCATCGATAATGCCTTGCTGGAATTGGCAAATAGCATAATTGGGATGAACAAGGTTACCCAGCCAGATGATCTTGCCATTACCTTTGGGATCTAATGCCCCACCAATCTCCTGCACGATCTTATCCATCTTCTTTCTACCGATGCTCTGGTTACCTATATTCTCTTCTTTATCGATGTCATCACAGATAACAAGTCCGGGTCGAGTAGAAGTTCTGGGATTGATAGATCCTCTGAAAGATTGCTTTATACCTCTTGCTCGGATTCGGGTTCTATTCTGAAGGTAGAAATCAGATTCATCTTTATCGATGGGAATTAAACCTTCAAAATCGGACTGCAGTCTTTTATTGTTGGTCAGCTCATTATAGGTAAAAGCTGTTCTTTCCTCTGCCAGATCAGCATCTGCTGCAGTATGGATAACATATCGTTCACCTTTGATGATCTTCCAGATAGGATAGACAACTCCCATGAGTACAGTTTTACCAAGACCACGATAGCCGGTAATGGAAGTAATGCCATTGTAATACTCGGTAGTCTCGAACATCTCTTTATGATCATCTGAGAATGGAAGTTTGAAGATATGTGGAAAGTAACTTTTACAGAAATAGGAAAAAGACTGCCAGTTATCGCCAGTAGCCTTTTTTATTCTTCTGGATTTCTTGGCAGGTGTGTCATTGAGAAATGGTTTTACACTGGCAGTCTTTTCGGCTATCTGAGAAAAGTTCTTATAATCTGCCTGAGTAAACTTAACCACTGGTTGCTCGCATCCTGAAGTATTCTACAATGCCGGAAGCTCCTAATATCTCTCTCTGGATAGCCATAGCTGTCTGCTCATCATTACGAGCTAAATAGAAATCGATCAGCCAATCCAGGAACTTCTTCATGTATTCAATGAAATCTCTGGTTGGTTCTATATTCTTGGAGTATTGACGAAGTAGGGAAACCAGCGATTGCAGAGCTGTATCCTGCGGAGCTCTGGCATATTCTTTGAGAGCCTTGATTAAAGCCTTTTTCACAGCTATCCGAATCTCATCCTCTAAATTTGCTATCTCATCCAGCTCTGCATCCCAATCTCCTTTCTTCTTCCAAGTACGCATGGTTTTATCGGCAACACCATAGATACGAGCTAAAGCTTTTATATCGGTTTCACCTTTGAGATAGAGTTTTTTAGCGGATTCTCGTTTAATCTTGTATTCTCGGCTGTTCATAGTTTTCCAAGACTTTAATCAAAGCACCTTTTTCCTGCTTGGTTAGATATTTGATGCCGGATTTGCCAAAATGTTGAGCAATGAAGCCGTACAGCTTCTCTTTTGTCCAATCCGACAGTTTATACAAAGCCCAGATCTTTTTGCCCTGAGCATCGAGTATTTCGTAAATATGGGGAGTTTTGCCATGTAATGTAGTGTTGAGGTTAATTAGGGATGACAGGCTGAGTTTTCTCAGGGAAGTTCCGTAACCGAGATCATGCATTTGATCATGAAGCTGATCGATTGTCATCCGGAGATCATTTTTTGCGAAAATGACAATATTACGTCTCAGCTTCCTTGCATACTCAGCCTGTCTCTGAGTCATCATTCGTTTAGGGGATCCACCTTGTGATCCTCAAAGTATTTATTCAGATCCTTGCCATGCACTCTCAGTTGCCCGTTGTTCTTGAGCCGAAATGCCGGAAGCGGATCATCAATATCTCTGATCAGTCTGTAGACTGTACTGATATCAACCGAGAGTATTTCAGAAACTCTCTGTGGTGTGTAACATCTTTGTTCATTAAAAACCTGCATCTTTCTTCTTCTCCTGTATTCAGATAAAGCAAATGGGCATCAGCGTCAAACAGTGATGCCCACGTATGCCAATGATAATTATTCTACTTTAGCGCAAAGAGAAACACTCCGGAAACTCGGAGTTCATTATACTTTCCCGCTGCCAGCTATATCGCACTGAAATTCAATGAGATCAGCTCAAAAGGACCTTTGGGCGATTTGCGTTTGTAGAAGGCTATATACTGTTTGGTAGAAGTAATCTGAATCGCTTCATCGATAATCTCCATTGCCTGTTTCCAGTTTTTGTCTTTGATGTTGTATTTACGTAGTGCAAGGATTCTGTGTTTGGCTATCTCGCCTTTCTTATCAACTTGGAAGGCTTCATTAATCACAGCCTGCAGGTTTACGTTGGAATCCTCTGTCCAGCGTTTGAGACATTCATCAATCTTCTGCTTGGCTATCTGCAGCTTTTCACTGAATTCTATTCTCTCTCGATGTCGGACTTCAATCTTGTATTTGCCATCAAAGGAGATGAGCTCTGCATTGCCTTTCCAGTTCTCACCATACTGCTCTGCGGTTTGGGATAAGTATCTATCGATATCGGATGTTATTCTATCTTTCTCATCCATGATTTTAGTATGAAGCCTGAAGGCTCTTTTCATTACTCGGTTTACTACAGTATCTCGTTTGACCAGTTGCGGATCAATAATCTTAGCAGGATATTCTCTGCCATCTGCATCTTTAAGGACTTTTTCTCTTTTTGCCATTTTTCCTCCGGAATCGTTTTCTCTTAAAACTATTAAAATATCATCTTCTACTTTCTTGCCGACCAAAGCAAAGTCAGGTTTGAAGTTTATTACTTTGTAATAACCCAATTCGAGAGTAATCATTTTCATCGATGCAAAAGCTTTTAAATATCTCAAGATTGCTCTACGATGGAAGCCGGTCATCTCCTCCAATTTTCTACTACTGCTTACTTTTTTGTTCTTAATCAGGTTATAGATCTTCTTCATCATTCTATAATTGTAGCCATAATCGTTAGTAACAGGCTCTTCTTTGAAATCGGGATTCTTAATATAAATCTTGTATTTACCATCTTTGCTGATTGCTTTGATTGCTTCTTTCTTGAGAAGTGCTGCTATAACTCGTTTTACTTGAAGCAGATCGAAGCCTGTTTCATCTGCGATCTGCTTGGTGGTAAAAGGTTTATTATTGTATTGGATATAATTTTTTACAGGTTTTGTGTAAGAATCATTCATCTCTACCTCTATGTGATTTCAAGTGATTTTAACTGCTCAATACCGAATACTGAAAGATTATTATTCTTAGCATTGGTCTCGATTGAATACAAAGCTTTGATCAGCTTTCTGATATTACCTTTTGTTTTCTGTTTGATTACTCTGATAATGGAATCGTCAACCGTCACATCGGAGATCTGAGAACAGATGTTTCTGATATCAGTTTCGGTTATCTCTTTGAACTCACAGAAGTAATTACAACGATCAAAATAGTGAGAATCTGCAAGCAGGAGTTTCTCTTTGGCATCTGTCATGCCGACCAGAATAACTACTGATAATGTCTCATCTACAATATCTCGGATGCTGCCTAAGATTTTCTGTGATCTGAAAGCATAATCAATCTCATCTATAATGATTACGATATTGTCATAATTCTTGAGGATATTGAGAGTTCTGTTGAAGATCTCATTTGCAGTTCCTCTGATTTTAACCTGCGACATGCCCAGATGGTATCTGATCACTTCCAGAAGTTTGATGGCAAAACTCTTAGCTGTCATAGTAGCTTCCAGTCTCAGATAAATGTAGTCTTCCATGATGGCTTTCTGTTTTGCAAACCTGCTTTTACCCAGACCTGGAGGTCCGTAGATAAGTCCCAATCCCACCATCTCTGTTTTGGGTCGGTTCAGCAGATAATCGATAAGCTTATCCGCTTCCTTAACATTACGTGTTTTAATAAGTGATAGTTCTTTCATGATCTCTCCTATTACAATCCTGTATTCATAAATATTTTATCCAATTTACGAAGTGCTTCATCTTCTTCTGAAGTCTCTATCGGTGGTTTGATCAGCTTCGCTGTTTGATGCGCTAATTTTTCAATATCTTCATCTTCATTATGAGTAGATTTATGCTCTAATGGACTTGAATCGTTAAAAGCTGATTCTGATAGGTTCATCAGTGGCAATTCAAATTCTGAAACTGCTTCTTCAACCTGCTTGCGAATCGCAGCAGAGCTTTCTTGAAGAGTCTTTTCCAGTTTACGTTGGTGTGCCAGTTGCTTTTTCCATGTTTTGCGAGCCATCGGTTTATCTTTTGCCAACTTAACAAAGGGATGAGTGGATTTACGTGCCATTGCCTGACAGATCAGTTTCTCATTCTCATCATAAACCAATATGGATCTCAAATCCATCAGATCGTAGCGTAAGTAAACTTTCTTACCCACATAACCCATCAGATAATCATGGTAGAATAGGATATTGGCAAGTTGGATTCCGTTTGCCTTTACAGTTCGCTGCTCTACCTTGAGCATCATGAAGTTAAGTTCAGTAATATCAATTCTTCTATCTTCCGGTGCAGGATTTTTCTGAAATACTTCCAGTGGTGCAACACCAGCCAGACCGCCATGTGGAGTTTTACCATAGAATTCCTGAAAGTAAACTGCCATGAGTTGTTTTGCCTGATCCAGTGTGAGTGGTTCCCGTTTTCTCAGTGATCTTATCCATTCCTCGTTACGCATCAGAAAGGCTGGTTTATCTGCTATGCTTGCACCTCTGAAGGTTGCCATGTATCTCTCAAAATCTTCCTGGAAGGTTCTGAAGAATCTCTCAACAACTTTAGCTCTGGCATTATAAGCTTTGGCAAATTCAACTTCGATATCCAATCTTGGGAAGATTCCGCAGAGTTCTTTTTCCAGATCGTGACTTTCCCACTTCTCATGAAACAGGTTGGCTCGGAAGGCTTTGCCGTTATCCAGATAAACAAATCTTGGTCTGCCACCCCAGTGGATGATGCCGTTTCTAAGTGCTAATAGAATGTGTTCTGAATCTTCGGTGTTGGCTATCGACGCTCCCACAGGATATCGTGATGCCCAATCAAAGAAGAGAATCAGCATCATGCGTTTAGGTTTGCCGGAGACAGGATCGATAATATCAAATGCCAGTTTATGACCATCCGCTACCCAGACATCGCCAACCTCAAGAGCTTCTTCACGAAGTAGACTCATAATGAAATGGTCTTTGGAGTATTTCTTACCTCTACGCAGAAGATTCCACTGCTGGAGATGTTCATCTCGCCAAGTTTCTACCCATCTGCGTAATGCTCTTGAGCTGGTTGGTGAATCTATTATCTTTAATCTATTTAACTGCTTCAGCTTCCTGATAGCAGAACCGATTTTAATTTTATTGGCATCCAGAAGAAGACCTAAAAGAAAGTTTTGCTCTTGATCGGTAGCCTTCATACCATTGGATGCTCTGGATAGTCTGGTTAATGCTTTGAAATCTTTCTCATTCTCTTCATAAGTGTTAAGCCATATTCTCAAGGTGCGAGTTGTGCGTTTGCCTTCCAAAGCTAATAGTTCAGGTAACAGGTAACCTGAATTATAAGCTTCGGTAATTTCATCTATGGCTTTACTTTTACTTACTGTTCTTTCGATAGCTTCTAATAATTTATCACATAGAGCACCTTTCAATTGAGCTCTATAAAGTTCATGCTCGGGTATTTTAATTGCAGGAATCAAATCAGGTATAGTCGGATCATATTTCACTACTTCTGCTTTAACAACTTCAGGAAGTGATTTCTTTTTTGGTTTAGCTTTCTTTTCCGGTATCAGTTTCTCAGGTACAAGGTAAAATTTTCTGCGACCACCTCTGGGAAGTGGTTTTGATATAAAATCCCATCCTTCACTCTTAGTCATTCTATAAGCAGAGGATTGGCTGACCGAAAAGCTCGATTGTATCCCTTCGATAGTTAGCTCTCTGCATTCCATAATCAACTCTCTTCGCATTGTTGAAGTTTGCGTCTCTTGATTTTCTTAGTTAATTTGCCTATTTCAGCTAATTCAGGTTGTAATTTTTGTAACAATTCTTCTCCTCGACTCATTCCCATTTCTCCATTTAGAAAATAATCGAGAGTCCTTCGAGAAATACTCATTTCTTTTGCTAACGCTATTATAGTAAAGCGTTTAAGCGCCATTGCTGCTTCCATTTCTTCTGGTTTGTAAGGTGATCTCACCGGAACCTCCTGTTTTTTTTATTGACATACTTCGCAATGTTGCAACTTATGTCTTATGCGAAGCTATGA
>Ga0334901_1000494_pt1 | contig 53748 bp, 50 predicted proteins | sample GraSluR3_MG_3_FD_207216 | JGI IMG/M metagenome (GOLD analysis project Ga0334901, IMG submission 207216) | Sludge microbial communities from methane-producing bioreactor in Wageningen University, Netherlands - Granular Sludge_15_08-R3 | ecosystem: Engineered > Bioreactor > Anaerobic >...
ACAGCCTCTTCATATTCTTTAATATCATCAAAAACGAAGGATTTACCATAATAAGCAGGGATATAATTTGGATCAAATTCTAAAGCTCTGTTAAAGCATGCTATAGCTTTATAATATTCTTTAAGGTGGTTAAGTGCATGTCCTTTACCACCCCATGTTGGAGGATCATTGGCTTTCAACTTTAATGTTTCATCAAAACATTTAACTGCTTCTTCATAATTTTCCAGTTTAGTATAGATGTAGCCTTTATCTTTCCAGGCCTCAAAATTCCTAGGTTCCAATTCAAGAGATTTGTCATAGGAATTTATGGCTTCTTTAAATTTTTCAAAATAAGCTAAAATTTTGCCCTGATTAAACAATACAAGCTCGTTATCGGGATTTTTTTCTAAATTATCTCTGTAAAACTTTAAAGCTTTCTTAAAACACTCATCTTTTTCTTCCTTTTTGTTTTCGGGCAGGAAGTATCCTTTTACATGCCAGGTTTCGGCGATTTCAGGATGGGACTTTAAAAGATTATTTAAATAGGTTAATGCCTCGTCAGATTCACCATTATTTCTATAAATTTCGCTGATTGTATACATGGCCGTGAAATTAGCAGGATCTGACTGGAGAACCTTATCAAAAAAAATTAAAGCCTGTGAATCATTACCTATATCTTTGAATAATTCCCCTAAATTGAACCATAATCCATTGAAAACCTTTGATAAGACTATGTTAACCACCTTTTTTTTGGAAAAATAACCAATGCAATACTGGTTGGTATACTGATTGTAATCTTTTTTCTTGATATTATTACTGATAAAATTAATATAAACGTATCAAATTAATATAAACTTGTCTTTAGTTTTAAATTTTGTACAATATTCCTATGTTTAATGGAACTGTGGAATTATCTCCTATTTTGAAATATAATTTAGGTACTAGATACAATACAATTTAAAAAAAATCTGGAAATTTTATAAATATTTTTTTTCATTTTAAGGGAAATTGGTGAAGAAAGTTTTATAGGGAGCTTATGCAGTTATATAAAAGATGAACAAAGTTAGAATACCAAATTATCATTATACATTCTTAGGGCATCCATATACATTCCTAGGAAAAAGAAAACCCTGAATAAGTACAATTCTGCAGTAATGCAGAAGCAAATTATCATAATATTATTAAAGGTGAGTTAGATGGGCTATTTAATTTGTGAAAAATGTGGGGGTTACTATGAACTACAATCAGGAGAATCACCTGATGACTTTTCTGATGAATGTGAATGTGGGGGTAAATTAATCTATTCAGAAACTCTGGAAGTGTTGGGAGAGACTGATAGGATTGAAGGTACCGAAGATGTTGAAGGTAAAAAAAAGGTTGAGGATACAGGAGATGTTAAGGGTAGTGTAGAGGTTGAATATCCTGAAGAAGTTGAGGAAACTGAAAAGATTGAAGATGCCGAAGAAACACAGATCATTCAACAAGAATCATCAGAAAATCAAGAGGCAACCCCCTCATATGAATATGAACCTCCCATAAAAAAAAGAGGAGAAAGTATTGAAGAGTATAAAGCTACATTTGAAGCTAGATCTCAACTAAATGACCTTAAACGTGCTTCAGATGTACAGGAAATATTGGATGTTAAAGGATCTTACCTGATTAAAGGTAAAGGTGCTGGTGATTCCCTTAAAGTTATTGATGAAGGGATAGAAACTGGGGATGGACAATTTATTAGATTTGAAGATATAATCAGCATCAAAGCTGAAGAAAATGAAACTTCAAGAAAATCAGGATTTAAAAGCTTATTTTCACGTGATATATTAATAGCTGCCAGTAAAAGAGATTTAATAATCAAATCTAGTGAAGGTGAAATTGAATTAAAAGATGTTTGGAAGAAAGATGCCGAAAAACTGGTTAGTTTTGTAAATAGAAGGTTAATTAAGATTAATTAATAGAGAAATAATGTTTATTTAGTATTCTGGTGAAACTCTCTGCACTCTCATTAAATTGGTCAAATAAAAAAAATATTTTTGGGATGGAAAAATTTTATTTAAAGCTTAAGGAATATGAGATCATAATAAAATTGTTGAATTTATGAGATCAAAGTTTTTAGGATATCTCCATTTTTGAGAGATTATGAAAAAAGTTTTTAAACTATTCATATTATAGTTTATTAAACCTAGATATATCTGGAGGATGAAAGGTGCCCAAGAGTATTAAGGACATTTTAATTGAAATGAAGAACATGTCCGAATTAATGGTAGACTTAGCATATTCTGCACTACTTTTTAACAGTAAAGATGCGGCAGAAGAAGTTATAAAGCTTGAAAACAAGGTTAACAGGCTTAACTATCAAATTAAGAAAGAATCACTCCTCGCTGCAAGAACAGTGGAGGATGCAGAAAAATTAACCGCTCTCCTGGAAGTAGGGGAAGCTGCAGAAACCATAGCAGACTCAGCAAAAGACATAGCCGATCTGGTTTTAAAAGATATGAAACCACATCCTGTGTTTAAAATGGTTATGGAAGAGTCCGATGAAGTTATAATGAGAGTTGAAATCTCTGAAGGTTCAGAACTGATTGATAAATCTTTGGGAGAGCTTTTACTCGCTACCCGAACTGGGATGACAGTTATTGCCATCAGAAGGAATGAATCCTGGATCTATGGACCGGACAGAAATACCATAATATCTGCTGGAGATGCACTTATAGCTAAAGGAAACGAAACTGGTGGAGCTCTGCTTACACAACTTGCCAGTGGGGAAACCAAGCTAGAAGATCTTGAATATGAAGAATTTGCTGAAGATTAAATTTAATTAATCTAATAACTATTTTTTTTCCTATAGAACATTTTAGAAATTTCTAAATCAACGCTACAAATTTAGAAAAATACCAATTTTTTTAAAGATTTTTGGTAATATTCCCAAACCTTTATAAGTACATGTGGAGATATTTTATTCTGTATTATGGTAAGGTGTTGGAAAAATGGATGATGTAGATTTAGCTATAATCCGTTCTCTGATTAAAAATTCGAGGATTACTATATCTCAAATGTCAAAAGAGATTGATATTCCTGATGCAACCATATCTAACAGACTTAAAAAATTGGAAAAAGACGTGATAAAACGTTACACTCTGATACCTGACTGGCAGAAAATTGGTCTGGAAATAACTTCCATAATTATTATCCAGACAGAATCTGAAAGGCATGAATTAGTTAAAGAGGAACTTTCAAGGCTTAAAGAAGTGTCAGAAGTTTACAGTGTATCTGGAGAGTATGATATTCTAATTAAAGTTTGGGTTAAAAGCATTGAGGACTTGAATCAATTGATAAATTCAAAAATCCGTTCAATTGACGGTGTTGAAGATTTAACTGAAATGATAGTAATGGAACGAGTTAAAGAGGATGTACCAGCACTTTAACAGATAAAAAAAGATAGAAATGTTAGGAAATCAAATTATAATTAATAAGAAAAACGATTTGAAACATTTATTTGAATTATACTTGGTAAAATCAGCCCGTACGTAATTTTAGGGTGGTTAGGTGAAATGGACGGAGAAACTACTGAAGAGGATTGGCGAATATATCCATATCATCTTGGACTGGATGGTAAGATTAGCAGTCCTAGTTTCAAAAAGGTCTTTAAAGATTCTCCAGATGCCCTTCATCCTAAGTGGTAAGGTTACTAACTTTTTTCGAGATGTTTCCCGGGTTTTGGGTGAAACATTCACAGCTCTTTTCATATGTGCTATTGGAGATTTAGTAGCAGGTATTCTCTTAAGTGGAATGACCAATACACTAGAAATGCTCCCTGGCCTTCTGGTTCTCATCCCCGGAGCAATTGGCATGAGAGGGAACATATTCGGTGCATTAGGATCCAGGTTGGGTTCCAACCTTCATATTGGTATTTTAACTCCTGAATTAAAAAAATCACCGGTTTTAAACCAGAACATCATTTCTGCAATAATTTTAACTGTTATCATGTCGATTTTCCTAGCATTTGCAGCTAAAGGTTTCTGTATTCTTCTGGGATTTGAAAGTATCAGTATTGTGGAGTTCACTATCATTTCTGTACTGGGAGGGATATTTTCAGGGGCACTGCTTCTACCCACAACCATACTGATTTCTATTAAGAGTTATGAAAATGGATGGGATCCGGATAATGTAACCACACCATTAATTGCAGCTTCCGGAGACCTTTTTACCATTCCATCCATCCTTTTAGCTGTGCAAATACTGTTATGGATTAGAAATGGATTTACAGAAACAATTCTATTTGCCATATTTATTATAATGGGAATAATGGGCTTTATCTATGGAATAAAACGGGGGAGTCATCTTAAGAAGATCATCGTGCACAGTACCCCAACGTTATTTTTGTCATCCCTGTTTGGAACCACTGCAGGTACAATTTTAAATGGTAGTTTCTCAGCTATTTTAAATAATCCCAGTATCCTGGCTCTGGTGCCCTTGTTTTCAGGTGAAAGTGGAGACTTAGTGAGTATTCTGGGGGCCAGATTATCTTCAGGATTACACATTGGTTCCATAGGATCATCCCTGAGACCTACAGAAGAAGCATTAAGGAATTTTGCCATAATTATAATCCTGGCCATAATCATTTACCCTTTAATAGGTATTTTAGCTTTCTTTGGATCTTTGGCTATTGGTATTGAACCAGTGGGACTGGTTAACATGGTTTTCATCAGTACCTCCGCCGGTTTAATGCTCACACCATTAATGCTTTTAATTGCATTCTACCTGAACGCTATTTCCTATAGGAGAGGCCTTGATCCAGATAACATTGTCATACCCCTATCCACTAGCCTAACAGACCCGGTAGCAAACTCATTCCTGGTGTTAATGGTGCTGTTTACCTTGGGACTTACTTTATAATTTGAAAAATTAGTTTAAAAGTAGTGTAATGTTTCATCATTCATTTTTCCAATGATTGGTGGATATTTAGAAGATTTAAAAATTATTATATTGATAACTTTCTCCCATGAGGGAAGGTTTTGTTATATCCAACAGATCGTAAATCACTAAGAATTACAGTATTCCATTACATAAGCTTATTTGAAGAATTTAAGTTCCATTTTTCCTTTGTCTATTTGAATGTAGCTGTTTTGTTTATCTTTTTCAGGTAGTTCATCAATCCATGATCCTGTATTGGCCACTTTTCTATCTTTATCAATGAATGGTCGATGAGTGTGGCCAAAAACAAGGTTTTCATCAGGTCTCATACCTAACAAAAAGTTTTTTCCACTAAAAGTTGCAAATTCATCTAATTTATTAGCATTTTCCCTTTCTAACGGACTATCGGTCATAGTTCTCATAAATCTCTGTTTTTTCGTTATAAATCCAATTGCTTCCCATATTTTACTTAAAAGTGCACCAACGGTGTCCTTGTTATAACACATTTCATTGTTGAATTCTTCATACATCTCAATAGAACCAGGGAATTCCCATAGTTGCGCCTCTAATTCATAACCATGGATGAAAAAGAAACTCTCTTTCCCACTTTTAAGCCTTAAAGATTTAGAAATCGTAACTTTATTATCAATATTATATTTTTTACCCGAATCAAAAGTATAATATCTCTTGTTTAAGTCTAAAATATAGTAATCATGGTTCCCGGCTATGTAATGGATTTCATCAGCGTTTAAACTGTTTAATTTAAATAATATATCGTTGTTTTCTTTAACTATTTCTGCGTTATTGCGTCTCCAGAGGTCTAAGATATCACCCAACAGTACTAAATGTTCAATTTCCACATCTTCCAGTGTATCTAAAAAATTGAGGAAAGCATCACGATTTGACTTCTCAAAACCCAAATGTACATCTGAAACCACTAAAATCATCAATAAGTCTCCTTAACTAAGTTCTATATCCATATAAACAGTTGCATGGTCAGATGCCACAGGTTTCTTATTACCAACTTCTGCAAATCTGGGCCCAGTATATTTCACAGCTTTTTTGGCAATACCTTTGCGCATTATTTCAGGTTTTCCAGAATTTTCATCAGCCAATGATTTTGACAGGAAGATATAGTCTAATTGTTTGTATTCTTTAGCCTTGGCATAGAAGTGAGTCCATTGTTCATCTGCAGGTAATCTTTCAACAACATTCACGAGTCCAGGGTGGTTTAATAAGATGTCTAATGAAGTTCCTTCACCAGGGTAGTCATTGAGATCGCCCAGTACTATGAAATTTCCATTGTAGTCTATATCCTTCCACTGGGAATCTACAATTTCTGCAACCTTTTTTGCCTGTTCGAAGCGTTTTGGTTTAGTGTTAGTACGTGCTTCTTCTGAATTTTTGGCTTTTGTATCTAACATAGATTTAAAGTGGTTGATGTAGAGTGTTAATGGTTTTCCATCTATATCCAGTAACACTTCTAGGCAGTCTCGTGAGAAAAGCCATGGCCATTTGGATTTTGGAATTTCGGTGTGATCATTTCGGTGTGTTCGTGCAGAAATTATAGGATATTTACTTAAAAGGGCTACGTCGATTCCACGTGGGTCATGACTATCAATTAAAAGACTTTCTTTATAACCCAATTTTTTCATGTATTTAGATGTGAAACGGTCGAGTATTGTGAGGTTTTCAACTTCCATCAGTGCAATTACATCCGCGTTAACTTCACTAATTGCCTTAGCTGTAATTTGTTTTTCATCCTCATCTAAAAGGTCAAAAGCAAGGTTATTAATACTAAAACCATCTAAAGCAGTTGGATCAACATTTTTCTTAAATTTATATCTGGCAAAAAGGTTTTCACAGTTAAAAGTAGCAATACGCACCCCAAATACCCCCTGAACTATTTTATTAATTAACAATTTCCTTTCATTACTATCTTCACATAATTATTTAATAAAAAGTATAAATAATTATACTATAGAAAAATCGTTTGAGAGAAACCATCTCATAATTTTGTTTAATTAAAAGGGAGGGAATGAAATGGAGATTTATGTGTATCTTATTGCTGGAATTATATTGGGTCTTACTGGACAACTAATTAGAGTGGTAGTAGGTATAAAAAAGCAATATGATTCAACTGAAAATCCAACTGCATCAACTGTTACAACAACAAAGGCCATTTTAAATACAAATACTGAAAATCCACAAACAGTAACTAATAAAATTTCTACATTCTGGAATAACAAACAGTTTTTCGTTAGCTTATTTATTGGGGCAGTTGCTGGAGCTTTAGCATCGCTCTTTCTATCTGAAGCTGGCATATCTATGAATGCAGAATTTTATCTTGCTGTAATTGCTGCTGGTTATGCAGGTACAGATTTTATAGAAGGGCTTGTGAGAACCAAGGCACCCAAAGTCACTACTGAAGAACTTAAAGTAGTAGAAGAAGAAAAAAAGAAATTAAAAACAGAAACAATGGCAAATCTTAAAGAACTAAAACAGTTCAAAGATGATGGTATAATAACTGAAGATGAGTTTGGTGAAATGAAAGAAAAATACATTAAAAGTTTATTGACTTCGGATGAGGAAAAAATTAAAGAACAGAAAATAAGTGAAGTACTTGAAAAATTGGAAAAATAACTTTAATTCAAATTATTTTTAATAACTTCAGTCATGCTGTGCTTTAACGATCGAACATATTTTTCAATATTATGCTATGTTCAATTAAAGAAATGAAATTACTACTAAAATAATGAAAATCCAAATTGTAGCTATTTTATATTTAGTTAAATCCCTTCATTATATTTTAATCGTTTAAAAATGATTTTATATTTGGTTCCCTCATTTCGATCTACTTCTAATCTACCGTCTAACTGTTTCACAAGACTATTAACTAATTGCAGGCCTAAAGAGTCTGTAGTTTCTATGTTAACATCTTCAGGTAATCCCACCCCATCATCTGCCACCAGCAATTCATAATCATCGTTGGATTTGAACTGGAGTTTTATATTACCACTCCTTTGGGGAAATGCGTATTTGATACTGTTGGTTACCAGTTCATTAATTATCAAACCTAAGGGTATGCCAGTATCTATATCCACCTTCAAGTCTTCAATGTCAAATTCAGGAACAATACTACCATTAACTCCATAAGAGTACAGTACATTGTTAACTAGTTCCATGATATACTCTTTAATGCGGATATTGGTAAAAGTAGGGGACTGATAAAGTTTTTCATGGATCATGGCCATGGTCTTAACCCTGCCCTGGCTTTCCTTCAATAAATCAACAGAATCATCTTCCACATACCTTTCCTGTAAACTCAGTAAACTGGAAATTATCTGAAGATTATTCTTAACCCGATGATGAATCTCACGAAGCAGAACCTCCTTGTCAGACAGAGATTCTTTAAGTTTATTTTCTGCCTGCACCCGTTTAGTAATATTCAGCATGGTCCCAAACACAACCTCATCAGTCAAATGGGCTCTGATAAGAATGTTAATAACTTTACCATCAGAGGTGAGCATTTCAAATTCATCTTCAGCTGAATAACCCTGTTTAAGTTCTTCAATAAACCTCTGCCGATCTGAAGGATTTTTATAAAGATCCAAAGATTTTTTTCTTAATACCTCATCAACAGTTTCAAATTTGAACCTATCAGCCATAGCTTTATTTACAAAAAGAATATCACCATCTAAACTGGTTTTAAAAACTGCAACCATGGAATTATCCACAGATTCAAGATAATCCCTCTCATCATGGCTTAATATCTGTTTAGACTTTTGAAGTGCCACTTCAATGGTGAATTTAAGATTATGAATATTACAAGGTTTGACCAAGTAACCGTAAGGATCAGTTAACATGGCCTTCTGAAATGTAGGTTCACTGTAATGACCTGTAAGGTATACCACGGGTGTGTTCAACTTTTTAATTTCTGAAGCTACCCCTATACCATCCTTATCTCCTTTAAGAACTATGTCCATTAAAACAAGATCTGGTTGTAACTCCATTACTTTATTAACTGCTTCTTCGCCATTAGAAGCAATATCAGGTACAGAATAACCAAAAGACTCTAATTGATTTTTAAGATCCAAGGCCTCAACAACTTCATCCTCAACCAAGAGGATACTAACCATCAAAATCCCCTCAAACACCTAATTTATAATGATAATGAAATTTTTTTAAATAGATATCAGTAGATGAACCTTTTATTAATAGATTTCTGTTAATTAACAAAATTGATGAAAAATAAAAAAATTCATATTCTGCCTTAAAGGAGTCAATAATTATTTTTGTCTATTTAAATCCAATTTAAATGAAGTTATAAACCTTTGAAGAGATCATACTCTTTTTTAATCTACAAAAACAGTATTGAATCCTCAAATTTTAAAAAAAATATAACTGGTTTTAATAAAAGTTTCCAACCAGTTACTAATTTTAGAGTAGGATTCCAGTATCATAACCGGATTTATTCGATTACTGGAAACTGAAAAGCGAAACCTGCTTCCTGTTATCTTTTGGTTCAGACTTCCCAGGATCACTCTCATCTTTAGATGTAGTTTTTGAAGAATTATTACTCTTCTTATTTCCTTTATTCTGTGATTTGGAATTTTCTGGAACAGTTTCAGCTTTCACATCTTTAGAACCTTTTTTAAGGGATTTTTTTGGAGCAATTTTCGAGGATTTTGATTGAGGTTCAGATTTGGTTTTGGGTTTAGTTTTACCTTTAGCCTTAGAAGCCTTTTTTGGTTTCTTCCTTTTAATTTTCCGCTTCCTGAACTGTTTAACCTCGGCATCATCCAAGTCAAAGTAGTCAGCCAGGTCTCGGGCTAGATCCTCTGGTTGGAACATGATCTCAAAGTAGGGGAACTGTTCAATAGCCACTTTCCGGGAGGTGTGCATTTTCTCACCCATCTTAGTTGCCACCCGATCCCTGAGGTCTCTTTTAGCCCGGTTCTTTGATAGTTTAGTGTAAAAGGTGGAACTGGCATATCTACTGAACTTTTTGTAGGTTTCATCCTTGGCCATGGCCACCCCTACACCCATAAGATCATAGGTGTACTTCCAGTAACCATAATGTCGGGTGTGGAAAGCCCGACCCAGATACATATCTGCCTCAGCCACAGCATCATAAGCTTTCTCAATCTCCTCAGGTTTTTCATATTCCCGGGGAATGTTTTCTGTGATCTGTTCCAGGATAAAAGCTGGATCTGCTTCTAAACGGAGTGCATCACGAATATGTCGCGGATTTTTGCTTTTAAGCACAGTTCTGACAGAATCAAAGACATTGTTGGTTTCATCCTTTTCTGATACGGTTTCCAAATCCTCAGAGGTGATCTTATCCTTTCCCTGGGCAATCACTTGCAGATCATTAATGGCAGATCTAAGATCACCCCGTGATCTCTTGGCCAGGGTGCGAAGTACATGTTCCTCAAAATCAACACCTTCCTTAGCACAAATTCGCTTTAAAAGAGCCACAATGGAGTTGGTGTGCACCTTACGGATTTTTATAACATTACACTTGGATTTCAGGCTGGTGATACGTTTACTGTAAAAGTCATTAGCCATCATGATCATGGGATGATGCCCTTCTTTGATGATCTTGTTTATGGCCCTTATACCACCACGATCCTCATTACCATGCAATCCATCCACTTCATCCAAGATAATCAGCTTCTTACCCTTACCAAATAGGGATGTGGAGGCTGAGGCTTCTCCTATGGTGTTCATTATAATATCAAAGGATCTTTTATCACTGGCATTAAGTTCAATATGATCAGAAAAGTACACGGCTATTAAATGGGCTAGGGTGGTTTTACCCGTACCCGGGGGGCCTATGAGCAGGAGACATTTTTGGGGTTCTCCATGCTCCCAACTTTCCACCCATTCATCGATCTCTTCTACAGCCTTTTTATTCCCCAGAACTTCATCCATCTTCCGGGGACGGTATTTTTCAGTCCACAACATCCTAATCTGCCTTTTGTTTAGGTAAAAATTTGGTTAAAAGAGCTTCCAATTGTATCCTGGGGTTGGCACCTTCCCTTATTCGGAAGTCATATTCTCCAATATGTTCCACTAGATTCACGTATTCTTCACTTCCGATAAGGTTGTCCCTGGACATTCTGGAGACTTCCTGATAGATCTGGGTTACCATGTCCTCTCCACTGGTACCTTGCACCACCATAACCTCCCGTAAGAGATCCCGGGCGCCCATGAAATCTCCATCTAATGCCAGGTTCACAATACGTCGCACATCCTGAGGTTTGGCCTTGGAAACCACTTCATGAACAGTTTCATCATTTATCTCATCACCCATAGATGCTGTGGATTGTAGGATGTTCACTGCCCGGCGCATATCGCCTTCAGCAAAATAAACAATACTTTCCAGGCTTCCAGGAGCGTATTTAACATTTTCTGTTTCTGCGATCTGATCCAGCCTCTTAACAATTTGATGTCCCTTGATTGGTGCGAATCTGAATATGGCACACCTAGACTGAATAGGGTCAATGATCTTAGAGGAATAGTTACAGGAAAGAATGAAAGAGGATGTTTTTGTATACATTTCCATCTCACGGCGCAGAGCATGCTGAGCATCCTTGGTCATGTTGTCCACTTCATCCAGGAATATAATCCTGAAAGGAGCCCCCACAGCTTTCAGCCGGCAGAAATTCTTAATATCTTTACGTACAGTGTCAATACCTCTGGCATCAGAGGCATTCAGCTCCAGGAAGTTCTGCTTCCAGTATTCACCCAGCATGGCCTTGGCCAGGGCAATGGCAGTGGTGGTTTTACCTACACCAGCCGGGCCAGTGAACATGAGGTTAGGCATGCTCTCCCCGCTTACGTATTGTTTAAGTCTCTGTATGATGTGATCTTGACCCACAACCTCATCCAGGTTTTGTGGTCGGTATTTTTCCACCCATGGTTCGTTCATGTATATCACCATTTATTTTATCCTAAAAATTATAATCTCTCACAACTTTAATTTTCGAAATAATATTTTTGTGAATATCAAAGTTTGATGTGTCAGTTGACATATTAATTCAAATTGATAATTTGTACTACTTGATATGTACTTGGTATTTTAAAAAGTTTTAAAATATTAAACAATGACCTTTATTTTAAGAATTTCTCCACCTAAATCTGATTTATTTTTAAAATAGTTTACATAAACTTTGTATTCATGGTTTAAAAAGGGTTATTTAAAAAAAGAGTGGGTAACTGTGTGTTTAAGTGAAGAGTTTTGCAACTTCTTGATGCATGTTCTTTTTAATGTTGAGTTGGTCCATGGCTTGGCCATAGGATTTTTTAATAGCTGAAAATTCAGCCCGCACCATACCTCGGAATGCCTCATAACCCATTACCCTACCATAGTTTTCAGTTATGATCTCAATAATTCGACTGAAATCCTGGATGAACATTTCTTCCCTTTCATCTACAGGGATGTTTGCAGCGTTTTTCTTTATTTGATCAAAATCGAGAGTGGCATTGCTCTTCAAATCAACATTATAGAGTAGTTTAGGACATTTCTCAAAGGGCAGGAATTTTTTGGTAAGTCCTCTGGCAGGGGCAACTCCCATGATCTTAGCCGCACCCATGGACATGGCCAGGAAGATCTTCTCATAAATATCTAATATAAGATCGGAACGCTTTTCAGGGTCATCAGGTACTTCCACATGTTCGGGTAGTGTTGGGAATGATATGGGTGGCTTGACTGTGGGTATGCTGGGTTTTACCTCTTTTGGCTCAACTTCCACACTTTCAATTTCTTCATCCACGGTTTCAGGAGCAATTTCTGTAGTTTTGGGTTCTGTCTCGAGGGTTTCGGGTGTTGTTTCGGTTTGTACTGTTTCAGGGGTTGTTTTTGTAGTTTTGGTTTTTGTTTCGAGGGTTTCGGGTGTTATTTCTGTCGTTCCTCCCGTTTTTTCAACTGAAACCTCTTCAACTGGAATTTCAGAGATTTCCTGTGGAATCTCTTCAGGAACTTCAGGTATCTCTTCGGGAGTTTCCTCGGGTATTTCTTCAGGAACTTCAGGTATATCCTCAGGAACTTCTTCTAGGCCTTCTTCAGTTATTTCTTCTGGAACTTCTGCAGGTGTTTCCTCTGGGAGTTCAGGAACTTCTAGTTCAAGATCTTGGGTTATTTCATTAATTTTCTCTGATGCGCGTTTAGCATTCACCAGAACCAGGCCCAAGTTAGCTGAATCCTGCATTAAAATGATTAAATGGGCGTTTTCCAAACCTAAAAAGAGTGCTTTACCACCTGAGGACTCTACCAAAACTCTCACCATCTCTCCCTGGCCGGATGAGTTTAGAAGTCGGTAGGATGAGTTGGAAATAACCTGGGACATGGGACCGAAAAGGTTAATATCCACATCTACCCGCAAGTTATGGTGTAAAATACGACCATCACTAGCCACAATAAGGACACCCTCCACATCTGTGGTTTTATCCAGGTTTAAAGTGGCCTTTTCCAGTTGCATCTTCAAATGGGTGTCAGTCATTCGATCACTGTTTTATAGATAAAGAAATTTTTAATACAATAAAATTATTAACAATATAAACTATTTTTACTCTATCTTTTTATTATGCTTATTGTTTTTTCGGTTGAGTAAACTTTTATGTTTCTAGTGGTTATTAGTTCAGTTATGTTGATAAAAAGAATCTTTCAAAACCATAATTAGATACTAAATAAGTCATGAGATATCATTTAACTGATTATAATAATTATTAAATAATCTGAAAATATCATTTAACTGATTATAAAAATATTAAATGAATCATAAGATTTAACTGATTATAAAAAGGTGTTTATTAAACTAAAAATAGCATTTAAAAATTAATTATGAAAAAAATAAGAGAGTTTGAGGTTCCCAGGAACCTCTAGAGTAGGTGTTTTTTAAGGAGCTGACCTTCACTGTCATAGATGTCCACCTGCAGGGGTGAACTTCCATCAATTGCATGGGTTGCACAGGACAGGCAGGGGTCGTATGCTCTTACAATCATTTCCAGCTGGTTTTTAAGGCCTTCTGAAACATCTTCACCATGTATCATTTGTTTAGCAGTTTCCCTAACTCCAATATCCATGGATAGATTGTTCTGTCCGGTGGAAACAATGAGGTTGGCTCGGTTGATAAATCCTGCGGCATCGGTTTCATAATCATGTATGAGGATTCCACGGGTAGCTTCAATCATTCCCACTCCTCTTCTGGTTTCACTAGATGCTTTAGCTTCCTCTTTAGTCATCAATGGTTCGGATAGTTGCTGGCGCAGGTCAGTGCCAGTTATACTATCATCTTCCAGTAGCTGCACTGCTTTTTCTGCAGCATACATTAACTCGATTAAACGTGCGTAGTGGTAGAGGAGTGCGTTTTGAGCAATGCCATAGTTGTCTTTGTACTCACCATAAAGTGCTCCGGCCTTTTCAGTGGGGACACTATCCACCACATTCAGTCTGGCCAGTGGACCCACACGGTAGTTTCCATCTGGGAATCCGATCTGTTTCAGGTAAGGGAATTTCAGGTAACTCCATGGTTGCACTTTTTCTTCAATGTAGTCCAAGTAATCTGCAGCTGCAAATTCATAGACCGGGTTACCTGCTTTGTCGATGATCTTGGCGGGTCCATCATAGAATTCAATGGCACCACCATTGGTTAATGCTCCGAAGTGGCTTTCCACAGGACCTAATACTTCTATAGCTTCACTGTACTGGGCAAATAATGGTTTTGCAACTTCAACACCTTGTTCTATTAGGTTTATTGCTTCTTTTGCCTGTTCTAATAGTAGGGCTTGTTGTTCAGCAGTTATTCCTCTGGATTGACCTCCAGGTATGGCAGTAACCGGACTGATGGGTTTGCCTCCCACTATTTCGGTTATTTTCTGCCCGATCTTACGGGTTTTAATTGCCATCATAGCCAGATCTGGATTGCTTTTCAGGATCCCTACTACATTCCGCAGTGCAGGGTCGGATTCAGGTCCCAGAACCAGATCCGGGGCACCTAGGAAGTAGAAGTGCAGTGAATGTGAATGTATATACTGTCCCAGTAACATGAGTTCTCTTAGTTTTTTAGCTGTTTCTGGCACTTCCAGTCCGAAAACCATGTCAGTGGCTTTGGCTGCTGCCAGGTGGTGTGCGGTTTGACATATACCACATATACGTGGAGTGATTCGGGGTGCTTCTTCTACGGCTGCACCTTCCAGGAATTTTTCAAATCCCCTGATTTCCATAACGTGAAAATGGGCATCGGCTACGTTTCCTGTATCATCAACCTGTACCGTGATCTTGGCATGGCCTTCAATTCGGCTTACAGGGCTTATTTCGATATTTTTCATAATCATCACCTATTACCTATGATTTCACTTTTTAACCAGTTGTGGTATAAGTGAAACCTGTTTATCCTCCATGGTGGTACTTCCAATTACGAATCCGTAGATAACGTGTCCAATATCGTAAAGCTGTTTTTCCACATCTTTTTCTGGCATCTTGGATAGATGCGCAATTCTCTTAATAACTCCATTGTAGATGTCGTGACTGGGCTCCCTTAGAACATCCAGGGAAGGACCTCCACAACCATGACAGGGGATTCCAGCATCGGTACACAGAGCACCACAACGGCCAAGAGTCACGGAACCAAGACAAACATAGCCCTGGCTCAGGAAGCACTGTCCTGGATTGGGATCACCTTCTATTCGACGGTGTATTTTATCAAATTCAATATGTTCCATTTCACGGTGGCAGTCAGCACAGACACTCTTTTTTGGAACATCAGGTGCTTCGTCATTGATTAAGGGTATCAGAATGTCATGGGTTAACTGTTCTTTAGGTGGACAACCTGGGATGAATCCGTCGATGAAGGTAAAATCAGCGGCGGGGTGAACAATACTTAACAGTTCTGGAACCACTTCATTAGGGAGTTCAGCTGGCTCAGTACTGGGGTTGTCAGTGTAAGTACGAGATGTGACCTCTTCAGGGGTGTAAAGATCAGCCATACCAGTTATACCTCCGTAGCAGGCGCAGGTTCCATAGGCAATGAGGTATTTGGATTTTTCTCTGAGTTCTTCCAGTCTTTCCTTGTTTTCAGAGTTCCTCACAGAACCAGAGACAATGGCTATGTCAATGTCATCAGGTATTTCTTTAACATCCATGATGATGGGTGCGTACACGATTTCGGCCTGATCCAGCAATTTAACTAGGTCTTCATGAAGGTCCAGTATGGAAATTTCACATCCAGAACAGCTGGCCAGGGCTTCCATGGCTATTTTTACCATTATTTACCACCCCATTTAATGGTGAGAGTTTTAAGACACGCGTTAGGCCCTACATGATCTATATCAACTTTTCCTTTGATACTCATCACTTCTTCCACTGCGCCCACCATGTAACCGTATAGGAGGTAACAGAGTGGTCCTTTTTGGGGCAATCCGGTTCTTCTAAGAGTTTGCCTGACAACACAGTCCATGAAAAGAAGTTTTATTACTGTTTCGTCGCCTTTTTCAATGGTGTAACCTTCTTGTCCTGCGGGTTTCCATTTTTCATAATAAAATTCAGTTCCCAGAACTTCACCCATTTCATCCAGGGCCTGCTCCAGGTTGTCAGTTTTTTCCATCATTTTGGCGGCATCATGGCCCATTCTTTTACCGGCCTGGTAAACAATGGCATTGGCACCTCTTCCTGAAACCTGTTCTAGAGCGCTGGACATGGATCCCATGAATTTCATTAGCACATGCAGTGCATCTTCATAGTCATCAATGTTCCCACCACTTTCTTTAGGAATCAGTTCAGGTTTAAATGTACCCCTAACATCTTCTATCATCTTAATCCCTCAGATAATTCTTTCCAATACGTGATTGACTCTACGGTCAATGTACAGTCGTTTGGCTACGTGTATATTTTTGTGGGTCATGGCTTGGGCAGGGCAGATCTCATGGCAGGATAAGCAGGCCATACAGTCGTCGACATTTACCACTTCTGTTTTCCACTTCTCTTCATTCATCTTATACACGTCATTGGGGCAGTCATCCACACAGGATCCGCATCCAACGCATGCATCTTCATCTATTAGGATTTCAACCATTTTAACGCCTCTATTTCCATTTTTAAACCATTCTGTCTATATTTGTCTACAAAAATATTCTGTTTATTTGATAATTATTATTTGTATATATTAATGGCTAATTCTCATTAATAATTGTTATAAGTACACATTAAAATGATCATGAATATTCGTTAATAATATGAATATTTGTCACTAATAAGTATTGTGCAATGAATAGTTTAGGTTTATTCTAATAAAAATACAAATCAACACGTTTATGGTGAACTAATTTAATTTTGCTGGGATTTATCCACTACCATACTTTCATAACTATTATTTTTACTTCATATACTGTAAGGAAGGATATATTATTCAAATAAAAAGAAATAGGATAAGTTATCATAGATCACTGGTGGATACCAATTTAAAATGGGTGATCCAGGCGGCCTGCTTTTTACCAGGCGGATAACAAGTAACAATCAATAAACGTGCCTGTCCTTCCTGTGAAAATCGGATAGGATTGGTTTTATAGTCCCAACGTATATCATTACCATTGGAAGTGACTTCATACACATACTTTTTACGATTGGTGAAATCCTGGATAATGGCCTGATCACCAGACTTTAAAGATGCTATATTTTTGAATAATCCAGAATATGTAGTCCGATGACCTAGAATACCACACTCCCCGGATTTACCGGGCATAACACTTTCAGGGTAGTGGTAAACAGCATTATATGCATTTACAGTATCAGAACGAATAGTTGCATTAACTCCCAGTTTGGGAATGATTAATTTGGCACTGATAACATTACTGGTAAGATCTGAAGGGTCAAGTGCATCAACAGGATTGCTCATCCTTTCCTGATAATCTTTAACACTTTTCTGTGCTTTGGTTACATTTTCCATTTGCTGGAAACCGGCTATGGTTATACCTGCTGCCAGGGTAACACACACCAGTACTATGAGAACTGCCATGATCCGGTACATTGACATTTAACCCACATCTCCCCCCACCAGAAGTCCCTTGACTTTTAGGGCTAACTGGCTTCGGTATGATGCCACCTTCCATGGATCACTGACCCACACATTCAGGGTAGCTTTAATACCTGTATCTGTCATTTCTTTTATAAGAACATTGGGTTTTGGTTCACTCAATGCCCATTTACATTGGGATGCTATTTCTACCAGTAAGTTAACTGTTTCTTCCAGTTCCAACTCATAAGGGATGTTAATCTCCAACCCCACCCTACGAGTTTCCAGAGCAGTATAATTTCCATGAACGTTTTTAGAGAAAGTGGAGTTGGGTATGGTGATAATCTTGTTATCCGGAGTTTTAATGGTGGTAACCCTAAAACCCAGTTTTATCACTTTACCTTTCTGGCTGGACATTTCAATGATATCTCCTACTTTGAATCTTTTATCTGCCAGTATGAATATGCCAGATATGAAATTGGATAAAGTGTCTCTGGCGGCAAAACCAACAGCCACACCTGCAATACCCAGACTGAGCACTATGGCACTTACATCCATATCAAATTCATTTAAAACAAGAGTTATGGCCACTATAATCATGAAATATTTAATAATTTCATCTAAAACCTGGATCAGGGTGGGTTCAAAACAAAATCGAGAACCACATCTTTTCACGATATACATAGCCCCTTTGGTGATGATGAATGAGGCTATCAGGATAATGGCAACATTAATCAGATCCATATATAAAGGATCAGTGGTCATGACGTTCCACCTCCCTGTGCATAAGATCCTCTGCCACCATCACATTTTCAAATATCTGGGCTGCTTCCTCCTTCAGAACATCACTATCCCTATAACGGGTGCTAATATGGGTGAGGATCAATTCTCTAACTTCGGCATTTTTAGCAATTCTTGCAGCCTGAGCAGTGGTTGAATGACAGGTACTATTGGCTTTATCTTCCTGAGCTCTTTCAAAAGTTGATTCATGGATCAAGACATCAGCATGGGCTGCAAAACGCACCATTTCCATGCATGGTTTAGTATCTCCAGAGTAAACTATTTTACGCCCTTTTCTCTTTTCACCAAGAACCTGTTCAGGTTTTATGGTTCTACCCTCCACTTCCACAGGGATACCCTTCTGCAGCTTCCCAAAATTGGGTCCAGGTTTTAAACCAAGTTCGATGGCTTTTTCCCTGATAAATTTAGGAGATCTTTTCTCTTCAATGGAATACGACAGGTTCAGAATGGAATGGTGGGTGGGACAACACTTAATTATATATTCATCAGTTTCACTGAGGATAATTTCCCCCATCTTTCCTTCACTTAATTCATCGTTATCTACCATACCCTCTTCCATACTATCTGGTTCTATTTCATAGACATGTATAGGGAATGAAAGGGAATAATAACCCAGATTTTTAATATGTTCCACGGTTTCTATTATTCCTTTTGGTCCGTAGATATGTAGTGGGTCCTTTTTCCCTCGAAAGGCCATGGATTGTATAATACCAGGCAGTCCCAGGAAATGGTCACCATGGAGATGGGTAATGAAAATATTATTAACCTTCATAGGGCTCAGTTTTATCCTGGCCATTTGACGCTGGGTTCCTTCACCACAATCAAAGAGCATTATTTCTCCAAAAGCTTTTAAAGCAATGGCGGAATGGTTTCTTTTAGGGGTGGGGATTGCAGATGAGGTTCCCAAAAATATTAGCTCCATAATGAATTCACCAGGTTAACTCTAATTCTTATCAAGATTAAAATTCTACTCATTTCCCATATAAGTGGTTTACTAGCTTTTATAAGTTTAATACATTATATTCTATGTATCTAATAACTTGAGTAATCTTGGATTTATTCTTTTTATGATTTCTACATGAAAATTTATATTCTTCATTTAATATAAACTAAGACTGGAGAAGAACTCTGCCTGTAACTTAGGATCATATTTGCCATAGATTTTAAGTAGCTCTGGATTTTAGGTAGTTATTTAGAAGATCATCAAGTGCTAATAACTGTATCATAATAAAATTAGTAAAATATCAGTTTAGATAAGGACACTCTTAATAATGGAATATTGATTTGATTATTAAATAGTTTTCTTGCTTATAAAATGTGTATTCATAAAAAAGTTTGTATTTGTTAGATAAAATATTCAGATTATAGAAAATAGGAGTATAGTATAAGGTGTGATTATGAGGCAGGATTTGGCTGAAATGGTTTATGGTGATATTGGCTTTGAGGATATAACTACCCGTGCATTGATACCTCCAGGATTAAATGTAAAAGCCCAGATCATAGCCAAAGAAAAGGGAATAATTTCTGGGGTTGAGCTAGCTGTGGATATTTTCACTGAGTTTAACCTTGAAACAAAAGTTCTAACCACTGATGGTGAAAAAATCCAGTTCGGCCAGATCATAATGGAAGTAGCGGGTGATCCACGCCGCATTCTCAGTGTGGAAAGAACGGTGCTTAATCTGATGATGCGCATGAGTGGTATTGCTACCCTCACTGCTAGGATGGTTGAAATGGTGCACCAGGTCAATCCAAATGTCATGGTAGCCGGAACCCGTAAAACAACCCCTGGACTTCAATTTTTTGAAAAAGATGCCATCCGCTATGGGGGAGGAGATACCCACCGCTACCGATTAGATGACAGTGTACTGATCAAGGATAACCATTTAGCCCTGGTTGGTGGAGTGGCTGAGGCGGTCTCCAGAGCCAGAAAATATGCCAGTTTCACCAAAAAAATTGAAATTGAAGTAGAAACCACCAAAGAAGCTATTGAAGCAGCTCATGCAGGGGCTGACATTATTATGTTGGATAACATGACTCCTGAAGAGGTAATAAATGTTTTAGCTGCCCTTGAAAGGGAAAACCTTCGTCATAAAGCCATAATAGAAGTTTCAGGTGGTATTAATTATGATAATATTATCCAGTATGCAAATACTGGGGTGGATGTGATCTCCACAGGATACATAACTCATTCTGCCAGATCATTAGACTTAAGCCTGGACTTGGAGAAAATGGATTAGAACATATATACTCTTTTGTCCACAAGGCTGGTACATTTACCATATATTATACTAATTTTTCATTTTGTCTTTTATTATTGTCATGATTCAATCAAAAAACACTATAAATTTTAAAGGGAACCTCTTATTTTAACCATAGTTTTATATGACACCATCCACATACCATTTAACTGGAGATAAAGAGAATAAAAAAATAAGGAGACATGCCATGTACGAAGAAGATGAATTTAATGAAGAAATAATCGAAGAGGAAGAAGAAATTGAGTCTGAAGAAGTCAGCGAAGAAGAAGGTGAAGAAGAGGGAGAAGAATTACCATTTGCCAAGGCAGAAGTGGTACGTTTAATGAAGCAAAACCTTGACCGGGATAAAATGATCAGAGAAAGGGTCAAGGTGGAAATGAACAAGTTCCTGGGTGAAGTACTGGTAAAAGTCTGTGAACAATTAAACGAGTACCCCTACACCACCATTGAATATGAAATGCTCAAAGAATCAATATATCCTTACCAGAACATTGAAAGAATTAACGAAGAGAAAAAACGCATACTGATGCACTTACATGCCATCAAAGCTGACTGTGATGCCCTCTCCATGGATGTTAAAAGAACCCTGAAACTCAAGGATGTAAACGAAGATGAAGATGATGATCCAGCATTCCTGGATTAATCTTTAATTTTCCCCTTTTATTTTGAAAATACCCTAAAAATAGTAATAACTCTTTTTTAATCTTATTTTATAGTTAAAACCTTCTAAAAACCTTTTTTTATTTAAAACCCTCTATTTTATCATAAATTTATTGATCTAAAAATTGATCTAAAAATTGATCTAAAAATTGATCTAAAAATTGATCTAAAAATTGATCTAAAAATTGATCTAAAAATTGATCTAAAAATTGATCTATGAAAATAGAATTCATTTAGAGTTCAGTTTCTTAAACATCAATCTTCTGAGGGGTCCTGGTTATCAGTTTCCAATTCATCACTTTCAAAGGTGGTAAAACCAGTTTTTAATTTTTTAATCTCATCTTCAGTTAATTCACTCTTTAAAGCATTTTCATGCATAATGATACTATGACCAAAAGGATCTTCCACCACCAGAGTAACCTCTTTTTTGCCTTCTTTTACCTTAGCAATATCTTCCAGTATGATAACCGCATTTTTTTTCACCTGTTCATCTTCAGCCCAGGACAAAGCGGTTTTAACGGCTTTTTCAAAACGATCAAGAACTCCTTCCACATTGGAAACATAACCCTGTGATTGAGGTCCGGGTTCCACTTTGAGCCCTATTTCAGGTATGGTAATGGTGCTGGACTGTGATTTCACCACTCTGGCGTTCAGATTCTCTTTTTCAACGGTGAGAGTGTACTTCACTGGTTCTTTCTTTTCTACACAGATGGTGTCGGCATGTTTATATCCACATTCATGACACAGTAGGGTGGATTCCATGATCTCCCCGAAGTAGGGAATTTTCTCGGTTTTGGTGGTAACTTCCAATTTTTGACTGGCCTTGCATATGGGGCAGTCAGCAAACATTTTACTCAAATCAATAACTCCTAATCAATCTTATTAAATCTGATTGAATCTTAATTTTATAAAGGTTAAGATTCATAAAAAGTCATTCCTCTTTTTTACTGATTTCCATTATTATCTCATTGGATATTTTAAGGAATTTTTCAACTATGGTGCGATATTTCTCTTCACTCCTTTTAAGGGAGTCATCTGCATGTTTCCGAGTGATTGCGATGGCATATAAATCTGCTAAACGTTGTATAACTTCCAGATCATGTTTGTTGTATTCGTCAGAATTAGCAAGTGAGATTATACCCACCAGCTTATCATTAACCAGTGCAGGAACTGCCAGAAATGTTTCAATGGCTATATGTCCTGGTGGTGTTCCTGTAGATCGGGAGTCATCCTCTGGCTGGTTGGTGAGAATAGATTTCTTGTTATTTAACACCCAACCCCACATTCCACCAAACTTCTTGAAAATGATACTCTTATCTTTTACATGACATTCAGTCCAGATGTTATGGGTCATGGTGGGGGAGATTAGATAACCTGTTTCTGGGTCAATGTAACCTACAAAGCCGAACTTACTCCTGGTGAATTTTTGCGCATACTCCAGAACCACATCTGAAATATCTTCAATAGGAGTTGATTGGAGAAGTTTGCGGGATAACTTAGCTAAATCTGAATTAATTTGAGATTCCCTAGAAAAATCTTTCTCTGCTTTTTTCTTTTTGGTTATATCCAGAAGTGATAAAACACTTTTCATGGTACCGGTAATCATACCCACAGTAATAAAGATATCCTTCAAATTACCTTCTCTATCTCTGAATTTGAATTCATAGTTCCTTGGAGCTGAATTTGGATCTATTCTTCTTAAATCATGATATTTTATCATTTTTTTCTGATCTTCGCCAGTCACAAAGTCTGTATACTCTTTTTTTCCTTCTATCTCCTCTTTCAAGTAACCAGAAAGTTCTTCAAATTCACTGTTAGCCAATGATATGGTTCTATCTTCTTCTGCAATTATAGTAGCAGTCCCTGTATTTTCAAATATGATTTTATAGTTAGATTCTGATTCTTTAATCCTCATTAAAGATGCAACATGTGCTAAAAGTTCTCCTTCTAAGATGGGTTTAGTTAAATATCCATCAGCACCTTCTTTAAACCCTTCAGATTGTGTTTCTGATGGAGTTTCCACCTCGAAAATCAAAATTACAAAGATATCCTGTATTGTTTTATCAGAATTTATTTCTTTTAAAACTTCCAATCCACCCTTATCTGGAAGCATCACATCTAAAAGAATGAGGTCTGGTTGTTTTTCTCGCACCTGATCAAGTACTTCACTTCCATTAGTAGCTTCCAAAACTTGGTAACCTGCAGATCTTAGTGTATGTGCCATGGCAGATAACTGATCTGGTTCATTATCAGCCACCAGTAAACAGCCTTTTGTACCATTTTCCCCCATTATTACAAACTCCTCTCCTCTTTTTGAATCATATTTTTATTTTTATCAGTTTAGCTAAGTGAGAAATGAAGTTGACTCATCTGGTATGTACTTTCACACCTTTCTATTTTTATGTCCTTTATATTATAACTTTACTTGGGTAAAGGCTAAGTGTTAGGGAGAGAGTAAAGATGTTGGGGAGATAAAAAAAGAGTATAACTAAGTATGTTAATTAAAACGAGTTATTTTTAATTTAAACCCTATACTTTTTCTTCTTCTGGATGATAAAGCAGTCCTTTTTCATCAAGTTCCTTTATCATGTCTTTAAGACTTTGTTCATCGGGAGCGCAGACTTTGTGGCGGTGAATATTTCCAGAAAGTTCATACAAACCTTCCAGATCTTTCTTACGTTTAGGGTTCTCCTGGAGTAGTTTAACAAACCGTTTAGCCTCTACCGGATCATATACATTAACTTTCCGCTTTAAAGGCTCACCAAAACCAGGGAGGAAATAGGAAACATCCATTATACGTCCACCATACTTGTTCAGTATGATATCAGTTTCCAGCTCCAGCTGGTCAACTGAATGGCGGAAGATCATCTCCTTACAGATCTCCTTAATCAGGGTGAGCATTCTTTTCTTGGTGTCACTTATATCAATGTTGTTGATAACGGGGACACGATTTTCCAGGGCCTGTTTAACCAGGTAATTGTTAATGATACGGTTTTCTTTGAAGTATTCCAGGTGTTTACCGCCTCTTTTTATCTTCATAGCCCTTTTAACAAACCTTTCCTTATGCACTTCTTCATCGGCGGTGAGCACGAAGAAATGGATGGATGCATCCTTCTTAAACTTGTCTATATCCAAAAATCCAGGAACTAGATGCACTCCTTCAATTACCAGATCATCATAGTCATCAACTGCCCTTTTAATAACCTTTTCAATGGCAGGTATGACAAAAGAAGCATGTTCCTCGAAACCAGCACTGATCAAAGCTGCGGTATTACCATCATAGCGGTGTTTGTCTTTTAAGGTGACATAAGCATCAAATGACGACTTGTGAAGAGCAGGAGCATAATCAGGACCTATAATACCCCTCACAATTTCCCGGATGAAGTCACTTTCAATAAGATGCTTAATACCCAGCTCTTTAGCTAACTCAGAAGCGATGGTTGATTTTCCAATCCCAGAAGCACTTCCAATAAGTATAACGTAAGGTTTTCTCAGAGTTTTACCTCCTGATAAATCCTTTCAATGGTTTATGTGGTTTTTACATCGAAAACATATATTATTCATGTTCTATGGGATAAACGGAGTTTACAGCACGAAATCATTAATAATAGGGGGGAATTCCAGTAGAATTTAGGTTAGGAATTCCACTACTCGTTCAGCACTGCGACGCATTTCAATCCTGATAAGACCAAGATTAATAGCTACATCTGCAATCACAACCAGTATACCTTCACCTGCATCAATCATCAGGGTTTTACCTTTACTACCCTCAATCATCACTTGTTGAAGTGGTTCGTGCTTCATTTCCTCTGCTGAACGTTCTGCAGTACCAAAAACTGCAGAAGCCATTGCAGCTACCAGTTCAGAATCTATGTCAGTTGGAACTTCGCTTTCAATAATCAAACCATCTTTTCCAACCACTAGAGATCCACTTACCCCATTTATCCGGCCTAAATCTTTAAGTATTCTTTCTATCATAATATGCCTCCACAATAGAATTTACATGCTACCTAAAGTATATATCTTGGTTTGACATTTATTAAATAAATAAGTAATGTAATATTTACCTAATTTCACCAATTAAAAGGAGTGATCTTTTGTATTTTGTAAGTTCTGTCCAGGAATTGCAACAGCTTAACCCATTTATAATCATCGGATGCGGTGGAGGTGGGGAAAAATTTGTTAATTTTAGTGGAGTAAAGGCTGTTGGTTTTATAGATGATGATAAACAAAAACAAGGCCAGGAATTTTGTAATAAAATTATTTCATCTAATTTAATTGAATTGGCAGAGAGCACTGATGCACGTAGTGTGGCTATAATGTTACCCATTGGTGCAGAAGGATCTGCACTTAAATATGCAGTACAGGCCATTGATCTTGGTCTGAATGTGGTCAGCTCATTTAGATCTCTGCCATTACACCGTAATCAATCCCTATTAACCTTTGCCAAGTCTAAAGATGTTAAGTTAAAGGAAATCAGTCCACGACTTGATGTGGTTAAGTCAATTATGGGAACTGCACCTGCTACCTGTACTGAAGTTCTCCCTAAACTTGATTACAAACCGAAAACTCCTGTTGTTTTTGTAGGAGGAACATCTCAGGAATGTGGGAAGCGGACTACTACTCGTATTCTTGGGAAAACAGCACAAGAACGCGGATTAACTCCAGGCATTATATCTACAGATGAAATGGGTTTGGAACAGCCAGTTGACCTGAATTTCCGGGCAGGCAGCCTGTCAGTTATGGATGTTGCTTCTGCAGTGATGGGCAGCATAAAATATCTGGAGGAAAAAAAGAGTCCAGATATAATATTTGTGGAAGGGCAGTCCAGTCTCACTGAAAGGGGAAACCCTCATCCCAGAGGTTTATCTGCAGCTATTCTGGTGGGGGCTCAACCAGATGCCACCATCGTTTGTCATCGTTTCAATCATCCTTACCGCTACCCTGTGGGAATCGAACAAGAAAAAAGAGCTATCGAAGCCATGGAACCAACCAAGGTAGTGGGAGTTTCTTTAAATTTAAGAAATTACCCTGAAGAAAAGTCAAAAGCGGATCTTTTTGCAGAATGTGAGAAAGAGTATGGACTTCCAGTAGCAGACATTTACCAGGGTGGAGCGTCAAAATTATTAGATGCAATTATTGAATATATAGGTATAGGGGACGTTGCAAAATGAAGGACATAATGGATTATTTAAAGAAAAATCTTGGCTTGGAAGAAGAGGAAGGGAAAGAAGATCAGGAAACCATTATAGTTCCTGAACATTCTTTTTACGAAATAGTATTAATGAAGGTTCAGAACATTGATGAATTTGATTATGCTTTAAGCCAGGTTTTGGATGAGAAAAACCCCATTATAATGGATATGAGCATACTTGAAAAGGATTCTCCCGATGATTTTAAATTAGCCGGAGAAAAATTAAAAGCATTCCGTGACAATAATGGGGGAGAAGCCATTTTATTATGTAAAAATGGTAGAAATATCATAATAATTACTCCTGCAGAAATAAAACTCATCCGAAAGTAAGTATAAATACCATGCGAGTTGTAATATTTATTACATGTTATTATTAGGAATTTATTATTTAAACTAGTTAAGGATATGGGAGATGTATAAATGGAAATGCCCATAACCAAACCTTCTTTGGTTTCGTATGCTGACGAGATGGACTTCCCTAAATTAATAGGGGAAATGGCTGAAGAACGAAAAAATGGATTTATTAGGGTTACTGCACGTTCTGAAGAGGGCTATATTCTCTTTAAAGATGGAAAACAGGTAGCTGCTTCCTATGATAGATATTCAAAGTTAGAAGCTCTTGAAAAAATTACTTCTGCCCTTGAAAATGCCAATACCTTAGTTGAAGTCTTTGATGTGGGTCCTGCTCAGGTGGATTATCTACTGGATCTTAACAAACCTTACCAAATCGAACAAGATTCAAATGTTTACGATGTAATTGGTGAACTGAAAAAAACAACAGAAACTCCTGAAGAGCCTGAGGTTATGGAGCCTGAGGTTATGGAGCCTGAGGTTATGGAGCCTGAGGTTATGGAGCCTGAAGTTGAAGAGCTTGAGGTTAAGGAGCCTGAGGTTGAAGAGTCTGAGGTTAAGGAGTCTGGCGTTGAAGAGCTTGAGGTTAAGGAGCCTGAGGTTATAGAACTTAAGGTTAATGGGGCGGAAGTTAAGGAAGCAGAGGTTAAAGAGCCTGAAAAACCTACTGCTCCAATAAAAGAACCTTCAAAACAATCAGAATCTCTTGAAGCTTCACTTGGGATGAAAAAAATTGAGGAAATGAAATCAACAGAGGCTCCTAAAAATCCAGTGGTTGATAAGAAACCAAAAACATCTAAAGAATCTGTAACAGAGTCAGAAACTTCTGAAACCTCATTTGATGAGGATACAACTGAAAAAATCTCTGCAGACCGTGCAGAACTTCTTAAAAAGTATGGAATTAAAGATGTTGAAGAGGATGATGTTGAAAACCTCCTCCAATCCTACAAGGGAGGAATTATTGACGATGATGATGTGGAGAAAGTGGAACTGCTCCTCATGAACTTAATCAAAAAATCTGTACTGGGAATCCCCAAGATCAAGGGAGCGGAGGTCATGGTTTTCCTTGATAATTATAAAGAATTATCTGGAACCATAAATATCATCACTGAATATGAAAATCAAGGTTTCCTAAACAGGATTGTGGGACAATCCAGAACAGCCAGTAACCTTAAAAGACAAATCATAAACATCTCTGAAATTGCCATTAAAAAGAGTTTCAGACAGTATCCTGAAGTAGTGGATAAATTTGAGATTAATGTAGAGTTTAGTTAGATCTAAATATAATTGTTCCAAATATAAAATTGTAGTTAGTAATGTTGAATAAGTAAAAGTTTAAAAAAAGCATGAATTAGGAGGAATTCGATGACAAGAGTGATAACAGTTGCATCAGGGAAAGGTGGAGTTGGAAAAACAACTATCACTGCAAACTTAGGTGTGTCCCTGGCTACTTACGGAGAAGAGGTAATAGTTCTGGATGCGGATGTTGCCATGGCTAACCTGGAACTGATCCTGGGTATGGAAGGAAAATCAGTTACTCTGCATGATGTTCTTTCTGGAGATGCAGATATTGAAGAAGCCATCTATGAGGGGCCTGGCGGAGTAAAAGTCGTGCCAGCTGGTATATCACTGGAAGGTCTTCGAAAAATAAAACTAGACCGCCTGGAAAGAGCCTTAGAAGTGTTAATTGAAAATGCAGATATCCTCTTAATTGATGCCCCAGCAGGGCTTGAAAAAGATGCACTGGCTGCTATAGCCGCAGCACAGGAAATGATACTGGTCACCACCCCAGAGGTACCATCTATCAGTGACGCTCTAAAAACCAAAATTGTGGCCAACCGTTTAGGTGTGGATATTTTAGGAGTGGTTATTAACCGAGAGCAACATGATAAAACCTTCCTCACCATCAGTGAAATTGAAACCATTCTGGAAGTACCAGTGATAGCTGTAATTCCAGAAGACACCGAAGTAAGCAGGGCAGCTGCGTTCGGAGAGCCACTAGTGGTTAAAAATCCTAAATCACCCACAAGTAATTCTATCATGCAACTGGGTGCTGATCTCATAGGTGAAGAATACCAGCCCATAGAACCCGACAAAAAAGGCGTTATATCTAAACTGGTGGAAGGACTGCTGGGCAGGAGATAAAAATTCTAATCTCATATAAAGGAGTTACATGTCTAGATTTATTGCTCTAGCATCTGGAAAAGGAGGTGTGGGGAGAACTTCCCTTACTTTTAACCTGGGAGTAGCTCTCAGTCTTTTCGGTGAAGAAGTGGTCATGCTGGATTTGGATCTTATGATGTCCAACATGGATGTTATCACCGGACTCTTAAACCCTGAAGTGACCCTGCACGATGTTTTAATGCGTGATAAAGCTGTTCAGGACTGTGTGTACCAGGTCAATCAAGGAGCACTTGTAATACCCACTGGAATGCACTTTGAAACTCTTAAAACCATTAACCCTAACTATGTCTCCTGGAAAAGGATAATGGAAGAAATATCATCTTATGGGAATATATTCCTCATGGACCTACCCTCTGGAATAAACTCTAACATATTCGAAGCCCTCCCAGAAGACACTGAAGCCATACTGGTCACTAATTCCACCATGCCCGCTGTTGCTGATGCCCTAAAGATTCGAATCCTTTTAAACGAGCTTAACATAGAAATTCTTGGTTTTGTTCTGAACATGTGGTATGATGATAAGTTTCTGCTTTCAGTTAATGAAATAGAGTCCATACTGGAAGTACCTATGATTTCGGTGATTTCATATGACCGGGAAATGGATCGCTCCATAGCTTTAGGCAGTTCAGTGATGGAGTTAAACCCAGCTTCACCCATCAGTAATGAAATAATGCAACTGGCAGCAGATCTGGTAGGAAAACAATATAAAGCTGTTCAACCAGATAAAGAAGGCATAATGGAGCGAATTAAGAAGTTTGTGGGTATTTTACCCGAAAATAAATAATCCTAGGATAAAGAATTATCAAAGAATAAAAATAACCAAATTTTTTATTCACAGTTCATTCAATCAATTAATTAAAAATTTTTTTTATAAAGATGGAAAAATGAATTACAATAGTGTTGATGTGTCCTGTCTGGGAACCTGTAACATAGATTTCATCAGTCGCGTCCCCTTTTTCGCACAGGCTGAAGATGAAGTTGATGTAAAAAAATTATATATCTGTTTGGGTGGTTCAGCACTTAACTTTGCCTCAAGAATTTCTTCTCTGGGATTTAAGACAGGGATAATGGCCAGAGTCGGGGAAGATTATTATGGTATGTTGATTGGACAGGAACTTAGGCAAATGGGAATTGACACCCGAAGACTTTTATCCCTTGATGATGATACTGGAATGGCATTTGTAGCCATTGATGAAGAAGGGGAAAAATCAGTTTACAGTTACATTGGTGCTAATGCCCATTTCAAACTTGAAAAAGAAGATAAAGATTACATTAAAAATTCAAATCACCTGCACCTTACTGGAATGTACTCCGAAGTGGCTGAGGAAGCATCAAAGTATGCTAATCAATTATCTTTTAACCCGGGAACTCCTCTTTCTGCTATGGGTATTGAAAAGTTAGAAAACATCATAAAAAGAACTAAAATCCTCTTTTTAAATCAGAATGAAGTTTCCTTATTGACAAAAATGAAAGGGGAAGATGGAATTTCTTTACTGCTGGAGATGGGTGTTCTTATGGTAGTAGTGACCAGTGCAGGTGAAGGGGCCAGATTGTTCACTGAAGAAGGGATGATTTTCTCCCCAGCTAAAGAAGTGTGTGCCGTGGATACTACTGGTGCTGGGGATAACTTCGCTGCAGGATTCATTGCCTCATTTATGAAGGGAAATGAACTGAAAGAGTGTTTAGATCTTGCCAGTCACACTGCCTCTCTTTGTGTGGGGAAAATTGGTGGCACTACTTCCAGAATTCGATTTTAACACTTAATTTATTCGTTTAACACTCTTAGTTTATTTGTTCATCAATTTACCTGTTTAATTTCATTACTTATTCCAATTCATGGTTTAAAAACCATAGAAATCCACTGCATTCTTATGGGCCAACATGTTTATTTTTCTATTATTCCAACCGGCCAGTTTAAGCTGGTGAACAGTTTTAGGAACAGATAATGGATCGGAGGGTGAAGAACTCATATCACTATCCAGCATAAACTGTCCAGGATCATAATCGCTGAATGTATCATATAAAAGTTCAACAGCTTCCTGAGGGGTCATCTTTTGTGGTTGCACCGTGATTCCCAGCATTCCATCAAAATCAGCCATGAGATCTATAATGGAGAAATCCACATGATCCACCACCACCATGGCAGGATCTATATTTCCCTGAATTATGGAGAGAGTTTTCATGGTAATTTCCCTTTTATTGGTTCGAGGTGTGTGCACCACCACTTTCATCCCCATTTCATCAGCAATCTGAAGTTGGCTGGTGAAAACTTCTTTCTCAAGGTCAGAAGCAGTTTCAAGTCCAACTTCCCCTAAGGCGATCACATCTTTCTGGTCCAGAAACCAGGGTAGTTTTCGAAGAACCAGTTTATAATCCTCACAGATACTCCTAGGGTGAATTCCCAAAGCTGCTTTCAGGGTTAACCCATTACTTTCAGCCCTTTTAAAATCGTTTTCCAATATGCGATGGAAATGATCCAGCACCACAGCTGAGGTGCTCATTCGCATGGGATCATGGGCCAGTGTAAGGGCAGATTCAATACCAGCCACTGCCATGTTCTCAAAATCTTCATAAGGCCTACAGTCTGCATGTATATGGGCATCTATCATTCTATTCAACTCCTATAGTCATCAAATTACCTCAACTCATGGAATTATTTTAAATTTATTTTTATTCTCCCTTAAATTCCAATTACCTATTAATTCTCCAGTTATCTATCCAATTATCTATTAATTCTTTAATATCTACCAGTTTTATACCCACCCCAACATCCAAATTTCTTAGGTTAATGCTTGGTAACTGAAATTCTTAAATTATCAAAATTAATTAAGAGCTTTAACCTTATAGTAATTAATGGAGCTTCAGCTTCCGATAAACTAACGGAGGTTTTAATGTGGATGTGGAAGAAATGGCCAAAAAGGCCACATTGAAGGATTTAAAGGCAATAGCTAAAAAACATGACCTAAAACTGGGGCGCTGCCCAACCAAACTCAAAATAGCCAAAATGATCCCAAAAGAAGAATTAGAAGCACTGGTTGGCAAGGAATAAATTAACAGAAAAGAATAATTCAAAAACAAAAAACTGGACTTAAAAAGTGGAATAGTGAGATGAAGACTAGCTTAGGTCTTCAAGGTCACTGAACTTTATTTTTTTAACCAACAAGTTACAAACAGTCTCTGGAACCTTAGATATTAAGATTCTAACTTGTTTTTGACTGTCCCTTTCTCTTATAGTTACAGTTTCATCTTCTAAAGTTTGATGATCCACGGTTACTGCAAATGGTGTTCCTATTTCATCAGAACGGGCATATCTTCGACCAATGGTTCCAGAAGTATCCAGTTCAGCAATAATCCCCTCAGCACGCAGATCATCCCGGATGTGTTGTGCTGATAACACCAGTTCATCTTTGTTCACCAGAGGGAAGACATTCACCCCTACTGGAGCCAGGTCAACCGGGAAATGGAAAATGTTACGATCATCTTCCTGTGCAAAGCAATGCAAAAGTACAGAGTAAGTTATACGGTCAATACCATAAGAAGGTTCAATAACATGAGGATAAATCCTCTCACCTCTAACTGTTTCTTCAACCTCCTCAAATGAGAGTAGATCTGGTGTTAATTGATAGGTTTCACCATCTAATTCCAGCTGATAAACATTCTCTTTTTCAAAAGCCTGTTTAATAGATTCTGAATCTATTTCTTTAAGTGTATTCATGATTTTAGGAGCATCACCCTTGAATAATGGTCCGAATTTCTTCATATCTGGTTTTGTGATCAGTTTTTTGATGGTGGTGGGTTCATCATATTCTATGAAAACCCGCAGATCTTCGGTACTGTACTCACTGTGAGATTTAAGATCGAAATCTGTTCGGTCTGCAATTCCAATAACCTCGATCCAACCATAACGATCAGTATAGATTTCCACATCCCAACAGTCAATGGCATAGTGAGCCATCTCTGTTTTAAGGTGCTGGCGGAATCTTATAACATCTCTGGGTATTCCCAACTCTTCCATAAACCTATCAGCCAAGCATAACTGGTAGGTTAATATTTCACTGGAAACCACACCCTGGTTAACTGCTTCCTGGGCTGAAATCTGTAAAGGTTCCCCATCAACCTCCTGAATGTCTGCAGAGTATAATGTGAGGATTTGTTGGGCTACATTCTGGAAACAGGGATGGCTTTTATCTTTGGGATTCACAAATATCTCTGCTTCAGCCTGAGTGAACTCTCTGAGCCGGATAACACCCTGACGGGGTGAGATCTCATTCCGGTAAGCTTTACCCAGCTGCACCACACCAAAAGGTAATTTACCCCGATAAAACCTTAACAATCTTTTAAAAGGTATGAATATGCCTTGAGCAGTTTCGGGCCGCATATAACCAGTTTTTTTACCCTTAGCACCTATAAGGGTCTGGAACATTAGGTTATAACTCCAAACGTGGGTCAGATGACCTCCACAGCGTGGACACAGTATTTTTTCTTGGGATATGATTTCAGTTAGCTCCTGATTCTCCAGACCTTCCACTTCTTCCCCAATAGCTTCTTTAATAACATGATCTGCTCTGAACACCTCCAGACATTCTTTACATTCCGTCATAGGATCGTTGAAATGGTCCACGTGTCCAGAGGCTTTAAGAGCTTCTTCGGGCATGATGGTTGGTGATTCAATTTCATAAAATCCTTCACCCACCAGATAATACTCCCGCCACTTATTCATAATTTTATTTTTTAAAATAGCACCTAGAGGGCCGTAATCAAAGAATCCAGCCACTCCTGAGTAAATTTCAAATGATGACCATAAAAATCCTCTTTTTTTGGCAATATTCATAACATCTTCATTCTTCATATACATCCTCTCAAATCAAATTCAAAATATTCTGAAATAATCTAAAACTTTAAAGCTTTTAAGTAATTCAAACTAATCAAATTCAGGTTTATCAAATTTAAAGTAATTGTGTCTGGTCACGATCCAGTATCTCATAATCCTGTTTGATTTTGCTGGTAACAGGCTTATCTTGACCCATATACTTACTATCCCTACTCGGATGACCATAAGGTCGTTCTGAAGGAGTAGTCATAGTTTCAAACACAATCTGGCATACTCTTTGACCAGTGTAGAGTGCAACAGGCATTTTACCTATGTTAGAAATTTCCAGGGTGATTTTACCCTGGAATCCAGGGTCAATATAACCTGCAGTGACGTGCATGGTGATTCCCAGGCGTCCCATGGAAGAACGCCCCTCCACCCTAGCCACCAGATCATCAGGAAGGGTAACAGATTCATAAGTGGTGGCCAAGGCAAACTCTCCAGGATGTATTATAAAAGGCTCCCCCTGCTCCAAGTGGAAGGATTCCATGTACGATTCCAGGTCTGATTTGTCAAGAGGATCGATGCATGGCTTCCGGATAATGCGAAAACCTTTAAACTCATTGCCGATCCTAAGATCCACTGATGATGGCTGAATCTGCCTATCAGGATCTTCCAATGGGTCAATGATAATTTTTCCTTCTTCTAAATATTTTTTGATGTCCTGGTCACTTAAAATAGCCATATTATCCTTCCATCCCTCTAATTATTTCTTTTGATTTTCTTTCTTGCTATTTATCCTTTTTTTGATATTTATCTTTTCCAGATCACAGATGATATTGGGAATACCATTACTGTTTCCCACCCCCACCACCAATACATTGGAACCTTCAGGGGAACGTAAAATTGCTTCGCTGACTACTTTTAATGCTTTATTGGATGATTCTAATATTTTTTTGTTCATCTGACATATGGCCTCTTCGGGACTCATCTTAACTATAACCGCATCGATCTGAAGGTTATGTTCCATCATCTCTTCCTCTATAATCCACTTATCCACCCCTGGACCTCCAACACCAACTCCGATACCTTCAGCCACGGTCCCCGTAGTTTCACCTTCCATTTTAAGTGCAGCATCCACAGTAATAATCATTTTAATCTCTTTCTCTTTGATAAGGGACGTGATTGTTTTACCCACCTTTCCCACTCTACCTCCCGGACCTTTAGCCCGGGCAATAACCACAGTTCTTCCTTCCAGCTTTTTACACCCCACAACCATTTCGCCTCGTTCTTCCAGTTGAGATTCTTCCACTCCCTGAAGAAGTAAACCTGCTACCAATGGCCCTAAACCATCCCCTATGGGATTTCCCTCAGAAAATGATTTTATACCTTCAAATTGAGCATTCACCATCTTTAAAAGTAGTGGGAGGTTCATCTGAAGCATGAGGAGTATCTGCAGGTTCCCTGTTTTACGGGCAAGCTCTAAGTTATGACGCACCATCTTGGCCACACTGTTAAGCGCCAGTATGGATTTAAGTGTCATTATAATACTTGCCTGCCATTCACTGTCTGCCTGAGGAGCCACCCTATCTGCCATATAATGGAAACGATCTTCACTCATCTCCAGGATTTTCTGGAGTTTAGGGACAATTCCCTGGGGATCCATATCTACAGGGGGAATAACAAAAAATTCCAGATAATTCTCAATGGCGGGTAAAGGGTCTGATTCTGCTTTCCCCTTCTCATTACACAGTTTGACCAGTATCTTCTTACTTTCATCCACCTTACCCTCCACTTCTTCAGCAACTTTAGTAACAGAAGAGAGTAATCTGCTGCGCAAAATCCTGGGCAGAAACAGAATAAAGATAATAACGATGATTATCCCTATAATTTCAAGGGGGCCGAGTCCAAACAACATTTTACCAACACCAACCCTTTATTAGTTTATCCGGTCCTTTATCCGTCTGAACATACCTTTAAGAGTATGTGCTTCCCTTCCAGATATAAAAGCCCTTCCCATTATTCTCCTGAAGACTGTGGAAGCATTCTTCTTTTTATGGGGGGGATAATCCAGATTATCCAGCACATCATCCATATACTCAATTAAACTCTGCTTTTCTTCTAAAGATGCTTCATCCAAGTCTTCCACAGGGTATTCTTTCTCCATTTTAAATAATTCATAGAAGATGATGGCAGCAGCATGGGTGATATTGAGAATGGGATATGAATCATGGGTAGGAATGGAAACCACCACATCACATAGTTCCAGTTCATGGTTGGTGAGACCATCACCTTCCCTTCCAAATACCAGTGCAACATCTCCCTCTACATTTAATGATTGGGCCAGGTTTTCAGGGGTTACTGCAATACGAGGCACGTTATAACTCCCCCCTGCCGTACCAGTAGTTCCCACTGCAAAATCGATCCTGTTAATTTCCAGGAATTCTCCTAATGTAGAGTACTCCTGATGATTATAAATGATTTCACGAGCATGCATGGCTTGGTAGTAAGCCTCATTTTCAAGAGAACATGGATTTATAAGGATCAACTGGTTTAAACCGAAATTTTTCATGGTCCTGGCCAGGAACCCTATATTACCAGAAGTCTCTGGCTCCACAAAAACCACATAAATCATTATTATTCCTCTTTAATATCTCACCAGTTAATGTACTAGTAAATCAAAACTCTTCCTTCAAAAAATTATTCCGGGGAGTTATAAGCCTTCTCCAGGAGGGTGAGTATGTTCATAACTTCCAGGTTAAGTCCTTCGGCTTCCAAAGAGGCCCGAATGTTGTTCTCACAGAAAGGACATATGGTGATCACCGCATCTACATCCAGTTTTTCCACCATTTTCGCCTTTTTACTACCTAAAGCCGCTGCAATTTCTGGTTTACCTGATCTAACACCACCTCCAGCACCACAGCACTGGTCAGGGATTTCCATCTCCACAAAATCCACACCTTTAATTCTTTCAAGTATTTCACGTGGTTCTTTGCTGATGCCCTGACCCCGCACCAGGTGACAGGGGTCATGATAGGTAACCCGCATATTAACCGGCTTCATATCCTTGGTATTAAGTTTATCCACCAGATATTCACTGATATCCATCACATTCAGTTTCACCCCATACTGAGGATAATCCCTTTTAAGAGTGGCACCACAACCTGCACAGACAGTGATAATGGTATCGTAACCTGCAAGAGCCTTAGCATTCTTTCGAACCAGGTCATTTAATGCATCGGTCTGACCAGTCCTGATCAGGGGAGAGCCACAGCAGACCTGCCCTGTGGGCACCTCCACATCAACTTCATGTTTATTTAAAACCTCAATAAGGGACATTCCAATCTCAGGCAGCCGATAATCCATAAGACAACCAGTAAATAAGGCTACTTTTTCCCTTTTCCCGTTGTCAGGGGATGATGCTTTTTTTTGGGCAACTGTTTTTATAAAACCATCCCGCATAGGCCCTTCTTTCATGGGTTCTACTGATCTGCCAGTTTCCTCAACAAGTTCCTTAACTGCTCGATGGGCAGGTAATGGTCCCACTCCTTCCTGGCAGGCCATTTCCCTTAATTTTTCTATGGCTCCTCCAAAGGTGTTTATCTCTTTGGGGCAGACCTCCACACACTTGGCACAGGAGGTGCAGCAGTAAAGACCTTCCTCAAATCCTTCTTCAGCCCGGTCTGCACAGTCGCGGGGGTCCATGGCAAATTTAGACAGGTAACGCATGAAGTATGGGCCTGCAAATTCATCATTCACAGTGAGAACAGGACAGGCAGATAGGCAGGAGTAACAATCAATGCAACTTCTTAATTTCTTCGTGTTTTCCAGTTCTGCAGGATTGATGATGGCCGGGCACTCAGCAATTTCACAATCATCCTCTAAAAAGAGGTTCATTTTTTTAACCTTACCATCTATCTGGTCCCGATCCACAACCAGATCCTTGATAACTGGCAGATCAAGAGGTTCTATAACATCCTCATCCATGATCTCTCGTTTGCAGGCCAGGGCCATTTCTCCGTTAACTTTCAGGGCACAGGAACCGCACTGCCCTGCACGGCAGGAGCTACGATAGGCAATGTTAGCATGATGATGTTGATTTATATAATTCAACGCATCCAAGACTTTCATTTTTTCTTTTTCCTCCACAGAATAGGTTTCAAGGTGAGGCTCATCATCCTGTGGGGGCTGATACCTTTTAACTGTTATATTTATCATTTCTATCTCCAGATTCATTTAAAATCTTATTTCGATATTATTTAGATTTACGTGAGATACACATGTTATAATAAGTTTAATCATTTTTTAACTCTATTTTGAAATGCCTGTCTAGTTCTGGAACAGGAGTTATAAAATAGAATCAATAAAGTATTGAACTTTATTTCCTATAAAATATTTATAATGAAACACTTTACTTTCTATAAACTTTTTATAATGAAACACTTTACTTTCTATAAACTTTTTATAATGAAACACGTTACTTCTTACTGAACTATTAAATTAAAGGGAAAATATTCGTTGGAAAATAAAAAAATGGTTGAAATCTTATACAATAATCATAACTAAAGTCATATTATCATTAATAGGATATAATTAAATTTTAAGTTAATGTTATATATGGTAAATCCTTATTTAATGGTTTTGAATCTCAATAGCAAGTCTTTCATTATCAAAATCGTTTAGATTAATTCATAGTATGTCATCGTTTAGAAGTATGTCATCTTTTAGATTAATTCATGCTATATCTTTAACCAGGAACCAGTAAATGGAAAGTTCATTCTCATATTTTTCATAATCAGGATACTTTAAAGATATCAAATCCCAGTATTCTCGATTATGGTTCCTTATTTTAAGGTGACACAGTTCATGGTGCACCACATACTCAATTAAACTCTCTGGAAGATAGGCCAGCCTACGGTTAATGGTAATGTTCCCTGCGGAACTACAACTCCCCCAACGAGTCTTCATCTTTCGAAAACTCACTCTATTAACTTCCACTTCCATATCCTGGGAAATTTTATTCACCTGATGTTGGACCAGTTTTCTGAATGTCTCATCTGAACGACTAAAATCCAGTTTTTTTCCCATAGCTTCTGTTTTTAGCATACTGATCCGGGATAGTTTTCGATATATCCATTCTTCATGTTTGTTAATTAATTTTTGATAATCTTTAACCCCTGGAGGAACTATCAAATGAAGTTCCTCGTTTTTAATCTCTAAACGGGCATATTTCACTTTCCGATGATGAACCTGATAGTTTACTTCAATATCATGGATTTTAATTTTCATTATGAGTTAATTATAATACAATCTTCAAATAACCTTTTATCTGAAACTTCATCACTAAATCACTAAATTTTCCACTGACACATTTTATAGTGGGGGGCATAATGAAAGAAACTCCATTTGCAATAGTATTGATAGCATTCGTAATATTTATCGGTGTTTTATCCGGTGTGGTTTTACTTGCTTATGAAAATCAAGGTGAATTTTTACCAAACCTACCCAGCAGTGCGGATAATCAAGCTATGGATAATTTAACAGAAGGAACTGTTAACACTACCAATCAGTCCAGTTTGAGGGAAAATAATTCAAATACCAATCAGACTAATTTAACCAGTAATTTAACTACTAATTTAACCAGTAATGATAATTCAACCACTAATTTAACTCAAAATACCACAAAAACCAATAACACTAATACCACTCCCCTCACCAATTACACGGTGAAAAGCATGATTGGTGTGGAGACAACCCTGCGTGATGGTGTGAAACTGGTTTCTGATATATGGCTACCTCAGGAGGAAGGAAAATATCCAGTGATCATAATACGCACCCCCTATGGACGGAGTGCAGCTTACATGAACTACACTGGTATGGGTGAATACTTCGCCAGCCAAGGATACGTATTCATAGTACAGGATGTGAGGGGTAAGGGAGATTCTCAGGGTGACTTTAACTTCCTCTTCCAGGAAGGGCAGGATGGTTATGATACAGTTGAATGGGCTGCCAACCAATCATGGTCCAGTGGTAAGGTGGGCATGATGGGATCTTCTTACATGGGAGCTGCCCAATGGCTGACAGCCAGGGAAAAACCTCCACATCTGGTATGTATAGCTCCCACATCAGCTATGGGGAGATATATGAATGAAATACCTTCAATTGGTGGTGCTTTCTATATGGGATGGGCCCTTCCCTGGACACTCACCAACAATGGTCGTAATGTGGATCTAAATACAGAAGACATTAATTCGACTGAAATGTTCAATTACAGACCAATGATAAACGCAGATGAGGTTACTGGAACGCAGGTACCACTTTACCGTGAATTTTTGGAACATCCCACCCTAGATGATTACTGGATGCGTATCCAGTTTAAAGACCAGGATTTTACCAGTTTAAACATACCTACTATGACTACATGTGGCTGGTTTGACACCCACCAACCAGGAGCACTACTCTACTGGAATGGAATGGAAAATAATTCTATCAGGAAAGCAGATCAGTACCTGATAATCGGGCCCTGGAATAATAATGGAACCTTCCAATCTGGAGCACAAACTTCTAAGGTCGGGGATTTATCAGTTTCAGGAGCACAGGTAGATGTTTATGCCAATCATCTGGCATTTTTTGATCATTACCTTAAAAATTCAACAAGTTCAACCAACAATTTAAATTACAACAGCCACGGCAATGTAACCACCGCTGATTCAAACAGTACTAATCCTACCAATAACTCTGATTTAACGAGGATAACTGTTTATCTCACTGGTTTGGGTAGGTGGATCAATCTAACTAAGTATCCTCCGGAAGATATGAATATAACTCCTCTTTACCTGGCCAGTGGAGGGCAGGCCAATACTTATCTGGGTAATGGCTTATTATCATGGAACATTATCAACTCATCCACTGACAATTCCAGTACTCCTTTAGATAATAACAGTTCCAATCCTAATTCTAATACCAGTTCTAACACCAGTTTGAATGCCAGTTCAGACAGTTATATTTATGATCCTACCAATCCACGGTCAGTGACCATGGGAAGCTTTGCAGTTAACTCTCTTGGCACAGAGAACCGTTCAGATGTTCTGGTTTACACCACCCCTCCTCTGGAAGAGTCAGTAATGATTCTGGGACCAGTGACAGTGGAATTATATGCATCTAGTGATGCCAGGGACACGGATTTCGTAGCCCGACTGATTGATGTGTATCCCAATGGAACGGCTATAAATCTGGGACCTGAAGAATGTGGAGGGGTAATCAGAGCACGTTTCAGACAGGGATTTAACAGTGAAGTGCTTCTGGAACCAGGCAAAATTGAAAAATACCGGATCGAACTTTTTGACATGGGTCATGTTTTCCTGAAAGGTCATAGAATTCGTCTGGAAGTATCATCCAGTGCCTATCCAATGCTCCAACCCAACCCTAACACTGGTAATCCTATTGCCACTGACACCCAGCAACAGACAGCCTATCAAACAATTTACCATGACCAGGAACATCCTTCAGCAGTTTTTCTCCCGGTTATACCTGGAAATAGTTCCCTTTATACTCAAATATTCAGTTGATCTTTTGATAAAAATAACATAGTGTTATAAAAAGAAGTAATAAACTCAATTTGTGCTTCAACTAAAAAAAGCATTTAAGATCAAATAAAAACTTTTTTTATATCTGACAGTTGATGATAAATCAAAAATTTGAAAACCTAAGCCTATAAAATTTGAAAACCTAAGCCTATAAAATTTGAAAACCTAAACCTATAATATCTAGCAGATATTAAAACCTTTATATCATACTACTTTGTATTGTCCAAAATAGAGCACCACAGTGTCTCTTAAAAACTGTTTTAATTAGGTTAGATCAATAATTACTAGAATAAAAGTCATTATAATAAAATTTAAAGAATATCATTCTATTTAATTGGGAACGATACCATGAATATCAAAGAAATTCTCACCGGACAAAAAATGGATAAACTGTTTCTGATGGGTAATGAAGCCGCAGTTCGTGGTGCCCTGGAAGCAGGAGTTGCTGTGGCCAGTACTTATCCTGGAACGCCTTCTTCGGAGATTGGAGATGTTTTATCAGTCCTTGCCCAAGAGGCAGGAATGTATTTCGAATTCTCTATTAATGAAAAGGTGGCTCTGGAAGTAGCAGCTGCTGCAGCAGCCTCAGGACTTAGATCATTCACCTTCATGAAACATGTAGGTGTTAATGTGGCCTCAGACTCCCTTATGAGTGTGGCCTACACCAGTGTTCGTGGTGGAATGGTGATCCTCACTGCTGATGATCCATCCATGTTTTCCTCCCAGAATGAGCAGGATAACCGCCATTATGCACGATTGGCCAACATCCCATTACTGGAAGCTTCCAACCCCCAGGAAGTTAAAGACCTTATGAAATATGCCTATGAGTTATCAGAAGAATTCCAGATACCAGTTATTCTCCGCACCACCACCCGGGTTTCCCACATGCGAGGCATAGTTGAACTAGGCCCTCTTGCTGAGATTAGGAAAAAAGGACATTTTGACAAGGATCCTAAACGCTTTGTACCAGTTCCAGCCACAGCCAGAATAATGCATAAAAATCTGGTGGAAAAAATGAATAAACTCATGGTTTTATCCAATAATTCCTCTTTAAACCAGGTTTTTGATCATGAGGGCCGTATTGGAATCATTACCAGTGGCAGTGCCTTTAACTATGTTATGGATGTGGTAGAAGAAAATGAACTACCAGTTAACGTCCTTAAACTAACTTTTACCTATCCCTTCCCTGAAAAAAAAGTACTGGAATTCCTGGAAGAGATGGACAGGGTTTTGGTGGTAGAAGAAGTTGACCCCATCATGGAAAAAGAGATATTAGCCATAATAGGCAAACACGGACTTAAAAAACGCGTGTATGGTAAGTTAGATGGTACTCTGCCTATGATATATGAGTTCAATCCAGATATTGTGCTGGAAGGGTTTGGCAGGATGATGGATGTCCAACTACCTGATAAAGGAACTTTTCAAACACCTGTGGGAATTCCCAACAGGCCTCCTACCCTTTGTCCGGGATGTCCTCATCGTGCAGCATACTTTGAGGTTAAAAGGGCAGCAGCTAATTTAGGCATTGATGATGTTATTTTTCCCACAGATATTGGCTGTTACACCTTGGGTATTGAATCACCTTATGAGGTGGCGGATTATCTTCTATCCATGGGTTCATCTATTGGAACCAGTTGTGGTTTTTCCAAGGCCACAGACCAAACTGTAGTGAGTTTTATAGGTGATTCCACCTTTTTCCATGCAGGAATACCACCTCTCATCAATGCAGTGCACAATAAGAACCGTTTCGTACTGGTGATACTGGACAACCGCACTACGGCCATGACTGGTGGTCAACCACATTCCGGTCTCCCCAGGGATGGTATGGGATTGGAAGCACCAGAAATATCCATACCAGAGATTGTAAAAGCCTGTGGTGTAAAATTCATGGAGACCATCAACCCCTTAAATGTTAAAAAATCCCAGGAAATATTCGAAAAAGCCCTCCAGTTTAATGAAGTGGCAGTGGTCATCTCCCAGTACCCTTGCATGCTAATTAAAGGCCGTGATGTGAAAGGTAAAAATGTTATTATCCAGGTGCAGGATGATAAGTGCACTAATTGCGATACATGCGTAATGGAACTGACCTGTCCTGCTATTTACACTCAAGATGATGGTAAAATCAGGATTGACCCCTTGATGTGCAGGAAATGCAATGTATGTGTTCAAACATGCCCTGAAAAAGCTATAAGGGCCAAAAGGGTAGATGAAGTGGGAGAGGAGGAATAAACATGTATCATTATAATATTTACATTTCTGGAGTAGGTGGTCAGGGGATCATCAAAACTTCAGTTATCATAGGTGAATCTGCCATGAAGGAGGATTTACCAGTGGTGGTAGGTGAAATCCATGGCATGTCCCAGCGTGGAGGTGTGGTATCCACCCAGATGAAGCTTGGAGAATCTTACAGCCCCCTTATTGAAGAAGGAAAAGCTAATCTTCTCCTGGCATTCGAACCCCTGGAAGCCCTGCGGGCAATAAATATGATAAACCCGGATAGTTATGTGGTGATGAACACTGCACCTATTTATCCTTTTAACATTCGACAGAGTGAACACCCTTACCCTGAATTATCCATAATCATGGATGAACTTAAGTCCCGGGCAAAAAAAGTGATTGCCATGGATGCCGAGGAAATGGCCAAGAAGGCAGGTCACATTTTATCCCTTAACATGGTCATGTTGGGAGGAGCTGTGGCTGTGCCGGGTTTTCCATTAGATAAAAAGATAATAATAAAATCTATGGAAGACAACTTACCTGAAAAGAGTATACCTATAAATATGAAGGCTTTTGAGGAAGGTTTCAGCTTTTGTTCCGCACATATTAAATAAGAATTCTATATTAAAATGAAATATGTTAAAGGGTTGAGGGGAACTAGTATGGAACTTCAGAAATACCTGCAGGAATACCGAAAGCAATTGGAGAAAGGTTACATTCAGGAGGCATATAAAGGGTTGATGCAGTATATAATGGATTTGAGAGTTTATTTTAAGAATAAATATCCAGAATATTTTGTATCAGGTATTTATCAGGGCTATATGGATATGACCTACTTTTCATTTTCTCCGGAGTCATTAAAACGTCGAAAATTGAAGATTGCCATAGTTTTTATTTATGAAACATTTAGATTTGAAGTTTGGTTAGCAGGATCCAATAAGAAGGTTCAAAATCAATATTGGGAATTGTTTAAAGAAAGCAACTGGAACAAATACCACATTCCACCAACCATAAACGGCGTTGATTCCATTGTAGAATATATTTTAGTAGACAATCCAGATTTCAGAGATTTAGACACTTTAACCAAGCAAATAGAAATAGGAACACTGAAATTTATCAGCGATGTTCAGGACTTTTTATCTAACGATTGACAATTCATAAAAAAATCCTTTTTTTAGAAAGAATTTAAAAAAACATCTATCATATCATGTTAACCTGATTTTGCAAGTAATATATTTTTATAAGATTTATTATAAACCTGAAATCACAATATTAATTATATTAAGCAATTTCCTGACATCTATTCTATTTTAAGCTTCAATGAATGAACAGTGAAATTGACAAATAAAATTAATGCTTTTAAATGGATAATCTAGAACAGAATAGTCTTATATATCAATAATCATAGATAACTATTTTAAACAGTGCCTAATCAAAGAAAAAACATGATTTTAATTTAGAGGTCTACAAAATGGATAGTAAAAAAACATCTCTTTTATCATTTGCCATTGGGGCACCTATTGGCTGCTTGGGTGGTTTAATAGGTTTAGGTGGGGCTGAATTCAGACTACCTTTCTTATTAAAAACTTTTAACAAACCTGCTAAAAGAGCAGTAGCCTTAAATATGTTGGTAAGTTTAATCACGGTATTATCAGCTATTTATTTCAGAATGAATAATTTTGATATTTCTCTTATTTATCCTCAAATATTTTTAATGCTGGCAATTATCATAGGTTCTACCACTGGTGCTTACTATGGAATAGGAATTTCCACCAAGATATCCGATGTTCTGTTTAAAAAAGTATTGTTAGCGCTACTTTTAATTATGGGCCTGCTCCTTATTAGTGAAAGCTTCATCACATTCGGTTCAATGGGAATAACATTTAACAACTTGTATATAATGCTTTTTGTAGCAGTAATATGTGGGATTCTGATTGGAATCGTTAGCAGTCTCTTAGGAGTTGCAGGTGGAGAAGTTATAATTCCCATATTAATCCTAATATTTGGAATAGACGTCAAATTAGCAGGTACCATGAGTCTAATCATTAGCTTACCCACCATGGTGGTGGGAATTACAAGACATACCAGGAACAAAATGTACTCTGTAAAATCAGAACTTAGTTCATTAGTTGTGCCCATGGGCATAGCATCCATCATAGGTGCTTCAATCGGTGCTTTTTTAGTTATATATGCTCCTTCAGAATTGTTAAAAATTATATTAGGTGCATTATTAATATTCACCTCCATTAAACTGTTTACAGAAAAGGAATAAGATTTTACAGTTTTTTGCACGGTTATATGGGAAAAATAGGGATTATGAAAACAGGAAAGATCTGTTAAATCTCTAAAAAAAAGTTTAAAAAAAATATGACTAAAAAAAGGAAAATCCAGAAAAAAGGAAGTTTACATCAAATTAGTTCCATAAAACCATTGAAGATTTTTAAGTTTACCAGTTGTAAACATCCTTTGAAGGTATTATAGTTGCACCACAATTTTTAAGGGCGTCAATTCCTGCATCAATATCCTCTGGATGGAGTAGTACAATAGCTCTTTCTTCTTTTTCATCCACAAAGGCATATAGATAGTCCAGGTTGATGTCAGAATCATCAAGCATTCCAAGAATGGTGCTTAAGCCTCCGGGCTGGTCAGACATCTCGACGGCAACGACGTCGCCCATTTTCACTACGAAATTGTTCTCCTCCAGGAGTTCCTTAGCTTTATCTGGATCTGGAACAATTAACCTTAATATACCGAAGTCAGAAGTGTCAGCTATGGAAAGGGCTCTTATATTGAACCCTGCATTGGCCAAAACATCCAGAGCATTCCTCATTCTACCCTTCTTATTTTGAAGAAATATGGATAACTGTTTTATTTTCATGTATAAATTCCCCCTTTATTTCATAATTCTCTTTTATCAATAACCCTTACGGCTTTTCCTTTACTTCTTGGCAATGTTTTTGGTTCTACCAGAGTAACATTAACCCTTAAACCAATTTCATTATGGATGTAGTTTTCTATTTTAGTTTTTATCCCCACCAACTCCTTCACTTCGTCAGAAAAGAGTTCTGGTGAGGTTTCCACCTGTACTTCCACTTCATCCAGGTGCTGTGGCCGGGTAACTATGATCTGGTAGTGGGGTTCGATACCATCCATTTTCAGGAGGGCTTTTTCGATCTGGGAGGGGAACACTGCCACGCCACGGATCTTGAGCATGTCATCTGCCCTTCCAGTGATGCGGTCCATCTTAACATGGGTCCTACCACAGGAACAGGGGTTTCTTCTGAGACTGGTAACGTCTTTGGTTCTAAAACGAATAATGGGCATTCCCTGCCGGGTAAGGGTAGTTAAAACCAGTTCTCCCTTTTCACCTTCTCCCAGTACCTCCATGGTTTCTGAGTCAATGACCTCCGGGTAGAAATGATCCTCCATTACATGTAAACCATCCTGTTCAGGGCATTCCAGGGCTATTCCGGGTCCCATAATTTCAGTTAAACCGTAAATGTTGTATGCCGGTGCATTGAAGCGTTTTTGAATTTCCTGTCGCATTTCTTCGGTCCACATCTCAGCTCCGAAACCAATTGCTTTAAGATTAAGATCTTCATCACTCATTCCTTCTTCTTCTGCAACTTCTGCCAGATAAAGTCCATAGGAAGGTGTGAATATCAGTATGGTGGTGCCAAAGTCTTTCATTATTTCGATTTGTCTGCGTGTCTGTCCTGTTGAAATAGGGATAACTGTGGCTCCTATTTTTTGAGCACCGTAATGCACTCCGAAACCTCCAGTGAAAAGACCGTAACCATGGGTGTTCTGAATTATGTCATCTTCGGTGAGTCCAAACATGGTTAGACCACGGGCCATGACTTCGCTCCAGATTTCAAGATCCTCTCGGGTGTATCCTGACACGGTGGGTTTTCCTGTGGTCCCGGAGGATGTGTGTACTTCCACTATCTTGCGACGGGGCACTGCAAACATTCCAAAGGGATAGGCAGCACGCAGATCATCTTTGGTGGTTAATGGTAATTTTTGGATATCATCCAATGTTTTTATGTCCTCGGGTTTAATGCCTGCATCATCAAAGCGTTTTTTGTAATAGGGCACATTTTCGTAGGCCCTCTTCACTACATCCTGCAGTCTTTCCAGTTGTAGTTTTTTCATTTCATGGTTAGGTTTACATTCAATTTCTTCATTCCAGATCATTATTTAATTCTCCCGCCAAATCCTAATTCATCTAAAACATAATAAAGTTTAAGATCCTTCAATCACATGGAAACTGTTTATTACAGTATCCATTTCGTCTTTATAATCAAGGAGAGGTTGGTCAAAGACGAAAATTACGAAATAAGCAGTATTATTTTTTTGGAATGCTATTCCCCTGGTGGTGAAAACTTTATCCTCAGGTTTATAATTAGCCTCTAGTTCATAGGCGGTGATGTTATCAATGGTGAGGTCACCTTCATAATAAATCATACCATTCTGTAATATATTTGCCCTCCAGGCAGCAACACGATAGGTGAAGTTAGTTGTTCCCAGTTCTTCTTTAAATACTGATAAGCTGTTATTCTCGTTTTCACTAATGGTAACTATTAACGGAGCTTGGCCAGTGCTGTTTGTAATATTCCAACCTTCAGGATATTCAAAAGAAATATTCCCATCATTATACACGTTTTCAGCAGTGCTAGTCTGGTTGGTGCTGGAGTTATTTGTATTATTTAGGGTTGAGTTATCACCTGCAACCCACAGTGCAAGGGATATTATAATAATAATTAGAATAACAACGCTGATAATACTTAATAAAGGTCTTTCCTTCATAGTTCGGAAAATATCTTTTTTCAAAGTACCGGATCTGGATTTTTCCTGACCTTTAGTTTGAGGAGTTCTAAGTTTAGGTGGCCCTTCATTTTTTTGTTTATTTCCATTAGTTTTCGATTTTAAAGAGGAAACCTTACTTGTAATGGTATTTCCCTGTTTTTTAAGTTCAAGAGCATCTAATTTTTTCCGGATGTTGGTCTTTGTTTTCTTAAATTTACGAGAACCTTCATTTTCAGGTTCATCTGTTCCTGGTTTTCTGAGTTTGGGGGGGCGACCATTTTCACTCAAAATTTCACTACCCTTTATTAGTATTCTATTAACTCATTTAATCTAAAGATAATTTAAGCTTATCTAAAACCCTATGTAAACTAATAAGATATGAGAGAATTTGATCCCAAGCATTATTTAAATTTGTTAGATAAGTACAATCGCTCTGCATCCATGTTGACATAATTCTTTCAATTTAAGTAATATGGATGGTTGAGTAGTTAGTTATTTATACTCTCCTTACATTCAATAATCATTGATTAATAACTATAAGGTTATAATAATAGGATAGGTTGTGATTTCATGGATTTACTGATACTGGGTATTATTGTTTTAATTTTTCTCCTGATAAACGGGTATGTGGGTTATGTTGCCTGGCGTAGAACTAAGAGTGCAGATGATTATATGGTGGCAGGGAGAGAAACACATCCCTTCATCATGGCATTGAGTTATGGAGCTACCTTCATAAGCACAGCAGCTATTGTGGGATTTGGAGGTGTTGCTGCCAATTATGGTATGGGGATCCTATGGCTGGTGTTTTTAAACATCCTGGTGGGAATATTCATTGCCTTTATATTCTTTGGAAAACGCACCCGTAAAATGGGTCACAATTTAGGGGCCCTTACTTTCCCTGAATTTTTATCAAGACGTTTTGACAGTAGATTTATTCAATATTTTTCAGGTGCTGTTATTTTTGTGGGCATGCCCCTTTACGCTGCAGTGGTTCTGGTGGGTATGGCCCGTTTTGTGGAGACAACCCTACAAGTGGATTATAACCTAGCATTAGTTGTAATGGCAGTTATAATAGCGGCTTATGTTATATTTGGAGGGATCAGAGGGGTTATGTATACTGATGCCCTGCAGGGCAGTATCATGTTTTTTGGAATGATTTTCCTGGTTATAACAATTTACTGGATGTTAGGTGGAGTGGTTGATGCCAACCAGGCTCTTACCAACCTGGTGAATGTGGTACCGGCTAATGCAACTGCTGCAGCCACAGCCACGGGATTCACAGGTTGGACAAGTATGCCCTCACTGGGCAGTCCATTCTGGTGGACATTAGTTTCCAGTCTCATCCTGGGAGTGGGTATTGGAGTGATTTCCCAGCCCCAACTCGTGGTTCGATTTATGACAGTTAAATCTAACAAAGAATTGAACAGGGGAGTTCTGATTGGGGGATTATTCATATTTGTTATGACTTTCGGTGCCTATGTAGTGGGTGCCCTTTCCAATGTCTATTTTTTCCAGACATCTGGTATAACTGCAGTTCAGGCAGCGGGCGGTAACCTGGATAAAGTTATTCCTACATTTATTACAGCAGCAATGCCCTTGTGGTTCACGTACCTGTTCATGGTCGCACTTTTATCTGCTGCTATGTCCACTCTTTCTGCACAGTTCCATGTGCAGGGAACTGCCTTTGGACGAGATATATATGAAACTTTAATCCGGAAAACCGGGGGCTCCTCGGTAATGGTGGCCAGGATAGGGATAGTAATTGCTGTTTTCATTGCAGTTGTTCTCGGATTCCTCTTACCATCCAGCATAGTTGCCCTGGGCACTGCACTGTGGTTTGGAATCACTGCCGCAGCATTCCTGACAGTATACATAGCGGCACTGTACTGGAAAAGAGCCACTAAGGAAGGAGCAATTGCAGGGCTGGTTTCTGGGGCATTAGTAAGTTTTGTGTGGTTACTTTTCGGGTTTAAAAAAACTGCTGGGCCCTTAGGAATTTCTCAGGCCTTAATTGGCCAGTCTACCATTATCACGTCTGTGCCCTGGCCCACAGTGGATCCTATGGTTATTGCCTTACCAGTGGCAGTGGTGGCTACTATTGTAGTTAGTCTGCTTACTCAGCCTCCTGAAAAAGAATTTCTGGATAACTGTTTTGAAGGAGTGGAACAGGAAGTGGACCAGGCCAAAGGAAAATAAATTTAAAAGGAAATATATTCGAAGGAAATATATTAGATCTTCCTATGAAATTCAAGGACTACAACTACTCAGTAAGCAATAAAAAGGATTGGGAAGAAGTATTCCAATCACCTCAACCTATTTATGTTCACAGTTTCCAGACAGGTTCGGTGATAATCAACAGAAAAGGCACTCTCAATCCAGAGCACCCCCATGCTGGTAATATTGCTGATGAGGAAATGGAAGTACCTATACTGGCCCACTGGATTCACCATGAAAAAAAGGGAGATTTTCTTTTAGATACCGGGCTTGACGCTTCCTACACCATGGATCCGAAAGGAGGACTGGAAGGCACTGATGTAGATGAATTTCAACAGGAAAAGGACGAAAATATAGCCAAACACATCAAACAAAATGGAATTAATTTAAAAATTGTTTTTTTAAGCCATTTACATGCAGATCATGCAGCTGGTGTGAGAGAACTTCCAAAAAACGTTCCCTCTGTTATAGTTAAAGGTGAATATGGGGAATATCATCCAGAAATCCATGGTGATTTCCTGGAAGGAATGGAAGAACTATATGAAATCGACTTTTCCCAGGCCACTTACATGCCTCCTCTGGGTCCCAGTGTGGATCTTCTGGGTGATGGGTCATTATGGGCTATATTAACTCCGGGACACACCCCCTGGCATGTTTCTTTTCTCATAAACAGTGTGGATGGACCTATATTACTCGCAATGGATGCTGCGTTCATCCATGAAAACCTGGAACTGGGTGTAGCATCCAGTGATTACACTTGGGATGTGGAACAGGCACAGGAAACATTGGAGAAAATTATTGTATTTTTAGGGGAATATCAGCAGGTTAGGGTAGTCGTTGGTCATGGAATATAAAAAAAATCATATATTGCTTTAATTAAAGACTTTTTTGTTATTTTATTTTATTGAATTATTTAGTTGGATAACGGATTGTTTTAAGTCCTTTTTTTATTCTGAAAGTACAGAAATTGATCCGAAATAATCCCATAACTATAAATACAACAAAAATTATAACTGACTGACAATCAGTCAATCAAAATAGAATATAATGTGTTTGATTATAGATTAGGAGGATATCCATGAGTAATCATGAAAACGAGAATGAATATGCAATACAAACCTTTGATCTAACTAAGAGCTTTGGAAATCGCAAAGCAGTAGATAAAATCAATCTCGTAGTGAAAAAAGGAGATATTTTTTCTCTTCTTGGACCAAATGGTGCAGGTAAAACCACTACCATAAAAATGCTTACTGGTGTTCTCAAACCGACAGTTGGAACAGCAAAAATTATGGATTATGATATAACGAGAAATCCGTCAGAAGTTAAAGGAATAATCGATATTTCACCCCAGGAAACTGCTATTGCAGGTCATTTAACTGCTTGGGAAAATCTTATATTAATGGGTGGGATAAATGGCTTGAAAAAGGAAGATACTGAAAAAAGGGCTAAAAAATTAATAAAATTAATGGGACTTACTGAAAGGGCGAATGAACAGGTGCAGAAATTTTCAGGGGGAATGCAGCGTAGATTAAGCATAGCAATGGCCTTGATTTCTGATCCTCCAATACTTTTTCTTGATGAACCCACTTTGGGTTTAGATCCTCAGGCTCGAAGGGTTATCTGGGAGCAGATCGAGCAGTTGAAGGGAAAAAAAACAATCATATTAACCACACATTATCTTGAAGAAGCAGATGCTCTTGCTGACAGGGTTGCAATAGTTAGCCAAGGCAACATTATTGCAGAGGGAACGCCGCAAGAACTTAAGAAAAACATATATGGGCTACAGACCATGATAATTAAGGGAGAAAACCTTTCCTCTCCGGATATTGGGGGATTAAAAGAGATATATCCTCATATTACAAAAATAGATGGTGGAATCAAGATAGAAGCACAGGAATTAATTTTTGATGAGATAGTTGATTATTTACGTTCTAGAGGAGTGAAAATTAACTGGCTTTCCATGAAAGAACCTTCTTTAGATGATGTTTTCTTTAATCTTACCGGAGAGGAGGTGAACTAATGCGATTTTTAAGTCTTGCTAGTCGAAACCTTAAAGAAATATACCGTGATCCACTTGCCATTGCATGGGGTATGGTTTTTCCTGCTGTTTTAATGCCTGCTATTATTTCCATAGGTAAAAATGCCCCTATGGAGATTTTCACAGCCAATGCATTAACACCTGCAGTGGCGGTATTTAGTTTTGGTTTTTTAACTTTGTTTTCAGCTATAATTTTAGCAAAAGATCGTGAAAGTGCATTTTTAACCCGACTTTTGACCACACCACTCACAGCAACAGATTTCATATTAGCATACATTCTGCCATTTTTGCCAATAGCAATACTTCAGATTATAATCTGTTTTGTAGTGGGGAGCTTTTATGGAGTTACAATTAATTCAACTATTTTAATAACTCTGATTATTCTTTTTACCATGGCAGTTGGTTGTATTAGTTTGGGAATGATATTAGGGTCTCTTTTCACGGAAAAACAGGCTCCAGGGGTGAGTTCAATAGTCATAGTTATCATATCAATATTAGGTGGATGTTGGATGGATTTAAAGGCAATTGGTGGTGTATTTGAAACAATTGGATATTCACTTCCTTTTGCACATGCCATTGATGCTGCAAGGGCTGTTTTGAATGGATCTAGCGTGAGTGGTATTGTTACAGATTTCTATTGGGTTCTTGGTTACACTCTGGTATTTTTCGTTGTAGGTATTTTCTGTTTCAGGTGGAGAACAAAGGGATAATTCATAGTTCCCA